>Ga0208328_1000054_pt1 | contig 69873 bp, 65 predicted proteins | sample DeeseametaMP2633_FD_184170 | JGI IMG/M metagenome (GOLD analysis project Ga0208328, IMG submission 184170) | Marine microbial communities from the Deep Atlantic Ocean - MP2633 (SPAdes) | ecosystem: Environmental > Aquatic > Marine > Unclassified | place: Northeast of Antigua and Barbuda, North...
CCGCCATATCAGCGGCTCCCCATAGGTACTGGTACAGCCATTTAGCCTGCTTTAACCGCTTGCGGTTTATGAATAATCCACAGGGAAACATAATCCCGCTATGCCGCGCGCCAATGCGCCGCGGACGGGAGTGGACGGGGCGTTGGCGGCAGGACGCGTTAAAAATATAGGCGGTGACGCATTCCAGGCGAAGCTCGGCGCGGTCGCCGAGCACACGACAGCCTATGTCACGCTCACCGATCCCGAACGCCGCATCGAATGGGCGAACGCCGCTTTTTGCGAAAAGACAGGCTATCGGCTGGAGGAAATCATCGGTCGCCGGCCGTCCGAGTTTCTGCGCGCCGAAGGCAATGACCCCGCTGCGATGCGCGAACTGGAAAGAAACGAAGCAGCAGGCGAGGGCATCACGTGCGAGATGCTCAACCGGACCAGAACCGGCGAGACCTTCTGGATCGACCTCGATGTAAGACCGGTCCACGACGATGACGGCCAACTCACCGGCTTCGTGACCATCGGTATCGACATTACCGAGCGCAAGGCGGCCGCCGAGCGGCTGCGTGAGGCGAGCCTGATGGGTCAGATGCTCGAGGAGTCGCTTAACGAAATCCACATCCTCGACGCGCATACGCTGAAATTCCTCTATGCCAATCGCGGAGCGCGCGAAAATCTCGGCTACACGCTGGAAGAACTTCGCGAGATGACTGCCGCCGACATCAACGTGGCGCTCGACCTCGAAGAGCTCATGGAGCGAAACGGCCCGCTGCTGACCGGTGAGAAGAAGTTTCGCCGCATTGAAGGCCGCTACCGCCGCAAGGACGGCAGCATCTACGACGTCGACATCCACGTCCAGTTGGCGCCCGACGACCCCAGCCGACTGGTCGTCTTCGTCCTCGACATCACAGAGCGCAAGGCGGTCGAGGAGCGCCTCCGCGAGGCGAGCCAGTTCGGCGCCATGCTGGAGGAGTCGGTCAACGAGATCTACGTCCTCAGCGCACATGATCTCTCGTTCATCGACGCCAACCGCGGCGCATGCTCCAATCTCGGCTATTCGCTCGAAGAACTGAAGAAGATGACGATCCTGGACATCAGTCCCGATCTCTCGAAGGAGCAGCGGCGGAAGGTGCGCAAGCTGCTGGAAGCCGCGCCCTCCGAACGGGTTTGCTTCGAGGCCCGCCATTTTCGAAAGGACGGCTCGACCTATGACGCGGAAGTCTATCTCCAGATTGTCGATGGTAAAGCCGATCGCCTGATCGGTTTCGTCCTCGACATCACCGAGCGCAAACGCGCCGAGAAGCAGGCGCAGGCCGCTCGGCAGAGCCTGGTGTCGGCCATCGAGACCTTGCCGGACGGCTTCGTCCTCTATGACGCCGACGATCGCCTCGTCATCTGCAACGAACGATATCGGGAAATCTACGCAAAGAGTGCGCCAGCCATCGTCCAGGGCGCCCGTTTCGAGGACATTGCGCGCTATGGCCTCGAACATGGCGAATATGCCGACGCCGAAGGTCGCGAGGAGGAATGGCTGGAGAACCGGATGGCCGCGCACCGCTCGCTCGAGGGGGGCTTGGACCAGCAACTGGCCAACGGGCACTGGATCCGCATCGTCGAACGCCGCACGCCGGACGGCGGCATGGTCGGCCTGCGCATCGACATTACGGATCAGCTGGAAAGCCTGGCGCGGGCGGAGCGGGCCGAGCAGCGCCTTGTCGACGCGATCAATGCCTTGCCGGCAGCGTTCTGGCTCTATGACGAGGACGATCGGCTCGTCCTCTTCAACGATCATTATCAAAACCACTTCCTTGAACCGTCATTTCTGAAGAAGGGTATTTCATACGAGTCAGCGCTGCGCGGCGGATTGCGCCAGAACCGAAGGATCGACGGACCGGAACATGAAACGCAGCTTGTCGACGCAATCCTGCAGGCGCGGGCCACGGGCCACACCGAACGGGAATACCAGCTGATCGACGGTCGCTGGATAAGATCCTATAACGACCGGACAAGCGATGGCGGCTATGTCGGCTTCGGCATCGACATCACCGATGCGCGCGAGCGCCAGGAAAAGCTTGAATACACGGCCAGGACAGATCCGCTGACCGGCCTCGCAAACCGCCGCGGCCTTGCTGCCCACCTCGAGGAGATCGCGCAACGCGCCGATGCTACGACGCGGATCGCGTTCATGCATGTCGATCTCGACAGGTTTAAATCGGTCAACGACGCGATCGGCCACGACGCCGGGGATCACGTGCTGGAATATTGCGCGTCGGTACTGCGAAAAGCGACGCGCGGTGATGACATGGTTGCCCGCGTCGGGGGCGACGAGTTCGTGGTCGTTTGTGCCGATTCGGGCAGCGACGAGGACATTGGCCGCATGGCCGACCGCCTGGTCAGCCGCCTTGCCGCGCCGATCCCATACGGCGAAAAGACCTGCCACACCGGCGCCAGCATTGGTGTCGCCTTCTGGCGGCCGGCCCACGAACCCGATGTGCAGCGTCGCCTGACCGATGCCGATATCGCGCTGCAGCAGTCGAAGGTGGAGGGACGCGGCCGTTTTCATTTCTTCGAGGACGCCATGCGCAGCAAGGCGTTGCTCAGTGCCGAACTTGCGCAAGACATCTATGACGGGCTGTTGCGCGACGAATTCGAGCCGTTCCTGCAACCCCAATACGATATTGACGGCAGCCGGATCGTTGGGTTCGAAGCGCTCATTCGTTGGCATCATCCTCGGCGCGGCCTGCTTGCGCCCGCCGATTTCATGTTCGCTGCAGAGGAGGCGAACCTGATGGACGCGCTCGACCAGCGCATGCTGGAAAAAAGCTGCGCGCTCGTCGCTAAACTCTCCGCCGCCGGCATTCCCGATCCCAGAATAAGCATCAACATGTCCGGCACGCGGCTTGGCGATCCGAAGATCGTCGAGCGCATAATGGCGACCACCGGCCATTACGCGGTGAAGCCCCGACAACTGGTTTTGGAGATCCTCGAAACGACTCTGCTCGACGATCGCTCGGCTTTTGTCGACCAAAACCTCCGCCGCCTCGTCGATGCAGGTTTCGCGCTGGAGCTCGACGACTTTGGCACCGGTCACGCCGCGATCGCCAATCTGCGCAGATACCCGCTGGAACGGATCAAGATAGACCGCAGTCTCGTTGCCGGCATCGACCGCGACGTCGACCTTGTCATGATCACCAGCGCAATCACCAATCTCGCTCGCAGTCTCGGCCTAAGGGTTCTGGCCGAGGGCGTCGAAACAGAAGCCGAACTGGAGATGCTGCAGCAAATCGGCTGCACCTGCGTGCAGGGCTATCTATTCTCGCGCCCCATGCCGATTGGCTTGGTCCTAAAGCATCTCAGACAACGCGAAACCGGCCAAACCGGAAGTCGAGCGACCGGTTAGGAGAGGATGACCAGCCGCCCGAACCCCGCCATGATGTAGTCGCCACTCCGACCGTGGTCGATACGGTCGAAATGCCGCCGGCTGCCGCATCGAATTGCTCGGCTTCAAATGGCAAGGTGCGCCAATCCCCCAGCTCTTCGCGGCGGGCCCGCGCGTCTTCTCGGACTATGGTATGCACCCTTCTCTTGCTGAAGGGCCGGCGTCCTGCCGTTCCCATCCTGGTATTGTGATCGAGAAGTCCATGCCCGAAGACCACCCGCAAGGTTTCGCCGCGCGCATATATCTTCTGCGGGACCACCGAACGGCGCGCTGTCCGCGCCTCCGCATCGCCGATGGCGTTGGGGGGCCTCGCTTCCTGATCGGGCGCGCGCGGCTTTGCTTGCGTATCTTAAATTGACTGCAGGCAGATCACCGATTCTTCACCATAATCCCGGTTTCGGGGGGTTAACGCTTCGGAAACCGTGTTCCTTAAGCAGGTAGCAACAGGGCGTCTGTAGGTTTCGGCTATCCGATCGGCGCCAATCGAAGCGTCGACGGTATGTGCTGTGAACGAGAATAGGAGCTCACCATGTTTGCACGTTTTCTGAAAGACGAGTCCGGCGCTACCGCTATCGAGTATGGCCTGATCGCTGCCCTGATCGCCGTTGCGATCATCACCGGCGCTACCACGCTCGGCTCGAACCTGAACGCCAAGTTTGACGCCATCGGCACCAAGGTCGGTTCGACCGCCTAAGGGCCGCGCCGCCTCAAGGCGGCTGGTATGAGATGAGAAAGGCCCGTCTCGGCGAGACGGGCCTTTTTCGCATTCGGCGCCTGAGCCGATTATGGGAATCTTAAGGGCGCCGGTTCTAGTTTTCGCGTCGTTACGAGTTGGAGTGATACGATGATCGTTGCCGTCATCCTGGTCGTGTTTCCCTTCGCGATGATCTTCGCCGCGCTGTCCGATGTCTTCACCATGACGATCGGCAATCGCATCTCCGCGGTGCTGATCGGGTCGTTCCTGCTGGTGGCGCCCTTTATCGGGCTGACCTGGGCGGATTTCGGAATGCATTTGGCGGCTTTCGCACTTGTCCTGACCGTCACCTTCGCGCTGTTTGCTACGGGCACGATGGGTGGCGGCGATGCCAAGCTTCTCGCCTCGACGAGCCTTTGGATGGGGTTTGGGCCCGCACTGGCCGATTATCTCCTGATGGCGACGGTCGCCGGTGGCGCTTTCACGCTGTTCCTGATCCTGTTCAGGAAGTCGACATTCGCGGTTTATGCCGGCGAGGTGCCGATCCTGCGTCGCGTGATCGACGAGAAAGATGTTCCCTATGGCGTGGCGCTTGCCATTGGCGGCCTGTTCGCCTTTCCGGATTCGCCCGCCATGCAATGGGTCATCGAGCGCTTGGCTGCCTGACTGTCGTCGCGGGGCAGGCGCGGACATTTAATTCAAACTTTATTAAGCATGAAAATTACGGGCTCATTAACCCTAATTACACCTTTGCAGATGAAACATGGCGCCATGAGGTTCGGACTCCATCCGGAAAGTGGGTGCCATCATGTCGAAGCGTATCATCATCCTGGGCGTAGCGGTTATCGCTGCCGGCGCAGCCGGATATCTGGCCATGAACATGGTTTCGCAGCCCCCGGCGGAACAGCAGGTGACCGAAACGCGTCCGGCGATCGAACTCGACCAGGTGCTGGTCGCGGACCAGAATCTGTCCACTGGCGAAGTCCTTGACGGTCAGTTGCGCTGGCAGGATTGGCCGGTCGCATCGCTTTCGCCGGACTTCATCACGAAATCCATTCGCCCCGATGCGATCAGCGAGCTGCAAGGCTCGGTCGTGCGCGCAACGGTCGCGCAGGGCGAGCCGATCCGCCCGATCAAGCTTCTGGGTCCCGACCAGAGTTTCATGTCGTCGATCCTGCCGTCGGGAAAACGCGCTGTCGCAACCCAGATCGCGGCCGATACTTCGGCCGGCGGCTTTATCCTCCCGGACGACTATGTCGACGTCATCATGACGTCACGCCCGCCGTCCCGCGGCGGCGGCTATATCACCGAAACCATCCTGGAGAATATCCGCGTTCTGGCCATCGACCAGACCATTCGCGAGGACGAGCAAGGCCGTCTCGTGCAGGTCGGTCAGACCGCGACGCTCGAACTTACGCCCAAGCAGGCTGAGATCATCACCGTAGCCCAGCAGATGGCCGACCGGTTGACGCTGGCCCTGCGCTCGGTGCGCGACGTGGACGCTAAGGCGGGAACGGACGGTGCGGAGCATCTGTTGAACGGTGGCGCGGGCGGAGGGTCCATCACCGTGATCAGGTCCGGCCAGCGCAGCGAGGTCAACGCACAATGAAGATTCATCGCAATCGTACGGGCGCAAATCCCAGTGGGAGTTTTCCGGTCATGACGTTGAAGCGCGCAGTCCATGCCCTGGTTTCCGCCACCGCGTTTGTCGCGATGGCCAATCTGGCGCCCATTGTGGCCCCGGCCCAGGCGGCGGAGCAGAACGGCAATATCATCAAGGTCGCCAGGAACAACTCCGGCACGGAGCGGGTTTCGCTCGGCCTCAACAAGTCCATCGTGCTCGACCTGCCGGTCGACGCGCATGACATTCTGGTCGCCAATCCGGAAGTCGCCGATGCGGTGAGTCGCACGGCGCGCCGCATCTATCTCTTCGGCAAGAAGGTCGGCGAAACCAACATCTTCGTCTTCGACAAGGCGGGCAAGCAGGTCGTCAGCCTGGATCTGCGCATCGAGCGCGACGTGTCCGGCCTCGACCGTTACCTGGCGCGCTTCATTCCCGATTCCGAAATCAAATCAGAGATCATAAACGACAACATCGTTTTGACCGGCAGGGTGCAGACTCCGCAGGATGCGGCCAAGGCCAGCCAGCTTGCCGAACTGTTCGTCAAGGGCGGCGATGCGACGAACAACAACAACTTCTTTTTCTTCTTCGGACGCGGCAACAGCAAGATCGTCAACATGCTCGACATCGTCGGCGGCGATCAGGTGACGCTCAAGGTGACGGTGGCGGAAGTCCAGCGCTCGGTGATGAAGCAGCTCGGCGTCAACCTGGTCGGCAATATGAGCAGCAATCACGGCATCAGCTTCTCGGGGATTTCCGAGGGCATTGCCGGTGCGCTCGGCAAGCCGATCACCAACAGCGGCGTCGGTCTTGGCGCATCTGTCGCCGGGCTCGAGCTTGAAGCCTATTTCCGCGCGATGGAGGAAGCCGGCGTCATGAAGACCCTGGCGACACCGACCCTGACGGCCATTTCCGGCGAAAAGGCAGTGTTCCGCGTCGGCGGCGAATACAACATCATCAAGGGCTCCTCGCCAGCCGGAGAGGATGGAGGCACGGTCAGCTATGACATGCAGACGCTGGATTACGGCATCGGCCTTGAATTCACACCGGTTGTCCTTGCGCCCGGTCGCATCAGCCTGAAAATCCGCACCGCCGTCTCCGAGCCGACCATGGCGGGATCCGTTCCGCTGTCGATCGGCACATCCAGCGGTCAGGCGACCAATGTCCTGTCGCTGCGCAAACGTCTTGCCGACACGACGGTCGAGTTGCCGTCCGGCGGCGCGATGATGATCGCCGGCCTGATCCAGGACGATGTGCGCCAGGTGGTCAGCGGCTTCCCCGGCCTTTCCAAGGTGCCGGTGCTGGGCACGCTGTTCCGCAGCCGCGACTACATCCGCAACGAATCGGAACTGGTCATCACCGTCACGCCCTATCTGGTTCGCCCGACGGCACCCAACAAGCTGGCCGCCCCGACAGACAATTTCATGCCGGCGAGCGATCGCACCGGCAATCTCCTCGGCCGTGTGAACCGCATCTACGGCACCGTGGAGAAAGATCTTCCCGATGGCCGCTACTACGGCGCGGTCGGGTTCATTTACAAATAGGAGCGGGTGCGATGCGTTTGAAAGCCTATGTCAATTCCGCAGGGTTGCTGATCGTCGCAGCCGCGCTCTCGGGTTGCGGCTCGCTCGGCCGCGATCCCATCGCGGTCGGCAGCGTCCCCTCCGATTACCGAACCAACCATCCGATCGTCTTGTCGGAAAAGGAGCATACGCTCGATGTGCCGATCGCGTCCGGCGCTCACAAGCTGGGCATTCCGGTGAAGAGCAACATCCGTGCCTTCGCCGCGAGCTACGCGTCCGCCGGAAACGGCGCGGTGATCGTGATGATGCCGGTCGGTTCGCTCAATGAACATGCGGTGAAACGCGTGCAGGCCGAGATCGTCCAGGCACTGGTTGACGGCGGCGCCACACGCGGCCGCATCATCCTGCAGAACTACGATGCAAGCGCCCACGGTTCGGCGGCCGCTGTCCGCCTGTCCTATTCCGGCGTGACGGCTTCGACGACGCCCTGCGGCAGATGGACGGACGATCTCACCGACACGGTCGAGAACCGGAACTATGCCGATTTCGGCTGCGCCAACCAGCAGAACCTCGCCGCGATCGTTGCCAATCCGGGTGACCTGATGGGACCGCGCCAGGAAAGCCCGATCGACGCTACCGAGCGCGGCGCGGTGATCGGCGGATACCAGGAAGGTCCGGTCGGCGGCCGGTCTGAGGTCACCTACTAAGCGGGAAAACCACCATGTCAGACGTAGCCTACCAGGAAGACTTGATGGACGAACCGGCTGACGCCGGCGACATCTCCGCGCTCAACGATGTGCGGCCGGTCCCGCGCATCTCGATCCAGGCCTTCTGCGAGACCGAGGGCGTCGCCGCTCCGATCAATCGGATGGGCGAGGATCGTCGCATGGCCAAGGCGCAGACCCGCGTCTATATGGGCGGCATCCCGGCGGCGGTCGAGTTCTACCAGACCGCGCCGACGCCGAACCTGATCATTCTGGAATCGACCTCCGGCCCGGATGGTCTTTTTCACAATCTGAACGACCTCGCGGAAGTCTGCGATCCGAACAGCAAGGTGGTCGTGATTGGCCACCACAACGATGTCGCGCTGTACCGCGAACTCGTCAAGAACGGCATTTCGGAATACATGGTAGCGCCGGTGACCATCGCCGACATGATGAGCGTGGTCTCCACGCTGTTCATCGATCCCGAGGCCGAGCCCCTCGGCCGTTCCATCGCCTTTGTCGGCGCCAAGGGTGGGGTCGGCGCCTCGACCATCTGCCACAACGTTTCCTGGGCCATGTCGACCCTGTTCGAGGCAGAGGTGGTAATCGCCGACATGGACCTGCCCTTTGGCACGGCCAACATCAATTTCGACCAGGACCCGGCCCAGGGCATCGCGGAAGCGGTGTTTTCCTCCGACCGTATCGACGAGGTCTATCTTGATCGCCTGCTGGCAAGTTGCGCCGAGCATCTGTCGCTGCTCGCGGCGCCGTCGATGCTCGACAAGGTCTACGATTTCGACCCCGACGCGTTTTCGCAGCTGGTCGACGTCGCCCAGCGTACCGCGCCCTACGTGGTGCTCGACGTTCCCCATGTCTGGAACGGTTGGACCCGGCGGACGCTGGAGCAGGCCGACGAGGTTGTGATCATAGCCGCGCCCGAACTCGCCAATCTGCGCAACGCCAAGAACATGATCGACACGCTGCGCAAGCTGCGTCCGAACGATTTTGCGCCGAAGCTGATCCTCAACCAGGTCGGCATGCCGAAGCGGCCGGAGATCGCCGTGTCGGACTTCGCCGATCCGCTCGAGCTGGAGCCGATCGCTGTCATTCCGTTCGATGCTCAGCTGTTCGGCACCGCTTCCAACAACGGCCGCATGCTGGCCGAGACGGATGCCGCCAACCCGGTTGTCGCCAGCCTGTCGAACATCGCGCATCTGGTGACCGGACGCGGCATGGTGAAGGAAAAGCCGAAAGGCGGTTTGAAGGGCATGCTTTCCAAATTGAAGAAGAAGTGACGCTTCTTGCCAGTATTGTAACGGGACAGGTTCATGTTCGGAAAAAAGGGAACGGGTAGCTCTTCGGGAGGTGGTTTCGGCGGTTCGCATCACGCGACGCCGCGCCAGGCCGTCGAAGCGCCGGCGAAGCCGGAGCCTGCAGCGCCGCCGGCCCGCGAGCCGGAAGCCGCGCCGCAGCCGAGACCCGCGGCCGAAAGCCGGCCAGCGCCGAAGCCGGCCCAGCCGCAACCGGCGGCTGCGATTGTCAGCGAGCCGATCGCCGAGAAACCGCGTGCGCGCTCGCAGAAGAACGACACCTATTACGACACCAAGATGCAGGTCTTCTCGGCGCTGATCGAGACGATCGACCTGTCGCAACTAGCCAAGCTCGACGCCGATTCCGCGCGTGAGGAAATCCGCGACATCGTCAACGACATCATCGCGATCAAGAACTTCGCCATGTCGATCGCCGAGCAGGAGGAACTGCTCGAGGATATCTGCAACGACGTGCTCGGCTATGGTCCGCTGGAGCCTCTGCTGGCGCGCGACGACATCGCCGACATCATGATCAATGGCGCCGAACACGCCTATATCGAAGTCAATGGCAAGGTGAAGGAAGCCGACATCCGGTTCCGCGACAATCAGCAGTTGCTGAACATCTGCCAGCGCATCGTCAGCCAGGTCGGCCGCCGCGTCGATGAGTCGAGCCCGATCTGCGACGCGCGTCTTCCCGACGGCTCTCGCGTCAACGTTATCGCGCCGCCGCTGGCCATCGACGGCGCCGCGCTCACCATTCGTAAGTTCAAGAAGGACAAGCTGACCCTCGATCAGCTGGTCAATTTCGGCTCGATCTCCCCGGAGGGCGCGACGGTTCTTCAGATCATCGGCCGGGTGCGCTGCAATGTCGTCATCTCAGGCGGTACCGGTTCGGGTAAAACGACGCTGCTCAACTGTCTGACGCGCTATATCGATCCCGACGAACGCATCATCACCTGCGAGGACTCGGCCGAGCTCCAGCTCCAGCAGCCGCATGTGGTGCGTCTCGAAACCCGCCCGCCGAACCTCGAGGGGGAGGGCGAGATCACCATGCGCGACCTGGTCAAGAATTGCCTGCGCATGCGTCCCGAGCGCATCATCGTCGGCGAAGTGCGCGGACCCGAGGTGTTCGACCTTCTGCAGGCGATGAACACCGGCCACGACGGTTCGATGGGCACGATCCACGCCAACACGCCGCGCGAGTGCCTCAGCCGTATGGAATCGATGATCGCAATGGGCGGCTTCACGCTGCCGCAAAAGACCGTGCGCGAGATCATCGTCGGTTCGGTCGACGTGATCGTTCAGGCCGCTCGCCTGCGCGACGGATCGCGCCGCATCACCCACATCACCGAGGTGATCGGCATGGAGGGCGATGTGATCATCACCCAGGACCTGATGCTCTACGACATGGAAGGCGAGGACGCGAACGGTCGCATCATCGGCAAGCACCGCTCCACCGGCGTCGGCCGTCCGGCCATGTGGGATCGCGCCCGTTACTTCAACGAGGAACAGCGCCTTGCCGGCGCGCTCGATGCGATGGAGGTGACCACAGCGTGATCGCGCCGCACCCGCAAACTGGAGCTGAAGCGTCATGACGATCCTCGGTTTTCCCGCTGTGGTCGTCGCCTTCGTCGCGCTGGCCGGGTTCGGGGTCGGCGGCGTTCTCTATGCGCTGTTTTTCACGTCCATCGAAAACGAACAGAAGCAGGCGAAGCGGCTTTCGACGATCAAGGCCGCCTCGACCGACAGCGCCTCTCGCCGCGCCGCCATCGACCGGGTCCAGGAAGGCGCCAAGCGAAAGAAGCATATCCAGGATTCGCTGCACGACCTTGAAGAGCGCAACAAGGACCGGGCCAAGGATGCCCTGCGCCCGTCGCTGAAGCGCATGCTGCAGCAGGCCGGCCTGAAGATCGAGCTGCGCACCTTCTACATCTACTCCGCCATCTGCGGCGCGGTGATCTCGGCGATGGCCTTTGCGTCCGGCGTACCCCTGCTGTTCCTGATCGGCGTGTTCTTCGCCGGCGCTCTTGGCGTGCCGCGCTGGGTCGTCTCGTTCCTGCGCAAGCGCCGCATGAAAGCTTTCCTCAACGAGTTCCCGAACGCCATCGACGTCATCGTGCGTGCTATCAAGTCCGGCCTTCCGCTCAACGACGGACTCCGCCTGATCGCCTCCGAGGCGCGCGAGCCGGTCAAGACCGAGTTCCGCCACATCGTCGAGGCGCAACAGCTCGGCCTGTCCACCCCGGAAGCCTGCGAGCGCATGTACAACACCATGCCGCTTCCCGAGGCGAACTTCTTCGCCATCGTGATTCAAATCCAGGCCAAGGCTGGCGGCAATCTCGCCGAGGCGCTCGGCAACCTGTCGCGCGTGCTGCGCGACCGCAAGAAGATGAAGGCCAAGGTTTCGGCCATGTCGATGGAAGCGAAGGCGTCCGCCGCGATCATCGCGTCGCTGCCCTTCGTCGTGACCGTTCTCGTCTATCTGACGAGCCCTTCCTACATCATGCTGCTATTCACCACCAACACCGGCTATCTTATCCTCGGCCTCTCCGCCATCTGGATGTCGATCGGCGTGTTCGTGATGCGTCAAATGATCAATTTCGAGGTCTAGAGCCTGCCATGAGCGACGATCTCGTAGAACTGCTGACATCACCGCAATTCATCCTGGCCGTCCTGGTTTCGGTCAGCGTCTTCGCGACACTTTTCACGCTGCTGACGCCGCTTCTCGGCGGCAATGAGCTGAAATCGCGCATGAAATCCGTGGCGACAGAGCGCGACGAGATTCGCGCCCGCGAACGCGCCCGCCTCGCTGCTGAAAAACAGCAGAACCGCGGCTCGCTGCGCATGGAGGCCAAGGAAGGCGGTGTTCGCCGCATCGTCGAGCGTCTTGACCTGAAGACGGCGCTCGCCGACCAGGCCACGATCGACAAGCTGCGCGCCGCCGGCTTTCGCGGTCAGCAGCCGCTGAACGTCTTCCTCTTCGCGCGCCTTGTCCTGCCGCTGGTCTTTTTCGCGGTGGCGCTTTTCTACGTCTTCGTGCTCGGCGCGCTCGGCGAACAGCCGACGATGATCCGCGTGCTCGCCTGTATCGGCTTTGCCTATCTCGGCTTCTATTCGCCGAACATTTACATTTCCAACGTCGCCGGCAAGCGCAAGACTTCGATCAAGAAGGCCTGGCCGGACGCGCTCGACCTGATGCTGATCTGCGTCGAATCCGGCATGTCGATCGAGGCCGCCTTCCGCAAGGTGTCGGAGGAAATCGGCACCCAGTCGATCCCGCTCGCCGAGGAACTGGTTCTTGTCGGCGCGGAACTGTCCTTCCTCCAGGAACGCCGCATGGCCTATGAGAACATGGCCACGCGAACGGGCCTCGAGAGCGTCAAGTCGGTGGCCCAGGCGCTGGTCCAGGCCGAACGCTACGGTACGCCCGTCGGTCAGGCGCTGCGCGTGCTTGCCGCTGAAAGCCGCGACCAGCGCATGAACGAGGCCGAGAAGAAAGCCGCCGCCCTGCCGCCAAAGCTGACTGTGCCGATGATCCTGTTCTTCCTGCCGGTCCTGTTCGGCGTCATCCTTGGCCCAGCGGGTATCCAGGTTTCCCAGCGCGGCGGCATCTTCTGACGGCTGTCGCGCCGGGCATCCGGCCGCTTCCTAAACGATCAACGCAATCAGGGCATAGATCGCCATGACGATGACGGCGATCGAGCCGATCGTGTAGAAACTCGCCCGCACTTCGTGGCGCTGTTCCGTCGCATAGGCGATCGTGTGAACAAGGCGGGCGGCGACAAATCCGTACATCAGGACTTGCGCCAGCAACACCGGCGGCCCGACCGCCGTGAAGACCAGTCCCGCCGCCCAGAATGCCGGAATGTTTTCCAGATCGTTGCGGTGCATGCGCCGCGATCGGTCCACATAGTCGTTGATCGCCAGCTGGTCGGGTCTGGGGTTCTTGTTGAGAGGGCCCGACTGGAGATCCTCGGGGCTGGCCAGTCCGGAATCGCTTTTCATCATCCGGTAGACCGTCATCCATCCTTGCCCCATCACCTTGAGAACCATGATGGCCGAAGCGATGGCGTATGTGACAAAGACCGGATTATCGAGATCGAATGCAGCCAAATGTTCCCCCTCCGCGAACCGGCGGCGAGATGGCCCGGCGGTTACATCGGGAGGCTAGCACATTTTAATGACGCTACGGAATGGCGGAAGGGCTACTGCGCGGCCTTGAGCTTGTCTTCCTGCTTGATCAGGTTCCAGGCGTTTTGCTGGGACAGCATCTGACGCAGATAGGCGACATTGGCCTCGGCCTGCTGCGGCGACATTTCGCGCCGGGCGATTTGTTCGGCCTCGTCGAACCGGCCTTGCAGGCCGACGACGAGGGCGAGGTTTTGCCGAACGCGGCTGTCGGCGCCCGGTTGGGTCGAGGCCTGGCGCAGATAATTCTCGGCTTCCGACAATTTGCCTTCCAGAAGGTAGCTCATGCCCAGATTGGAGAGCACCGACGGCTCGTTCGGGCGGAAGGTCAGGGCCTTCTTGTAGAGCTGGCGCGCCTCGTTGGAGCGGTTGGTTTGGTCCATGATCGCACCCTCGGCCGAGATCAGCCGCCAGTCGGGCTGGGTCGGATCCTGCGCGCGTTGGATGGCGTCGAGCGCCTGGGTGAACTGGCCTGCGCCGGCAAGCGCCTTGCCATAGGCGGCGAGGACGTCCCTGTCCTTCGGGTGATCGATGGCCGCCTTGCGCATCACGGCGAGCGCCTGCTCGTTGCGGTCGTTCATCCGAAGCATCGAGGCAAACGCCATCGCGACCGTCTTGTTCCTTGGATCGCGCTCATACATTTTCGAATAGGAGCCGAGCGCCTGTTCCAGCTCGGTCGCCGTCATCTGCTCGACCGGCTTGTTCGTCGGCCTGTTGATCGAGCCCGTGATCACCGACCGCTGGTTTGCGCAGGAGGCGACGGTCGACGCGGCAAGGACGAGCGCGAGAACCTGCAGGGCTACGCGTGCTTTGCCGCGATGGTTCGATGAAGAAGCTGAGGTCGCTGTCGCAGTCCGCACCATGCTATGCTCCCGCGCGGTCATCGTTTCGGTGGATGGAACCGCGAAAATGGCGATGAATCTCTTGGTCAAAGCAATATTCTGTTAACCCTAACGGTTGGTTAATGCGCCGCCCGGACGGCCGCCAAAGAGGACTGGAAAAGACATGATGCTCGAAGACGTATTGGCGCCCGCCGGGCGCCGCCCGGCCAACGCCCGCCCGGTCTGGATCGTCGCCGCCGACAGCCTGAAATCCGGGGCCATCGCCGACGGCGCAGCCGTTGCCTGGGCTGAGCAGACCGGGTTCAAGGCGGCCGCGGGTGAGGTTCTCGTCGTGCCGGATGGCAAAGGCGGGATCGCGGGCGTCGTGCTGGGAACCGGAGACGGCGATGATCCGATGGTGGCTGGTGCGCTGGCGCGCAAACTGCCGGCCGGCGACTGGTATTTCGAGGCCGCTCAGGAAGGCGATCTACGGCTGGCGAGCCTCGGCTTCCTGCTCGGCGCCTATCGCTTCACGCGCTATCGCAAGTCTTCCGGGGAGACGCCCCGTCTCGTCCTCGGTGCTTCGCTCGACCGCGAGGAGATCGCCGCGCTTGCCGAAGCGGTCTGGCTGGCCCGCGACCTGGTCAACACGCCCGCCAACGATCTTGGCCCCGATGGCATCGAGGCGGCGGCGAAGGCGCTGGCTGCGCCACGCAAGATGACCGTCAAGGTCATCAAGGGACCCGACCTTCTGAAGCAGAATTTTCCGCTGATCCATGCGGTCGGGCGCGCTTCGGATCAAGCCCCCCGGCTGATTGACATGCGCTGGGGAAAGCGCGACGCGCCGCGGCTGACGCTGGTCGGAAAGGGCGTTGCCTTCGATACGGGCGGCCTCGACATCAAGCCGCCGTCCGGCATGCGAAACATGAAGAAGGACATGGGCGGCGCGGCCAATGTGCTGGCGCTTGCCGGCCTGATCGTCGACATGAAGCTCGATGTGCGCCTGCGCGTGCTGATCCCGGCGGTCGAGAATTCCATCGCCGGCAACGCCTTCCGGCCCGGCGACATCTTCCCGAGCCGAAAGGGGCTGACGGTGGAGATCGGAAATACCGATGCCGAAGGCCGGCTGATCCTCGCCGATGCGCTGACGCTTGCCGACGAGGAGAAGCCGGATCTCATCATCGACATGGCGACGCTGACCGGCGCGGCCCGCGTCGCGCTCGGGCCCGATCTGCCGCCCTTCTACACAACCGATGAGGAATTCGCCTCCGCACTCGCCGAAGCCGCACACCTCGAGCACGATCCGCTGTGGCGCATGCCGCTCTGGGCGCCTTACGCAAAGGGTCTGTCCTCGCCCGTCGCCGATCTGTGCAACATTACCTCGGACGGTATGGCGGGCTCTGTCACGGCTGCGCTGTTCCTGCAGCGTTTCGTGTCCGAGGCCAAGGCCTGGGCGCATCTCGATATCTTCGCATGGAGCCCGGTCGCCAAGCCGCACGCGCCCGTCGGCGGCGAAGCGCAGGGCATCCGCGCGCTGCTTGTCGCGCTGAAGGAGCGCTACGGCGCTGCCTGACCGCCGCCCGGCTTGCGTTATCGCCGGTTTCGCGCGTATTGTGCCGGACCCGAAACGAAATCATGAGCGGTAAATGTCCATTCGCTTGCGGGCGAGCCATGCGCTGACATTGTGGCATCAGGTGGCGTTGTCGGAAGTGCGCGACGACGCGGTCGACCTGACCCAGCGCCAGATGGCGATCCTGCTGACGATCTATCTGGAGCCGCCGCCGCACACGGTGCGCGGGCTGGCGGCCAAGCTGAACGTCACCAAGCCGGTCATTACCCGCGCCCTCGACGCGATGGGCGCGCGCAAGCTCGTCACCCGCCACCGCGATCCGCGCGACAAGCGCAACGTCGTTATCTCTCGCACGGTCGAGGGATCGCAATATCTCGAACGTTTCGCCGATCTGATCATCACCAAGGCAAGGGATCTGCCGCTGTGACCCTCGACCGACGCCTGAACGCCTTCCGACCCGACCTGGCGGACATCGCGCTCCGGGGTGAGGTTCAGGCCGAGCGCTTCGTCGAGGCGCGTCCAGCCGTTATAGCCGTGCCCGTGGCCGATTTGCATGCGGCGCCATCGAGGGATGCCGGTATCGACACCCAGTTCCTGCTCGGCGAGACGGTGCGCGTCTTCGATGTCGCCAAGGGATGGGCATGGGTGCAGGGCGAGCGCGACTCCTATGTCGGCTACATGCCGGGCAGTTCGCTGTCCTTCGAGCTCGATCCTCGACCGACCCATCGCGTGACTGCCTTGCGCAGCTATGTTTTTCCAGAACCGGAGCTGAAAAAGCCGCCGCTCGCCTCGCTTTCGATGGGGTCGCTCGTCACAGTCGCGGGCGAGGAAATGCGTCGCAACACGCGCTACGCGATACTGCCTAACGGGACAGCGGTACCCGCCGTGCATGTCGCTCCGCTCGCCGAGACGGACGCGGATTTCGTGGCCGTCGCCGAGCGTTTCCTGCATGCGCCCTATTTGTGGGGCGGCACATCCGGCTTCGGCGTGGATTGCTCCGGTCTCGTCCAGCTTGCCATGTCGATGGCCGGGCAGACCGTACTGCGTGACACCGACATGCAGGAAGGAAGCATCGGCGAAATCCTCGAAACCGGCGATGACTATTCATCGCTTCTGCGCGGCGATCTCGTCTTCTGGAAGGGCCATGTCGGCATCATGACCGACGCCGACAACCTCCTGCACGCCAACGGCTCCACCATGACCGTCGCGCTGGAGCCCCTGTCGGCCGCGATCGCTCGTATCGAGCCGCATTACGGCCTGCCGACCTCGGTCAGACGGATTTAGCCGGTCACGCGCGTTCACATTGCCGTCAGCAGCGAAAACCCCGCTTCCGGCAAGGATGTCCCGATGTTAGTCGCTGCCGACATTCCTCGTGCTGGACTGAACGATTATGACGAACAGCCCCGAAACCGGGATCGCCTTTACACGCCTTGGCGAGATCGACATCGCCGAGATCACCGCGCATATGTCCGATCCGCGTGTAGCCGAGCATATGCCGCTCCTGACTGGTCGGTGGGACGATGCCGCCTCTCGCGCCTTTGTCGAGGCGAAGGAGGCTCGCTGGCGCCGGGACGGGCTGGGTCACTGGGCAATCCTTTGCGATGGCGCTTATGTCGGCTGGGGCGGCTTTCAGAAGGAGGGCGACGAGTGGGACTACGGCCTGGTTCTCAAACCCGATCGCTTCGGGCTCGGCGCGCGCATCACCCGCGAGGCGCTCGAATTCGCCCGCTCTGATGATCGCATTGCCTTCGTCACTTTCCTGTTGCCGCCGTCACGAAAGAAGCTCGGAGCGCTCGAAAGGATCGGCGCCCGCTTTGTCGGAGAGGCAGACCACGAGGGCGAGGCGTTTCTGAAATACCGGCTCGATTTGATTTCGTCGTAATCCGGTGGCGCAGCCTGATAGCGGATTATCGCGGCGATCAGGCGTTTTAACCTTCGGCGTCGGAAGGCCTCACCGGCGGCGCGTCAAGCGCTTCCAGGATCCAGTCCCGAAAGGCGCGGATTTTCGGCACGTTGCGACGGCTCTCGGGATAGCACAGCCAGTATGACCGCGCCTCGGCGACGGTGCCGAAGGACTGCAGCAACAGGCCGTTTTCGATCTCCATCGTATAGAACCCTGGCGACAGGATCGCGAGACCCTGTCCGCCGATTGCGGCGCGCGCCGCCAGATGCTGGTCGCCCATCTGCGAATCCGGCTGGTCCGGCGGATCGTAGGCGATGCCGTGTTCAGCGAACCAGAGCTGCCACCATTCGTCGCCCGGATCGATCAGCGGATATTTCAGCAGGTCTTCGGGGGCTCTGGGCGTGCCGAGCCGTTCGGCGAGCCTGGGGCTGAACATCGGCGTGAAGTCGACCTCCATCAGCCGGTGCGCTCGGATCCCGGGCCAGTTGCCGTCGCCGGCGCGGATGCTCAGATCGAAATTGTCCCGGCCGAACTCGACGATCTGCCGCGTCGCGGTGATGCGCACGGCGATATCCGGCTGCGCCATCTGGAATTCGCCGATCCGCGGCGCCAGCCAGTGGGCGGCGAAGGTCGGCAGGACGCTGATCGACAGGATCCCGCCGAGATTTCCGCGCGCCGCCGAAAAGGCGGCGGCGAGCGTTTCGAGCGCCTCGCTTGCCGCGGGCGCAAACAAGTGGCCGGCCGGTGTCAGCTCGACCGCTCGCGGACGGCGCAGAAAGAGAGGCGCGCCGAGGCGTTCCTCGAGCACCTTGATCTGGTAGCTCACGGCCGCTTGCGTCATGCCAAGTTCCTCGGCCGCCTGCGTGAAGCTGAGCCGCCGCGCTGCCGCCTCGAAAACCCGAACCGCCGCCAGGGGAGGGAGGTCTTTCAAGCTCATGGATCAAATATCCTTATGTATCATGATCGAGCTTCAATTGGATGAGTGCGACCAGATCGCGTAGATTGCAAGCATAACATCACAAAAAGCCCGGATAATTGGGAAAGATAGCTTGCAATGACGGACGCGTTGGATCGGCCGGCCATGCGGTTGCGCATGTCTGGCATCAGCAGGATTATTTCATTGGTCGGGGATCTAAGCCACAGGGCAACCCGCGTTGCGGCGCCCGACATCGGTCTCGCAACGGACGCTCGGCTGCGCGATATTGGCATGCTGGACGGGCGCGGGCCGTCGCTCCGGCGGCCGGAGCGCAACCCGGACCGTTTCGGGCGATGCAGCTAGAGCCTGAGAGGCTCTAATACCCCGCTTCGCGATCGACGAGGTTCTTCAGCTTCTCGCCGCGGTCATGCGCGTCCATCTGATCGACCATTGGCGGCACCAGCGCATGCGGCATGGACGTCGCCGCCGCATGCGGTGTGATCGTGACGCGCGGGTGGGTCCAGAGCGGGCTTTCGGGGGGCAGCGGCTCGGTCTGGAACACGTCCAGCGACACCGCGCCGAGGCGCTTTTCCTCCAGCGCCGCGAGGATGTCCGCCTCGACCTGCAACCCGCCGCGCCCGGCATTGATCAGGATCGGTGCCCCGAGCGGCCCGCGCGGCTTCATCTTGGCGAAGAACGACGCCGACAGGATACCGCGCGTCGCCGGGGTTAGCGGCAGCAGGCAGACGACGATGTCCGATTGCGCCAGGAAACCCGCCAGCCCGTCCTCGCCGGCGAATGTTTCCACCGCCTCGTCCTGCTTTTCGGTGCGGCTCCAGCCGATCACCTTGAAGCCGAGCATTATCAGCTTCTTCGCCGCGTCCCGGCCGAGATTGCCATAACCCAGAATGCCGATCGTCACCTCGCTGGCCGCCGGCTGCATCAGGTCTTCGTGCCAGACCCGCCGCGCCTGCTGGTCGCGATAGAGCGGCCCCTTTCGGAGATGGTCGAGCACCTGCCAGACGGAATATTCGCTCATCCGGTCGGTCAGATCTTCGGCGACAACGCGCACGATCGGAACGTCGGGCAAATCGTTGCCCGCCGCGAAGAGATGGTCGACGCCCGCACCGATGGAAAAGATCGCTTTCAAGTTGGGCAAGCCGTCCAGCACGCCCGGCGGCTGTTTCCAGACCACGGCGTAGTCGATCTCGGGATCGCTTGCCTCCGCCGGCTCCAGGACGACGGTGCGGTCGGGCGCGGCCTTTTCCAGTGCGTCTTTCCAGATGCCTGGGTCGAAGCCGGTGACGGAAAGGAGGATTTTGCCCTTGTCTGCCATATGCTTACTCGTTGACGATGCCGGCAGGCGCGACCTCGATGTCGAAAGCCGCGGCCATCAGCGCCTTGGTATAGTCGGTCTTTGGATTGTCGAAGATATCCTCGGACCGGCCCTGTTCCACGACAACCCCGTTGCGCATCACCATGACGTCATTGGCCAGCGCGCGGACCACCTTCAGGTCGTGGCTGATGAACAGATAGGCGAGATCGTGCTTGCGCTGCAGGTCGCGCAAAAGATCGACCACCTGCGCCTGCACACTCATGTCGAGCGCCGAGGTCGGCTCGTCCAGCATGACGAATGTCGGTTTCAGCACCATGGCCCGCGCTATGGCGATGCGCTGGCGCTGGCCGCCGGAGAATTCATGCGGATAGCGGAACCGCGTCTCGGGATCGAGCCCGACTTCGCCGAGCGCGGCGACGACCCGCGCATCGCGCTGGTCGCGCGAAAGGCCCGGCTCGTGCACGGCAAGCCCTTCACCGACGATCTCTGCCACAGACATGCGCGGACTGAGACTTCCGAACGGATCCTGGAAGACGATCTGGATTTCGCGGCGCAGTGGCATCATGTCCTTGAAGGAAAAGGCGTTGATGTCCTTGCCGTCGAAGCTGATCCGGCCTTCCGACGAGATCAGGCGCGTCAGCGCCAGGCCGAGCGTCGTCTTGCCGGAGCCGGATTCGCCGACAATTCCGAGGGTTTGGCCCGCGCGCACCGTCACGTCGATTCCATCGACCGCCTTCACATTATCGACGGTCCGACGCATCAGCCCTTTCTTGATCGGGAACCAGACCTTTACGTTCTCGCCGCGCATGACCGTGTTGGCATCGCCTTTGAGCAGGATAGGCCGGCCCTTCGGTTCGGCGGCGAGCAGGTGCTTCGTATAATCGTGTTGCGGATCGGAAAAGATCTGCTCCGTCGGCCCGGCCTCGACGATCTTGCCCTTCGTCATCACGCACACCCGGTCGGCGATCCGCCGCACGATGCCCAGATCATGCGTGATGAACAGCATCGACATGCGTTCTTCTCGCTTCAGATCGTCGAGCAGCTTGAGGATCTGCGCCTGCACGGTGACGTCGAGCGCCGTCGTCGGCTCGTCGGCGATCAGCAGTTTCGGCCGGTTCGCCAGCGCCATGGCGATCATTACGCGCTGCCGCTGTCCTCCCGACAGCTGGTGCGGATAGGCCTTCAGCCTCTTGGCGGCGTCGCGAATGCCGACCTGGTCGAGCAGCGCGACAATGCGGGACGGGTCGGGCATGGCGTTGCCGGCGCTGTGCAACTTCAGGACTTCGCCAATCTGCTTTTCGATCGTGTGCAGCGGGTTGAGCGAGGTCATCGGCTCCTGGAAGATCATCGCGATCTCGTTGCCGCGCACCTTGCGCAATTCGGCGTCGGGCGCCGCCAGCAGGTCATGCCCGCCGAAACGGATTTCGCCGCTCGGATGGCTCGCCGCCGGATATTGCAGCAGTTTCAGCACCGAGAGCGCCGAGACCGATTTGCCCGATCCGGATTCGCCGACCAGCGCCACGGTCTCGCCATCGGCAATGTCGAAAGAGATACGGTCGACCGCCAAAGTCTGTTGACCGCCCTGCGTGAAGGCGACGGAGAGATCTTTGACCGAGAGGAGCGAAAGTTGTGTCATGACAGGACGATCACTCCCGCGATAGCGGTGACGTAGAGCGCGCCGACCGACCAGCCCTCGAAGCCGATTCCACCGAAACCGCGTTTTTCGCGTCGCAGCAGGCCGAGTATCAGCACGCCGGTCATGGCGGTGACAATTGCGGTAAGGAAGATGTCGGAGCCGGCAATGGCGCCGTAGATCGAGCCGTCGCGGTAGGCGATGTCGGCAAAGGAGGCGAACAGCGTGTCGAAGGCGTTGCCGCCGAGAATGCCGCCCACCGCGAGCTGGAGCGACCCCGCACGGACTGCCGCAATCGTGGTCACCAGCTCCGGCAGTGACGTGACCGTCGAGGTCATCAGCGTGCCAACCAGGCTTTCCGATACGCCAAGCGACGAGACGAAGGCTGTGCCGGTCTCCGCGACCGCATATCCACCTGCGGCGACAGCAAGCAGGCAGCCTGCGAAGACCGCCAGCGTCCGTGGCAGCGATGTCCGATGGCTGTCTTCGTCCGGAATGTCGGCTCGCGTATCTTTCGTCTCCGCAGCCAGCCACATCGGCTCGTCACGCGCATTCTGCGCGAAGCGCAGGCCGAAGCCATAGACCACAAAGCACAGGAGCGAGACCGGATGGACACCGAAAATGGAAATGTCCGGCCCGCTCGCCGCGCCCAGCATCAATGACAGCAGGACGATCAGCAGCGTCGCGTTGACGATGTTCACGAGACTCGCCGCAGCATGTTCGAGATTGGCCCGCCGGTGCATGAAATCGGCGATGACGAGAAACAGCGTTTGCGCCGCGATGCCGCCAATCGCATTGGAATAGGCAAGCGACGGATAGCCTTGCGCCGCGGTTACCGTCGAGGTGATCACGCCGGGAAGCGAGGTGGCCGCGCCTAGCAGGATCGCGCCGGTGATCGCCTCGCCCATTCCGGTCTGGTCGGCGATCCGATCCGCCACGAAAGCAAGCTTCGAACCCGCGACCACGATGATTGCGCCAGCCCCGATGAAGATCGCGATCTGGAGGCCGGTCGAGGCATCTTCGATCAAGCCGATCATCCGAACGTCTTTCGCGGATCGAAGGCATCGCGCGTCGCTTCGCCGATGAAGATCAGAAGCGACAGCATCACCGAGATGACGATGAAGCCGGAAAAGCCGAGCCACGGTGCCTGCAGATTGTTCTTGCCCTGCAGGATCAGTTCGCCGAGCGAGGCCGAGCCCGGCGGCAGGCCGAAACCGAGGAAGTCCAGCGAGGTCAGCGTCGTGATCGAGCCGTTCAGGATGAAGGGCAGGAATGTCAGTGTCGAGATCATGGCGTTCGGCAGGAGGTGCCGGAACATGATCGTCCGGTTCGGCACGCCCAGCGCCCGCGCGGCGTTTACATATTCGAAGTTGCGCGCTCTCAGGAATTCCGCCCGCACGATGCCGACAAAGGCCACCCACGAGAACAACAGCATGATACCGAGCAGGATCCAGAAGCCCGGCGGCAGGATCGCTGCGATGATCAGCAGCAAATAGAGCACTGGCATGGAAGACCAGATTTCGATCATCCGCTGGCCGATCAGGTCGACCCAGCCGCCGAAGAAACCCTGGATCGCGCCGAAGCCGACGCCGATCACCGCCGAGAGCGCCGTCAGGATCAGCCCGAACAGCACCGAGATGCGAAAGCCGTAGATCAGCCGCGCCAGCACGTCGCGGGCCTGATCGTCGGTGCCCAGCCAGTTGAAATTGCCGATATTGCAGTTGGGATCGTCCACGCCGTCCGGATAGCGCGCGCACAATTCCTCGCGGCTGGAAAACATGAAAGCCGGCTTCGACGGCGCCGCCGTCGGCACCTCCTTGTTCACAGTGCGGTAGGAATAGTGGATCGGCGGCCAGATCATCCAGCCGCCGGCGTCATGGATGGCGTCCTGGATATAGGGATCGGTAAAATCGATGCGTGGCAGCGCCAGCGGATCGTCGGGAAACAGCACCGTCTCGCCATAGGTCTTGAAGATCGGCGTCAGATACTGGCCCTCGTATTTGACGAGGATCGGCTTGTCGTTGGCGATGAACTCGGCGAACAGCGACAGGATGAACAGCACCAGGAACAGCCACATCGACCAGTAGCCGCGGCGATTCGCCTTGAAGTTCTTCCAGCGCCTTTGGTTGAGCGGCGACAGGAAAGGCCGCTTGCGGCGCTCCTCGCGTAACGTTTTGCTGTCGGCGGGCAGGGACTGGTCCATCAGACATCCCTCCGCTCGAAATCGATGCGCGGATCGACCCAGGTGTACATCAGGTCGGAGAGAAGCCCGACCAGCAGCCCCATCAGCGAGAAGATGTATAGCGTCGCGAAGACCACCGGATAGTCGCGATTGATGACCGACTGGAAGCCGAGCAGACCGAGCCCGTCGAGCGAGAAGATCGTCTCGATCAGCAGCGAACCGGTGAAGAATGAGGAGATGAAAGCGCCCGGAAAGCCCGCGATGATGATCAGCATGGCGTTGCGGAAGACGTGGCCGTAAAGCACCTGCCGCTCGTTCAGCCCCTTGGCCCGCGCCGTCACCACATATTGCTTGCGGATCTCGTCGAGAAAGGAATTCTTGGTCAGCAGCGTCGAGGTCGCGAAAGCCGAAAGGATCAGCGCCGTCAGCGGCAGCGCGAGGTGCCAGAAATAGTCGAGGATACGCGCCGGCCAGGAAAGGCTCGCCCAGTTGTCAGACGTCAGGCCGCGCAGCGGAAACAGGTCGAAGAACGAGCCGCCGGCAAACAACACGATCAGCATGATCGCGAACAGGAAGCCGGGAATCGCATAGGCGACGATGACGACCCCGCTCGTCCACACATCGAAGGTCGAGCCGTCCTGGACGGCCTTCTTGATGCCGAGCGGGATCGAGATGCCGTAGGAGATCAGCGTGATCCAGAGCCCCAGCGAGATCGACACCGGCATCTTCTCGACGATCAGGTCGATCACCGAGATGTCGCGGAAATAACTCTCGCCGAAATCGAAGCGGATATAGTTCCACAACATCAGCCCGAAGCGCTCCAGCGGCGGCTTGTCGAAGCCGAATTGCTTTTCGAGCTTGGCGATGAATTCCGGGTCGAGCCCCTGCGCGCCGCGATATTTGGAGTTGACCGAGCCGCCCTCGACGCTGGTACTCAGGTCTTCGCCGCCGCCAATGTCGCTGCCGCCGCCGGAAATCCGGTCGGTCGCATCGCCGCCCTGGCCGGTCAGTTGCGCGATCACCTGTTCCACCGGTCCGCCGGGCGCGAACTGGATCACCGCAAAGGATATCGCCATGATCCCGAAAATGGTTGGGATCATCAGCAGCAGACGTCGCACGATATAGGCGCCCATGTCAGGCGGGCTCCATCCGGCGCGGTTCGGTCACATCAAGCCTTTCCAAGCGTCTCTGCTTTCGCCCTGTCGAACCACCACAGCCGCTCCACGGGCCAAAAATAATCGGGCTTCGGCTCCTTGAAGCCGAACATGTCCCAATAGGCGACGCGGTGATTCGCCGAATTCCAACTTGGAATCCAGTCTCGCCTCAGACGCAAGACCCGATCTAGCACGCGCATCGCCGTGCGATGTTCTTCACGGTTCTCCGCTCGGCCGATCTCCGCGATGATCGCGTCGATCAGCGGATCGGCGGTTCCCGTCCAGTTGCGGGAGCCTTCCTCGGCGGCGGTCTTGCTGGAAAAGACATTTTCCAGGCTCGAACTGGTCGGCGTCGCCGTCCAGACGAGGTGCAGGCCGGCGATGTCGAAATCGAAGCTTGTCAGGCGCGCCTGGTACTGTGCCGGATCGACCACGCGGAGCGAGGCGTTGATGCCGAGCGAGCGCATCGTTTCCACCCATGGGCCGTAAATGCGTTCGAACACACTGGCATTGACCAGGATTTCGGCGTCCAGCGTCTCGCCGGCCGCATTTCTCAGCATGCCGCCGTCATTCTCCCAGCCGGCGTCGTTGAGAAGGCCTATGGCGGCGCGGAGCCGCGAGCGGTCGCGCCCGGAGCCGTCGCTTTGGGGCTGCAGATAGGCTTCGCCGTTGATCCCCTCCGGCAGATCGTGGTCCCGGGAGAGCGTCTCGATCAGCGCCGCCTCGTTCGCGTCCGGCGTGCCGGTGGCCACATAGTCCGAGCCCTCGAAAGCCGAATGGCTTTTCTCGTAGGCGCCGTAGAAGAGATTGGCGTTGGTCCATTCGAAATCGAAGCAGAGCGCGATTGCGTCCCGCACATTGCGGTCTTTGAACCGTTCCCTGCGCTGGTTCGGCGCAAGCGCTTGCATGTCGGGGCGCGCTTCGCGGGGAAACAGGTGCTTGAGAACCTTGCCCTCCTCGATGGCGGGGAAGACATATTCGGTCACCCAGGTCTTGGACGTATATTCCTCGCGCCAGGTGATGACGCCCTTCTTGAATGCCTCGAAACCGGCCTGCCGTTCCTGGAAGAACTCGAACCGTACGGTCTGGAACTGATCCAGCCCGCGCGCCGTGCCGATGTCCCGCGCCCAATAATCCTCGACGCGCTCATACTCGATATAGGCGCCGGGGCTGAAATCTCCGACCCTGTAGGGACCGGAGGCGAGCGGCGGTTCCAGCGTCGAAGCCGTAAACTCGCGCGTCTCGTACCAGGCCTTCGAAAGGACGGGATACGTGGCGATCGTCAGGATCGCCTGAGCCGACTGCGTGCCGTCGAAGATCAGAACCACCCTCCAGTCGTCCTCGGCAACGACCTTTTCGACAACGCTGAGCGGCAGCTGCAGCTCGGGATGGCCTTCTTCTTTCAGCGTCCGGTAGGTAAACGCGACGTCATGCGCAGTGATCGGAGTCCCGTCATGCCAGCGCGCCTCCCGCTTCAGGGTGAATGTATAGCGGTTGCGGTCTTCCGAGATCGTCACGCTGTCGGCGAGATGGCAGTAGATCGCGTCCGGCTCGTCCCAGGCGTCCACCATCAGCGAATCGAAACACGTCTCCATGCGCGGCGGAGCATCCCCGCGGCGCACGAAACTGTTCATCGTGTTGAAGGTCTGTACGTTCTGATTGTAGAACCAGTAGCCCGGCTGGAAATTGAATGTTCCGCCCGTCGGCGCGTCCGGCGAGGCGTAGTCGAACTGCTCGAAACCGGGCGGATATTTCAGATCGCCAAAAGCAGAAAGCCCGTGCAGCGCCACGCCGCTCGGATTGTCCGCCCGGCCGAGCGGCGGAAAGGCGGCGCTCGCCGCGATGCCGCCGGCAAGCGCCAGGAAGCGCCTGCGGTTTACCGGGAAACCGAGGCTCATTGGGCGCTTCCGCCGGCGGCCAGCGCGGCTTCCTTCTCCGGGATGATCCACCAGGAATCGATGTCGGCGCCGACATATTCGGGCTGCTTTTCCGGAATGCCGAACTTGTCCCACCAGGCCAGCCAGACCTCGGGCGTGTACCACTGCGGAATATAGTAATAGCCCCACAGCAGCACCCGATCGAGGGCATGGGTCGCCGCTACCAGATCCTCGCGGTCCTTGGCGAAGATCACCTTGTCGACCAGCGCGTCGACGACGGGATCCTGAATGCCGGACAAGTTGCGCGAGTCCGGCTGGTCGGCGGCCGAGGAGCTCCAGAAGTCGCGCTGCTCGTTGCCGGGCGAAAGCGACTGCGCGAGAACCGCAGTTGTCATGTCGAAATCGAAATTCTGCATCCGGTTGACCTCCTGCGCCTGGTCGACGATGCGGATCGAGGCGTCGATGCCGAAGCGGCGCATGTCCTCGACGAACTGGCCCGCGATGATCTCGTCGGTCGGGCTGGAGCCGAGATACTCGATGGTGAACTGTTCGCCGGTCTTGTCGTTGACAAGCTTGCCGTCGCGGCTCACCCAGCCGGCCTGCTTGAAAAGATCGAACGCCTTGCGTTGGTTGGCCCGCTGGGCCCCGCGTTCGCTGTAGTCCGGCAGGCTGAAGGGCTCGGTGAAAAGCTCCGGCGGGAGCTGGTCGCGGAATTCCTCGAGGATTTCCAGTTCGCGCCCTTCCGGCACGCCGCTGGAGGCCAGTTCATCCCCGACGAAATAGCTGTCGGTGCGGGTTCTGAGGCCGTAGAGGCGGGTTCGGTTCACCGTCGCGAAATCGAACAGATAAGTGAGCGCCTCGCGCACCCTGCGGTCCTTGAACTTGTCGCGGCGCATGTTCATCGCGAAACCCTGCATCGGTTCGGGGGACTTGGTGTGAAACACCTTCTTGACCACCTTGCCTTCCTCGAAAGCCGGGAAGTCGTAACCCTGCGCCCAATTCTGCGAGCGGTATTCCGGCCTTATGTCCTCAAGGCCGCCTTTCTTGAACGCTTCCCATTCGGCATTGGAGTCGCGGAAATAGACATAGCGCCGTATGTCGAAATTCTTGCGCCCCACATTCACCGGCAGATCCTTCGCCCAATAGTCGTCGACGCGTTCCCAGACAATCTCCGATCCCGGCACGAAGCTTTTGATCTTGTAGGCGCCGGAGCCGAGCGGCGGTTCCAGCGTCGGCGCGGTCACGTCGCGCTTCTTGCCGTCCGGGCCGGTGCCCTCCCACCAGTGCTTCGGCAGCACAGCGAGGTCGCCCATGATATGCGGCAGCTCCCGGTTGCCTGTCTGGTCGAAGTTGAACTTCACCTCGTGGTCGTTCACCGCCACTGCCTCGGTGACGTTCTCGTAGTAGCGATTGTAGAGCTGGCTGTTTTCCTTCAGCACATTGAAGGACCAGACGACGTCCTCCGCGGTGATGGGTTCGCCGTCATGCCAGCGCGCCTTCGGATTGATCCGGTAGGTCGCGGAGGAATAATCGTCCGGATTGGAATAGGCTTCGGCGATCAGCGCGTGGCTCGTCGAAGGCTCGTCTATCGCCTGTTGCATCAGCGTGTCGTAGAGCAAACCTCCGCCGAATCCCCGCACCGCGAAGCCGGCCGCGGCGGAGCCGCGAATGACATAGGGGTTGAAACTGTCGAAGGTCCCGGTGGTCGTCGAGTTCAGCGTTCCGCCCTTGGGGGCGTCGGGATTGACGTAATCGTAGCGCTCGAAATCGTCGCCATATTTGCTCTCGCCGATCAGCGAGGCGGTCGAGTGCCATTCCGGTTCCTGCGCCGTCGCCGGCTGAATGGTCAGGACCGCAAAGCCGATGAGCGAAAGAAATGTCGGGAAACGCACGCAAGCCTCCTGTCTTCATTGCCTTACGGTAAAGCTTAGAGAGGAATGCGGGAAAACAAAGACAAAAAGCCGGGCAATGCCCGGCTTTCTGGATTTTCGTCGAATGACGCGCTTTGCGTCAGTTCTGCGTCGCGCCTTCGGTGGCCGGCGCGGTCTCTTCCGCCGGCGCAGCTTCCTCGGTGGCGGCGGGTGCCTCTTCGGCTGCCGGCTGCTCTTCCGTTGTGGCGGCGTCGGTTGCCGCCGGGGTTTCCTCGGCAGGCTGGTCCATCGCTGCCGGTTCGGCGGCAGGTGTTTCGGTCGCGGTCGCGTCTTCAGCCGCAGGGGCGGCCTCCTCCGCAGGCGCCTCGGCGCTCGGCAGCGGTTCCGGCGTGTCGGCCATCGTGCGCAGATAGGCAACGAGGTTGGCGCGGTCTTCAACCTTCTTCAGACCGGCAAAGCCCATGGCGGTGCCCGGAACGAGATCCTTCGGCTTGTGGGTGAAGGCGTTCAGGTGCTCATAGTCCCATACGGTCCCGCCTTCGGCGAAGGCTATCAGGGCGGAGGAATATTTGAAGCCCTCATGCGAGGCGACCGGACGGTTCACGACGCCCCAGAGATTCGGGCCGACCTTGTTGGCACCGCCCTTGTCGTCCGTATGGCACGCCTGGCACTTCTTGAAGACATTCTCGCCGGCTGCAATGTCGGCATCAGCCAGAAGCGGCCCGATGGGCTCGAGCGTCGGCTCGGCGTCGGCGGTCGCTTCACCGCCGCCGCTGCTTTCTTCGACGGTGATCGCGAAACCGGCCTGTTCGGGATCTTCTTCGTGGAAGATCGCTTCCCCGAGAATTCCGACCGACATCATGACGAAAACCGTGCCGAGGAAGGCGCCAGCATACATGTTAAAGTTCGATGAGCTCATCGCTTAGCTAATTCCCGATATCATGCAGGGTCGCGCAGAACAGGGCTCTGGGCGAATTCGCGCGGAAACTAGGTCTTTTGCTCTGACGATGCAACACATATAAGGGCGCTCGATTTGAGACTTTTTGACACCCATCGGCAAATTCCGCTTTCATGCGCCCTCTCATCCTGATTCCCGCCCGCATGGCCTCGACGCGGCTTCCCGGAAAGCCTTTGGCCGATATCGCCGGCAAGCCGATGATCGTCCATGTGGCGGAACGCGCGCGCGAGGCCGATTGCGGCGCGGTCGCGGTCGCCACCGACGATTCGGATGTCGCGGAAGCGGTTCGCGTCGCCGGTTTTACCGCCGTGATGACCCGCGCCGATCACCCTTCCGGCTCCGACCGTATCTTCGAGGCGCTCGGCGCGCTCGATCCCGACGGCCGCCACAACGTAGTCGTCAATGTGCAGGGTGATCTCCCGACGATCGACCCGGCCGACATTCGCGCCGCGCTTTCGCCATTGGCCGATCCGGCCTGCGACATCTCGACGCTTGGCGTCGAAATCACGGTCGAGGAGGAAAAGACCAATCCGAACGTGGTCAAGATCGTCGGTTCGCCGCACGGCCCGTCGATCCTGCGCGCGCTCTATTTCACCCGCGCCACCGCGCCATGGGGGGAAGGGCCTCTCTACCACCATGTCGGCCTCTATGCCTGGCGCCGCGCCGCGCTCGCCCGCTTCGTCGCCCTGCCGCCCTCCGTGCTGGAAAAACGCGAGCGCCTTGAACAATTGCGCGCGCTTGAGGCCGGGATGGAGATCCACGCCGCCATCATTGACTCCGAACCGCTCGGCGTGGATACGCAGCCCGATCTTGAGCGTGCCCGCGCGCTCCTGGGTTAGCGAAAGATACCGACATGACAAACTCCTCGAACCTTATCGCCTTCCAGGGCGAACCCGGCGCCAATTCCGACACGGCCTGCCGCGACATGTTCCCCGAGATGGAGCCGCTGCCCTGCCCGACCTTCGAGGATGCCTTCAACGCGGTCGAAAGCGGCAAGGCGCGCCTTGCCATGATCCCGATCGAGAACACGATCGCCGGACGCGTCGCCGACATCCACTATCTGCTCCCCGATTCGCGTCTGCACATCATCGGCGAGTATTTCCTGCCGATCCATTTCCAGCTCATGGTGCTGCCGGGAACGGACATGAAGGACATCAAGTCCGTCCACAGCCATATCCATGCGCTCGGCCAGTGCCGAAAGGTGATCCGCAAGCACCGCTGGAAGGCGATGGTCGCGGGCGATACGGCGGGCGCCGCGAAGCTCGTCGCTGAAACCGGCGACAAGACGATGGCCGCCCTGGCGCCGGAACTGGCAGCCGGCATGTACGGGCTCGATATCGTCGCCCGCGATGTCGAGGATCAGGAGAACAATGTCACCCGCTTCGTCGTCCTGTCGAAGAACAAGCAGCTCACCACCCGCGACACGGCGGCCGAGAAGATCATGACCACCTTCGTCTTCCGCGTGCGCAACATTCCGGCCGCGCTCTACAAGGCGATGGGCGGCTTCGCGACCAATTCGGTCAACATGACCAAGCTGGAAAGCTACCAGCTCGGCGGCAAGTTCGTCGCCACGCAGTTCTATGCGGATATCGAGGGCCATCCGGACGACGCGAATGTCCGGCTCGCTTTCGAGGAGTTGAAATTCTTCTCCGAGGATATTCGCATCCTCGGCGTCTACAAGGCGGCGGAAGCCCGCGAGGGCAACTGACGGAGCAGGGCGGTCAGCCCTGCACCACTGTCTGCTTCTGCGCGCCGAGACCGGCGATGCCGAGTTCCATGACGTCGCCTTCCTTCAGATAGACCGGCTCCGGCTTGATCCCCATCCCGACGCCCGGCGGCGTGCCGGTCGAGATCACGTCGCCCGGGTGCAGCGTCATCAGCTGCGACAGGTGCTCGATGATCGCCGCGACGTCGAAGATCATCTTCGCGGTCGTGCCGGTCTGGCGGCGCGTCCCGTTGACGTCGAGCCATAAATCCAGCGCCTGCGGGTTCGGCACCTCGTCGCGCGTCACCATCCACGGACCGACCGGACCGAACGTGTCGCAGGACTTGCCCTTGGTCCACTGGCCGGTCAACTGCGTCTGGAAATGGCGCTCCGACACGTCGTTGACGACGCAATAGCCGGCGACGTGGCTGAGCGCGTCAGCCTTCTCGACATATTTCGCCCTTGTCCCGATAACGACGCCGAGTTCGACTTCCCAGTCCGTCTTGGTCGAGCCGCGCGGGATTTCCACGTCGTCATTCGGACCGACGATCGCCGAATTCGCCTTCATGAACAGGATTGGATGATCCGGGATCGGCAGGCCGGATTCGGCTGCATGGTCGGAATAGTTGAGCCCGATGCACAACAGCTTGCCGATACTCCCGACACAGGGGCCGAGCCGCGTCGCCGGATCGACCTCCGGCAGCGTAGCCGGATCGATCGCCGCGATCCGCGCCAGCGCCTCGTCGCCAAGCACGTCGCCGGTGATATCGCCGACATGGCCTGTCAGGTCGCGAATCACGCCCTTGTCGTCGAGAAGACCCGGCTTTTCCTGTCCGGCCGGCCCGAAGCGTAGAAGTTTCATCGGTTATTTCCTGGTTCGTTCGTCTGGCGGCGGACCGTAATCGCAATGTGGCGTGAAACCAAGCCCGCCGGCGGCGATTGACAAATGCCGCCTCAGGGTCTCTTTCGCGCTGGCGCGCCAGAGGAGGACAGGATGCAAACCGGCAAGACAATCGCGTTTTACGGCGTTGGCCTGATGGGTGTCCCGATGATCGCGCGGCTCGCTGCCGCAGGCCATCGTGTGCGCGCCTGGAACCGCACCTTTGAAAAGGCGAAGGCGATCGAAGGCGGCAATGTCATCGCCGTGGAGCACGCACGCGATGCTGCCGAAGGTGCCGACATCGCGATCTCGATCCTGACAGACGGCCCGGCGGTTCTCGCGCTTGTCGAGGAGAATAACCTTGCCGCCGCGTTGCCCGAAGGCGCTGCTTTCGTCGACATGAGTTCGGCGAAACCGGAGGAGGCGACCCGTCTCGCCTCGATCCTCGCCGAAGGCGGCGTCGGCTTCTGCGACGCGCCCGTCTCCGGCGGCCCGCCCGGCGCGGAAGCCGGAACGCTCGCCATAATGGCCGGCTGCGAGGAAGCGGCGTTCGAACAGGTCGCCCCGGTCCTGTCGGCGATGGGCCGTCCGGTTCGCCTCGGCCCCGTCGGCACGGGACAGCTTGCCAAGCTCGCCAACCAGTTGATCGTGGGTGCGGCGATCGGCGCCGTCGCCGAGGCCATTCTGCTGGTCAAGGAGGGTGGTGGCGACACCGAAGCCTTCCGAGACGCGCTGACCGGCGGCTATGCCGATTCCAAGGTGCTGCAGATGCATGGCGCGCGCATGGCGGCCGGCGATTTCGAACCGCGCGGACGCGCCGCGCTTCACAGGAAGGACCTGGGCAATATCCTGGCCGAGGCGGACAAGCTCGGTCTTGACCTTCCGATGTCGAAAATGCTGGGCGAGCGCTTCACGCGCCTGTGCACCGAGCTCGGCGGCGCCGATCTCGACCATTGCGCGCTCTATCTTGAATTGCTGGACCTGAACGGCGTCAGCCGATGACGGCGCCGAGCGTTGCCCAGGCGATCGCCACATAGGTCATCTGGTGGGCCAACTGGTCGATCCCGTGGAGTTGCCAGTAGCGCGCCGGATTGCGGTCCACGTCCGAAATTTTCGTGTAGCGATCCTTGGCGAAGTCGATCGCGAAATGCACGACGAATTCGGCGGCCATGACGGCGAATATCATGGCGGCGCCGATGCCGCAGGCAAGAAGCACGATGCCGCTGCCCGCCGCATGGACGGCCGCATGCGCATAGCCGCCCGGCGCGTCCAGCCTTCCCTTTGCCGATAACATCCAGTGTGGCTGCATGACGAAATCCGCCAGGTAGTGTTTGACCAGCAGACCGGAGAGCATCAGGAAAATAATTGGCATGCGAACTTGAACGACCCCTTCCAGCGGCGATTATGCATTTCGCCACGGGCAAATCCTTTCATAATCGCAGTCGCTGTCTGTGCGCAATCGCACAGACTTGAACTTTGGCGAGAGATTGTCAGGCCGTCGCGGTCTGCGGCACCGGGCCCGTCGACGCCCCGACGACGAATTCCGCCTCGAGCAGCAGATTGCGCGGCCCGGTCTTCTTCTCGATCAGGTCGATAAGCATCTCGGCGCAATGCATGCCGGCAAGCCGGATGCTCGACCGCAACGCGGTGATTGCCGGGCGCTCGCCCGTGGTCGGCAGGAAGGAGAGGCAATCGTCATAGGCGATCAGGGATACGTCGCGGCCCGGCCTGCTGCCGTGCTCGTGGATCGCGCGCATCGCGCCCATCGCATTCAGCACGCTGGAGCACAGCACGGCGGTCGGCGGATTGTCGAGGTTCAGAAACCGCTTCATCGCGTCGTGGCCCACGGGCTCGATCATCTCCGAGGAGATCATGATCTCGGGATCGGGCTCGGCGCCATATTCGCGCATCGCTTTCTCCAGCCCGTCCCGTCGCTTCGCGGCGAACGTCATGTATTCCCAGCCATTGATCAGCGCGATCCGCCGGTGTCCGGCTTCGAGCAGATGTTTGGCGGCGGTGTGGAAGGCCCGCCGGTTGTTCACGTCCACCCATGAATAGCTGTCCTCGGGATCGTTGGTGCGGCCATGCACCACGAAGGGAAGCTTCAGCTTGCGCAAAAGGTCTATCCGTTCGTCCTCGACGCGGGGACCGTGCACGATCACGCCGTCGACGCGCCGGTTGCGGCGCAGCGCCTCGTAGACCGGTTTCTCCGCCCCCGCATTCACCACCGAAATCAGCATGTCGTAACCGCACCGATTGTAGATTTCGCCGGCGCCGGCAATGAAGTCCGAGAAATGCGGATTGATCATGTCGTGATGCGAAAGAGGCACCACATGGCCGATCGTGTTCGACTTGCCGGTCGCCAGCCGGCGCGCATTCGAGTTCGGCTGGTAATTCATCTCGCGCGCGACGGCTTCGACGCGCTTGCGGGTCTCCTCGCTCACCTCGGGATAGCCGTTGAGGGCGCGGCTGACCGTGGTCTGCGACAGGCCGAGTTTGTCCGAAAGTTGCTTGAGATTCATTGGATGCCGTCCTCCCAAAGGCATTCAAAGGGCTTTGGATAGTGCATAATTCTGCAGCAAAACACCAGTTTTTTCGATTTGTGCGGAAAACCGGAATCTCGGGAAGGACGCAAAATCGCGGCGCGTCGTTGACGGTTGACAAGGCGGTGCGACAAATATTTCGCTTGACTCAAAGGGGTTCAACGCCAAAGCTCAGGCCTGCCAAAGCGCTTTGACTAGCTATGAGCAAGTGAATGCTCTATGTGTCTTGTTGCTAGTTTGAAAAACCGATCCTGGGAGGATTTTCGATGAAAAAACTATTGCTGGCGGGTGTTGCCGCCTTTGCCCTGTCCGCCATTTCGGCGCAGGCGCAGGATCTCATGTTCCCCGTCGGGGAAGGAGACTTTAACTGGGACAGTTTCGAAGCCTACAGCGCCGATCATGATCTGAGCGGCGAGCAGGTGACTGTTTTCGGCCCGTGGCTCGGCCCGGACCAGGAAGCCATCGAAGCGGTTCTCGCCTATTTCGCCAAGGCGACCGGCGCTGACGTGCGCTACACCGGCTCGGATTCCTTCGAGCAGCAGATCGTCGTTGACGCCGAAGCGGGCTCGGCCCCGAACGTCTCGGTATTCCCGCAGCCCGGCCTTGCCGCGGACCTTGCCAAGCGCGGCTTCCTGACGCCGCTCGGCGATGACGCGGCGAGCTGGATGGCGGAAAACTACGCCGCCGGCGACTCCTGGGTCGATCTCGGCACCTATGCCGGCCAGGACGGTACCGATCACTTCTACGCATTCCCCTACAAGGCCGACGTGAAGTCGCTTGTCTGGTATGTGCCGGAAAACTTCGAGGATGCCGGCTACGAGATCCCGAAGACCATGGAAGAACTGAAGGCGCTGACCGAGCAGATCGTCGCCGACGGTGCGACGCCCTGGTGCATCGGTCTCGGTTCGGGCGGCGCGACCGGCTGGCCCGCCACCGACTGGGTCGAGGACATGATGCTGCGCACCCAGCCGCCGTCTGTTTACGACCAGTGGGTCACCAACGAAATCCCCTTCGATGACGAACGCGTGGTCGCCGCCATCAACGAGTTCGGGTGGTTCCTGCAGGATGATTTCGTTGCAGGCGGGCGCGGCGCTGTCGCCTCGACCGACTTCCGCGATTCTCCGAAGGGCCTCTTCGATTCGCCGCCACAGTGCTACATGCACAAGCAGGCGTCGTTCATCCCGGCCTTCTTCCCGGAAGGCACCGAGATCGGCCTCGACGCGGACTTCTTCTACTTCCCGGCCTATGCCGACAAGGATCTGGGTTCTCCGGTTCTCGGCGCCGGCACGCTGTTCGCCATCACCAAGGACAGCCCCGGAGCGAAGGCGCTGATCGAGTTCCTCGAAACCGACATCGCTCATGAGGTCTGGATGGCGATCCCGGGTCAGGGCTTCCTGACGCCGCTGAAGTCGGCCAATGCGGCCACCTATTCGGACGACACCAAGCGCGCGCTGGGTGAGATCCTCACCTCCGCGACCACCTTCCGGTTCGACGGTTCGGACCTGATGCCCGGCGGCGTCGGTGCGGGCTCCTTCTGGACCGGCATGGTCGATTTTGCCGGTGGCGAGGACGCCAAGAAGGTCGCTTCGGAAATCCAGGCGAGCTGGGACGCGCTCAAGTAAGCTCGGTTCCAGGCTTTCAAATCATACCGTTCGGGGCATACTGTCCCGAACGGCACCTTGAGGTCGCAGCGGTTTTTGGGAGGGAGCCATGCATCCAGCCTTGCAAGGACTGATCACCATCATCATCGGTGTTGGTGGTTGCATCGGATACTTCTACCTGTCGAACTTGTTCATCGACCGGGTCCTGTTTCCGGCCACCGGCAAGAATGCCGGCCGCAACATCAATCGCGCCAATATGGTTCGCCCGTGGCTGTTCCTGTTTCCGGCGATTTTCGCGCTTGGCCTCTATCTCGCCTATCCGGTTGTTGAAACGCTGCGTCTTTCGCTGACGGACCGAAGCGCCGGCGGCGCCTTTGTCGGTCTGGCGAATTACCGCCAGATGGTCTCCGAGCCGAAATTCTGGGAGGCGATGAGCAACAACATGCTCTGGCTGATCGTCGTTCCGGCCGCCTCGACCGCGTTCGGACTTCTGGCCGCCCAACTCACCGACCGCATCAAATGGGGCAACATCGCCAAGTCGCTGATCTTCATGCCGATGGCGATTTCCTTTGTCGGCGCGTCGGTCATCTTCAAGCTCGTTTATGACGCGCGGCCTGCGGGCCAGAACCAGATCGGCGTGCTCAACGCCGTGTGGATGAACTTCGACGGCGGCGTCTGGTCGATCATCTTCCTGCGTATCCTGCCCGCCGCCATCCTGCTCGTCTTCGCCGCCCTGATGCTCTACCTGATTTACACGGCTGGTCGGCCGATCGTCGATCGCAACGCCACACGCGGCGGCCTTTCCGTCTGGGCCATCCTGCTGCGCGGCATCGCCGTCATCGGTGCTGTCTGGCTCGGCTATCTCGCCCTCAAGTCCGTCTATTCGGTATTTACAGCCAACCTCCCGTTCGGCGAACCGCAGAACTGGTTGACGATCCTGTTCTGGAACAACTTCTTCCTGATGGTCGTCTTGATCTGGATCCAGACCGGCTTCGCCATGGTCATCCTGTCGGCGGCTTTGCGCGGTATTCCCGAGGAGACCATCGAGGCAGCCGTCATCGACGGCGCCAATCCGTTCGACATCTTCTTCAAGATCAAGGTGCCGCAGATCATGGGCACCATCGTCGTCGTCTGGACGACGATCACGCTGGTCGTCCTGAAGATCTTCGACATTGTCTTCGCCATGACCAACGGCCAGTGGGAAACCCAGGTCCTCGCCAATTACATGTACGACAAGCTTTTCCGCGCCAATGACTGGGGCGTCGGCTCCGCCAGCGCCATCGTCATCATGCTGCTCGTGTCGCCGATCCTGATCTGGAACGTCTACAACGCGCGCAAGGAAATGAAGTAGGGAGGCCGGAACCATGTCATCGATCGCAGGTACGAAATCCGGTCTCACCTGGGCCGTCCATATCTCCGTCGTCGCGCTGGTCCTGCTCTGGCTGTTCCCGACCGTCGGCCTGTTCGTCTCGTCCTTCCGCACCGCCGACCAGATCTCGTCGAGCGGCTGGTGGGATGCGCTGTTCCCGCAGGAACAAAACCTGGTCATGCGCACCGCCGATCCGGATACCCAGCGGCAGGAAGGCGCTCAGTTCGTCATCGACGGCAATCTCTTCGAGATCAACGGAGAGAACACGGCCGGCACGATCTCGGCATGGGGCACATCCTCGCGCGCCATCAGCGAATACAAGCCCGGCGATACCGCGGATATGGGCGATGATGGCCGGATCACCGTTCAGGCGAATGGCGATTACGTCTGGCAGAACGATGTCGAATTCCAGGGCCGGCGAGGCGAACGCGTCTTCGTGACGGCAAAGGCTCCGCCCAAATTCACCCTCGCGAACTACGAGAGGGTGCTGTTCTCCGGCTCGACCACCGACTCGATGGCCAAGGCCTTCTTCAACACGCTGACGGTGACCATCCCGGCGACGGTCATCCCGATCGTCATCGCCGCCTTCGCTGCCTATGCGCTCGCCTGGATGCGTTTTCCGGGTCGCGCCCTGCTGATCGCCGCCGTCGTCGCGCTTCTCGTCGTTCCGCTGCAATTGGCGCTGATCCCGCTATTGCGCCTGCATAACGAGATCGGCATCGGCAAGGGCTATCTTGGCGTCTGGCTCGCCCATACGGGTTTCGGTCTGCCGCTCGCGGTCTATCTTCTGCGCAACTACATGGTCGGCCTGCCGCGCGACATCATCGAATGCGCCAAGGTCGACGGTGCGACGGACTTCCAGATCTTCACCCGGATCGTCTTGCCCCTGTCGTTCCCGGCGCTCGCCTCCTTCGCGATCTTCCAGTTCCTGTGGACCTGGAACGATCTGCTCGTGGCGCTGGTCTTCCTGATCGACGCGACCGGCGAGACGACCGTAATGACCCGCCAGATCGTCGAACTGCTCGGCACGCGCGGCGGCAACTGGGAAATCCTGGCGACGGCGGCCTTCGTGTCGATTGCCGTTCCGCTCGTCGTCTTCTTCGCAATGCAGAGATATCTGGTGCGCGGTCTTCTGGCCGGCTCGGTAAAATAGGGACTGTCTGAATAAATGAGTGTGTTTGCATCCGCGGCCCAGCGAACAGAGGAACAGGTCAAGCCGGATCCCGATTGGTGGCGCGGCGCGGTGATCTACCAGATCTATCCGCGTTCCTATCAGGACTCCAACGGCGACGGCATCGGCGATCTGGCGGGCATCCGCCAGCGCCTGCCCTATATCGCCGGCCTTGGCGCTGACGCGATCTGGATCTCGCCCTTCTTCCCGTCGCCGATGAAGGATTTCGGCTATGACGTGACGGACTATCGCGGCGTCGATCCGATGTTCGGCAGCGTCGAGGATTTCCGCGTCCTCGTCGACGACGCCCATCATCTCGGCCTGAAGGTGATGATCGACCTCGTCATGTCGCACACCTCCGACCAGCACCCCTGGTTCACGGAGAGCCGCTCGAATCGCGAAAACCACAAGGCCGACTGGTATGTCTGGGCGGATGCGAAGCCGGACGGCTCGCCGCCCAACAACTGGCTGTCGATCTTCGGCGGCTCGGCCTGGGAGTGGGATTCCAACCGCCTCCAATATTACATGCACAACTTCCTGACGAGCCAGCCAGACCTGAACTTCCATAATCCGGACGTCCAGAATGAACTGCTCGACATGGTGCGCTTCTGGCTGGAACTCGGCGTCGACGGCTTCCGGCTCGACACGATCAATTTCTACTTCCACTCGCAGACACTGAAGGACAATCCGCCACTACCGCCCGAGCAGCGCAACGCCAAGACGGCGCCGGCGGTCAATCCATACAATTATCAGGACCACCTCTACGACAAGAGCCAGCCGGAAAATATCGAGTTCCTAAAGCGCTTCCGCGCCGTACTCGACGAGTTCCCGGCGGCCGCCGCGGTGGGCGAAGTCGGCGACAGCCAGCGCGACATGGAAATCCTCGCCGAATACACCCGTGGCGATGACCGTATCCACATGTGCTACGCCTTCGACTTCCTGGCGCCCGATCCGCTGACGGCGGAAAAGGTGCGCGAGGTCGCGGAGAAGTTCGAGGTCGGCGCGCCGGACGGCTGGTCGTGCTGGGCATTCTCCAACCATGACGTCGTGCGGCATGCGTCCCGCTGGGGCGCTTTCGAGCGCGATCCGGAGCGTTACCTCGCCGTCATCGCCGGCATCCTGTTCACCCTGCGCGGCTCGGTCAGTATCTATCAGGGCGAGGAGCTGGGCCTGCCCGAGGCGGATATTTCCTACGAGGACCTGCAGGACCCCTACGGCATCCGCTTCTGGCCGAAATTCAAGGGCCGCGATGGCGCGCGCACGCCGATGGTCTGGTCGTCGAACTTGCCGAATGGCGGCTTTACCACCGGCAAGCCCTGGCTGCCCGTGCCGGATATCCATCGCGCCATGGCGGTCAACACGCAGCAGGGTCGCGACGGCAGCATCTTCGAATTCTACCGCGATTTCCTCGAATTCCGGCGCGCCAATCCGGCGCTGATCAAGGGAGACATTTCCTTCGTCGACACGCCGGACGATGTCGTCGCCTATATTCGCGACGACGGGGAAACGAAAATCCTGTGCGCCTTCAATCTCGGCCACGGACCCGCGGAATTCGGCACGGGGCTGAAGCTGACGCGGCTCGACGCGCCGCTGGATGGCCAGGCCGGGGAGGACGGCGTCGTGAAACTGAAAGCGCTCGGCGGATATATCGGTCGCGTCGGTTAGGGAGGGAAACACCATGGCTGAACTGAAACTGACCAAGCTGGAAAAGGCCTACGGCCATGTAAAGGTGCTGCACGGCATCGACCTTCACATCGAGAAGGGCGAGTTCATCGTCTTCGTCGGCCCGTCCGGTTGCGGCAAATCCACGCTCCTGCGCTGCATCGCCGGTCTCGAACAGATTACCGGCGGCACGCTGGAAATCGATGGCATGGTGGTCAATGACGTGCCGCCGTCGCAGCGCGGCATCGCCATGGTGTTCCAGACCTATGCGCTCTATCCGCACATGACGGTCTACGACAACATGGCCTTCGGCCTGCGCCTGGCTAAATTCTCGCGCGAGGAGATCGAAAAGCGCGTCAGGAACGCCGCCGAGATCCTCCAGCTAACGCCCTATCTCGATCGCCTGCCCAAGGCCCTCTCGGGCGGACAGCGTCAGCGCGTCGCCATCGGCCGGTCGATTTGCCGCGATCCTAAGGTTTTCCTCTTCGACGAGCCGCTGTCCAACCTCGATGCGGCCCTGCGCGTCGCCACGCGCATCGAGATCGCCAAGCTCAACGAATCCATGCCCGACACGACGATGATCTACGTCACCCATGACCAGGTCGAGGCGATGACTTTGGCCGACCGGATCGTCGTCTTGCGCGGCGGCTATATCGAACAGGTCGGCTCGCCGATGCAGCTGTACCATGAACCGGCCAATCTCTTCGTCGCCCAGTTCATCGGTTCGCCGGCGATGAATATCCTGTCCTCCACGGTGACGTCCGTCTCCGATACCGCCATCGAGGTCGATGTCGCGCATGCCGGCAAGGCCTCGGTCCCCATTGGCGGCGACGTCTCGCTCAATGGCAAACCGGTCAGCCTCGGTGTGCGTCCGGAGGATCTGAAGATTGCCGGCGAGGGCGAGACGCCGCTTCTGTCGGGCGAGGTCGATATCGTCGAGGCGCTGGGCGAGGTGACCTTGCTCTATGTCCGCATGGAAGGACACGAGGAACCGATCATCGCCAAGCTTGCCGGAGACGCCAAGGTCAACCGCGGCGACAAGGTCGATCTGACAGCCGCTTCCGAAGTCCTGCATCTCTTCGACAACGACGGAAAGACGCTGCGCATCGCACAGCAGAAAGCCGCTTGAGACGACGCAATTCGGGGCGCGGGCTTACAGCTCGCGCTCGATTGCTTCCAGCAGCCGAAAACGCAGTTTTCCCCCGCCGCTCAGCGAGATCACGAAGCGCACATCGCCATGGCTCTTCGTCTTCGCGAAACCCGCCAGCGTACTCACGCCCGAAAACGTGCCCGTCTTGTAGCGCGAACCGCTCTTCGTCCGCCGCATCAGTTCCGCATGCGGTGCGAACAGGTCGAGCACTTCGGCCAGGCCGCGCGCCGTAAAGCGGTTGTCGCGGCTGATCCCCGAGCCTTCTTCCAGATGGATCGCCTTGGCGAGGCCGTGCCTGGCGAGGATCTGGTTGGCGACCCGCAGTGACTTGTCCAGGCTCACCGGCCCGCCGAGGAGATCGGTGCCGATTTCCAGGAACACCTGGTTGGCGATGTAGTTGTTGGAGCCCAGCAGCAACAGCCGCAGGATTTCGGCGAGGTCGCGCGACTGGCGGTGCACGTAGACCGGCTTCAGCCCGTCCGGCACTGGCCCCAGCGATATTGCACCGTCGATCTTGCCACCGGCCTTCTCGATGAAGGCGGCGATCAGTTCGCCTGCATAGAGGATGCTGATGCTCGGGTCTTCCTGCGCCAGGCTGATGCGGCCCTTGCCCTTCGGCCCGCGTGCCTTGAACTGGCTGATCGCCAGCGGCGTGATCGGGGTCTGCGCTTCGGCCGACTTCACCGTGTCGCCACTACGCACCGCATTGATCGTGTTGAAATTCACCGCGAGCGCGGAGTTCAGTGCGTCATAGGCCTCGTCCGTCCCTTCGATGCCCGGGATTTCGAGATCGTCGGGATAATAGCTCCCGTCAAGCACCATGCCGGTGAAGGGCTCCTCGCCGGTCGCGGCCAGGAGTGCAGGCGCCAGCAGGTCCAGTTCCTCGGAGACCAGCATCGGGTCGCCGCCGCCGCGTACATAAAGAACCCTTTTGGCGTCCACATGGAAGCGCGTCTCGAACCGGTAATCCGGCCCAAGAACCTCCATGGCGAGCCATGCGGTGACGATCTTGGCGACGGAGGCCGGCACGAAGGACTTGTCGGCATTCTGCGCCAGAAGGTCCTTGCCGTCCTTGTCGAGAACCAGAACCAGCCCGTTGGGCGCCAGCTTGGCGATCGTCTCCTTGATGTCGGCATGGGCGGCGGCGGGCAGCAGCAGCGCCGCCCACAGGGCGGCAATCAGGCGAATCCACATGGCGGCTCCGTCACGGATAGGGCGTCTTGTGGAATGACCCTAGCGTTGCGCGTGGATCAGGCAAGGCCCTTCCGGCCAAGGCTGCGAAGTCCGGGGCGACTGCTTCATGAGATTTCCAGCCGGGCGATCAGGTCGCCGTCCAGGTCGAACACGTTCTGCAGTTCGACCGGACTTCCCTTGAAGGCGCCGGAGATGCGGGTCGCCACCGTCACGCGGTTTCCCTCTCGGCGAAACGAGAGGATTTCCTGACTGTAGCTGATCTTCGCGACCTCCTCGCGCCATTGGCGGATTGCGTCGCGCCCGCGATGCGTGTGCCGTTCGTCGAGGGCGATGCCGTCTTGCGTGAAGCGCTGCGCGATATCGTTTGGCGTCTGTGCGGCGTAATAGGCGGCAATGGGGGCGGGGAGCGTATCTGACATGGTGGCGGTCCGTATCCGGTTGCGGTCGGCCCATATCTGCGGCTAACCTGACGACATGACAAGAACGGACAAAAAAGTTGGGTACTCACCAAAAGGTAAGTTAGTCGCCCCGGCGCATGACTACACGCGCGAGACCGCCGCATCCGGCGTCGAAAGCGCCCTCAAGATACTGGAGGGCCGCTGGAAGCTGGTGATCCTGTTCCACCTGTTCGGTGGCCGGGTCATGCGCTTCTCGGACCTCGAGCGCGCCATCCCTGACGTGTCCCAGAAGATGCTGATCCAGCAATTGCGGCAGCTCGAGGCTGACGGCATCGTGCATCGCACGGTCTACCCGCAGGTCCCGCCCAAGGTCGAATACAGGCTTACTGAATGGGGGCAGGACCTCTGTCCCGCCCTCGACGCCTTGCTTGGCTGGGCGGCGGCGCGGCCCAAAGCCTGACCCCCGCACGCGCCTATCAGTGATTGTCGCGCGGCATGCCCCTTGTCTGAGCGATTTTCTGGTATTTGACCGCCGGCTTCAGAACCATGCCTTCGGACAGCTGGTCCACCATAGCGCGCTGGATTTCCTGCCAGGGCGTCTGGCTGTCCGGATAGGCGTAACCGCCTTCGTCCGCCAGTGCCTTGCGTCGCGCCGCCAGCTCTTCGTCGGAGAGAAGGATATTCGCCTCGCCCTTGCCGAGATCGACGCGGATCCGGTCGCCCGATTTAAGCAGCGCCAGCCCGCCCATCGCGGCCGCTTCCGGCGACGCATTGAGGATCGAGGGCGAGCCCGACGTGCCGGACTGCCTTCCGTCGCCGATACAGGGCAGCGACTTGATGCCTTTCTTGATCAGGTAATCCGGCGGCTGCATGTTGACGACTTCCGCCGCGCCCGGATAGCCGATCGGGCCTGTGCCGCGCATGATCAGGATTGTGTGTTCGTCGATTCCTTCTGCCGGATCGTCGATGCGCGCGTGATAGTCCTCCGGCCCGTCGAAGACCGCCACCTTGCCCTCGAAGGCGTCCGGGTCGTCGGGATTGGAAAGGTATCGCTTGCGGAATTCCTCGGAGATCACGCTGGTCTTCATGATCGCGGAATCGAACAGCGTCCCCTTCAGGTTGATGAAGCCCGCATGGGCCACCATCGGCTGCGCGACGGTGCGGATCACGTTGGTGTTCAAGTTCTCGACCGAGCTGCAATTCTCGCCGATCGACTTGCCGTTCGCCGTCACGGCGCCGGGATGCGGCAGCAGCTTTTCCTTCATCAGTTCCATGACCACGGCCGGCACGCCGCCGGCGCGGCAATAATCCTCGCCGAGAAACTCGCCGGCCGGCTGCAGGTTCACCAGCAGCGGGATGGCATGCCCGACCGCCTGCCAGTCGTCATTGGTCAGCGAGATGCCGAGATGCCGCGCGATCGCGTTCAGATGGATCGGCGCATTGGTCGAACCGCCAATGGCGGAATTGACCACGATGGCGTTTTCGAAGGCTTCGCGCGTCATGATGTCGGACGGTTTCAGGTCCTCATGCACCATCTCGACGATCCGCTTGCCCGTCTCGTATGAAATCTGCCCGCGCTCGCGATAGGGCGCCGGGATCGCCGCCGAACCCGGCAACTGCATGCCCAGCGCTTCGGCGAGTGAGTTCATCGTCGTCGCGGTGCCCATCGTGTTGCAATAGCCGACAGACGGCGCCGAGGAAGCAACGATATCCATGAACTCGTCATAGTCGATTTCGCCCGCAGACAGCCGCTCGCGCGACTTCCACACGATCGTGCCGGACCCGGTGCGCTCGCCGCGATGCCAGCCGTTCAGCATCGGCCCCACAGACAGCGCTATCGCCGGAATGTTGACGGTCGCCGCCGCCATCAGCAGCGCCGGCGTGGTCTTGTCGCAGCCGATGGTCAGCACAACCCCGTCGAGCGGATAGCCGTACAGCACCTCCACCAGCGACAGATAGGCCAGGTTGCGGTCGAGCGACGCAGTCGGTCGTTTGCCGGTTTCCTGGATCGGATGGCAGGGAAACTCGAAGGGTATTCCACCCGCTGCCTCGATGCCGGAGCGCACACGCTTCGCCAGCTCGACGTGATGGCGATTGCAGGGGGACAGGTCGGAGCCGGTTTGCGCGATGCCGATAATCGGTTTGCCCGATTGCAGCTCTTCGCGCGTGATCCCGAAATTCAGGTAGCGCTCGAGATAGAGCGCGGTCATGCCGGGATTGTCAGGATTGTCGAACCATTGCTGGCTGCGCAGCTTTGTTGTCTTTGATTCGGCCATCACGCCCTCCCGTTTCGTCTCGGCTCAGCGTTAGGCCAAGGCAGGCAAAGCCGCAAGAGCGGCGACGGCGGGTCAGTCGCCGTCGGGGACGTATTCCAGCAGGTCGCCGGGCTGGCACTCCAGAACCGCGCAGATCTTTTCAAGCGTATCGAAACGCACGCCGCGCACTTTGCCCGATTTCAGCAGCGATACGTTCTGTTCGGTGATGCCGATTGCCTCCGCCAGTTCCTTCGAGCGCATCTTGCGCTTCGCCAGCATGACGTCGAGTTGCACGATGATGGCCATGGTTCAGACGAAGCTCTTGTTTTCCTGCTCGATCTCACTGCCCAGGACGAGCGCGTGCGCCACCAGCAGGAAAACCCCGGCGAGAAAGATCGAGAAAAGCTGCGTGCTCTCTACACCGATCGCCAATTGCCGTTCGCCGGGCGGGTTGCCCATAGACAGAAACAGGATCGTCAGGGTGCGCGACACGGTGGAATAGATTGCCAGCACGAACAGCGTGATCCCGGCCCGGCGCATCCATGTCGCTGCCTCCTGCGTCAGGATCCGGCCTTGTCCTGTCAGGGAGAACATCCGCATCAGGCATCGGATCGCGTGGATCATCAGGCCGATCGCGATCCAGCCGAGGGCAAGGCTGACGATGCGTGCCGTCATCGATACCGTCGCCGGATCGCGCACGACGTCCGGGAAGGCTCGGGTGAGAACGCCGACGTCAGCGATTGTCATCGCGGTCAGCACGGCGCCGGCGAAGGCCAGTGCCGCGATCAACGCGACAGAGAAACCGTAGAGAATGCGGCTGAGCCGTTTCAGCCGGTCGAGCGTGTGTGTCGACATTGACACCTCGTCAAAAAACGTTTGCATTAATTATCGTATAACAATAATAAATCGCCGTAAAGAGTGAAATATGGAGTTCTCGATGTCATCGTTTTCCGCCCGTGCACTACCGCGCCGCACGGCCGCCTTTCTGCCTGCTCTCCTTGTCTCTTTCGCACTTTCCGGCTGCGCCGGGCTCGGCACGCCGCCTGCCAGCGCGCTGAAACTCGCCCGCATGAATCCGATGGAAGCCGATCCCGGCGCGATCCGCTTTGCATTGGCGACACCCTCTTTCCTGCGGCTTCGCGACGGCGACGTCACCGTGACGGTGCGGTACGACACGGGTGACCCGAAGACGAGTTTCCTGGAGCAATACAAGCCGATCATCACGGACGAGACGGCGTCTGCGCCCGGCCTGCCCGCGCCTGGCGGCGAAAGTCGTCTTGTCGTTGCCCGGTTCGACCAGGCCGACAGCGAGGCGTTCCGCGCCATGCAGGCGCGCGTAAAGGCGTTCAAGGCCGGGGTTGGGAAAGGGAAAGGATCGCTCACGGTTGGCGCTACCGGTTGCCGGACCGCGCCGGTTCCGGCCGGCCCCATTCGCATGTCGGCCTGGCTCCGGGCCGAAGCCGGCGAACCCTATTTCATGCTGATGCGCGATGTCGACATGCGTGGAAAGCTTGAAAAGGCCGGCGCCGACGCCGGCCTGATTCCGCCGTGCTGATACTGCGGCGGCGGATAGGGTAAGGGCGGCGCGAACGCCGCCCCGATATCTGGTCAGCCCGCGGACTGCGGCAGCGCATAGGCGATGACCGCGTCGCTGATCGGCGTTTCCATGAAATGATGGCCGCCCGGCGCGATCACCAGATACTGGCGCCCGTCGACCTCATAGGTCATCGGGTTGGCCTGGCCGCCGCCTGGAAGCGTGTCTTCCCACAGCACCTTGCCGGTCTTCTCGTCGATGGCGCGGATCATGTTGTCCGTCGTCGCCGCGACGAAGATCACACCGCCAGCTGTAACCACGGAGCCGCCATTGTTGGGCGTCCCGATGGTCAGCGGCAGCATCGAGGGAATCCCGAACGGGCCGTTTTGGCGCGCCGAGCCCAGCGGCTCGTCCCAAACGGTCTCGCCGGTCTTCAGGTCGATGGCGCGGATCCAGCCATAGGGCGGTTCCTTGCACAGCATCCCCGTGAGCGGCACGCGCCAGCCCGCATTGACGTCGATGGCGTAGGGAGAGCCCGCCTGCGGGTCGCCTTCGCCTTCGGCGCCGCCGGACTGGCCGCTTTCCGGATCCTCGTATTTCTGGACGATCGTGCGCAGATTGCGCTTGTCGGCCTCCTCGCGGGTCAGCAGCCGGTTGTGGTTGGGCATGTCGTTGTAATTCGCGATGATCAGCCCGCGTTCCGGGTCGACCGCCACGCTGCCCCAGTCCGATCCGCCATTATAGCCCGGATACTGGATCCAGTGCCGGTCGACGGTCGGCGGCGTGTAAATGCCGTCATAGGCCGCGCGTCGAAACTGGATGCGGCACCACAACTGGTCGAGCGGAGTGGCGCCCCACATATCCTTCTCGGTGAGATCGGGCTTGCGCAGAGTGGCGTAGCTGGAGACGGGCTGCGTCGGCGAAATGTTCTCCGGTTCCACACCGCCTGTGGGCGCATCCATTTCCTCGACCGGGAAAAGCGACTCGCCTGTCTCGCGGTTCAGGACATAGATGTCGCCCTGCTTGGAAGGCAGAATGATCGCCGGAACGGTGCCGCCGTCCTCCGGAAAATCGACCAGCGTGGCCTGCGAACCGAGATCGTAGTCCCAGACGTCGTAATGAACGGTCTGGAAATGCCAGACCGGCTCGCCGGTCGTCGCATCGAGCGCGACGAGCGAAGTCGAGAATTCGTTCTCCGCATCCGAGCGGTTGCCGCCATAATAGTCGACGGCTGAATTGCCGAGCGGGACATAGACGTAGCCCAGCTGCTCGTCGGCGACCGCGGTCGTCCACATGTTCGGTGTGCCGCGTGTATAGATCTCGCCCTGCGGCGGTGCGCCGGTCAGATCCGGATTGGCGAGGTCCCACGCCCAGGCAAGTTCGCCGGTCACCGCGTCATAGCCGCGGATGACGCCGGATGGTGCGTCCTCTGCCTCGCCGTCGGAAACCTGGGCGCCTGTGACGACGACGCCGCGCACGATGACCGGCGGCGCGGTGACGGCATACCAGCCCGGAATCACCTCGTCATTTTTCCAGATGCCTTCATTGAGGTCGACGGATCCGTTCTCGCCGAAATTGGCACAGGGTTCGCCGGTTTCGGCGTCGACTTCGATCAACCTTGCATCGAGCGTAGCCTCCACGACGCGTGCGGCGCAGACTTCGTCAGCAGCCGCTTCCGGATTGCGATAGAAGGCGACGCCTCGGCAGGTAGCGCCATAGGGGATCGACTCGGTCGAGACCTCGGGGTCGTAGCGCCATCTCTCCTCGCCGGTCGCCGCATCGACGGAAATCAGCACATTCATTGCCGAACACATGTAGAGATTGCCCCCGATCGCGATAGGCGTGATCTCGGGCGAATATTTCCCCTGCGCCTTTTCGGAGGGCATGTCGCCGGTATGGTAGACCCAGGCGCGCTCCAGATCGCCGACATTGTCGGCGGTGATCTGGTCGAGCGACGAGTAGCGGGAAGCATTCTCGTCCCCGCCCCAGTAAGGCCAGTCCGCCCCGGCCTCGAGTGTCTGTTCGGGCTCGTTCGCTGCGACTGTAACGCCGGTAGTGTCTGCCAGAACCGGTGCTGCGGTCTCCTCGTTTGCCGCCGGGGCCGTGGCGCCGTCCTGCGTCGCCGTGTCGGCTGCGGCCGGGGCTTCCTGTGCTCTCGCCGTCGGTGCCAGCGCAACCTGCACGACACCGATCATGCCCATCGTGATGCCGAACAGCAGTCCGGCGGCAACGACGCCCGCCTGCGAATTGTCGCGGCGAATGCGCCGCACGTGCCGGACGCCCAGCGCCGGGATGCAGGCAAGCACGGCGATCATCATCACCGTCGGGGCGACCAGCCGCGGCACTTGTGCCCACCAGTCTGTTCCTACTTCCCAGAACGCCCAGATGATCGTGAAGAGATAGGTTGCGAGATAGAGCCAGAAACCCGCCATGCTGCGGCGGAGCATCAGTGCCCCGGAACCGATCAGGCCGATGCCGGCGATTGCGTAGTACCAGGACCCACCGAGCCCGATGAGCCAGATACCTCCCGCAAGAATTGGAATTCCGAAAAGGATGAGGAGCAGGGCGACGACAGCCATGGCCCAATAGCCCGGCCCGCGCTCCGCTTCGACATACGTTTGCTCAGACATGAGAGAAACTCCGTTGAGAGGACGTCATCCGTGGTTTGAACGGACAGATCCGACGGGAGTTCCCGAATTTAACATTTCGTGTTGCAACCGGATCGCCATATCGCCCTTAAACGGGCCCGCGGCGATCCGGCTCCCTGGCCTTATCCGGCCTTCAGTTTGCGCAGGTGGGCGACCAGCGCGGCGGTCGAGCTGTCGCGCTTCTCCACGCCGTCTCCGGTCTCGACGACCGGCAGAAGCGCGGTCGCCAGCTCCTTGCCCAGTTCCACGCCCCATTGGTCGAAGGCGTTGATCCCGTAGAGCTGCGCCTCGACGAAGACGCGGTGCTCGTAGAGCGCGATGATCCGCCCCAGCGCATAGGGATCGAGCTTGTCATAGAGAATGGTGATCGACGGCCGATTGCCGGTGAAAACGCGGTGCGGCGCCAGCTCGGCGGCCTCCGCTTCGCCCATCCCCTTATCGATAAGCTGCGCCCTGGCCTCATCGAATGTCCGACCCTTCATCAGCGCTTCCGACTGCGCCAGGCAGTTGGCGAGCAGCAGGTCGTGATGCTGGCGCAGCCCCGGCTCATGGCTGTTGGCGGCGGCGAGGAACTCCACCGGCACGATATCCGTGCCCTGGTGCAGGAGCTGGAAGAAGGCGTGCTGGCCGTTGGTGCCGGGCTCGCCCCAGACCACGGGCCCGGACACGCCGTCCACCGGCTCGCCGGAGACCGTCACGCCCTTGCCGTTCGATTCCATGTCGAGCTGCTGCAGATAGGCGGGCAGGCGGGCCAGACGCTGGTCGTAGGGGATCACCGCGCGAGACGGATAGCCTGAAATCGCCCGGTTCCAATAGCCGATCAGGCCGAGCATCATTGGCAGGTTCTCGGCGACCGGCGCGGATTTGAAATGAGTGTCGATCGCATGCGCGCCGTCGAGCAGCCGGCCGAAATTCTCAGGTCCGATCGCCAGCATGATCGGCAGGCCGATGGCGCTCCACAGCGAATAGCGTCCGCCGACCCAGTCCCAGAAGCCGAAGGTGCGCTCCTCGCCGATGCCGAAGGCGGCCACCTTGGGCAGCGCCGTCGACACCGCGCAGAAATGGCTCGCCACGGCGCTCTCGCCCAGCGCGTTGACCAGCCATGCCCGCGCCGTCGCGGCATTGGTCATGGTCTCGATCGTGGTGAATGTCTTCGAGGCGACGACGAACAGGGTGCGCGCCGGATCGAGGCCGGACAGCGTGTCTGCCATATGCGCGCCGTCGACATTGGAGACGAAATGGCAGCGTGGCCCGTCATGATAGGGCGACAGCGCCAGCACAGCCATGGCCGGGCCGAGGTCGGAACCGCCAATGCCGATATTGACGACATCGGTGAAGGGCGCGCCCGTCGCGCCCTTGATCGTGCCGGCGCGCACCCCGTGGCAGAAATCCGCCATCGCTGCCAACACCGCATTGACCTCCGGCATGACGTCCTCGCCGTCGACGATGACCGGCGTGTTGGAGCGGTTGCGCAGCGCCGTGTGAAGCACCGCGCGGTCCTCGGTCGTGTTGATCTTTTCTCCGGCGAACATCGCGTCGCGGCGGTCTTCGACATCGCAGGCCCCGGCGAGGGTCTCCAGAAGCCGGATCGTCTCGTCATTGACCCGGCATTTCGACCAGTCGAGCAGCAGATCCTCGTACTGCGCGCTGTGCTTGCCGAACCGCCCGGAATCTTCCGAAAATGCGGCGCGCATATCGGTCGGCGCACCGTTTTCGAAATGGCGTTTCAGGGCGTCGATGGCGTCGGTTTTCGTCGGCATGATGGCTCTCCCGGTCGGACCGCGGCGGTGGCGCGGATGCGCGATGGCGGCCACGATCTATAAAGGACCTGGGCGGCGCGAATGCAAGCCGCGCCGCTGCCTTGACCGGGCAATTCCATTCTGGCGCCATCCGCATTATGGCTTGGACAGTCAGTGGGAGAATTTCGATGCGCGCGGTGATCTTCGAGGAATTTGGCAAACAGCCGGAACTGCGGACGGTGCCCGATCCGACGCCGGAGCCGGACGGGGTCGTCGTCAAGGTCGAGGCGAATGGCGTCTGCCGGTCGGACTGGCATGGCTGGAAGGGGCATGATCCCTCCATCGCCCTGCCGCATGTGCCGGGGCATGAACTGGCCGGTACTATCGTCGCCGTCGGCGCGGAGGTCCGTCGCTTCCGCGAAGGCGACCGGGTGACCGTCCCCTTCGTCGCCGGCTGCGGTCATTGTTCCGAATGCGCGTCGGGCAACCAGCAGGTCTGCCCGGACCAGTACCAGGTCGGCTTTTCCGGATGGGGCTCGTTCGCCGAATATGTCGGTCTGCGCCACGCCGACCTGAACCTTGTGAAACTGCCCGAATCCATGTCCTTCGATGTCGCGGCCAGCCTCGGCTGCCGCTTTGTCACCTCGTTTCGCGCGGTCGTCGACAAGGGCCGCGTCTCCGCCGGAGAATGGGTCGCCGTGCATGGCTGCGGCGGCGTCGGCCTGTCGGCGATCATGATCGCGGTCGCCTCCGGCGCACGCGTCGTCGCCGTCGACGTGACCGATGAAAAGCTCGCAATGGCGAAAGCGCTCGGTGCGGAGGTGATCGTCAACGGCGCGTCGGACAACCCGGTCAAGGCGATCCGCCAGGCCACCGGCGGCGGCGCCCATCTGTCGCTCGATGCGCTCGGCCATTCGACGACCTTCGCTAATTCGGTCAAATGCCTGCGCCCGCGCGGCCGCCACGTTCAGGTCGGCCTCTTGCTCGGTGAGCATTTGACCCCGGCCGCGCCGATGGCCCGCGTCATCGCGCTGGAGCTGGAAATCCATGGTTCCCACGGCATCCAGTCTTTCCGTTACGCCGCCGCCCTCGCGCTTATCGAAGCCGGCCGCCTGCAGCCCGAGAAGATGATCGGCAGCCGCATCACGCTGGAGCAATCCATCGACGTGCTGACCGGCATGGACGCGTCCACCTCGACCGGGATCCCGGTGATCACCTCCTTTTGAGCGTGTATCCGGAGTCACAATCTCGTGATGACGCGTTATCTGCGCCGCCCTTCGGTTGAACGGGCGTGACCCGGCGCTACCTCGGTTTGGTCACCCGACGTCAACCGGAGGATTTCAATGAGATTGACACGACGCCGTTTTGTAACCACCACCGCCATGGCGGCGGGCACGGTCACCTTCCTGCCCTACATGGCCCGCGCCCAGATGGCCGAAGGCGACATGTTCTCGACCGATGCCGGCGACATCGCCGTTCACCCGATCGCGCATGCCTCCTTCGTGATGGAGACGCCGGCCGGTGTCATCTATGTCGATCCCGTCGGCGATCCGGCTTCCTATGCCGACCTGCCGGCGCCGGACCTGATCCTGATCACCCATGAGCATGGCGACCATTACAATGCCGATACGCTTGCCGCGCTTGTCGGCGAGAGCACGGTGATGATCGCCAATCCGGCCGTCCACGGCATGTTGTCCGACGACCTGAAGGCCAAGGCGAGCGCAATCGCCAACGGCGAGTCGTCCGAGTTCAACGGCGTGGCGATCGACGCCATCCCCGCCTACAACACGACCGAGGAACGCAAGAACTTCCACCCGCAGGGCCGTGACAACGGCTATGTGCTGAGCTTCGACGGGTTCCGCGTCTATATTTCCGGCGACACCGAAGACATCCCGGAAATGCGGGCGCTTGAGAACATCGATCTCGCCTTCCTCTGCATGAACCTGCCCTTCACCATGGATGTCGAGCAGGCCGCCTCGGCGGTCGAGGAGTTCAAGCCGACATACGTCTATCCCTACCATTATCGGGGTCGCGACGGCGGTACGCAGGATCCGCAGGAATTCGCGAGCCTGGTCGGCGACGCCACCGAAGTAAAAATGGGCGATTGGTACGGCGGCTGACCGGCCGCCTTTGCCCGGGAGAAAACGCCGATCGCCGCCTGTTCATTATCGGCGATCGGTGTGAGCTTCACGATTCCGCCTTCAGGTTCCTTCCTGGAAATTCCCATGAGATCGTCCTCCTGATCGTCGCAACGGATCGATGCGCCGGGCCGTTTTCCACGCACATCGCGGTATTTTCCCGCAAATCGCCGCGCGCCGGAATTACTTTCATTACAAAATATTACTAGTCCCGTGCTTGGGCGATCGGGCGGGATGAATGGATGAAAATTGCCGGCCGTCTTTTTTCGGCCTTGGTTTCTTCATCCAATTGGCATCTCGGCAATGCAGATAGGAAGCCACGGACTCGCCGCCTCTCGCGCGGCGGAAGAAAGTTGGCCCCATTGCCGGGGACAAGGAGGATGTCATGGAAAACGCGAACAGATTGCACCCGCAGTCCGGCTACGACCCTCAAATGGCGCTGGAAAAACTGCGCCGTCTCTCCCGCGAGGTGTTCCTCGATCTCGGCCTGACCGAAGACGAGATCGCGGCCTATTTCGGCGGTGATCTCGACCGGCTGAAAACGCTTCCGGTTTTCGGCATGGGCGAGGAGTCTCGCCCCGCCTCGAGCCACTGAGGAAAGCGTCTACCGCAATTCCCGCCGCAGGATCTTGCCGACATTGGTTTTCGGCAGTTCCGCCCGGAATTCGATGAAGCGCGGCCGCTTGTAGTTGGTCAGATTGGCCGCGCAATGCGCCTTGACCACCTCCTCGGTGACGGTGTCGTCCTTGCGCACGACAAACAGCTTCACCACTTCGCCGGAATGGGCGTCCGGCACGCCGATTGCGGCGGCCTCGATGATGCCCGGATGCGATACCGCGACCTCTTCCACCTCGTTCGGATAGACGTTGAAGCCCGACACCAGGATCATGTCTTTCTTCCGGTCGACGATCTTGGTGCGGCCCGCCTCATCCATGAATCCCATGTCGCCGGACCGGAAGAAGCCGTCGGAGGTCATCACATTTGCGGTTTCCTCGGGCCGGTTCCAGTAACCGGCCATCACCTGCGGCCCGCGGATGCAGATTTCGCCGACCTCGCCGAGCGGCAGATCGTTGCCGTCCTCGTCGCGGATCGCGATATCGGTTGACGGTAGCGGCAGGCCGATCGTGCCGGTGAACTCAGTCGCGTCGAAGCGGTTCGCGGTCGCAACCGGCGAGGTCTCCGACAGGCCGTAGCCCTCATAGATGATCGAGCCGGTCACCTCCTGCCAACGGTCGGCCACCGGTTTCTGCACGGCCATGCCGCCGCCCATCACCAGCTTCACGTTGGAGAAGTCGAGCTTGCGGAAATCCTCGCTGTTCAACAGCGCGTTGAACAGCGTGTTGAGCCCCGCGAAGAAGTTCCAGTCATAGGCCTGCATCTCCTTGACGAATGCCGGGATGTCGCGCGGATTGGGGATCAGCACATTGTGTCCGCCCCAGTGCATGCCGACGATCGAATTCACCGTCAGCGCGAAGATGTGATAGAGCGGCAGCGCGCACATATAGACGATTTGGTCCGGCTTGCCGCGCGCGTGATAGGCGGCCGAGACCCAGTGCGAGGTCTGCTGCAGATTGGCGAGAATATTGCCATGCGTCAGCGTCGCGCCTTTCGAGACACCGGTCGTCCCGCCAGTATATTGCAGGAAGGCGATGTCGCCGTGATCCAGCGTGACCGCGCGCATCGTCTTGCCGCGCCCGGCGGCGAGCGCCGCCTTGAAGGTTTCGTGGCCGGGCAGGGACCATGCCGGCACCATCTTCTTGACCTTGCGCACGACGAAATTGACGAGATGGCCCTTCAGCCCCATCAGGTCGCCCATCGAAGCGACGATGGTGTGCTTGACCTGCGTCCGGCCGTTCACCTGCTGCAGGGTGTGGGCGAAGTTTTCCAGGATCACGATCGCCTTCGCGCCGGAATCGTTCAGCTGATGCTCCAGCTCGCGCGGCGTATAGAGCGGGTTGATGTTGACCACTGTCAGGCCGGCGCGGAGCACGGCGAAGAGCGCCACCGGATATTGCAGGATATTCGGCATCATAAGCGCCACGCGCTCGCCCTTTTCGAGCCCGAGCGATTGCAGATGGGCGGCGAATGCCTTGGAGGCGACGTCGAGCTCGCCGAAGGTCATCGCCTTGCCCATGCAGCTATAGGCGGTCGCATCGGCATGCCTGGTACAGCAAATGTCGACCATGTCGCCGAGCGACGCGTAGGGGACCGGGTCCATATCTCCGGGAATGCCGTCGGGATAGGATGCCAGCCAAGGTTTGGCGGCATAGGCCGAAGGGGGCTGCTTGATGTCTGCCATACGGTTCCTCCCGAAGCGGTGTTTAAGCGTTTCCTCCCGAAACACCGCCAGTTTCGCCGCGCATTGCGGCTTTGTCATGCTGACATATTTCTCGCTGCCGCACGATGCAAGGTTTTTTACGTAAACGTAAACGTCAGTTGTGTCATCCGGAGCGTTTTATGGAAACTCGTCCTCCAGCGCCCTCTCTACGGCCGCGTCGATCGCGGCGATGCGGTGCGCAAGATCTCCCCGGCCGGCCTCTGCCATCCGCCGGGTCATGATCCCGGTCAGGTCGGTCCAGCAATCGGCTGCGTGAAGGGGATCGTCTGCAAGCAGCTTTTCCATCCGGTCCAGGTGGGTTTCGACGATCCAGACAGGTGCGTGATAGGCAAGCTGGTCAAGCGTTTCGCCCGCCGCGTGCGGATGTAGCGCGATATCCTTGTGCGCCAGCATCTCCAGCATCGCCTGCAGCCTTGGCGCGAACGGATGCATCGTACCCCAGTCGCAGATCGCCCAGAAAAGGTCTGGATCGCGATGGGCGTCGATCAGCCGGGCGATCTCTTCGGCATCGCCGCCTTCCGCCGGCATCGCGGAGATAGTCGCTACGATCTCCGCAAATTTCTCGTCTGCCGATCCGCCGCTCATCCGCGTTGAAGTCTAGAAACCGCCGTGTTCGTCGATCCAGGCCTGCTCCGCCGGCGAGGTGGGGCGGCCGAGCATGGCGTTGCGATGCGGAAACTGACCGAAAAGGCGGATCGGATCGCGATGCAGCCTGGCATATTTCAGATTGTTTTCCTTGCCGAGCGCCTCGAACAGCGCGACGGAACGGTTCTGGTCAGCCAGGGTCTCCGAATGCATGAAGGGCATGTAGAGGAACTGCTTCTCGTCGTCGTTCATGCTCGCGTCGAACCCGGCTTCCAGGGCCGCGTTGGACAATGCGCGCGCCTTGGCGTCGCCGGCGAAGCTCTTTGCCGAGCCGCGGAACATGTTACGCGCGAACTGATCGAGCACGATGATCGCGGCCAATGCCGTCCCGCGGCTTTTCTGAAGCTCCGCATTGTCCGTTCCGGCAATCGCCTCGTGCAGCGCTCCGAAGCGCTGGACGATCGTCGCGTCGACATCGTCGTCCTTCTTGTACCACTGTTCCGGCGTCAGCTCCGAGAACCAGAAGCCGAGCACGTCCTTTTCCCATCCAGCGTCAGGCATCGTCTTTCTCCTCTTCCCATGCCCAGCTGCGGATCAGCAGCGAGGCGATTGCGCCATGCGGCGGCGTGCGCAGCCCGTCGGGATGGCTGTTGTCGAGCATCTTTCGCACATCGGCGCGGCCGAACCAGCGGCAATCCTCCAGCTCCTCGTCGAGCTTGATCTCCGTCGTCTCCGCTTCCGCGAGGCAGCCGATCATCAGCGTATGCGGAAACGGCCAGGGCTGGCTGGCGTAATAGGCGACCTTGCCGACCGTTATGCCGCTTTCCTCAGCCGTCTCCCGGCGCACCGCATTCTCGATCGTCTCGCCCGGCTCTACAAATCCGGCGAGGCAGGAATAGGATCCCTCGGCGAAATGCGGGCTGCGCCCGAGCAGGCATTTCTCGCCATCCGGCGTCACCGCCAGCATGATGACGACCGGGTCCGTGCGCGGAAAATGCATGCCCTGGCAACTCGGGCAGATGCGTTTGTAGCCGCCATCGGTCATCCGGCTCTCATGCCCGCACCGCGAGCAGAAGCGATGCGTCCGGTTCCACGACACCAGCGCCGACGCCTGCGCGATAGCGCCGAGCTTGTCCGGCGGAACTAGCCCTTGCACAAAAACCGAACGCAGGTCGATCGCCTTGATATGCGCCGGCAGCTCTTCCTTGTCGGTACCGCAATAGGCCGCCAGAACCGGCGTTTCGTCCGGCTGAAAGCCCAGCAGTACGGCTTCCGCGAGGTCGACCGTGAGATCGTAGAGCTCGCCCGGCGCGAACACCGCGTCGAAAATCTCTTCGTCATGCTTCAACAGCACGCGTCCGTCCTGGAGAAGATAGAGATGCGCCCGCTCGTCTTGCAGCGCCTCGCGCGTCGAATTCTCGCTGCGCTTCTCCGACCGCCGCTCCAGCCTGTTGCCCGAAAAGCCGGATTCGCTGGAAAGCTCGGGATAGGGCGCTTCGGCAAGGCGCTTGGTCATCGACGGTCCTTCAGACTGGTTCATGGCGTGCTCCCTTCTGCCAGATGGGAGCGTGTGCCGCTAGCCTCGCCATGCGGAGCGGCGGCGGATGGCCAGCCGCTCGCGTTTTGCTAGTATCGATTGCAGGGCGGTTTAAGTCGCCCGGAAATTCGTCGATAATTTGAGGGAGGCGGAGCATGACGAACGAGACCGGTTTCAGACCGGAATATCTAGTCACCAGCGAGGAGGAACTGAGGTCTCTCTTTCCGCCGACGCATGAAGTCGCCCTGAAGAAATGCCAGGACCGCCTCGACCGCCACGCGAGGGATTTCATGGCCCGTTCGCCGTTCCTGTGCATCGGCACCCAGTCGCCGGACGGCTCCGCCGATGTCAGCCCGCGCGGCGATCCGCGCGGGTTTGTCCATGTCCTCGATGACAGGACGCTCGCGATTCCTGATCGTCCCGGCAACAACCGCCTCGATACGCAATCCAACATTATCGCGAATCCGTCGGTCGGGCTGCTCTTCATGGTCCCCGGTTTCGACGAGACGTTGCGCATCAACGGAAAGGCGCGGATAACCCGCGATCCCGATTTGCTCGCTTCGATGGCGATGAAGGGCCGCGCCCCAACGATCGCCATTGTCGTCGCCATCGAGGAAGTCTTTCTGCATTGCGCGAAGGCATTTCGCCGTTCGGGCCTGTGGGATCCGGATCAGCGCCAGAATCGCGACGAGATGCCGTCCCTCTCGAAGATGATCCTCGATCAGACCACCGGCGCGCCGCGGGATGCCGACGAGATGAACAGGATCGATGCGGCTCTTGAGGAAGAATACGCCAAGTCGATGTATTAGCCGGCGCTCGGAACGCGGCAGTCGGGCCCCGTTCCGTCGGCTTCGATCCCTAATCCGCGCCGGCCGCATTCCCGCCGTCGCGGCGCGCCGACCAGGTTTTCGCCCAGTCGCCCAGCGCGAGCAGCTGGCGCCCGAGTTCCAGCCCCATCGGCGTGAGCGCATAGCCTTCCGGCTCCTTTGCCACGAACCCTGCGTCGCGCAGCGTCCCGAGCCTCTGGTTCAGGACGGTCGGTGAAACGTCCTCGCATCGGGCGCGCAGCACCCGAAACGTCATCGGCCCATCCCTCAGTTCCCAGAGAATGCGCAGCGTCCAGCGCTGTCCGATGATCTCGAGCAACTGCATGATCGGCTGGCTCGATCGCGCCATGGAAAATTCCTTCGCTCGCAACAAAACTCTTGCGCTACAGAAAATGTAGCGTTATTCGCTACGAAATCAGTAGCACGGTTCATTGGCCGGCGGAAGATGTCTCCAACCCATCTTCTGTCCCGGCGTCCCCGTGCAGATCGCCAACAATTGAAAACACGCAATCGGCCCTCGCGCCGAAGGAGAAGGCTATGAAAAATCTGAAAACCCTGTCCGCAATCATCGTCGTCGCCACGGCGGCAACCGGCTGCGCCGGCACCGGCGCCAATTACGTGCCGACCGTCGACGGACCGGTCTCTTCGCGCTGGTCGGCCGATCTTGCGCAGTGCCAGCAGCTTGCGCGCCGGCACGGCTTCGCCAATGCGCAGACCCGAAACGCCGCGCTCGTCGGGGCCGGCATCGGCGCGGTCGCGGGCCTTGCCGATGACGATGTCACCGATACCGAGGGCGCTGTCGGCGGCGCGGTTGTCGGCGCGCTGGTCGGCGGCGGTGCCGGCATGGCGGCCCGGCAGGGCGAGCGGCGCGAGATCGTCATTTCCTGCATGAGGGGCAGGGGCCACCGCGTCGTCGGCTGATCTCGTCGTGTGAGATCAACCGCATCCGCCGGCCTGCGAGCGGAAGGTGAAAGCCGGCTAGTTCCGGTCTACGAACCCGGCCTTGAAGTTTGCGATGAACGTCTCCGCCGCGTCCTTTTCATAGGGCGCGGCGGGGCCCGAGCCCCAGACCGGGTTAGGCCAGGCGGCGTCTTCGGTGAACCGCGCGATCACATGCATGTGCAACTGCCGGACCTGATTGCCGAGCGCCGCGACATTGATCTTGTGGCATCCGGTCAGCCGTTTCAAATTTTCCGAAACGGTGACGGTCTCGAAAGTCAGCATCGTCTGGTCGAGCGGCGACAGGTCGTGGACTTCCGCGACGCCGCTGCGCTGCGGCACGAGGATCAGCCACGGAAACCGGCTGTCATTCATCAGCAATAGCCGGCACAGGCCTATATCGGCCACCGGAAACGTGTCGCTCTTCAGCTTCGGATCGATTTCAAAAACTTCCATGACGTAACGATAGCATATTTTTCTTACCGACGACTTGCTTTTGCGCGCCCGAAATACGATATCGCGGTCGGGAGGTTGGTGGTGGACGAGCCACTCGCCAACCGGGTCAGGTCCGGAAGGAAGCAGCCCTAACGAGCCACGGCACGGGTCACCGTGCCAGCCTCCCACCTTTTTCCTTATTGTTCCTTTGGTGGCCACCAGCGGCGCCGAACTTCGGTTCTCCGCGGAATGAACCGCTATGCCTATACGCTGAGGAATCAGCTCAACACAAACCCGTGGGAACCAGTGTCGCTCCAGCAAGCCTAGCGAAGCTCGCTCTGCAAAAAACTAAGTACGGAGATAGGACAGTGCAGCTCTAAAAATGCTCACAAGTCGGTCGATCTCCAGGAAAGGGGGGCCATTGATATTTGCAATCCGGTCTACTTCAGAACTTGGATCGAATCCTAGCTCGTTGAATATCGAATGCCCTAGCAAGCCGTGGCTCGTTAAATATCTTGGGGAAGAGCTCCTAAAGTAGGGAAATCTGAAGCTGGCGCTTAACTTGCCACCATATTTAACTTTGACGCTCGCCGTAAAAAGGACCCTGTGGCCAATGGTGTCCATGAAAAAGCCGGAGGAATCCACAATCCCGTCATCGAAATCAACGCTGACGTCCCTCAGATCCAGAGACTCCAATATGGAAAAAAGCGCACCCCGCATTTGCGGGATATTGTTGAAATGCTCATACTCCCTGTAGCCTGAGGGTAGGCGACGATATCCTGAATCCCGAATCCAAGTTTCTGCTGCGTACTTGAGATGGCCAAACGTCTCTGTCTTCGTTGGATCTGGTGAAATCCCGCACTCTATCACTTGTCGCCGATGCGTAATTGAATCAGCTAAGAAATCTGCTTCATAGCCAGGGATCTGGGCCCACGGCTCTTCGACGATTGAGCGAGGAGAGTAATAATCCAATCCTTGAAACGCACCTGAGCGATGATCGAAATCGCCATAAACTGTGCTGAGTATGGAGCTCAGTCGAGCTTCCATGTCAGGAGTTGGGTGTTGCGGCCCGTGCTTCCATTCCATCTGCACCGATCCTTCCGAACGATACAGCATGCAGACGTATCACGCTCGGGAACGGCATCAAAGGCGACTGGTACAATTCGCACGGCGACTACTTAATACCGCGACTAAGTCGACCGGGCGGATCTGACGCTTTCGCTCCGCGCTGAATCGCTTTAGACAGAAACCATGAGCGACACCCCCGCATCGCAGGCCCCCTACCGCGTCCTCGCGCGCAAATATCGCCCGCGCGATTTCTCCGACCTGATCGGCCAGGAGCCGATGGTGCGCACGCTCAAAAACGCGTTTGCCGCCAACCGCATTGCCCAGGCGTGGATGCTGACGGGCGTTCGCGGCGTCGGCAAGACGACGACCGCGCGCATTCTCGCCCGCGCGCTCAATTACGAGACCGAGACCGTTCACGAGCCGCGGATCGACCTGCCCGAGATGGGCGAGCACTGCGCCGCGATCATGGAAGGCCGCCATGTCGACGTCATCGAGATGGACGCCGCCTCCCACACCGGCATCGACGATATCCGCGAGATCATCGAGCAGGTGCGCTATCGCCCCGTCTCGGCGCGCTACAAGGTCTACATCATCGACGAGGTCCACATGCTCTCGACGCAGGCCTTCAACGGCCTGCTGAAGACGCTCGAGGAACCGCCGGAGCATGTGAAGTTCATCTTCGCCACGACCGAGATCCGCAAGGTTCCGATCACCGTCCTGTCGCGCTGCCAGCGCTTCGACCTGCGCCGCATCGACACCGCCGAACTCACCGGCCATCTGCGCAAGATTTCCGATCTGGAATCCGTGACTGCCGACGATCAGGCGCTCGCCATGATCGCCCGTGCGGCTGAGGGCTCGGTGCGCGATTCGCTGTCGATCCTCGACCAGGCGATCGCCCATGGCTCCGGCACGGTCGACGCCGAGGCCGTCCGCTCCATGCTGGGCCTTGCCGACCGCGCCCGCGTCATCGACCTGTTCGAGCACCTGATGTCCGGTCGCATCTCCGCGGCGCTGGACGAATTCCGCGCCCAATACGATGTCGGCGCCGACCCCGCCGTCGTGCTGACCGATCTCGCCGATTTCACTCATCTGGTCACCCGCCTGCGCTTCGTGCCGGAGGCCGCCGAGAACGACCCGTCCCTGACGCCTGACGAGAAGACCCGCGGCCTCGCTTTCGCCCGGCAATTGCCGGTCAAGGTCCTGTCGCGCGCCTGGCAGATGCTGCTGAAGGGCATTCCTGAGGCCGAACTGTCCTCGCGCCCGGTCGCCGCAGCCGAAATGGTGCTGATCCGGCTCGCCCACGCCGCCACCTTGCCGACATTGGACGAGGCGTTGAAGGCGCTTGATGACGCGCCAGCCGGCGAGGCGACGCGCCCGGCGCTGTCTTCATCCTCATCCGCCGTCTCTTCCGGCAACGGCAATGGCGGCGCACATGCGGTCGCGCAGTCCTCGGCCCCGGTTTCCGCCGAAAGCCGCTCGCCCCAGCCGACCGCCAACCGCGGCGGCCAGGCACAGGCCGTGCGCCTCGTGTCCTCGGAGCCCGAACCGGTCCGCCACGAGGCCCCGCCGCAGCCCGAGCCCGAGCCGGCGAAGCCTTCCGTGCCGGTCTATTCCATGCAGGATCTCGTCGATCTCGCCGAGAAGCACCGCGACCCGCTGATGCGCGTCAACCTGCGCAAATGCATCCGACCCGTCTCTATCGAGCCGGGCAAGCTCGCCGTCTCGCTCACCGAGGACGCGCCGCGCTCACTGCTCGGCGATCTGTCCAAGCGCCTGCAGGACTGGACGGGCGTGCGCTGGATCGTCTCGCTGTCGCGCGAGCCGGGCGGCGCGACGCTGGACGAGATCGAGACCGAGCGCCGCGAATCCGCCGTCGCCGACGCCAGCCGAGATCCCGAGGTCGCCGCCATCCTCGCCGCTTTCCCCGGCGCGAAAATCATAGATGTGCGCCTTGCCGATCAGCCGACCGAAGACGATATGCTGGAACAGGCGCCCGACGATCAGGAGATCCCGCTGGATCCCGACGAGGCCGACGATTTGTAGAAGCGGCGTGCGAAAAAGTGGAAACCGGTTTTTCGCACCAAACGCCGCGACGATTAGAAATTGGAGTTGAAGCGATGCGCGACATCATGGGCCTGATGAGCAAGGCCAAGGAAATGCAGGAAAAGATGCAGGCCATGCAGGCGGAAATGGAAACCATGACCGCGGACGGCACGGCCGGCGGCGGCATGGTCACCGTCACGCTTACCGGCAAGGGCGTTCTCCAGGCCGTCAAGATCGACCCGTCCATGTTCAAGGAGGACGATGTCGAGATCCTCGAAGACCTCATCATCGCGGCTCATAACGACGCCAAGGGCAAGATCGAGGCGATCGTCGCCGAGAAGACCCAGGAAATGACCGCCGGCCTCCCCATCCCGCCCGGCATGAAACTGCCGTTCTAGTCCGGCGGCGGATGGGACAATGGGGCACGGTGCCGCGCGGCACGGCTTGGGGTAGGGTGAAGGCATGAAGCTCGACAGGCCGGCTTTTTCCCACAGGTCCGACAGCAGCGTCCCGCCCTTTTCCTGCGGCCCGCTCTTCGCGGTCATGGACGCCCATTGCGCTCTGTGTTCGCGCGGCGCCAGCTGGATAGCCCACAACGACCGCGCCGGCGAGTTCACCATCATCCCCATGCAGTCCGCCACGGGCAGCGCGCTTCTCGCCCATTACGGCCTCGACCCGTCCGATCCGGTCAGCTGGCTCTACGTGGAGGAGGGCAGGGCCTATTCCTCGCTCGATGCCGTCATGCGGATCGGCCGACGCCTCGGCGGTGCCTGGAATCTCCTTTCCGTGTTCCGGGTGCTGCCGGTTTCCATACAGGACGCCCTCTATCGGGCCGTTGCCCGCAACCGGTACCGCCTGTTCGGCCGTTCGGATCTGTGTTCGGTTCCGGACCCGGAAGTCCGAAAGCGGTTGCTGGCTTGAAGATCCTGATCATCGGCGGGTACGGCGTCTTTGGAGGCCGTCTGGCCGAATTGCTGTCGGATATCGACACGCTCGAAATCCTCGTCGGCGGGCGGAGCTTCGAGCGCGCTCAGGAATTTTGCGCCGCATATCGCGGCGCGGCGGTCGTCCGTCCTCTGGAAATGGATCGCGCCCGCATGGCAGAAATCCTCGCCCGGGAGCGCCCGGACCTCGTCGTCGACGCGTCGGGCCCGTTCCAGCACTATGGCGCAAAGCCCTACGTCGTCGTCGAGGCATGTATCGATGCTGGCGTGAACTATCTCGATTTCGCGGATTCGTCCGAATTCGTTCACGGTATCGCCGCGTTCGATGGGCGCGCGCGCGCTGCCGGCGTCTTCGTCCTGTCCGGCGTCAGCAGCTTTCCGGTGCTCACGGCCGCGGTGCTGCGCAGGATTTCGCAGACAATGGAAATCGTCTCGGTGACCGGCGGGATCGCGCCGTCTCCCTATGCCGGCATTGGCATTAACGTCATGCGGGCGGTTCTCGGTTATGCCGGCACGCCCGTGAAGCTTTTCAGGAACGGCGCCGAAAGCGAAGCGATCGCCCTCGTCGAAACCATGCGGTTCACCGTTGCGGTTCCCGGAAGGTTGCCGCTTCGAAATACCCGCTTCTCGCTGGTCGATGTGCCGGACCTTCGCGAGATACCGCCCGAACATCCTGCCTTGCGCGATATCTGGATGGGCGCGGGGCCGGTGCCCGAATATCTTCACCACTTGCTCAACTTGCTGGCGAGCACGCGCGCGGCTTTCGGCCTGCCGTCCTGTGCGCCGTTCGCCGGCCTCTTCCACCGTGTCATGAACATGATGCGATACGGAGAACACCGCGGCGGGATGTTCGTCCATGCGCAAGGCCTGCGCGATGGCGAGCCGGCGGAATTGACCTGGAACCTCGTGGCCGAAGGCGATGACGGGCCTTATATTCCGTCCATGGCGATCGAAGCGCTTGTCCGCAAGCTCGTGGACGGGGAGCGTCCCGCCGACGGGGCCCGGTCCGCGATCCGGGCGCTGGAACTGGATGACTACGAGCGTCTGTTCGAGAATCGCGCGATATATGCCGTCTTCCGCGAACCCGCGCAGCCGGGCGCGCCACCCTACCGCCAGGTTCTCGGCCCGGCCCTCGATGACTTGCCCGCGCCCATCCGCGCCATCCACGACACCACCCGGCAGCGTAGCTGGAGGGGCAGGGCGCGGGTAAGGCGCGGCTCCGGACTGGTCGCGGGCATCATCGGCAGGCTCATCGGCTTTCCGGCAGCCTCGGATGATGTCGAGGTCAGCGTCGTGATGGCGCCGGAGCGCGGCGGGGAGCGCTGGACGAGGCGCTTCGGCGACAGACAATTCTCGTCCTTTCAATGGCCCGGAGCGGGGAAGAACGAGTGTCTCATGATGGAGCGCTTCGGCATCGTCACGGTGGCGCTGGCGCTTGTCGTGGAAGACGGCCGGCTGCATCTGGTGCCCCGGCGTTGGTCCTGTCTCGGCGTGCCACTCCCCGCATTTCTCCTGCCGCGCGGAAACAGCTTCGAAACGGTGCGGGGGGATCGCTTCTGTTTCGATGTCGAGATCGCCGCGCCGCTGATCGGCTTGATTGTCGCTTATGACGGCATGCTGGAGCCGGATTGACGGCTTCGAACCGGGTCCATGAGCGACCCGCCTGCGAAGACCCCACGGAACCTTATGCCGCTATCCCCCGTTGATTAGGCATCCAAACGGTTCGGGAGAAAGCAAATGAACGCCATTATCTACCTCGTCGGCCTCGTCGTCGTCGTCATGTTTATCCTGTCGCTGCTCGGCCTGCGGTGAGCCTCATGGCGGACAAACCAGCAGCCAAATCCACGACAAGAAAGCGCACCGTGCGCGCCGCAAAGGCGGATGCGCCGGTCGCGACAGCCGACGTTCACGCAGCAGCGCCGTCAGTGCCCGGCTCCTACCTCGAATGGGGCCCGGTTTTCGGCGGAGCTGCTGTCGCGCTCGCCATCTCCATGCTTCTCACCCAGTTCGGCGCGGGCATCGGCCTTACGGCCGCTGCGGACGACACGCTGGAAGGCGGCGGCGCGTCATGGAACCCGCTCGTCGCCGGGCTCTGGCTCGTGCTCGTCGCGCTGGCGAGTGCCTCGGCAGGTGGCTATCTGGCCGGCCGCATGCGCACTCGCGCCGGTGACGCCACCGAGGACGAGGTCGAATTCCGCGACGGCGCACATGGTCTCGTCGTCTGGGCCGTTTCCGGTGTGGTCGCCATGTTCGGCGTCTCGCTCGTGACGGCGCTGGCCGGTCTGGGCGCGGCCGTTGACACCGCCACGGCGGAACCTGCCGCCGAGGTGCTCGCCAACGCCGCTTCCGCGGGCGTCGTATTCAACTTCGCCTCTGCAGCCGGAGCCGCGCTCGCCGCCGCCGCCGCGTGGTTCTCCGCCACCACCGGCGGATCGCATCGCGACGAGGGCATTGCGATCCACGGCGTCGTCCCGCCCTATCTGCGCGAGCGTTTCAAGCGCTCGTAGGGATGCCGCCATCAAACGGACAGGGCCCCGGTCGCCACGACCGGGGCTTTTTATTGGCCGCCTTCAGGCGGCCCTGGCGCGCCGTCGCATAAGCCGCCCGTCCACCAGCGCCAGCCCGAGCCCGATCAGCGCCAGTCCCGCCAGATGGCGCGGCAGCAGCGTTTCGCCGAGGAAGAGAATGCCGAGCAGGATCGCGCTGGGCGGGATCAGGAAGGTGACCAGCGAGATATTCGTCGCGCCGGCGCCCGCGAGAATGCGGAAGAACAACAGATAGGCCAGCGCCGTCGACACCGTCGCCAGTCCGATCAGCGCCAGCACCGTGTCCATGCCCGGCATCGCCAGCGCCCAGGGGCGGTCGACGATCAGCATCATCGGCAGCATGATCAGGCTCGACACGGTCAATTGCCCCGCCGCGACCGAGAGCGGCGCAATGCCCAGCGCCCGGAACCGCCGGCCATAAACGCTGGACAGCGCGTAGGAAAGCGCCGCGCCGAGACAGGCCGCATAAGCGAGAACCGGCGCGCCGCCGGCCAGATGTCCGCCGCCCAGCATCACCGCCACGCCGGCGAACCCCGCCACCACGCCGCCCGCCCGAAGCGGCGTCAACCGCTCGTCCGCGGTGAAGGCATGCGCCACCAGCACGGTGAAAAGCGGCGTCGTCGCGTTCAGGATCGAGGCGACGCCCGAGGCGATCTGGCCCTGTCCCCAGACGATCAGCGAGAACGGCACCACATTGTTGAGAATGCCCATCCCCGCAAACGCGAGCCATACCTCACGGCTGCCGGGTAACCGCCGGCCTGTCGCGGCCATGAACAGATACAGCGTCAGCGCCGCCAGCGCCACGCGGCTGAATACGATGGTCAGCGGCGGCAGGTCTTTCACCGCGACGCCGTTGAAGAAGAACGATCCGCCCCACAGCAGCGAGAGCGCGATAAGCATGCCCCATTCGGCGGGCGTCATCGATGTGCGGGCGGTCGGCATGGGCATCTCCGTGGAACGCGCGGACCCTGCCAAGGCCCTCCCGCGCGCGCCACCCGTTTCTTGTCACCGTGACGTTTTCCCTTTTCCGCCGCGCCCGAAACCCATACATCTCTTGCATGTCCACAAAGCGAATCGCCGGACCCGAAATCGAGCGACTGATCCAGCTTCTGGCCAAGGTGCCGGGGCTCGGCCCCCGCTCGGCCCGCCGCGCCGCGCTGCACATGATCAAGAAGAAGGACCAGCTGATGGGTCCGCTCGCCGCCGCGCTCGCCGAGGCGGTCGACAAGGTCGCCGAATGCTCGGTCTGCGGCAATGTCGACACGGTCGATCCCTGCTCGATCTGCTCCGACCCGCGCCGCGACGGCTCCACCCTGATTGTCGTCGAGGATGTCTCTGACCTCTGGGCGCTGGAACGCGCCGGCGCGATGAACGCGAAATACCACGTGCTCGGCGGCACGCTGTCGCCGCTCGATGGCGTCGGCCCGGACGATCTCAACATCAAGTCGCTGGTCGGCCGCGTCGCCGAAGGCGGCGTCTCCGAACTCATCCTCGCCGTCAACGCCACGGTCGAGGGCCAGACCACGGCCCATTACATCACCGACCAGCTCGCCGGCCTCGACGTCAAGGTCACCCGTCTCGCCCATGGCGTCCCGGTCGGCGGCGAACTTGACTATCTCGACGAGGGCACGCTCTCGGCTGCGCTCAGGTCGCGGACGAGTTTCTGATTGCCATGAAGATTGTCTTTGACGCGGTGCATTTCACCGACGCGCATATCATCCGGGAACATCCGCGCTTGGCCCGCTACCTCGCATAAGTCAGCCCATTGACTTGGCCGTCTCCGGGGTCGAAACCACCGATATGGATAACACGTTAATCGTCGTCACGCTCGGCGCCTTCGCCGCGTCCTTCGTCAACGCCGCCTTCGCCACGGGCGGCGTTTACGTTTTGCTGCTGGCGACGCTCACCGTCCTGCCCGCCTCGGTGGCGATCCCGCTCCAGTCGCCATTGTCCGCCGGCTCGCTTGCCGCGCGCATCGGTCTTTTCTGGAATTACATCGAGTGGCGCATCGTCGGCACTTTTCTGTTCGGTTGCCTCTTCGGCGTCTATTTCGGCGCGAAGGCCTTCGTCGCCGCCTCCGATGCGCTTTTGCAGATGTTGCTGGGCATCATGCTGATGGCGCTGATCTGGTTGCCGAAGCCGGGCGGCACGGGCCGGATCAAGCATCCCTTCATCTATGTCGGCATGGTGCATTCCTTCGTCGGCACCATGTTCGGCGTCGGCGGCATATTGCAGTCCCTGATCATCCGCACCGATCTGAAGAAGATGCAGATCACCGGCACACTCGCCGCCTGCATGCTGTCGCTCGATGTGCTGAAGATGACTTCCTATGTCAGCGTCGGCGGCGTGCGCTATCAGGACTATATCCCGCATATCGTGCTGGCCACGGTCGCGGGCTTTGCCGGCGTGTGGGCCGGCAAGCGCGTCACCGCCCACGTCTCCGAAACCGCCTTCCGCATCGTCTTCCGCTGGCTCGTCACCTTCGCCGCGCTGCGCCTGGTCTACAAGGGCACCATGGCGATGTGGGGATGAGGGTGAGGAGCGGTCCGCGCAGCGGATGAAAAGCCAACGATTTGGCTTTTCAAGCGACGAACGCCCGGAGCCATAGCGTAGGGCCGGACGGTCCGCGCAGCGGATGAAAAGCCAACGATTTGGCTTTTCAAGCGACGAACGCCCGGAGCCATAGCAGAGGGCCGGACGGTCCGCGCAGCGGATGAAAAGCCAACGATTTGGCTTTTCAAGTGACGAACGCCCGGAGCCATAGCGTAGGGCCGGACGGTCCGCGCAAGCGGGCGAAACGATCCGGTGAATCGTTTCGAGTGCTGAACGCGCAGAGCCCGAGGATGACGGAGTGAGGGATAGCCCCCGCCGCAAATCCCCGAAATCCGGCCAATCGGCACAAATATTATCCACCGCTCTTCGCCATCGCTTAC
>Ga0208328_1000055_pt1 | contig 68547 bp, 65 predicted proteins | sample DeeseametaMP2633_FD_184170 | JGI IMG/M metagenome (GOLD analysis project Ga0208328, IMG submission 184170) | Marine microbial communities from the Deep Atlantic Ocean - MP2633 (SPAdes) | ecosystem: Environmental > Aquatic > Marine > Unclassified | place: Northeast of Antigua and Barbuda, North...
GCGGGGTGAATTCTCCCGCCGATCTGCTGACGCGCCGGCTCCTGCACATGGCCACCCGCGCCAATGCCTGGCCGGACTATCTCGGGGCCACGGGCATCCCGCACGAGGTCGCCAACGAGGGCCCGCGGTTCGGCCATTACTTCATGGTGATCGAGGCCGCCCGCCGCGGCGACGGGATCGCCGTCGTGCCCAAGGTCCTGGTCGAGGACGACCTCGCCTCGGGCCGCCTCGTCACGCTTCAGGGCGACCCGGTGCCAAGCGCCGGGGCCTACTACCTGCTGTGTCGCGAACACCAGTGGCAGCTGCCGGTCATCAAGGCCTTCCGGACCTGGATCAGCGGTCAGGCGAAGCTCTACGCCACGGCCCGCCCCTGACGGCCAGCGCCGCCTTCAGAACACCACCTGCACCTTCACCGCCTTGCCCCGGTCGAGCGCCAGATCCATCGCCGCCTGCACCTGATCCATCGGCAGGCTGTGGGTGACGATCGGTGCGAGGGTGAGGGTGCGGCTGTTGATGAGCTCCACGGCCTGCCCGAACTCGGCATCGAAGCGGTGGGTGCCGACGAGGTTCAGCTCCTTGGCCACCAGCATGTTGAACGGCACCGGCGTGTCGCCCATCACGCCCACCTGCACGATGGTGCCCAGCGGGCGGGTGCAGGCGATGGCCGAGCGGATCGCGGGGCCCGCGGCGGAGCATTCGAAGCACAGGTCGAACTGCCCCTTGTCGGCCTCGTACCCGGTCAGCGCCCCGCCGTCGGTGGCCACGTTGATGGCGCGGGTCGCGCCGACCGCCTTGGCCACCTCCAGCGTCGCGTCCTGCAGATCGGTCACCACGATCTCGGCGGCGCCGAAATGCTTCGCCAGCGCCACGCAGAGCGCGCCGATGGGGCCCGCGCCGGTCACCAGCACGCGCTTCCCTTCGAGCGGGCCTGCGATCTGCATCGCCCGGGTCACGGCGCGGCAGCAGACGGCCAGCGGCTCGGCCAGCGCCGCCTCGCCCATGGGCACGCCCTCGGCGATCGGGTGACACTGTGCGGCGCCGATGGCGACCCGGTCGCGGAAGAAGCCCTGCTCGTGCGGCAGGAACATCGCCGAGCCCTTGAAGCGCATGTTCATGCAGTGCTGGTGCGCGCCCTCGCGGCAGAACCGGCAGGCACCGCAGGGATGCGACGGGTTCACCGCCACCCGGTCGCCCACCGAAAGCCCCTCGACGCCCTCGCCCAGCCCGACCACCGTGCCGGCGGCCTCGTGGCCGATGATGATCGGCTCCTGCACCCGGATCGTGCCGATGCCGCCATCGGTATAGTAGTGGATGTCGGAGCCGCAGATCCCACCGGCGCCGATCGCGACGAGGACCTCGCCCGGGCCTGCGGTCGGGTCTTCGAGGGTTTCGACGCGCAGGTCCTTCTGTCCGTGCAGGCGAGCGATGCGGATCGTCATGGGAACCGTCCTAGTTGCTGAGAAGCGAGGGGAGCCAGGTGCTGAAGAACGGGATGTAGGACACCAGCAGCAGCACGATGATGTTGGTCAGGATGAACGGCCCTATGGCGCGGGTCACCTGCCACAGCGACACCCGGCCGATGTCGGCGCAGATGAACAGGCAGACGCCGACCGGCGGCGTGGTCAGGCCGATCATCAGGTTGAGCACCGCGAAGACCGCGAAATGCAGCGGATCGACCCCGACCCCGGTGGCCAGCGCCAGCAGCGGACCGAAGAGGATGATCAGCGCGGCGATGGTCTCCATGAACATGCCCACGAAGAGCAGCACGAGGTTGATCAGCAGGATGACGAGGAACTTGTCGTCGGTGACGCTGAGCACCGCGTCCGCGATCATCTGCGGGATGCGCTCGGAGACGAGGATCCAGCCGAACACGTTGGCGAGGCCCACCAGCACGAGGATGGCCGCGGCGGAGATGGCGCTGTCGATGACGATGCGCGGCACGTCGCGCAGCCTGAGCCCGCGGTAGACAAAGGCGCCGACGACGAAGGCGTAGATCGAGGCGACCACGGCGGTCTCGGTGGGCGTTGCGAAGCCGATCAGCAGGCCGCCGACGATGAAGGCGGTCATGGCGACGGCCCAGAACGCGCCGAGGAAGGCCTTTCCGAGTTCTCCGAAGCCCTGCCACGGCTGGCGCGGGAAGTTGCGGCGGCGGGCGATGATCCAGGCGGTGATCATCATCGCCACCCCCATCAGGATGCCCGGCAGCGCGCCGGCGATGAACATCTTGCCGACCGAGATGCCCGACAGCGTGCCCACGATGATCATCGGCACCGAGGGCGGGATGATCGGCCCCACGGTCGAGGAGGCGGCGGTGATCGCGGCGGAGAAGTCCGCCGGGTAGCCGGCCTTCTTCATGCCGGGGATCATCATGCCCCCGATCGAGGCGGCATCGGCGGCGGCGGTGCCCGAGATGCCGCCGAACAGCATCGAGGCGGCGACGTTGGTCAGGCCCAGCCCGCCGCGCATCCAGCCGACCATGGCCTGCGCCAGACGGACGATGCGCCCGGTGATGCCGCCGGCGTTCATCAGGTTGCCGGCAAGGATGAAGCCCGGGATGCAGAGCAGCACGAAGGTGTCCATGCCCGCGTACATCTTCTGCGGGATCACCACGAGCGGCATGCCCTTGAACGACAGGTAGGCGAGCGACGAGACGCCCAGCGTCACCGCGACCGGCAGGCCGATGACGAGACCCGCGAGGAAGCAGGTCAGAAGGATGGCGAGTTCCATGTCAGGCGTCCTCTTCGAGACGGTCGGGTTTTCCGTCGGTCGTTCCGGTGAGCATTCCGACCACGCGCAGCGCGGCAAAGAGGCTCAGCGACAGCAGCGCCACCAGCACCGATGCGTGGATCCAGTCCATCCGCACGCCCAGCGAAGGCGCGGTCTGGCGCGCGCCGATCGAGACGTAGAGCCAGGTCGCGTTGACCAGCACGAGGCCGAAGGCGCAGGTGATGACGGCGCAGAGCAGCCGCAGCAGCCAGGCCAGCTTCTCGGGCAGCGCCTCGCAGACGATGTCGACGTTGACGAGGTTGCCAGAGCGGTAGCTCAGGCCGACCCCGAAGGCGGCAAGGTAGAGCAGCGCGAAGCGGGTCAGCTCCTCGGTCCAGACGACCGAGCTGATGACGCCCGAGCGGCCCAGCAGCTGCACCACCACGGCCACGATGATGACCATGAAGGAGACGCCGGTCGCGGCTCGGGCGATGACGGTCAGGACCGCGGTGAACTTTTCCATGGTCGTCCTCGTCGGGAGGGGGGGAGGGAGATCTGTGGCCGCGGCGCGCAGCACCGGACCGGAGGGAGGGGCGGGCCCTGCAACAGGGTGCGGGCCCGCAGGAAGGTCGGGGACGGATCCCCGCCGATCACTCAGCGAAGAGCTGCTCCACGTCGGGGCGGATCTCTTCGGCGACCGAGCTCAGCACCGCTTCCTTGGCGGCGGCGGCGAAGGCGGCGCTGTCGACCTCGACGAACTCCATGCCGAGCTCCTCGAGCTGCGTCTGAAGCTGCTCTTCGTCCGCGAGGAACTGCTCACGCTCCCAGGCCTGTGTCCGCGAGGCGGCTTCCATCACCGCGGCCTGATCCTCTTCCGACATCTGCTGCCACGCCATGTCGGACAGCGTCAGGTAGATCCACGACCGCACGTGCTGGGTCAGGTTCACGTAGTCCTGCACCTCGTTGAAGTTGGCCGACTTGATCAGCGCCAGCGGGTTCTCCTGCGCCTCGATGGTGCCGTTCTGCAGCGAGGTGAAGACCTCGGAGAAGGCCATCGGCGTCGGGTTCGCGCCAAGCGCCTTCCAGACGTTGAGGAACAGCGGCACGTTGGGCACGCGCATCTTCAGGCCGTTCAGGTCCTCGGGCGAGGTGATCGGCCGGTTCGAGGTCAGGTTGCGCGGGCCGCGGGCGAAATAGGCGATCGGGCGGATGCCGACCTTCTCGATGATCTGCTGCTCGATCTTGTCGCCAAGCTCGCCGCCGGCCACCGCGTCCATGTCCTCGAGCGTCTTGTAGCCGTAGGGGATCGCCAGCAGCGCCGCCATCGGCGCGTAGTTCTGCAGCGACTCGCCGGTGATGGTCATGTCCGCGGTGCCGAGCTGCATGCCGTTGATGACGTCCATCTCCTTGCCGAGCGTCTCGTTCGGGTAGACCTCGACCTCGATCCGGCCGTCGGTCAGGGCGGCGACCTCCTCGGCGAATTTCATCGAGGCCTTGTGCCAGATGTTGTCCTCGTTGGCCGGGTGACCGAGCTTGAGGGTCATGTCGGCGGCCATCGCCGACGCGGTCAGCGCGACGGTCGCGATCCCGGTGAGCATGAGGGTCTTGAGAGACTTGGTGACGAACATGGTTTCCTCCCTTTCATTCGCCTTGGAATTTTCGCGACTATTCCCCTGAGGGGTCGAAATAGTCGGGAAAGTCTTCACGGATCGCGGGCAGATCCTGCAGGATCATTCGCAGGTGCCCGCGCATCGCCTGTTCCGCAGCCAGCGGGTCATGCGCCTCGATGGCGTCGACCACCGCGTTGTGCTGCGTGATGAGATGGGCCAGCGGGAAGTTGATCGACGTCATCTGCCGGACCCGGTCCATCTGTGTCTTCATGCCTTCGATCACCGCCCAGGCATTGGGCCGGCCGGCGGCCTGCGCCAGCGTGCGGTGGAACATGTCGTCGAGCGGCACGAAGGCCGCCGGGCGGTCGTCGACGAGCCGCTGCTGCGCCTCGATCTGGTCGCGCAGCTCCTCGACCAGCCCGGGGGCGGGATCGGCGGCGCAGGCCTTGACGATATCCGCCTCGACCGCCTCGCGGACGAAGCGCGCATCCATTACCGCCTCGAGAGAGATCTTGCGCACGAACGACCCGCGCTGCGGGCGGATCTCGAGCAGGCCCTCTTCGGCAAGCTTGATGAAGGCCTCGCGCACGGGCTGGCGCGAGATGCCGAAACGGGCGCCGATCTCGGCCTCCGAGAGACGCACGCCGGGCTTGAGCTGGTTGCGGATGATGGACTGGCGCAGGGCAGCGGTGAGCTGCGGCCCGACCGGTGCCGACAGGTCCAGATTTCCGATGTCGAGCGACTCGATGCCCATTGCAGTCCTCCCTTGCCGCCGCACCGTGCTGCATACTACCATACTAGTCAACAGAATTCTGATCTGCTATGGATTGGCAGCAAGCCGGGCCGAGCTCCGGCCATGACTTCCGAGGGAGGAATTAGCGATGCGTCAGACTTGGCGTTGGTTCGGTCCGCGGGACCGTGTGAGCATCGACGACATGATGCAGGCAGGGGTCGAAGGCGTGGTTTCCGCGCTCCACCATGTGCCTACGGGCGTGGTCTGGACCCCCGATGAGATCGCGCAACGCCAGCGCGAGATCGGCACCCGCAAGGACGGCCGGCCCTCCACCCTGAGCTGGGACGTGGTCGAATCGCTGCCCGTCTCCGAGGACATCAAGAAGCAGAAGGGCGACTGGAAGACCCACATCGAGAACTGGAAGATCTCGATGCGCCACCTCTCCGAGGCCGGGATCGAGGTGATCTGCTACAACTTCATGCCGGTGCTCGACTGGACCCGCACCGACCTCGCATGGGAGCGGCCCAACGGCGCGCGCTGCATGCGCTTCGACCTGATCGACTTCGCCGCCTTCGACATCCACATCCTGCAGCGCGCCGGTGCCGCCGGGCAGTTCCCCGATGACGTGGTCTCTGCCGCCGCCGAACGCTTCGCCGCGATGGACGACGCCCGCCGCGAACAGCTCGCCGGCAACGTCGTCTTCGGCCTGCCCGGCGCCGCCGAGACATTCACCCTTGAGGACGTGCGCGCGCATCTCGCCGAGTACGACAGCATCTCGGAAGAGCGCCTGCAGGGGCACATGATCGACTTCCTTGCCGAGGTCGCCCCGCTGGCCGAAGAGCTCGGCGTGCGGCTTTGCTGCCACCCGGACGACCCGCCCTTCCCGCTGCTCGGCCTGCCGCGGATCATGTCCTCCGAGGCGCATTACCGCAAGATCCTCGACGCGGTGGACACGCCCGCCAACGGCGTCACGCTCTGCACCGGCTCGCTCGGCGCACGGCCCGACAACGACACCGTCGCGATCTTCAGGGCGCTGGCCGACCGGGTGCATTTCCTGCACCTGCGCAACGTCGCCATCGAGGGCGATGCGGTGATGAACTCCTTCTACGAGGACGAGCACCTGAGCGGTCACACCGACATGGTCGCCATGGTGCGCGCCATCGTCGCCGAGGAAACCCGCCGCAAGGCCGAGGGCCGCGCCGACTGGTCGATCCCGTTCCGCCCCGATCACGGGCAGGACATCCTCGACGACATCGGCCGCGAGGCCCAGCCCGGTTACCCGGCCATCGGGCGCCTCAAGGGGCTGGCCGAGCTGCGCGGCCTCTACCACGCCTTCCAGCACCCCCTCGTCGCGGAGGCCTGACATGCGGCTGACCTCTCTCGGGCAGGTGCCCGCCGATCTGCGCCCCGGCTACGATCCGGCGGCGCACGGGGTCGGCATCGTGCATCTCGGCCTCGGCGCCTTCCACAAGGCGCATCAGGCAGCGCTGACCGATCTCGCGCTGGCTTCCTCGGGCGGCGACTGGCGCATCCTCGGGGTGTCGCTGCGGTCGCCAAAGGCCTCGGGCGAACTGCATCCCCAGAACGGGCTCTACACGCTGATCGAGAAGGGCGCAGAGGGCACCACGGCCCGGGTCATCGGCGCCATCGCCGATGCGGTCTGCTCCGCCGACGACCCCGAGCCGGTGCTCGCCGCGATGGCGGCGGAGGCGACGAAGATCGTCTCGCTCACGGTCACCGAAAAGGCCTATGGGCTCGACCGCGCCGCACAGGGCTGCGACCCGTCGCACCCGGCGGTGGCCGCCGATCTCGCAACGCCGCATGCGCCGCAGGGCGTGCTCGGCCTGCTGACCGAGGCGCTGCGCCGGCGCCACGAGGCGGGTCTCGCGCCCTTCACCGTGCTCTGCTGCGACAACCTGCCGGAAAACGGCGTGCTGCTGCGCGGCGCGGTGGTCGATTTCGCCCGCCGCCTCGATCCTGCGCTGTCGGAGTGGATCGCCAAGGAGGTCGCCTTCCCCTCGACCATGGTCGACCGCATCACCCCCGCCGCCACCGGGGCCACGCTTGCCGAGGCCGCAACGCTCCTCGGCTGCGAGGATCTTGCCGCGGTCGAGACCGAACGCTTCTTCCAGTGGGTCGTCGAGGACAGCTTCCCGCTCGGCCGCCCGGACTGGGAGGCCGCCGGCGTGATCTTCACCGACGACGTCTCGGCCTTCGAGGCGATGAAGCTGCGGATGCTCAACGGCACCCATTCGATGCTGGCCAATGCCGGGTTCCATGCGGGCGACGCCCATGTGCGCGACGTCATGGCCGACGCACCTCTCGCGACGCTTGTCCGCCGCCACCTCGCCGCCGCCGCCGCAACGCTGCCCCCGATCGAGGGCATCGACACCGGCGCCTATGCCGAGGCGCTGCTGCGCCGCTTCGAGAACCCCGCCATCGCGCACGAGACCTTCCAGATCGCCATGGACGGCTCGGAAAAGATGCCGCAGCGCATCTTCGCCGCCATCCCCGACGCGCGGCGCGCCGACCTGCCGGTGCGCGCCTTCGCCTTCGCCACCGCCGCCTGGCTGCGCCACGTCTCGGGCCGCACCCATGACTGCGCCCCCTACGACCTGCGCGACCCCATCGCGGACCGGCTCCACGCCCTCGCGGCGGAACAGGATGCGGCGGGCATCGTGGCAGGCCTGCGCCGAACCGAGATCCTTCCCCCCGCCGTCGCCCGCGACGATGGCTTCTGGTCCGAGGTGACCGGGATCCTCGCACCGATGCTGTCGCAGCCGATGACCGACGTCATCGCCCGGGAGGCCGCGCGCGCGTCCGGCGCGTGATCTTCGACGGCGGATCGGACCCGGCTCTGTTGCACGATCCGGACGCTGGAGCCCTGTCACGGATCCGGCGCGGCACCTGCGATGCCCGAGCGGACCGACAGCGCCGGCCCGCAAATCCCGGAACCGGCGCGCCTGCATGAAACCCCAAGCGCGCCGCTCCGTGGCCTTCCCCTCGATCAAGCTCATCACAGAGACGATCCGGGAGGCCGGGACGGCGTGGCCGTCAGCAGACCCACTGCGACGCCGCGCTCCGGACGTGCCTTTGAACAAGGTGTGAAGGGCGCCCGGAAACCCGTTCCGGGGCCTGTTTTCCGCCCGGAACGGACCCAACCCCGGCCCGTCCGGAAGGGCGCTCCGGCAGATGCCCTCCCTCCCGGGCGCCGTTCAGCCCTTTCCCTTGAACACCTCCGCAAAGCGGTCCCGCAGCATGTTCTTCTGGACCTTCCCCATGGTGTTCCGGGGCAGTTCCGAGACCACCTCCAGCCGTTTGGGATGCTTGAACTTCGCCAGCTTCTCGCCCACCGCCGCCTGGATGGCGGCCAGGTCGGGCGTCGTGCCCGGTTCTGCCACGAGCACCCCGACCACGCCTTCGCCGAAATCCGGGTGGGGCACGCCGATCACCGCGCTTTCGAGCACGGCGGGCTGGTCGTCGAGCACCAGCTCGACCTCCTTGGGGTAGATGTTGTAGCCGCCCGAGATGATCAGGTCCTTGGCGCGGCCGACGATCTGGACATAGCCGTCCGGGTCGATGACCCCGATGTCGCCGGTGATGAAGAACCCGTCGTCGCGCAGCTCGGCCCGGGTCTTCTCGGGCATCTGCCAGTAGCCCTGGAACACGTTGGGCCCGCGGACCTCGATGATCCCGGCCTCTCCCTCCGGCAGGGTGGCGCCTGTCTCGGCATCGGTGATCTTCAGCTCCACCCCCGGCAGCGGGAAGCCCACGGTGCCCGCACGCCGCTCGCCGTCATAGGGGTTGGAGGTGTTCATGTTGGTCTCGGTCATGCCGTAGCGCTCGAGGATGCGGTGCCCGGTCCGGGCCTCGAAGGCGCGGTGGGTCTCGGCCAGCAGCGGCGCCGAGCCCGAGGTGAAGAGCCGCATGTCCCGGCAGAGCCCGCGCTCGAAGCGCGGATCGTCGAGCAGCCGGGTGTAGAAGGTCGGCACCCCCATCATCGAGGTCGCACGGGGCAGGAAGCGCAGCACCGTCTCCACGTCGAACTTGGGCAGGAAGATCATCGCACCACCGGCGGCGAGCATCACGTTCGAGGCCACGAAGAGCCCATGGGTGTGGAAGATCGGCAGCGCGTGCAGCAGCACGTCATCGGCGGTGTAGCGCCATTCCTCGACCAGCGTCAGCGCGTTCGAGAGCAGGTTCGACTGGCTCAGCATCGCCCCCTTCGAACGCCCGGTCGTGCCGGAGGTGTAGAGCAGCGCCGCGAGATCGTCGCCCGAGCGCTCCAGTGGCGCGAAGCGCTCGGGCTGGGCCGCGGCCGCGTCCGACAAGGTCCCCTGCCCCGCCCCGTCCAGCGTCAGCACCCGGGCCGAGCCCGCGATGCCGCGCACGATGTCGGCATCGGCGGGATCGCAGATCACCGCGCTCGCCGCGCTGTCGGAGATGAAATATTCGAGCTCGTCGGCCTTGTAGCCGGTGTTGAGCGGCAGGAAGACCACGCCCGACATCACGCAGGCGGCATAGAGCGCCAGCGCCTCGGGCGACTTGCCCACCTGCACCGCCAGCCGGTCGCCGGGGCGAAGGCCGGCCTCGGCCAGGGCGCCCGCCTGCTGCGCGGCGAGGCGATGGAACGCGTCGCCGGAGAGGGTGCTCCCGTCGGGCAGGATCAGGAAATCGGATGCGCGCCCGTCGAGCGGCGCGATCAGACGGTCATAGAGCGGGTTTGCCAAAGTCATATCTCCCTTCACGCCGCAACGGGCGCCTTGACCAGCGCGCGCACCGCCTTGCTGGCCACAACTTCCTTCTGGCCGACGAACCGTTCGTGGTTCTCGGCGAAACTCTCGGCCTCGTAGCGATAGTTCACCATCGCCCCGGCGCTTTCGGACAGCCCCTTGGAGGACATGTCCGCCCCGGCGTGCACCGCATGGACATAGGCCCCGTTCCCGAGATGGAAACGCGCCACCGGGTCGTAGGGCATGCCATCCTCGCGCTTGGCGGTCAGCAGGAACTGCGCCGCCGCCGCCTTCAGCCCGTCATCGTCCAGCCCGTTCGGGTCGATGCCCTGCTCGGCCATCCAGCGCGTCAGGGTCGGGATGGGCGACAGGGTCACGAAGGTCTTGAGGTTGGGCAGCTCGGCGGAAAGATCCTCGGCCACCTGCTTGATCAGCGAGTTGCCGAACGAGATCCCGGCAAGCCCCGCCTGGCAGTTCGAGATCGAGTAGAACACCGCCGTGTCGGCCTCGACCGCCTCCATCGATGCGCGCGTGTCCGTCAGCAGCCCCTGCACCGAATTGGGTATGCCCTTGGTCAGGGCCACCTCGACGAACACCAGCGGCTCGTCCGGCATCGCCGGGTGGAAGAAGGCAAAGCAGCGCCGGTCCGAGGGTTCGACCCGGCGACGCAGGTCCTCCCAGGAATCGATCGCGTGCACCGCCTCGTAGGCGATGATCCTCTCGAGGATATGCGCCGGGCTCTCCCAGTTGATCCGCCGCAGCACCAGGAAGCCCCTGTTGAACCACGAGGCGAAGAGGTGCTGGAAATCGAGGTCGATCCGGGCCCGCGGATCCGTGCGCGGGATCAGCCGCAGCAGGTCGGCGCGCATCGCCACGAGCTGCGGCGTCGCGCCGGGAACCCGGTTGAGCCGCCGCGCCAGCTCCTGCCGCCGGGGCTCGGCGGCCCTCAGGAAGGCGCCGTAGGTCGACTGGCTCTGCTCCATCTCGAAGGCGTCGAGGGCGCTCCGGACCGCATCGGTGTCGATCCCCAGATCCCCCGCCAGATGGTCGAAGAACGCGAGCTTTCCGGCGTCGTCGAGCTCGTCATAGCGGTCGAGGATCTGCGCCGCCGTGGTCATGCCCGAGATCTCGCCGCGGCCCGACAGCAGGTCCGCGATCAGCGCCTCGGTGCTGCGGGCATCGGGGCCGGCCAGCAGCCGGTTGCGGTTGGTGCGCGAGAACAGCGTCGCAAGGACATCAGACAGCAGGCTCATAGCGCGGCCCCCATGACGGCGTCGGGCAACCATGTGGCCAGCCCCGGAAACAGGCACATGAGGATGATGGCCAGGATCATGCAGCCCACGAAGGGCATCGACCCCACCAGCACCTGGCGCAGCGAGATGTCCGGCGCGATGCCGTTGATGACATAGAGGTTCAGGCCGACCGGCGGCGTGATCAGGCCGATCTCCATGTTGATCGTCACGATCACCGCGAACCAGTAGGGGTCGAACCCCGCCGCGGTGATGATCGGCAGCAGGATCGGCGCCGACATCAGGATCACCGCGACCGGCGGCAGGAAGAACCCGGCCACCAGCAGGAACACGTTGATCACCGCCATCAGCACCCAGCGGTTCACCTCGAGCGCGGCGATCCACTGCGCGACCGACTGGGTGACGAAGAGCGACGACAGCATGAAGCTGAACACCCCCGCCGCACCGATGATGAAGAGGATCATCACGCTTTCCCGGGTGCTGTCGCGCAGGACGATCCACAGGTCGCGGCGGCTGTACATCCGGTAGATCAGCACCGCCGCGACGATGCAGAGCAGCGCGCCCACGGCCGCCGTCTCGGACGGCGTCGCCACCCCGCCGTAGAGCGCGTAGAGCACGCCGGCGATGATCGCGAGGAAGGGCAGCACGCGCGGCAGGATCTCGAAGCGCTGCCGCCAGGTGTAGCGCGCCGAGACCAGCGCCGCGCTGGCCGCCCCGCAGCGCCAGGTGTCGAAGATGGCCCAGGCGATGAACAGCAGCGTCAGCAGGATGCCGGGGATCACGCCGGCCAGGAACAGCCGCCCGATCGAGGTCTCGGTCGCGATGCCGTAGACGATCATCGTCACCGAGGGCGGGATCAGGATGCCGAGCGTGCCGCCGGCGGCGATGGAGCCCGAGGCGACCTCGGCGGGATAGCCCCGGCGGCGCATCTCGGGGATGCCCATCTTGCCGATCGCCGCGCAGGTCGCCGGGCTCGAGCCCGACATCGCCGCGAAGAGCGCGCAGGCGCCGAGGTTCGAGACCACGAGCCCGCCCGGCACCTTCGTCAGCCAGCGCTCCAGCGCCTCGTAGAGGTCCGGCCCCGCGCGGGTCGAGGCGATGGCCGCCCCCATGATGATGAACATCGGGATCGACAGCAGGGCGAAGCTGTTGAGCTCCGCGTAGAAGAGCTCCGGCAGGGCTTCGAGCGAGCGGCTGCCGTCGAAGATCCAGAGGAACAGGGTCGCGACGATCAGCAGGCCCACGGCCACGGACACGCCGGAAAACAGGACGATCACGGTGGCCAGCGCCACCAGAAGACCGAGCGTCAGGGGATCCATCAGTCAGGGCTCCGTTCGGGATGGGGTTCGGGAAGCGTGGTGTCGGGTCCGAAGACGGCCAGCCAGAGATCGGCCAGCAGCTGCAGCAGGTAGAGACCGAAGCCGAGCGGCACCGACAGGTAGGTGATCCAGAGCGGGAAGGCCCAGACCGACTCCGATTTCCAGCCGCGTCGCCAGGCCTGGTGGAACATCTCCCACCCGTACCAGACCATCGCGGCGACCATGAGAATCGTCGCCACCATGACGAGCGCGGCAAGCGGCCGGCGCAGCGAACTCGGCAGCATGTGCGGCAGCAGGTCGACGCCGACATGGCCGCGCAGCTTCTGCACGTAGGGCAGGCCGAGCAGCGTCGCACCGATCATCAGGTAGATCACCGCCTCGGTCTGCCAGATCGTCGACTGGCCCAGAACCCCGCGCACGAAGATCATGTGGCAGGTGATCAGCACCGAGGCGAGGATCATCAGCGCGGCGATGACCCCGAACAGGGTCGAGACGGCGCCAAGGGCGCGGAGGGCGACGGGCGGCCGGTAATCGGCGCCCGCCGTCGCGGAAGCGGCGGGCGCGCTGCTCATTCGACCGACAGCGCCATGTCGAGCAGCTCCTGCCCGCCGTCGAGCGACGCGACAAAGGCCGGATAGGCGGTCTCCTTGGCCAGCTCACGCCAGGCGTCGAAGTCCTCGGGCGTCATCTCGGCGATCTCGACACCGGCGTCGGCAAACGCCTTGGTGGTCACCTCGTCGCCGGCCTTGGCCTGCTCCAGGTACCAGGCTTCGGCCTTGGCCGAGGCATCGGTCAGCGCCTGCTGCTGCTCGGGCGTCAGCTCGTCGAAGGTGGTCTTGTTGATCAGCAGCGGCTGGTACATGAACCAAAGCGCCGTTTCGCCCGCCGGGGTATAGCACTTCAGCTGCTCGTAGAGCCGATAGCTCAGGAAGCTCTCGGACGAGGTGTTGGTCGCGTCGAGCACCCCGGTCTGCAGCGCCGAGTAGATCTCGGACGAGGCCATCGAGCTGATCGAGGCCCCTGCCCCGGCCAGCATCTCCTCGAAGGACTTGCCGGCGGCACGGATGGTCACGCCCTGCACGTCCTCGGGCTTGGTGATGCAGCCCTTGTTCGACCCGAAGCCACCGGCGAGATAGCCGTGCACCAGCGTCTTCACGTCGTCGCCGGCCATGACCTCCTCGATCTTCTCCATGAAGGGCGCGGCCGAGAGGCGCGCGGCGTGGTCGTGGTTCTTCACCAGCCCGGGCATGAGCGTGAGGTTGTAGGCCGGCTGCTGGCCCCCCGCGTAGGACAGCGGGAAGATCGTCATGTCGAGCTGCCCGCGCGACAGCGGCGTGTATTGCTCGCGCGCCTTGAACAGGGTCTGGTTCGGGAAAATCTGGATCTCGAGATCCACGTCCGCGGCCTTCACCTCGTCGGCCACCATCTGCGCCACCTGGTGGCGCACGTCGCCCTCGGACCACTGGTGCGACAGTTTCAGGGTTTCCGCCCAGGCGCCACCGGCCCCCATGGCGACGACAACGGCGAGCGCGCTCGCCGCGATTCTACGTCTGGTCATCATGTTTCCTCCCAAGGCGCCTCGTCTCCTCCGGGCGCCAATGTGCCCCATCAGGCAGGGGATTGCGTACCTTGTCAACCTTATCGTATACAAAAATCATGACCCTGAATATGAAACCCAGCGACGACCGCAGCCGGTCCGACCAGATCGCCCAGATCCTCGAGGACCAGATCCTCACCGGCCGCTTCGCCCCGGGGGCGCGGCTGGACGAGGCCAGCCTGGCGGAAGAGCACAGGGTTTCCCGAACGCCCATTCGCGAAGCCTTTCAAAGGCTTGCGCAGTCCGGTCTGGTGGTGCAGCAGCCCCGCCGTGGGGTCTTCGTCCGCACCAGCTCGGCGGTCGAGATCCTCGAGATGTTCGAGGTCATGGCAGAGCTCGAGTCGGTGTGCGGCCGGCTCGCCGCCCGGCGTGCCACCGATGCCGCCATCGCCGAGCTGCGGGCCATCAACGCGGAATGCCGGGCCGCGCGCGAGGCCAATGACGTCGATCTCTACTACCAGAAGAACGGCATCTTCCATCACCTGCTCTACGCCCAGTCCGGCAACCGCTTCCTCGAACAGGAAGCCGCCCGCCTGCACCGCCGGCTGAAGCCCTACCGCCGGATGCAGCTGTTCCTGCGCGGCCGCCTGAAGCAGTCGATGGACGAGCACGAGGCCATCGTCGAAGCCATCGCCGCCGGCGACGCCCCCCGCGCCGCCGAACTGCTCCGCGACCACGTCGCCGTGCAGGGCGAGAAGTTCCACCACGTCATGTCCCACCTGCCGGACGCCTGACCCGCGATCCCCAGCGACCGGGGGGCGCCCGTCTATACCCGTGACCGCCTCCCGTGAGAGGCGACACGCCCTCCCCGGGAACTGGATGTCGCCCTCCCGGCCCTCGTCGCCCGCGCGTTGATCGCCGCGACCCATTGCGCCACGCGGAACAGGGCGGTTCCGCTCCGCAGAGAACCGGACGAGCGGGACCGCAGGAACACCTGCGCGGGGCCTCGGGCGACGGCAAAGCGCCCCTCGGACGACATCCCTCCGCTGCCTCCTGCCCCGGTCGATTCGCAGACCGCAGACCGGATTGCGCCCATAGCGCCGACAGCAAGCCCTGATCCGGGTCCCGCTGCAGCCCCCCTCACCCCGCCAGGAACGTCTCGACGAAGCGGCTCGAGGGGCGGGTGCGGAGGTCGGAGGGGGTGCCGATCTGCTCGATCCGGCCCATCGACATCACCACCACCAGATCGGCGAGCTCCATCGCCTCGTCCTGATCGTGGGTCACGAAGACCGTCGTCAGGCCGGTGCTGTCGTGGATCTCGCGCAGGCCGCGGCGCAGCTCCTTGCGGACCTTGGCATCGAGCGCCCCGAATGGCTCGTCGAGCAGCAGCATGCGCGGGTCGATGGCCAGCGCCCGGGCCAGCGCCACGCGCTGGCGCTGCCCGCCCGAAAGCTGCGAGGGATAGCGCTCGCCGATCTCGGGCAGCTGGATGAGATCGAGCAGCCGCTCCACCCGCCGCTCGATCTCGGCCCGGGTCGGGCGGGTGCGGCGCGGGCGGGCGCGCAGCCCGTAGGCGATGTTCTCGAACACCGTCATGTGCCGGAACAGCGCGTAGTGCTGGAACACGAAGCCCGCGCGCCGTTCCTGCACGCGCAGCCCGGTGGCATCCATCCCGTCGAAACGGACCCGGCCCGAGCCAGGGATCTCGAGCCCGCCGAGGATGCGCAGCAGCGTCGTCTTGCCCGAGCCGGATGGCCCCAGCAGCGCCACCAGCGCGCCCGAGGGAATGGAAAGCGAAACCGGGTGCAGCGCGGTCTGGGGGCCGAAGCTCTTGGCGAGATCCTCGATGTCGATGTTCATGGGACCGGTCCTTTCAGTGACGGCTCAGTGACGGCGGGTGGCGGCCAGCACGTCGGCGTGGCGCCATTCCAGCAGCGATTTCAGGGCAAGGGTGACAAGCGCCAGCAGCGCCAGCGCGGCGGCGAGGCTGAAGGCGGCGACGGCGAGGTACTCGTTGTAGAGCATCTCGACCATGATCGGCATGGTGGTGGTCTCGCCCCGGATCTTGCCCGAGACGACGGCGACGGCGCCGAACTCGCCCATGGCGCGGGCGTTGCACAGCAGCACGCCGTAAAGCAGCGCCCAGCGGATGTTGGGCAGCGTCACGGTGCGGAAGGCCCGCCAGCCCGAGGCCCCCAGCGTCAGCGCCGCCTCTTCCTCGGCCCGGCCCTGCTCGACCATCACCGGGATCAGCTCGCGCGCGACGAAGGGGAAGGTGATGAAGAGCGTGGCAAGCACGATCCCCGGCAGGGCGAAGACGATCTTCAGGTCACGCGCCACGAGCCAGCCGCCCAGCATGCCGTTCGTGCCATAGAGCAACACCAGCGCCAGCCCGGCCACCACCGGCGAGACCGAGAACGGCAGGTCGATCAGGGTGACGAGCAGCGCCTTGCCGCGAAACTCGAAGCGGGCGATGGCCCAGGCGGCGGCGATGCCGAAGACCGCGTTCAGCGGCACGGTGATCGCCGCCACCAGCAGCGTGAGGCCGATGGCCGACCGGGCGTCGGGCTGGGCCAGCGCCTGAAGCGCCGCCGGAAAGCCGGAGCTCAGCGCCTCGGCGAAGACCGCCACCAGCGGCGCCAGCAGCAGCACCGCGACCAGCGACAGCACGATGGCGATCACCAGCCCCCGCACGAGGCGCGGCTCGGTGGTGGCGGAATGGGCGGAAAGGACGGCGTCAGGCATTCAGGGCCCTCCGGCAGCTGCGGGCTAAGGCCAGGCGCCGCGACTTTCGCAGGCGGGCTACGGCAACGACGCTCAGCGCGGCGGGCCCGCCGAGCGCCCATGCCAGCAGCGCCCAGCCCCATCCGGCCCCCGACGCGAGGATCAGCGAAGCGACCGCGAGGCCCGGAAGGCCGCAGAGGGCCGCGAGAACGATCCCCGATCCCGGGGCAGTGCGAGGGGTGTGTCCGCTGTCAGGCATGTCCGGTCCTCCGTCGGGTCCAGCTCTGGATGAGGTTCAGCGCAAGCAGCATGGCGAAGGAGATCATCAGCATCGCGATCCCGATCGCCGCCGCGGCGTCGTAGTTGAATTCCTCGAGCCGGATCACGATCAGCAGGGGCGCGATCTCGGTCTCGTAGGGCAGGTTCCCGGCGATGAAGATCACCGAGCCGTATTCTCCGACCGCCCGCGCCAGCGCCAGCGCGAAGCCGGTCATCAGCGCCGGCGTCAGCGTCGGCAGCACCACCCGGCGCAGGGTCACCGCGCGCGAGGCGCCAAGCGTGGCCGAGGCTTCCTCGACCTCGCGGTCCAGCTCCTCGATCATCGGCTGCACGCTGCGCACCACGAAGGGCAGCCCGATGAAGACCAGCGCCAGCCAGATCCCCGGCTCGGCATAGGCGACGCGAAACCCGAGCCACTGGCCGAAGGCGCCGTTCGGGGCGTAGAGCGCGGTGAGCGCGATCCCCGCCACCGCCGTCGGCAGCGCGAAGGGCAGGTCCACCGCCGCGTCGATCAGCCTGCGCCCGGGGAAGCGGTAGCGCACCAGCACCCAGGCCAGCAGCAGGCCGAAGACGAGGTTGACCAGCGACGCGATCAGCGCCGCCCGGAACGACAGCCCCAGCGCCGCCCGGATGCGCGGCGTGTCGATCATCTCCCACAGCTCCCCCGGGCCGAGGGCGATGCCCCGGCCCAGAAGCGCCCCGACCGGCAGCAGCACCACGGCGGAAAGCGCCGCGAGGGTGATGCCGAAGCTCAGCCCGAAGCCGGGCAGCGGCGACGGTGCGACGATGCGGGGGAACGCCATCTCAGCGCTCCGCATAGATCTGGTCGAAGACGCCACCGTCCCCGAAGAACCTGGGCTGCGCCTCGGCCCAGCCGCCGAACGCATCGATCGGGACCCGCTCCAGCTCGGGGAAGCGGTCGAGCGCCTCCTGCGGCACCGCCGAGCTGTCCCAGGCGCGGTAGTGGTGCTTCACCGCCAGCGCCTGTGCCTCGGGGCTGTAGAGCTGCTGGAGATAGGCCCAGGCGGTCTCGCGCTGCGCGTCCGAGGCGATGTTGCCGTCGACCAGCGTCACCGGCGGCTCGGCCAGCATCGAGATCGACGGCACCACGATGTCGAAGGCGTCCCCGCCCTGTTCGGCCAGCGCCAGGAAGGCCTCATTCTCCCACGCGAGCAGCACGTCGCCGATGCCGCGCTGCGCGAAGGTGTTGGTCGCCCCGCGCGCCCCGGTGTCGAGCACCGGCACGTTGCGGAAGAGCTTCGCCATGTAGTCCCGCGCCTGCGCCTCGTCGCCGCCATGGGCATCGAGCGCCCAGGCCCAGCCCGCGAGGAAGTTCCAGCGCGCCCCGCCCGAGGTCTTGGGGTTGGGCGTGATCACCTCGATTCCCTCGCCGATCAGATCGCCCCAGTCCCGGATGCCCTTGGGATTGCCGTCGCGCACGAGGAACACGATGGTCGAGGTGTAGGGCGCCGAGTTGTGGGGCAGCCGGGTCTGCCAGTCCGCCGGGATCTTGCCACTGCGCTCGGCGATGGCGTCGATGTCGGCCGACAGCGCCAGCGTGACCACCGTCGCGTCGAGCCCGTCGATCACCGCGCGCGCCTGCCCGCCCGAGCCCCCGTGCGACTGGCGCAGCGTCAGCGGCGCATTGCCCTGCGCCTGCCACCAGTCCGAGAACCAGGCGTTGTACTCGCGATAGAACTCCCGCGTCGGGTCGTAGGAGACGTTGAGGATCTGGACGGGCTCCTGCGCCCGGGCGGCGGGCACCAGCAGCGCCATGAGGCCGGTGGCAACAAGCGCGACGGCGGCGCGGCGGTCGATGGCCGCGGCCTTGCCTGTGTCGGAACTGCTTCGGGACATGCGGATCTCCTTCGCGTCACCCTGTCGGTTTCGTGCCAGGTGAGCGGGGCGAGGCCGCCCTCAAGGCCGGCCGTTCCGCCAGCGCCACCTGACACCCCAAATAACGACAGAGTTAGTCGTGTATTTCAAAAGCATATCCGTGGCGTTCTGACCTCCCGTCGGGGAAGATTATTCTCCGGGCGGACTGCGCCGGAGAAGCAAGCCCTCCATCGGGCCGAATCCCCCTGAAGGTCGCGCCAGACCTTTAACGACGATCAGGGGCGGGTCGCCGGAAGGCGCGCCGCTACGCCCCCGGATCGCGCGCGCCGCCCGCGACCAACGGGAGCCCCAGCTCCGGCAGGTCGCGCAGGCTTTGCAGATCGAAGGTCGCGAGGAAGGTTTCCGTCGTGACGAAGCTGTGCGGCGCGCCCGGGCGGGGCGAGCGGGGGCCGGTGGCGATCAGCTCGCGCATCCGCAGCCGGGTCAGCAGGTCGCGGCTGATCTCCTTGCCGAAGATCTCGGCCAGCCCCGCGCGGTCGATCGGCTGGTGATAGGCGATGGCGCAGAGCACACCGAGCTCGGTCTCGGTGAAGGGCAGCGCCCGCTCGCCCACGTCGGCCGCCGCCCGGATCGCCTCGGCGAACCGCGTGCGCGTGCGCAACATCCAGCCGCCGCCGACCTGCGCCAGCTCGTAGGGACGCGCGGCAAGCTCGGCCTGGATATCGCCGATCAGCAGCTCGACCGAGGCCCCCTGCCCCACCACCCGCGCCAGATCCTCGCGGCTCACCGGCGCGGCGCTGGCGAAGAGCACCGCCTCGATCCGGCCCATCCACTCGCGCCACCGCAGCTCCGGCGGCAGCTCCGCGAGCTCACGGTCGAAGGTGGCGTCTCCGCGCGGTTTCTTCGCGCGGCTCATGACCTGCCCTCTTTTGTCGCGAGACCCAGGCGTGCCCCCGTGGGGTCTTTCCGGCCCGCCATGGTCACAGCCCATAAAGCCGGAAGGTCGCGCGGCCAGTCAGCTCGCGGGCGAGCCCGAGCGCAACCAGCCGGTCGCAGAACCGCCGTGCGGCGCGGTCCGTCATCCGGACCGACGTGCCCCGGATGCGCGGCGACAGCATGGCGCCCGGCGCCACCGCGTCCTCGCTCAGGAACAGCGCCACCGCCTCCTCCGCACCTTTCGCGCGGAGCTTTGGCGCCTTGGCCCGCAACGCCTCGGCGCGGGCGGTCAGCGTCCGGGCCAGCCGGATGGTGTCCCCGAGAGTCTCGAGAAGCTGCGCCTGCACCGCCAGCGCTGCGGGTTCGTCGTGGGCCCCGAGGTCGCGAAGACGCGTCCCTTGCAGCCGCTGCGCGGTGACCGGCAACACGCGCTTCCACCCCATCGCGCGGGCCAGAACCACGTCTGACAGCAGACAGGCCACCCGCTCCGCCCGCGGATCCGCCTCCAGAACTGCCGCCATCGCCATGCTGCAACCCGCAAGCGGCCCCTGCGTCCGGGCCGTCTCCGCCGCCGCGCGGAGCCAGCCGGCGCACGCATCCGCAAACTGCGGCCCGGTCAGCGCGGCGATGGCGGCGTCGCCGCCCGACCGCAGCCGCGCCGCGTCCCGCCAGAAGGCAAGGAGATCCCCGTCCGGCCCCCGCGCCTCGCCCGGCGGGGTCAGGTGGTACGCATCGCGAATATCGCTCTCGCGCGCCAGCCGTCCCTCGATCCGCGAGGTCGCCGTGGCCGCGCTCAGCGCCAGCCGGTTGGCCAGCAGCCGGACCGGCACCCCCTGCCCCGGATCGCCCAGAAGCTGGTCGAGCACCAGAAGCGCCGCGCCCGACCGAAAAGCAACAATCCCGGGGGTTTCCGCGCCCCCCGAGGTGACCCACCCCGGCAGCTGGGGTAGGCTGTCCGTGTCGTCCGGGAGTCTGGCGGGCTGAAAGGTCATGTTCTCGAGCTTACTCCATGACGGCGCTTCCACCTACAAAATAGCACCCAAAGCGCCGCGCTTTTAGAGGCCCAGTTATGTCCAATAATTTTTCGTGATAGGACTCGATCTGGCAAGCTTCCTCGCAACCTTGAATTCAGCGGATTTCCCGGACCATGACCGCCCAAGACCCCGACAAACCGACCAGTCGTTCCCCGGACGATACGGCCCAACCCTTGGTCCCGGAGGATACTCCCGACACGCCCCTGCCCCCTCAAGCCGCCGGGACCCGCTCCCCGGATCGGCGCGCCAGCCTCGCGACCGCCTCGGAAAACACCCTGGCCGCCTACCGAACGGACTGGGCCGACTTCACCCGCTGGTGCCGCCGTCACGGTCTCGATCCCCTGAGCTCCGGCCCCTGCCCCGCCCCCGAGATCGTGGCACGCTACCTCGCCTCGCTGGCTGCCGGAGATGGCCGCACCGGCAAGCTGTCCCTCGCCGTGACCACCATCGAACGCCGGCTCTCCGGCCTCATCTGGAACTACGCGCAGCGCGGGTTGGAGCTGGATCGGAGGGACCGCCAGATCGCCTCGGTTCTGGCCGACCTCCGATGTCATCACGCGCGGCCGCCAGCGCAGAAGACAGCCATCGTGGCCGACGAGATCCTCGCCATGGCGGCCACCCTGCCCCACGACCTGCGCGGCCTCCGCGACCGGGCGATGCTGCTGCTGGGCTACGCCGGAGGGCTGCGGCGGTCCGAGATCGTGGGGCTCGACCGGCACCGGGATGACACGCCGGAGCGCGCTGGCTGGGTCGAGATCATGGCCGAGGGTGCGCTGCTGACGTTCGACACCAAGAGCGGTCTGCGGGAGGTCGAGGTCGGTCGTGGGTCCTCGGACCGGAGCTGTCCGGTGCATGCGCTGGAGCAGTGGCTGCACTTCGCGCGGATCGACTCTGGGCCCGTCTTCGTGGCGACCTCGCGGGATGGGACGCAGGCTCTGGGACGACGGCTCAATGACCGGCACGTCGCGCGGCTGATCAAGCGGACGGTGCTCGATGCCGGGATCCGGAGCGACCTCCCCGAGGCGGAGCGTCTGGCGCTGTTCTCGGGGCAGAGTCTGCGGGCGGGTCTGGCGCACTTCGCGGAGGCCGATGAGCGAACGTTGCGGACCCGTATGGGACATGCTTCGGCGGATGAGACCAGCCGGGATCGGTTTCGGGTGAACCTGACGACGGCGGCAGGTCTTTGAATTTGCGCGGGGCTCAGATGGTCGGCGTCATGGGCAGTCCCCGTCTGGTCTGCTTCGGAAGCTGAGAGGTTCGCCCTGGCAGGGATAGTGCAGACCGCTCGGCTTCCGGCTCCGGGGTCTGGGCTTGAGGGAACGGCAGCTCGGGGTTCCGGTCAAAATGATCGGCCGGCCGTGAGGAGTTCTCAGCAGGTTCACAGCTGTGAACTCCTCAGGCGGCGCGGTGTTCGAGGGCCATGACCATGCGGGTCGGCGAGAAGGTTCCTTCGCGGGCCTTCTTGGCGAGGTGGCGCAGGTAGCCGCCGGGATTGCGGATCTCGGAGAAGCGCTGGAGCATGGCGCAGAGGGTCGCGGAGGCCTGTTCGGCGCCCATTGCGGACTTCGCGTCGTGCCAGGCGGAGTCGGAGATTCCGGTCATCGGGCGGATCTTGTCGGCCGCGCGGATCAGGCTCGGCCAGTCGTGGATCGGGTCCGGAGTGAAGACGGCGATCTCGGAACAGGTGCCGAGGACGAGGCGCAGCGGCGGCGGAGGTGCTGGCCGTTTCGCAGCGTTGTTGACCGCGGAGGACCGGGACGACGGAACCGTCGCTGCGGGCTTGAGGGTGCCTCGGCCATGGGACGTGATGCGTGTTTTTGCGGAGTGGTCCGGCTGGGTTCCGGTCACATCGAGGGGCTCTCCCAGCCTGTGAAACGCTGTGAGGTTCGACGCCACGGACCCGAAGGCGCCGGGAAGATTTGTCTCCGCGACGTCGGCGTTGGCGCTCTCGTGTTTGGTCACGTGCTCCTCGGTTTTGACGGCTTTTCCTTGATGGCCTTTGGTCTCGGCGCGGTGGGCTGTTGCGATTTGGGTCTCTGCTGCGGTGTGTGCGGTGAGATGATCTGCCGGGGCTTTCAGTGCCTCAGAGTGACCGGTCGTCGCACCGTTGTCCGCAGCTGTCTGCGCTTCAGGGAGGGATTGGGAGGGGCGCTTGTCGGCTAGGCTCGTCGAGATCTGTTGAGCAGCGGCCATTCCTTCGTCCCCCGTACCGATGGGGTTGGGAGTGGTCCTCTGGAGTGCACCTACCTCTGAAACAGTTGCACTCTCCTTGACGGTTGTTTCGTTAACGCCTGTTGCGACGTCATCGATGTTTTCAGCGTCATCGGCTGTTGCACCCTCAACGCCATTCCCAGCTTTCTCAGCCTCACTTCCAAGCGTCTCAACGGTCGAGCAATAAAGCGCATCCGTCACGGAAGGGTTTTCGTTCCGCTCGGTCTGTTCAGAATCTAAATTATCTTTAAGTGAACTCTGTTTGTGCTGCTCATTCCGGGCGTCGTTGCTGCTCATTTCGGGCGTAACGGAGGCGAAGAGCGCGGTGGCGCGGGCCACGGCGTCGTCGAGCTCGAGCACCATGTCGCGCAGGGTATCGACGTCGAGCTTGCGGCGCAGCTGGCGGGCGGTGAGGCGGGCGAGGTCGGAGAAGGCGTCCCAGAGCGGGTCGGAGTGCTCGGCGGCACCGAACTCGACCAGCGCGGCCAGGTCGCGGCGCAGGAGGCTGGCGGTCTCGCGGAGGGCCTTGCGCTGCTGCTCGAGGGCGCGGGCGGAGGCGGCCTCGTCGGCGATTTCGGCGGCGCGGTGGAGCAGGGGGCTCAGGTCGAAGCCGAAGGCGATCTTGGTCCCGGCGATGCGGCGGGCGTAGCGCTTGCCGTTGGGGCTGTCGCGACGGACCAGAAGGCCTGCCTCGACCAGCCGCGCCAGATGGCGGCGCATGGTCGAGCAGGGCATGCCGTTGGCGCGGGCGCAGATCGTCTCGTTCGACGGGTGGATCACCAGCGGCTCGGAGGCATCGAGCCGTGCGCCGGGATGGAAGCTCAGCAGCGCCTGCAGAAGCGTGATGTCGCGATCGGAGAGCCCGAACCGGGCACGGGCGGCGGTGAGGTCGCGCAGGATCTGCCACTTGTCGAGCGGGCAGGGGGGAGCGGCGACCGGCTGCCGGACCTGCAATGAGGTGAGGACAGCCTTAGCCGTTCGCCCGAAAGGCGTGATGGGGTGATAACCCATGTTTTCATTCACGAAGACAAAAAAATCCCGCTCCGCGAATCGAATTCGACTTGCGGTCAAAGGCTCCGGACACTACCTTGAGGGTGCTAAGAACAAGTCAGGGTCTCGTGGAGCGTAAGCTTTGCGGGGCTCTTTCTTTGTCGGGCTCGTGCCTCCTATCTCTTTGTTATCGTTGACTGCTCAATCTTCCGCGCGGGTTTTCCAGCGCGCGTGAAGCTCTGCGATGACGGCCTGTGCCTCGGACTCGATCCAGTCGGCGAACCGCGGGTCGTCGAGGTCGATGGCCAGCCCCTTGGCGGTGCGTTTCAGGACACCTGCCTTGCGTCCGTCCACCACCAGCGCCTGCCGCCGTGGCTTTGCCGCCACAGGGGTCTTGGCGCTCGCGGAGCGGGCAGGGGAGGGGGTGAGATGCTTCATCACCGCCTCGAAGGCGGCGACGGAGGCATCCTCGGGGGCCGCTTCGCCACGGACCATGGCGACCTGCGCCTGGGTGTGGACGTCCTCGGCGATGCGGGCCAGCTCGTCCCGGTTGGCGCGGTTTTCCTCGATGGCGCGGGCCATCGCCTCCCACCGGGGGCGGCCGATGCCATGGGCGGCCCCGATGGCGAGCGCGAGGTCGCGCCCGATCAGCTCGGCCACGGTCAGCGCCATGGAGATCGAGGACTTGGTCACGGTCAGCACCTCGGCCACCTGGCTCTGGTTGCCGAAGCCGGTGTCGACGAGTTCGCGGGCGAAGAGCGCCTTCTCGATGAAGGAGAGATCGCGCCGGGCCATGTTCTCGGAGATCTGCGCGGTCATCGCGTCGCGCTCGTCGAGCGAGGCGACCAGCGCGCGGACCTTGGTGACCTTGTCCGAGCCGCGGATCGCCTCGAGCCGGCGGCGGCCGTAGACCAGCAGGTAGCGGCCGTCCTGTTCGGGGTTGCGGCGCACCAGGATCGGCACGGTCTGGCCGTTGGCCTCGATGGCGTCGCGCAGGTCGACCACGTCGGAGGGGTCGAGACGGTCGCGGGTGCGGTTGTCGTCGATCTGTCCCGGGTCGAGCTCCCACACGCGGTGGCTGTCGACCGCGTCGCGGGCCGAGCGCAGGGCGCGGTTGCTGGCCATCATGGGTGCGCCTGCGCCGCCGGGGGTTCCGGCGGCGGCGAGGCTGTCGAGCATCGACATGCGTTTCTTGCGGGTGTCGCTCATCGCGTCTGGCTCCTCTTCTTCTCGCCCATGGTCCCGCTCAGCGCCCCCATGTCTTCTGGATCAGGGCGGCGATCTCGTCGTTGACCGCGTTGAGGCTTTCGAGAGCGCGGTCGTAGGTGGCGCGGGTGAAGGCGCTGCGGTCAACCTCGTAGAGCGTCTGCTTGGTCAGGCCGGCGTCGGAAATGGCGGTGGATTTCAGCATCGGCGCGTTCAGCACCTTCTCGCCGTACATGGTGCGCAGGAAGGCGACGATGCGGTTCTGCGGCGCGTCGGTGGGCTCGTAGCGGGTCAGCAGGTAGCGCATCCAGTCGTGCTTCATGTCGGCGCCGGATTCGGCGATCACGTCCATGAGGTCGGCGGTCATGCGCAGGAACTGCGACATCGACATGACGTCGAGCATCTCGGGGTGGATGGTGACCAGCACGCCGGTGGCGGCCGAGAGCGCCGACATGGTCAGGAAGCCCAGCTGCGGCGGGCAGTCGATGACCACCACGTCGTAGCGCTCGTCGACCTGCGAGAGCACGTCCTTGACCCGGAAGAAGAACAGCCCGGCATTGCCCTGCGCCAGCGCGCGGGGGGTCTCGTGCTCGAATTCCATCAGCTCGAGGTTGCCGGGGATGAGGTCGAGGCCGGGGATGTAGGTGGGGCGGATGACATCGGTGATCGGCACCGGGTCGTCGTAGCGGATGGCGTCGTAGAGCGTGCCGCCGTCGGGCAGGTCGAACTCGGGCTGGACCCCGTGCAGCGCGGTGAGCGAGGCCTGCGGGTCGAGGTCGATGGCCAGCACGCGGTAGCCCAGCAGGGCAAGGCGCTGCGCCAGATGGGCCGAGCTCGTGGTCTTGCCCGAGCCGCCCTTGAAGTTCATCACGCCGATGACCTGCAGGTGGTCGAGATACTTGTTTTCGCTGCCCTCCGGAGCGAGGCGACGCCCGGGCAGGTAGTCGCCGGGCTTGCGGGCGGTCTTCTCGAGCAGGGTGCGGAGCTCGTGGATGTCGTAGACGGAATAATGCCGGCGGTTGCCGGGGGTGAGCTCGGGCGAGGGGCCCTTGCCGTCGAGATGCAGCTTGCGCAGGTAGGAATCGTTGACGCCGAGCAGCGCCGCGGCCTCGCCCGAGGTGAACTTGCGCATCTCCTTGGAGGCGTCCGGCGGGAACAGGCTCTCGGCCTGCGCATGGAGCTGCGCGGTCAGCCGTTCGGAATGTTGACGAATGACCGTATTCAGGTCTTCGTCTTCGGTGATATCCTGCATTCGCGCGGTATCCTGCTCACTGTCTGGCCCCGTGGTGACGAACGTCCCCCGATGGCTTGTCTCTTGGTCCCGGTGCCTCGCCGGATTTTGTTATCCGTGTTCACGGTTTTTGGCGTGTTCCGGATGTTTTTCGTGACTATTGCCGACCAACCACGAGTCGCGCAAGGGGTTTTCTGCCCTAAACACCCCGCCAAGCTGCTGTCCGGGCAGGAATCTCGCCCTTTTTGCCCCGGATCGGTGCCGTTGCGTCACGCGCGCGGGCGGGCGTGACCGGACCGGCTGCGGCGTTCGAGCAGGGAGGGCAGGTCGCAGGCGAAGGGGGCGAAGGTCTGCCGGACCCCGTTGACGAAGGCGTCGAGCAGGGCCGGGCGTAGCCCGGCGAAACCGTGCTGGTGCCGGGCGCTGCCGGGGCCGTGGGCAAGGCCGCGATGCAGCTTGCCAAGATCAGGGGCACCACGGTGCTCGCCGCCGTCTCATCGCCCGACCGGGCCGAGGAGGTGATGCGCTACGGCGCCGACGGCCTCGTCGATCTGTCGCAGCCGAACCTGCGCGAGCAGCGGCGCAACGCCGCGTAATCTGAGCTTACGTGTGGAAGAAGACGACTGCGCTAGGGTGCCGTCGTCTGGGTTTTCAGCCGCGGCCGCGGTAGGGCGGCACGCCCTGGTCGGGAAGCCAGAGCCCCTCGGGCAGGGGCCCTGTCTGCCAGAACACGTCGATCGGGATGCCGCCGCGCGGATACCAGTAGCCGCCGATGCGCAGCCATTGCGGCGCGAGGAAATCGACCAGCCGCCGCGCGATCGAGATCGTGCAATCCTCGTGGAAGGCACCGTGGTTGCGGAACGAGGTGAGGTAGAGCTTCAGCGACTTCGATTCCACCAGCCACTGGCCCGGCGCGTAGTCGATGACGAGATGCGCAAAGTCGGGCTGGCCGGTCATCGGGCAGAGCGAGGTGAACTCGGGCGCGGTGAAGCGCACGTTGTAGGTCACGTCCGCCTGCGGGTTGGCGACGCGTTCGAGCTCGGCTTCTTCGGGGCTGGCGGGGATGCGGGTCTCGCCGCCGAGTTGCCTGAGGTTGCTGTAGATGCTGTCGGTCATGCAGGTCTCCTGCGGTCAGACGCCGCGCTTGTTGCCCCAGATCAGGACATGCAGTTGCGGCAGGATGCGGGGGGTGAACCAGGCGTCGGCCATGGTGCGCTCGACAAGCCAGCCGAGCCGGTCCGCCAGCGCCTGCGGATCGACGGGCGTCTCGGGATCGACCTCGGGGTTGCCGGGCTGGAGATAGAGCGGAAGCTCCGGGTGGCGCGCGTGGGCGTCTTTCGCCCAGGCGTAGTCGGTGTCGTCGAAGACGACGATCTTCATCACCGTCTGGCGGGCGGCGCTGCCGGCGCGGACGCAGGCGGCGAAGGCGTCCCAGTCGACGGTCTCGCCGCTCGACGGGGGCTTCGGCGAGAGCACCAGCGTGTCGAGATCGGAAAACCACGGCCGCGCGACCGAGCCCTGCGTCTCGCAGGCAAAGCGGTAGCCCGCCGCCCGGCCGCGCGCGATCACCGGGCCGAAGTCCTGGATCGCGGGGTTGCCGCCGCTGAGCGACACCGTCAGGGGCTGGCCCCCGGAGAGGCGCAGCACCTCGGCCCAGACCGCCTCGTCGCTCATCGCGGCCCAAGTGTCGCGGTAGCGGCTTTCGACCGCGTGCAGGCTGTCGCACCAGCTGCAGCGGTAGTCGCAGCCGCCGGTGCGGACAAAGACGGTGGGCTCGCCGATCAGGGCGCCTTCGCCCTGGATCGTCGGCCCGAAGATCTCGGCGATGCGCAGGCTCATGGCCGGTACTCGGCCCAGGTCTTGGGGGTCTCGCTCACCAGCACGGAGCTGGTCTCGGGCCAGCGGGCACGGCACCAGTCGTAGAAATGCCGCGCCATGTGCTCGGCGGTCGAGGGCACCTCGAGCACGTCGTTCAGGTGGCGGTGGTCGAACTGCCCGTCGATGTAGGTCTTGAGGTCGGCAAGGTCGTGGTAGTCGCGCACGAAGCCGTCGGCGTTGAGCGTCTCAGCGGCGAGCTCGACCACCACGACGTAATTGTGCCCGTGCAGCCGCGCGCACTGGTGGTCGGGCGGCAGGTGATCGAGCCGGTGCGAGGCGGAGAAGTGGAACTCCTTGCGGATGCGGAACATCAGGCGGTCCCCCGCGCGGCCACGGCCTGCGCCCAGTAGTCGGGGTCGGCATAGGCCGTGGGGTCCTCGACCCCGGCGAGGTGGAAGGCCTCGCGCCGTTCGACGCAGGTGCCGCAGCGCCCGCAATGCAGCTCGCCGCCCTTGTAGCAGGACCACGTCTCGGCGAAGGGTGTGCCGTGGGCCGCGCCCGCGTGCACGATGTCGGCCTTGCTGCGCTCGACGAAGGGCGTGTGCAGCCGCACCGAGGCATAGCCGTCGAGCGCGGCCTGTTGCATCGCGTCGAAGGCCCGCGTGAAGGCCGGGCGGCAGTCGGGATAGATGAAGTGATCGCCGCCATGCACCGCGGTGGCGACGGCCTCGTCGCCATTGGCGGCCGCGACCCCGAAGCCGATCGCCAGCATGATGGCGTTGCGGTTGGGCACGACGGTGATGCGCATGGTCTCCTCGGCGTAGTGGCCATCGGGGACGTCGATGTCATCGGTGAGCGCCGACCCGGAGAGGGAGGCGCCGATGCCGCGCATGTCGATGAGGTGGTGGGGGACGTTCAGGCGCCGCGCGGCGGCGGCGGCGAAGTCGAGTTCCTTGCGGTGGCGCTGGCCGTAGTCGAAGGAGACGAGCCGGGTCAGCTGCTGCTGGTCGGCGATGATATGCGCGAGCGACACGGAATCGAGTCCGCCCGAGCAGATGACGAGTGTTTTCATGTTGGGGCCCTTGTTTTGATATCCGGGTAGGCTGCGACCGGACGTGCGGGCAGGCGATAGCAGCCCGGGACCGGTCAGGCAAGCGCGGGCTCCGGGCCCGGGCGCCTGTCTGCCGCGGCGTCATGGGCGGGCGCGCGGATGCTCCAGCGTGCGCGACGATTCGTCCCGCCGGGGGGCCTGAGGCGGACGAGGGGCCGGGACCCGCGCGCCGCGCGCCGTTGGCCGGGCGCTGGCAAAGACGGCGTTCGGGCCCGTTCCGGTCAGCCATTGGGCGAACGGTCATGCCCGTTGCCCGGAATTTCCCCAAACACACACTCTTCGCGCCGAAGGCGGGTTTTTCGCAAAAGTTTTGACATTAACGGTTGTCAGACACAATTGTCATCGACAACTGTTTGGAGTGACGAGAGATGAGTGAAGAGACGCGGGGCACAGGTCGGGGAGTGACGGACGTGCAGGACGGTTTCGACGAGATCGAGCTCGACTGCCTGACCGGCGCGGTCAGCTACTACATCCGGGTGCTGAACCTGTGGATCTCGCGCGATCTCGAGAAGAAGCTGGCAAGCCTTCCGGTCGCGGGGGGCACGGGCAAGATCTCGACCCTGTTCATGGTGCTGCATCAGCCGGGCATTACCGCCTCGGAAATCATGAGTTTCGCCGGCAAGGACGCGCCGGCGATGACCCGGCTCGTCGAGAAGCTGATCGCGGACGGGCTGCTCGAGCGTCGTCCCGACCCGGACGTGCGGCGGCGCCAGCAGCTTTTCGTCACGGCGGCCGGGCGCGAGGTGCTCGACCGGGTGCGCGAGATCGTCGAGCGCGAACCCGAGGACGCGTTCTGGATGCTGTCGAAGAAGGAGCACGCGCAGACCGTCGCGCTGCTTCGCAAGATCGCCGCGGCGTATGTCGAACGCCACAACGGGCTCGATTGGAAACGGAAGAAGACATGACGACCAAGACCATGCTACTCACCGGCGGATCCCGAGGGATCGGCCACGCCATCGCCATCGAGGCCGCGAAGCGCGGCTGGTTCGTCTCGCTGGGGTTGCGCGACGCCTCGGCGCTGCCGCCGGGGCTGACCCCGGAGACCGCGGAGGCGGTGCCCTACGATGCCGCGGCCGGCGGCGAGCGGGACTGGGTGAAGGGCGTGCTGGAGCGGCGCGGGCGCATCGACGCCGTGATCGCCTGCGCCGGCATCCTCGAGCACGACCGCATCGTCACCGAGGACGAGGACACCGTGCAGCGGCTCTTCGAGGTCAACGTGCACGCGCCCCGGCGCCTTGCCGCCGCCGCTTGGGACGCGCTGGCCGAGACCGGCGACGGACGGATCGTCGTCATGGCCTCGCTCTCGGGCAAGCGGGTCAAGAGCAAGCGCTCGGGGCTCTATTCGTTTTCCAAGTTCGCCGCCGTTGGGCTGGCCCATGCCCTGCGCCACGAGGGCTGGGATCTCGGCATCCGCGCCACGGCGATCTGCCCGGGGCTCGTGCGCACCGACATGGGCGAATCCGCTGCCAACGGCGGCTTCCCGCCCGAGGCGATGACCCAGGTCGGGGACGTCGCGACGCTGACGCTCAACACCCTCGAACTGCCCGGCACGCTTTGCCAGGCGGAGATCGCCTTCAACTGCCAACCTGACGGAATCCACTGATGCCCGGTCCACGCGTCACCCCGGTCCACGGGGACGAAACCCTGCCCGACAAGGTCGATGTCGTCGTGATCGGCGGCGGGATCATCGGCACCTCCACGGCGCTGGAGCTCAGCGAAAAGGGGCTGCGGGTGGCGCTCTGCGAGAAGGGCGGCATCGGCCAGGAACAGAGCTCGCGCAACTGGGGCTGGGTGCGGATCTCGCGCCGCGATCCCCGCGAGATCCCGCTGATGGCCGAGGCGCTGCGCATCTGGCCGGGGATGAACGACCGCACGGGGCGCGAGCTTGGCTACAAGCGCGCCGGCATCATGTTCTCGTGCCGCACCGACGAGGACATGGCCCGTTACGAGCGCTGGTCCGAGCATCTCAAGCCCTATCAGCTCGACAGCCGGATGGTCTCGGGCGCCGAGTTCGCCGAGGTCATGCCGGGCTGCGAGGAGCCGGTGAAGGGCGGGCTCTACACCTCGGTCGACGGGCGCGCCGAGCCGCAGCTCGCGGCGCCTGCCATCGCCGAGGCGGCGCGGGACCGGGGTGCTGCCATCCTCACCGAGACCGCGGTGCGCGGCATCGAGACCAGCGCGGGGGCGGTCTCGGGCGTGGTGACCGAGCGGGGCCGCATCGGCTGCGACGCGGTGGTGCTGGCGGGCGGGGCGTGGTCGCGGCTGTTTGCGGGCAACCTCGGCATCGACTTCCCGCAGCTCAAGGTGATGAACACCGTGCTGCGCACCGAGCCGCTCGAGGGCGGGCCGGAGGCGGCCTACTGGACCAGCGAATACGCCTTCCGCAAGCGCAGGGACGGGGGCTACACCATCGCCTCGGGCTCGACCAACGTGGTCGACATCGTGCCCGACAGCTTCCGCCTGGCGCTGCGCTACCTGCCGGCGCTGCAGCACCAGTGGCGCGACCTCAGCTTCCGCGTCGGGCCGCGCTTCGGGCAGGAGGCCGGCTACGCCCGCAAGTGGCGCAACGACGAGGCCTCGCCGTTCGAATACACCCGCGTGCTCGACCCCAAGCCGCATCCGCGCATCATCAGGAAGACGCTGAAGGCGGCGGCGAAGTATTTCCCGGTCTTCGAGAAGGCGAAGATCGCCCAGACCTGGGCCGGCTACATCGACGTCACCCCCGACGCGGTGCCGGTGATCTCGGCGGTCGACGGCCAGCCCGGTTTCTTCATGGCGTCGGGCTTCTCGGGGCACGGCTTCGGCATCGGCCCGGCCGCGGGGCGGCTGATGTCCGAGCTGGTCACCGGCCGCACCCCTTGCGTCGACCCGCACCATTTCCGGTTCTCGCGCTTCTCGGACGGAACGAAGCTGCGACCCGACGACGGGTTCTGAACCCCTTTTCCCGCGGCCGGACGACCGGGCGCGGGAGCCCCTGACCAAGCGCCACAAGAAGCGCTGGCAGCCCATCAAGACCGACCCAACAGCCAACAGGAGTAGAAAAGCATGACCAACACGCCGTTCAAGGACCTGACCCACCCGTCGCGCCGGGGCTTTCTCGGGATGACGATGCTGACCGCCGCCGGTCTCGGGCTTTCGGGCCTGCCGGGCGCTGCCCGCGCGCAGGCCACCGGTCAGGTGATCGTGGGCATCAGCCAGGAGCCCACCGTCTTCAACCCGCACCTGCTGCACATCGAGGTGGACGAGGGCATCCACTGGGCGATCTTCGACCCGCTGTTCTCGGTCGAGCCCGACGGCTCCTTCGCGCCGCGGCTGGTGACCGAGGTGCCCAGCATCGAGAACGGCGGCATCTCGGAAGACGGCACCGAGTGGAAGATCACGCTGAAGGAAGGCGTGACCTGGCACGACGGCACGCCGCTGACGGCGGAGGACGTGAAATTCACGCTCGAGCTGCAGAAGGACCCCGATTTCCGCGCCGCCCGCCGCACCGGGCACGAGCTCATCGAAGAAATCACCGTGGTCTCGGACACCGAACTCACGTGGAAGATGTCCTCGGCCTTCGCGCCCTACATGGCGATCCTGAGCTGGACCTTCATCGTGCCCAAGCACGCCTTCGACGGGGTGGACCCGAACGAGGCGCCCTTCAACCAGAGCCCCATCGGCACCGGGCCCTACAAGTGGGACAGCCGCGCGCCGGGCGACAACATCCAGCTCGTCGCGAACCCCGACTACCATGGCGACGGCGCCTCGATCGAGCGCATCGTGGTCAAGTACGTGCCCGATCTCACGGTGCTCTACACCCAGTTCAAGACCGGCGACATCGACGTGATCGCGCTGCAGGGCATCTCGCCCGACCACTATGCCGAGGCCTCGACGCTGGAGGGCAAGACCGTGGAGCTGGTGCCGGTGGGCACCGTCGAGACGCTGTCGCTGAACCTCGGCAACCCGGTGCTGGCGGACAAGGCGGTACGCGAGGCGCTCTATCTCGGCGTCGACAAGACGACGATCCTCGAGGCGCTCTACTACGGTCTGCCGACGCCGACCGAAACCTACATGCCGCAGCAGAGCTTCTACTACAATCCGGACCTGCCCGAGCACGTCTACGACCCCGAGGCCGGCAAGGCGCTGCTCGACGAGGCGGGCTGGGTGCCCGGCAGCGACGGCATCCGCGAGAAGGACGGCCAGCGCCTGAGCTTCATCTGCTCGACCACCGCGGGCAACCACGTGCGCGAGCAGATGCAGCAGTTCCTGCAGCAGAGCTGGAAGGAAATGGGCATCGAGATGGAAATCTCGAACCTGCCGCCGGCGGTGATGTGGGCCGACCACTGGATGCAGTCGCAGTTCGACATGGCGGTGGCGGGGATCATCTTCCTCACCGGGCCGGACCCTGACACCACCAACTACATGTCGACGGACTCGATCAACGCGCAGGGCGGGGCAGGGCAGAACACCTTCCAGATCTCGATCCCCGAGCTCGACGAGCTGCTGAAGAAGGGCGCGACCACCGTCTCGCCCGAGGCGCGCAAGCCGATCTACGCCGAGATCCAGTCGATGATCCGCGAGGAGCTGCCCTTCCTGCCGCTGTTCCAGCGCAACGAGGTGCGCGGTCACCTCGAGGGGCTGCAGGGCTACGAGCCCAACATCAACGTCCGGATCACCTTCTGGAACATGCAGGACTGGAGCTGGGCGTAACCGCCTGACCCCGCGAAGACGACCGGCGGTCCCGGAGCCACGCGCTCCGGGGCAGCGCCAGACGTTCACCTTCCGACCGGAGGCCGCGCCATGATCCGCTTCCTTACCCACCGCACGCTGCAGGGGATCGTGCTGATCCTGATCGTCTCGATGATCGGGTTCACCGTGATCAACCTCGCGCCCGGCGGGCCGCTTTCGCAATACGCAATGACCCCCGGCATGAGCCAGCAGGACCTCGACCGCATCGCCCACCAGATGGGGCTCGACCGGCCGATCCCGGTCCAGTACCTCGACTGGCTGGTCAACATGGTCTCGGGCGACTGGGGCAAGAGCTACCGCGACCAGAGCCCGGTGCTCGACGTCGTGTGGCGCCACATGGGGGCGACGCTTCTGCTGATGGGCACCTCGACGGCCATCGCCGTGGCCCTGGGCACGCTGATCGGCGTGCTGGGCGCCCTGAAGCGCTATTCGGTCTTCGACTACATGGCGACGGTGGGCGCGATGATCGCGCTCTCGATCCCGACCTTCTGGTTCGGGCTGGTGGCGATCTTCTTCTTCTCGCTCGAGCTCGGCTGGCTGCCCGCCGGCAACATGTACACCGTGGGCGACCAGAGCTTTTCCGACTACGCCATCCACCTGATCATGCCGTCCATCGTGCTGGCGCTGGTCAACGTGGCGATCTGGAGCCGCTACATGCGCGCCTCGACGCTCGACGTGATGGACCAGGATTACGTGCGCACCGCCCGCGCCAAGGGCCTGCCGCGCTGGCGCATCGTCTCGGCCCACATCGTGCGCAACGCGCTGATCCCGATGATCACGCTCGCCGGCCTGCAGCTGCCCACCATCATCGGCGGCGCGCTGGTCACCGAGACCGTGTTCACCTGGCCGGGGCTGGGGCGGCTCTTCATCGATAGCCTCGGCTACAACGACTACCCGGTGATCATGGGGCTCTTGATGTTCTCGGCCATCCTGACCGTGATCGGAAACTTCCTCGCGGATGTCGGCGTCGCGCTGGCCGATCCGCGCATCCGCCTCGGCTGACCGAAAGGAGCGATCGAATGACCGCAATCCCCGACCCGGCGACCAGGACCCGCTTCGCCATCTTCCGCGGCCCCCGGGTGCGCAAGTTCATGCGCCACCGGCTGGCCATGATCGGACTGCTCACCATCATTTTCCTGACGCTCGCCTGCTTCCTCGGGCCCTACCTGCTGCCCTACGACGAGCTCTACATCGACCTGCGCGCGCGCTTCTCGCCGCCGCTCACCGGGAGCCACATCCTCGGCACCGACCCGCTGGGCCGGGACATCGCGGCAAGGCTGTTCTCGGCCGGGCAGATCTCGCTCACCGTGGGGTTCACGGCGATGGTGCTGTCGACGCTCATCGGCACGGTCATCGGCGTGGTGGCGGGCTATTTCGGCGGCTGGAGCCGCATCGGCCTGATGCGCATCGTCGATGCCTTCCTGTCCTTCCCGTCGATCTTCCTCATGCTGACGCTCGCGGCCTTCCTCAAGCCGTCGCCCACGATGATCACGCTGATCATCGCCGTCACCTCGTGGATGGAGGTCGCGCGAATCGTCGAAGCCGAGGTCCGCGGCCAGTCCTCGCGCGATTTCACCGCCGCCGCCCGCATGGTCGGTGCGCCGCACTGGTGGATCATGGGGCGCGAGATCCTGCCCAACGTCATCGGGCCGATCATCGTGGCAGCCACCCTGACCGTGGCGCGGGCCATCCTGCTCGAGGCCTATATCTCGTTCCTCGGCTACGGCATCCAGCCGCCGCTGCCGAGCTGGGGCAACATGCTCAACAACGCCCAGCAATATCTCGACAGCGCGCCCTGGCTTGCCATCGTGCCCGGCGTCGCGATCACCCTCGCGGTGACGTCCTTCAACTTCATCGGCGACGGGCTGCGCGACGCGCTCGACGCCCGGTCGGTTCAATAGGAGGGCGGGCGATGACGGATCCGGTCCTGTCCGTGCGCGACCTGCGCATCCGCTTCCGCAGCGGCGGGCGCGAGACGCAGGTGGTGCATGGCGTCGATTTCGACATCCGCGGCGGCGAGACGCTGGCGCTTGTGGGCGAGTCCGGCTCGGGCAAGTCGGTGACCTCGTTCGCGCTGATGCGGCTGCTGCCCGAGGCGCCGCGCTGCACCATCGAGGGCAGTGTCTCGATGGGCGGGGTGAACCTGCTCGAGCTCTCCGAGCGCCGGATGGCGCAGGTCCGGGGGCCGAGGATCGCGATGATCTTCCAGGAGCCGCTGACCTCGCTCAACCCGGTGCACCGGGTCGGCGACCAGATCGCCGAGGCCATCCGCTTTCACCGCAAGATGAGCAAGGCCGACATCCGGGCCCGGGTCATCGAGCTGCTGACGCTGGTGGGCATCCCCGACCCGGCGCGGCGCATGCACGCCTATCCGGGCGAGATGTCGGGCGGCATGCGGCAGCGGGTGGTGATCGCCATGGCGCTGGCGCTCGAGCCCGACCTGCTGATCGCCGACGAGCCCACCACCGCGCTCGACGTCACGGTGCAGGCGCAGATCCTCGAGTTGCTGCGGCAGATCCAGCGCGCCACCAACATGGCGATGCTGTTCATCACCCATGATTTCGGCGTCGTGGCCGAGATCGCCGAGCGCGTGATGGTGATGTACGCGGGCCGCATCGTCGAACAGGGCAGCCTTGCCGACGTGCTGTCGCACCCGCGGATGCCCTACACCCGGGGCCTGCTGGCCTCGGTGCCGCGGTTCGAGGATGCGGGCCTGAAGACCGGCCCGCTCGGCACCATCGAGGGCTTCGTCCCGAGCCCCGACAACCTGCCTGCGGGCTGCAGCTTCCACCCGCGCTGCCCGCACGCGCGGCCGGGCATCTGCGACGGCGCGCTGCCCGAGCTTGCGGCGCATGGCGGGGGGGCGCATTTCGTGCGCTGCGCCCGCGCGGACGAGCCGGCGTTCGGCGCCGAACCGGCGGAGGTCTCCTGATGTCCACTCTCATCGAAACCATCGACCTCAAGCAGCATTACCCGATCCGGCAGGGCCTTCTCGGGCGCCCGAGCGCCACGGTGCGCGCGGTGGACGGCATCAACCTGCGCATCCAGCGCGGCGAGGTGCTGGGGCTCGTGGGCGAGTCCGGGTCCGGAAAGTCCACCTTCGGCCGCACGCTGATGATGATGGAGCAGCCGACCTCGGGCTCGGTGCTCTACAGCGGGGTCGAGCTGGCGGGGCGCTCGCACAAGGCGCTTCACCCGTACCGGCGCCGGATGCAGATGGTGTTCCAGGATCCGTTCTCGTCGCTCAACCCGCGCATGACGGTCGAGGACAGCCTGACCATGCCCCTGCGCTTCCACCAGCCCGGGCTCAGCGCGCGTCAGCGCCGCGACGAGGCGGCGGAGACGCTGGAACGGGTGGGCCTGCCGCGCTCGATGATCTCGCGCTACCCGCACGAGTTCTCCGGCGGGCAGCGGCAGCGCATCGGCATCGCCCGGGCGCTGATGGTCAGGCCCGAGTTCATCGTGGCCGACGAGCCGGTCTCGGCGCTCGACGTGTCGGTGCAGGCGCAGGTGCTGAACCTCTTCTCGTCGATCCGCGAGACGCTGGGTCTGACGATCCTCTTCGTCACCCATGACCTGGCGGTGGTGGGCCATATCGCGGACCGAGTGGCGGTGATGTATCTCGGGCAGGTGATGGAGATCGCGCCCACCCGCGCGCTCTTCACCTCGCCCCGGCACCCCTACACCGAGACGCTGCTCTCGGCCGCGCCGCAGCCGGCGGTGGGCGCGCGCCGCCAGCGCATCGCCATGAAGGGCGAACCGCCGAGCCCGCTGGCGCCGCCCTCGGGCTGCGTCTTCCGCACCCGCTGCGCCCATGCGCAGGCGGAATGCGCCGTGGCCCGCCCGGTGCTGCGGCCGCGCGGCCCGGGGCATCTCAGCGCCTGCATCCGCGACGACCTCACCCTCGTTCCCGGCGTCGCCGAAGCGCGGCCCGACCAAGCCAGAAAGCGCATGTCATGAGCAAGTTCTCCCCGTTCGACGAAACCCTCTGGCATGCCACGGCGGTGGACGCCCCGGACACCGGGCCGCTCGAGGGCACGGTGCACACCGACATCTGCGTGGTGGGCGGCGGCTACAGCGGCCTGACCACGGCCATCGAGCTGCGCCGTCGCGGCCACGAGGTGGTGCTGCTCGAGGCGCAGGAGGCGGGCTTCGGCGGCTCCGGGCGCAACGCGGGCCACTGTACGCCGACCTTCTCCTACCTGACGCTGGACGATCTGCGCACCCACCTCGGGACCGAGCGCGCCGACCGCCTGATCCGCCGCCAGACCAGCGGCGCCGACATGGCGGCGGAGTACATCCGCGACTTCCAGATTTCCTGCGAGTGGAAGCAGAACGGCTATTTCCAGGGCGCGCTGAGCCCGTCGCGCATCGCCCGGATCCGCAAGAAGGCCGAGAGCTACGCCTCGGTCGGCTGTCCCTCGGGGCTGGTCGACGCGGAAGAGGCGAAGCGGCTGACCGGGTCGGAGCGGTTCTTCGGCGGCTGGCTGCTGCGCTCCGGCGGCCACCTGAACCCGCTGAGCTATTCCCGCGGCCTCGCCCGCGCGGCCCTGCAGGAGGGCGCCCGGATCTTCACCCGCTCGAAGGTTTCGAAGGTGGAGCGGATGGGCCAGCGCTGGCACGTGAAGACCGACGGCGGCGAGGTCGTCGCCGACAAGGTCATCATGGCGACCGGGGCCTATACCGACGGCGGCTGGAAAGGGCTCGACAAGACCTTCCGGATCAAGAAGGTCATCCTCGCCGCCACCAGCCCGCTGCCCGAGGACGTGCGCGCGCAGGTCATTCCCTTCGACGGCACCATGCACGACGGTCGGGGCGACATCTTCGTCTACAAGTACAACCGCGAGGGCCGGATCGTGGCCTCGATGTTCCCGGTCGGCCGCCGGGGCAGGGACCTCGAGTACACCCGCCGGATGCTGATGGACCGGCTGCGCTGGCTGCATCCGCAGGTGCCCGAGGCCACGACATGGGATTACTACTGGACGGGCGAGCTCGACATGCAGCGCCACACGATCCCGAGGCTCTACGGTCTGGGGCCGGGCGCGCTGGCCTGCACCGGGCTCTCGGGGCGCGGGGTGCCCACGGGCACCATGCTTGGCGGCATCCTCGCGGACTGGGCCGAGGGCACGCCCGAGAAGGACCTGCCGCTGCCGGTCGAGCGCCTGCAGGCGGCACCCGCCTACATGTCCATGGCGCCGGGGCTGGTGCTGCGCTGGTACGGCTTCCAGGACAACATGGCCGCCCGCCGCGACGGGGTGGAGCTGCCGCCGCACGCCTGATGTATCGCTGTCCGCGCGGCGCAGGGTAACCCGCGCTGAGCAGAGTGCCCGGTCGCGGTCCGCACCCACGCTGCTGCGCCACCCTGTGCCGAGCATGTAACCCCGCTGCAACCTGCGCCGCCCGGAGGATCCCGCCGCGGCCCGCGCTGCGCGGATTGGCATGACACCGGCTGCGGATGATCGTACTGCTACCGCATGGAATTTTCGCTCGACCAGATCCTGCCGTCTCTCGAGAGCTTCGGGCTCTGGTCCTACTGGATCATAGGGCTCGCCTCGCTGCTCGAGGCGGTCTTCGTGACCGGCGTCGTCCTGCCCGGAACGCTGGTGGTCGACGCTGGCGGGATCCTCGTGCAGCAGGGCGCGCTGGATTTCCTCGACCTCGTCTGGTTCGTGGCCATCGGCTCGGTGCTGGGCGGCGAGATCAGCTACCGGCTGGGGCGCCTCCTGCGGGCGCGGGTCTCGAAACGCCGCTCGCTCGAGGACACGTCGGGCTATCGTCGCGCCGTCCACCTCTTTGAGCGCTACGGCGGCTTCGCGCTGGTGCTGGGCCGCTTCCTCGGCCCGGTCTCGGGGCTGTTTCCGCTGGCCGCGGCGACGGCGGGGATGCCGCGCCGGCAGTTCCTGCTCTGGAACGCGATCAGCGGCGTGCCCTACGCGCTGGCGCATGTCGGGCTCGGCGTCCTCATCGGCCATTTCGCCACCCGCCTCGGCCCCTATGCCACCCGCCTCGGGCTCCTCGCCGCCGCGGTGCTGGCGGCGCTGCTGCTGCTCTGGTGGCTGCTCCTGAGGTTGCTGCGGCTGATGCCCTTCCTGCTCTCGGTGCTGAGCTCGGTGGCGCAGGGGATCCGCGACAACCCCGACGTGCGGCACTGGGCAAAGGACCACCCGCGCAGCGCCGCCTTCCTGTCGCACCGCTTCGACCGGACCCGGTTCTCGGGCATGACGGCGACGCTGCTGGCCTGCGCCGCGGCCTATATCCTCTGGGTCTGGTTCGGGTCGGTCTTCGATTTCCTCATGGCCGATCCCATCGTGCAGGTGGACACGCGGCTCGCCGCGCTGATCCACGCCTTCTGGTCGCCCGAGGTCCTGCGCCTCGCGGGCCACGTGACCGCGCTTGGGGACTGGCGGGTCATCACGCTCCTGAGCGTGGCGGCGGTCGCCGTCCTGCTCGTGCGCTGGCGGATCGACCTGCTGCTGGGGCTGGGCATCGCGCTGGCGGGCGATCTGGCCTCGGTGTTCCTGCTCAAGCGGCTGTTCCACCGCACCCGCCCCGAGCTCGGCTACTTCACCGAGACCTCGGGCAGCTTCCCCTCGGGCCATGCGGGGCTGTCGGTCGCCTTCTACGGCTTCCTGGTCTTCATCCTCTGGCGGCTCCGGGTGCTGCGCGCGCCCGCCGCGCTTGTCGGCGCCGCGACGCTGGCCTTCTTCGTCGGGCTGAGCCGGGTCTACCTGCTCGAGCATTACCTGTCGGACGTGCTGAACGGCTGGCTGGTGGGGGCGATCTGGCTGCTTGCCGGGGTGGCGGCGTCGGAATGGTGGCTCGACAGCCGCCCCCGGCCGCCCCGGCCCGAGCGCTCCGGGCTGGTCCGGGGCGCGGCGGTGGCGCTGGTGGCGCTCTGCGTGACGGGCGCGGCGTGGCAGCTCGCGACCTATGACAAGGCGCGCAACGTCGTGGCCCCGCGCGCGGCGGACGCGGTCTTCGGGTCGGTCGGGGCGCTGGTCGCCTCGGGGGCTTTGCCCGGCGGCACGGAATCCGTCGCGGGAACGCCGCTGGAGCCGGTCAACGTCCTCCTGCTGGCGCGCAACGAGACGGCGGTCGAGAGCGCTCTGGCGCAGGTCGGCTGGAACCGGGCGGCGGCGCCCGGCGTCGTGAGCCTCGGGCGGGCGGCATTGGCCGCGTGGAGCAACCAGCCCGACGCGACCGCGCCGGTGACGCCCTATTTCTGGAAGACCCAGCCCAACGATGTCGCCTTCCAGAAGCAGACCCCGGACGCGACCCTGCGCAAGCGCCATCACATCCGGCTCTGGCGGACGGATTTCGTCAACGCCGACGGTCTGCGGCTTTTCGTTGGTGCGGCGAGCTACGACGACGGGCTCGACGGCTGGAGCGCGTGGGGCTTCCTGCACCACATCGACCCCAACGTGGATGCAGAGCGCGACGGTCTGGTCGCCGATCTCGAGGCGTCGGGGCAGGTGGTCCGGACCGAGCGGATCCGGCTTTCGGAGCCGCGGCTCGGGCAGTCGGTGGCGGGGGATCCGTGGTTCTCGGACGGCATCGCCGCGGTGCTGACGCTGCGCTGAGGCAGGGCGGGATGCGGGTGACGGGGCCCCGCGATTGGTCGGGTCGGTGGCGGGACGGCTCGGGGCGGCGCCTCATCGTCCCGGCACTGTGGCGGCTTGGACCCCTTCGAAGGGGCTGGCTCAGCTTCGGTCACCCGCCGCGGAGGGCCGATCGGCGGAAGGCTCCGGGGGACTGGCCAGTGCGTTGTGTGAAGAAGCGGTTGAAATAGGCCGGGTCGGGAAAGCCTGTCAGATGCGCGACCTGGGCAATCGTGCTTTCGGTGAAGAGCAGGTAGCGCTTCGCCTCGACCAGGATACGCTCGTGCAGCAGGCTTGAGGCCGTGCGCCCGGCCCGGGCCTTGCAGGCGGCGTTCAGGCGGGCCGGGGTGATGGCCAGCTCGCCGGCGTAGAAATCCAGCTTCCGCTCCTGCCGGAAGTGCAGCTCGAGCAGGGCGCGGTAACGCACGACCAGGTCGTAGTCGCGGTCGGCCGGGGCGATGCCGGCGTCCTCCCTGGTGATCGACAGCCGCAGGACCGCGACGAGGATGCAGGTGTAGAGCGCCTGGAGCATCGCGCGCCGGCCCGGCGACGACCAGATGAATTCATGGTGCAGGCGGTCGAAGGTCTCGGTCACGCCCTGCCGGTCCAGCCCGGTTCCGTCGAGCGCGAAGACCGCCGGGCGGATGGCGGCCGAGAGATCGGGGTTGGCCCGGACGACCGATTTCAGGCAGCCGAGCGCCGCGGTGACCACCATGCCGTCGGTGCCGCGCTGGAACTCGATCTGGTGGACGATCCCGGCGGGGATCACCACGATCGCGGGCGGGACGATGGAGAGCAGCCGGTCCTCCATGCGGATCGCGCCGCCGCCCTTGGCGACCAGCAGGACCTGCACGTGGTCAGGATGGGAGTGCGGACGAATCCTCCAGTCGTGCGGGCCGCTGCGGTTGCGGATCGGCTCAACGTGCAGGAGGTCCAGTTCGACGTCGGCGCCGTTGTCTCCATAGAGATAGTAGTGCGGAATGTCCGCTGCCTGCGTGTCCTTCATTGCCGGCCCCCCTGATCCCGCGCCTGACGAATAGTGCAAGAATTGCGTGGCTGCGTCCATTGGTTCCATGCCCGCCAGCCGCTAGCAGATGGGCAGGCAATGGGAGGAGAGGCCAATGGGCAATGATCGCAGTTGCGATGTTCTGGTGATCGGATCGGGCGCGGGGGGACTGGCCACCGCGATCACCGCGAGGAAGAGCGGGCTTTCGGTCATCGTGATCGAGAAGGAGCCGGTCTATGGCGGAACCACCGCCTTTTCGGGTGGGGTCCTGTGGATCCCGGGCAACCGCCACGGCAAGGCCAATGCCCCGGACGACAGCATCGATGCGGCGCGGACCTACATGCAGGAGGAGACCGGCAATTTCTACGACACCGAGTCCGTCGAGGCCTTCCTGGATGCCGGGCCGAAGATGCTGGACTGGTTCGAGGCCGAGACCGAGGTGCAGTTCGTCCCGACGCTCTATCCCGATTATCACCCGGCGGTCCCGGGCGGGGTGGATATCGGGCGGTCGGTGCTGGCGGCGCCCTTCGACACCAGCGGCCTGGGCAAGGATCTGAAACGCCTGCGCCCGCCGCTGTCCACGATCACCTTCATGGGGATGATGTTCAATTCCTCGAACGCGGACATCAAGCATTTCTTCAACGCGACCAAGTCTCTGACCTCATTCGCCTACGTGGCGCGCCGCCTTGCGGCCCATGCCGTCGAGGTGGCGCGCTACGGGCGTGGGGTGCAGGTGACCAGCGGCAACGCGCTGGCGGCGCGGCTGGCGAAAAGCTGCCTTGACCTGGGCATCCCGATCCTGACCGAGACCGCCGCGCTGCGGCTGATCCGCGAGGGGGATCGCGTGACCGGGGCCGAGGTGCCGGACGGGGTGATCCATGCGGCCAGGGGCGTCGTGCTGGCCTGCGGCGGATATTCCAACGACCTGGCCCGGCGGGCAGGGATCTATCCGCATCTCAAGGCGGGCAAGGAGCATTTCTCGCCGGTGCCCGGGGGCAACAGCGGCGACGGCATCCGCCTGGGCGAAGAGGCGGGGGGCGCCTTCGCGGCGGAGTTTCCGCAGCCCTCGGCCTGGATGCCGGTCAGCCGGGTGCCGGGCAAGGGCCTCTTCCCGCACCTCTTGGACCGCTACAAGCCGGGGATCATCGCGGTGCTGTCGAACGGCCGCCGCTTCACCAACGAGAGCGAGAGCTATCACGATGTGGGCGCTGCCATGTCGGCCTCGGGCGAGGCGGCGGCCTGGCTGGTCGCCGATCACCGGGCGATCCGGCGCTACGGGCTGGGCCATGCCAAGCCCGCGCCGATGCCGCTCTGGCTGTGGACGCGCTCGGGCTACCTGCGGACCGGGCGGACCCCGGCAGAGCTGGCGCGGGCCTGCGGCATCGACCCCGCGGCGTTCGAGGCGACGCTGGAGGCGTACAACCGCGGCGCGGCCGAGGGGCGGGACGATGCCTTCCACCGTGGCGGCACCAGCTTCAACCGCTACCTGGCCGATCCCGAGAACCGGCCCAACCCCTGCGTGGCGCCCCTGGACAGGGGGCCGTTCTACGCCGTTCGGCTGGAGATGGGCGATCTTGGCACTTTCGACGGGCTGAAGACCACGGTCGAGGGGCAGGTCCTGACGCCCGGCGGCGCCGCCATTCCCGGGCTCTACGCCGTGGGCAACGATCGCCGGTCGATCATGGGCGGCAACTATCCGGGCGCCGGGATCACCCTTGGTCCGGCGATGACCTTCGGGTGGATCACCGGGCGGCATCTGGCAGGCATTGAAACGGGAGCGAAGGCATGAGCTGGCTGGGACTGAAGGGCAGGACGGCGGTCATCACCGGGGCGGGCGGGGGCATCGGGCAGTCGGTTGCCCGGGCCCTGGCCGCCGAGGGCGTGCGGCCGGTGCTGCTGGACCGGGGCACGGAGCGGACGGCTGCCCTGGCCGGAGAGCTGGGCGGCGGCGCGCTGGCGCTGGATTGCGACCTGGCGGATGCCGGCGCCGTGGCCGGTGTGGCCGAAAGGGTCGAGGCGGACGGCGGCGCGGAGATCCTGGTGAACTGTGCCGCGATCCTGCGGCCCGGCGCGCTCGACAGCGTCAGCCCCGGGGACTTTCAGGCGATGCTGTCGGTCAACCTGACCGGCTACCTGATCGCGGCGCAGTCCTTCGGCCGGGGGATGCTGGCCCGGGGCCGGGGCGCGCTGGTGCATGTGGCCAGCATCGCCGCGACGCAGCCGCAGCCCCTGTCGGGCGCCTATTCGGCATCGAAGGCGGCGACGGCCATGATGTCGCGCCAGCTTGCGGCGGAATGGGGGCCGCGCGGGGTACGGTCGAACTGCGTCAGTCCCGGGCTGGTGGTGACGCCGATGTCGGCGGCCTTCTATGCCGAGCCCGAGGTCAGGGCGCGGCGCGAGCAGATGGTGCCGTTGCGCCGGATCGCCGCGCCGGAAGACATCGCGGATGTGGCGCTGTTCCTGGCTTCGGACCGGGCGGATTATGTCACCGGGCAGGATATCGTCGTGGATGGCGGCCTGTCGCAGGCGCTGATGGGCATGGTGCCCCGTCCGGGATATTCGTAGCGCGTCCCGTCCGGCCGCGGCCCCGGGAGGCAGGGCTGCGGCCGGACGGTCCCGCCGGGCGGTGACCCTCAGGCGGGTTCCTCGATATGGCCGCCCAGGAAGAGCTGGCCCACGCGCGGATCTGCCAGCAGCTTGTCGGCCCTGTCGAACATCCGGGTCTGGCCCAGTTCCAGCACCAGCCCGTGGTCCGACATGGCCAGCGCCGCCTTGGCGTTCTGTTCCACCATCAGGATCGTCACCCCGGCATCGCGCAGGCGGATCAGGGTCTGGAAGACCTCCTGCACCAGGTTGGGCGAGAGGCCGATGGAGGGCTCGTCGATCAGCATCAGCCTTGGCTCGAGCAACAGGGCGCGGGCGATCTCGAGCTGTTTCTGCTGCCCGCCCGACAGTTCGATCGCCTTCTGGTCCTTGCGCTGGCGCAGCATGGGGAACTGGTCCATGACCTCGTCCATCCGCCGCCGCACCCGGCCCTGATCGCGGGCGGTGATCCCGCCCAGCTCGAGGTTGTGAAGCACCGAAAGCTGCGGCACCACGTTGCGCCCCTGGGGAACGTAGGTGACCCCGCGCGCGATCATCTGCGCCGGGCTGTTGCGGGTCACGTCCTCGCCGTTCAGCAGGATCTGCCCGGACTGGATGCCGAGCAATCCGAAGATCGCCTTGAACACCGTGGACTTGCCCGCCCCGTTCGGCCCGATGATCGTGGTGATCGAGGCCTCGGGGATCGTGAAGGTGGTCCCGTTCAGGATGGTGATCCGGCCATATCCGCCGGTGAGGTTTTTCAGTTCCAGCATCGCTCAGCCTCCGAGATAGGCGTCGATCACCGTCTGGTCGGCCCGGATCTGCTCCGGGCTGCCCTCGGCGATGATTTCGCCCTGCGCCAGCACGATGATCCGCGTGCAGAGCGACATGACGAATTCCATGTTGTGTTCGATGACCACGAAGGTGGTGCCGTGATCGCGGTTGTAGGTCATCAGCCGGTCCTTGAGATGCGCCAGCATCGTCAGGTTGACCCCGCCCGCCGGTTCATCGAGCAGGACGATGTCCGGCCCGGCCATGAAGGCCATGGCGGCGTCGACCAGCTTCTGCTGCCCGTAGGACAGCGATCCCGCCTCGGTGTCGAGGTAGGGGGTCAGGCGGAAGAACTCGACCAGTTGCCGCGCCTTCCCGGTCAGCCCCGCGTCGCCCGGCCCGAAGAGGCGTGAGAACATGCTGCCCTCGTGCTCCTGCCCTGCCAGGATGACATTGTCGAGCACGCTCATCCTGGGAAAGACCGAGAGCTGCTGGAAGGTCCGGCCCACGCCCATCAGCGACAGGTCGGCCGGGCGGACCCGGTCGGTGGGCGTGCCGTTGATCTCGCAATGTCCGGTGGTCGGCCGAAGCTGGCCGAGGATGCAGTTGAACAGCGTCGACTTGCCTGATCCGTTGGGCCCGATCAGGCCCAGGATCTCGCCCTTGTGGACGTCGAAGCTGACATCGTTCACGGCGCGGATACCGCCGAACTGCTTCGAGATATTGTGCACGGAGAGCACCGGGGGCGTGCCCGGGATGCCGGTCTGGATGGTCATAGCTGGAACCCCTTTTCCATGTCGCGCCGCGCCTCGTGTTTCGGCCGGAAGCGCGCCCAGATCTTCTGCCCCGCGCCGATCAGCCCGTTGGGCGAATAGACCATGAGCACGATGACCAGGGTCGAGTAGATGATCAGGTAGTAGCCCTCGGTGAAGCGCAGCAGCTCGGGCAGCAGGATCACCACCGCCGCCCCCAGCATCGGCCCGAAGAAGAAGCCCGAGCCGCCGACGACGACCATCAGCAGGATCTTCAGCGAATGGATCAGGCTGAAGCTGTTGGGTTCGATGAACTGCACCAGCGGCGATTGCAGGGCGCCGGCGAACCCGCCGAAGGCGGAGCCGATGGCGAAGGCCAGCAGGGTCTGGCGCCGGATCTTCAGGCCCAGGCTCTCGGCCCGGACCGGGTTCTCGCGCAGGGCGCGGAAGGCCCGGCCCCAGGGCGAGCGCAGGATCCACCACATCACCGCCACCGAGACCAGGAAGCAGGCCAGGGCGAAGTAGTAGAACTGCAGGTTCATGTTGGTCGAGAGGCCGAAGACCGTGGGCCGCGGCATCCCGGAGAGGCCGAAGGAGCCGCCGGTCAGCCATTCCTCGTTGCGCAGCACCAGGAAGAGCAGCGTGTTGAAGGCAAGGGTGATGAAGGCCAGGAAGTGGTGCTGGACCCTGAGCGCGGGATAGCCCAGCAGCAGCCCGACCGCGAAGCTGACCCCGATCGAGGTGAGCGCGGCGAGGATCCAGGGGATCCCGGCCAGGGTCATCAGCGCCGTGACATAGGCGCCGATCCCCATGAAGGCGGCCTGGGCAAGGCTGACCTGCCCGGCAAAGCCCAGGGTGAGGTTGAGGCCCATGGCGGTGATCGAGAAGACCAGCCAGGATGTCATCACGTAGGTGATGTAATTGCCCTGGCCCAGGGGGGCCACGATCAGCAGCGCGACGGCCGCGGCGGCGATGAAAAGCTTGAGGCGGCTCATACCGTGCGTCCCTCCGAGGTTCCAAGCAGGCCCTGGGGGCGCAGCAGGATGATGGCGATGAGCAGCAGCAGCGGCATGGCGGACCGGTACTGCGCCGAGACGTAGAGCGCCGAGATATTGTCGATGACGCCGATCAGCAGGCCGCCGACAAGGGCGCCGCGGATCTGGTTGAAGCCTCCGACGATGGCCGCGATGAAGGCGACAAGGCCGAGGGTCTCGCCGTTCGAGAACTTGGCGAGGTAGATGGGCGAGATCAGCACCGAGGCGATGGTCGCCAGCGCGGCATTGATGAGGAAGGTATACATCACCATCCGCCTGACGTTGACGCCCAGGATCTCGGCCACGCCCGGGTTCTGCGCCGTCGCCTGCATCGAGCGCCCGGTGCGGGTGCGGTTCAGGAACAGTTGAAGCCCGCCGATGGCCAGCATCGAGATGGCGAGGTTGCAGATATCCTGCACCGAGATATTGGCGCCGAAGGCCTGAAAGACCGTCTGCGGGAAGATCGGCGGAAACGGCTGGGCGGTGGCGCCGTAGAATTCCTTGACGCTTTCCTTCAGGAGCAGCCCCAGGGCGATGGTGGCGATCACCAGCGGCAGGGTGCCGTGCGGCAGCATCGGCTCGACCACCAGTTTCTTGAAGAGCACGCCCAGCACGAGAAGCGAGAGCACGAGGGCGAAGAGGATCGCCGGCCACATCGACAGGCCGAGGAAGTTCATCCCGACCAGCACGAAGAAGGCCGGCAGCATGACGAACTCGCCCTGGGCGAAATTGATGGTCTGCGACGCCTGCCACAGCAGCGTGAAGCCGACCGCGGCAAGTGCATAGATCGAACCGGCGGCAAGCCCCGATACGATGATCTGGATGAATTCGGCCATGGATCCTTCCTGTTCAGCAGGTTCGGGGACGGGCCTGGCGGGGTCCGGCGGTCATGCCGGGTGCAGCAGGCCTGGCGTTTCGGGGAGCGGACGCACCGGGACCGGCCCCGGTGCGCCGGGCGGGTCAGTTCGGGGGCAGGATCGCCTTGACCGTCTGCTTGCCGTCCTTCACCTCGACGAAGAAGCTCTCGCGCGACATCTCGCCGGTGTCGTCCCAGGAGGCATCGATCAGGATGCCCGGGCATTCATCGACGGTCAGGGTCAGGCCGTGCATCTTGTCGGCCAGCGCCTGGCTGTTCGCCTCGCCGATCATCTCGGTCACGCACTTGATCGTCCAGGCGGCGGTGTAGCCCTTGATCGCGTTGTGGTCGGGCGTGTAGCCGTACTTCGCCTTGAACTTCGCGACCATCTCGTCGATCGCGGGCACCCCGGCATCGGCGGTCAGGGCGACATGGCCCATCGCGCCGTTCGCGGCGTCGCCCGCCAGCTCGATCACCTTGGCGCCGGTCAGGGTGGTTTCGCCCACCATCGGGATGCCGATCGACTGTTTCTGCGCTTCCTTGAGGAAGCGGGCGCTTTCCTCCTCGGTCAGGTAGACGAAGATCGCGTCGGCGCCCGAGGTCTTCGCCTTGAGCACGTCGGCCGAGAAATCGGTCTGGGCCTGTTCGGTCGGAATGTCGGCGACCACCTCGAAGCCGTAATTGCCGACCTCCTCCTCGAACGCGCTGTGCCCGCCCTTGCCGAATTCGGTGTTGGCCCAGACCACGGCGACCTTCTTGACCCCCATTTCGTCGGCCATGTACCTGGCCATCTTCGGAATGCCCTTCTGGGCGCCGAAGGTGGTGCGGAAGATATAGGGGTTGCCCTTGGCGGTGATGGCCGGCGCTTCCGAGCCGGTGAACTGCGGAATGCCCGCCTGCTGGGCGACCAGCATGTTCACCACGGTCGAGGACGAGAAGACCGTGCCGGTGATGGCATAGATGTCGTCGTCGATTGCCTTCTGCACCATGGCGCGGCTGACCTGCGGGTCGGTCTGGCTGTCGTATTCCAGCAGCTCGACCTGTTCGCCCAGGATGCCACCCGAGGCGTTGAGCTCTTCGATGCCCATCTTCACGCCATCGTGGAAGTTGGTACCGGCGGCGGCGCCGGGACCGGAAAGTTCGACGATGGAACCGATCTTGATATCGGCCATCGCCGGGGACGCGGCCATCGCCATCGCGACTGCGGCAGTGCCGAGCAGGGTCTTCAACATGTTTCTCCTCCCATGTCCGGATTGCTGTTTCACCTGTCCGGGGCCATCCGGAAGCCCCGGCAGACAGCTGGTGGACCCGCCGTTGTTCCGTGGCCGGTCCGGTCTCCTCTCTCCTCCCCGCCGGGTCGCAGCGCGGCCCGGGTCCGGGGGGTATGATCCTCTTGCCGGCCCGAACGGTGCCCCGAACGGCGCGGCGGGCCTCTCCCGCGGCCCTCAGTCTTCGATGCGGCGCACCCCCATCAGCAGTTCCGCCAGCAGCACCGCCTGGGCGTCGAACATGCCCGAGCCGGGCATGGTGCCGCATCCGGCCGCGCGGGCGGCCTCGATCAGCGGAGGAACCGCGGGCCGCGTCACCACGTCCGAGACGAACTGCCCTGCGACGAGGTGCTCGACCTCGACCGGCAGCGGATCGCCTTCGCGCATCCCGAGCGGCGTGGCATTGGCCACCAGGGCAAAGCCGCGCGGATCGGTACCGCCCACGCGGACCCGGCCCGGGAAGTCGGCGGTCAGCCGCTCGACCAGCGCGTCGCGGCGGGCGGTGTCGATGTCGTGCAGGGCCAGCTCGGAGGCGCCGCGCACCAGGATCTCGCGGGCGATGGCCGATCCGGCGCCGCCGGTCCCGACCAGCAGCGCGGGCTTGCCGGCCACGTCGAAGCCTTCGGCGGCGATCCCGTCCAGGTAGCCCAGCCCGTCCGTGGCATCCCCGGCCCAGCCACCCTCTTCGCGGATGACGATGTTGACCGCGCCCGCCGCGCGGGCACGCGTGGTGACGCGGGTGCAGAACTCAAGGCAGGGGGTCTTGAAGGGAACGGTGGCGACGAAGCCCGGGCAATTCTGCATGGCGCTCACCTGCGCCAGCCAGCCGGGCAGATCTTCGGGCAGGATGTGGATCGGGACGACCATGCCGTTGAACCCGCGCCCGGCCATGATCCGGCTGAGCGCGGCGGGCGATTTCACCTGCCCGATCGGATGCCCGATGATCGGGAAGAAGGCGGTCTCGCCGTCGATACGCAGGGGGGCGGTCATCTCCGGGCGCCTCGCGGGGCCGGGGGCCGGAAGCCCGGGACGGACAGGGTTGGACGCATCGTCGTTTCCTCCTCAGCCGGGGTTCGGCACCCGGCCTGCCGGTCCGGCGATATCCCCGGACCCGTCGTCATCATTCATCGCGGCGGGCCGCGCGAAGGCCCCCCTAGGCGCGGCCTGCCGCGCGCAGGATCGCCTGTGTTGCGGCCATCGCCATGGTGGCGCGGCCCAGCGGGTCGATCCTGGTGGCAAGCTGCCGGTGCGGGACCTCGACGCTGATCGTCACGCCTTCGGGGATCGCGCGGGCCAGGCCGATCATGTCGATGCCCCCTTCGCCGGGGAACAGCCGCTCGCCCCGGGCCACCCGGATCAGCCCTTCGTCGCTGGGGTCGTAGGGGACGGCGCCGTCGCAGAACTGCACGTAGTTCACCCGTGCCGGGGAGAGCGCCGCGACCTGCGCGAGCGTCGTGTCCGAGCGGTCGTAATGCAGGGCATCGACCAGGACCCCGCCATTCTCGCGTCCGGCCGCCTCGACGATGGCACTCGCCGCCGCAAGGTCGGGCACGGCGGTCCAGGGCATGAACTCGAGGTCCGCCGTCAACCCGGCCGGGGCCGCAAGATCGCAGAACCGGGCGAAGCTCTCGGTCAGGCGCCCGGGCACGGCATCATCCCCGGCCACCAGCACGTGCCGGGCCGAAAGCGCCTGGCAGCGGTCCACGAACCGGGCGAAGAGATCCCAGTCGTTCTCGGGCTTGAGGCGGATGATCTCGACGTCGCCGATGCTGACGCCGGTATCGTCCATGGCCGCGCGGACCTCGGCCAGCAGGCCGTCGTCGCTCAGCAGGGGGTAGTCCGGCTCTCCTGCCGCAGCGGCGGGCAGGATGCGCAGGCCGACCATCCGGTAACCGGCGGCGGCGGCGATCCGCACCGCCTCGACCGGGCCGATGTCGAAGGTCGTGAGGAAAGCGAGAGAGATCGGATGGGTCATGTCCGGCTCACGTCATCGGAGAGAAGGGCAGCGGCATCGCGATCTGGCTGGTCATCTCGGGCATCAGGCTTGCGGGGCCGTCCTTGGGTGGCCACTTGCCCTCGGTGACCGAGTGCGCGCGCGCCTCGCTGCGGGCCTCGAGGCTGGCGTAGGGCCAGATCTGGGTCAGGCGCGGTTCCCCGTCGAGCCCGTACATCGCGACGCTGAGCTTAGAGAATTCCTCGCGCCCCGGGACGGCATCGCGCCACTTGGCGACCAGTTCATGGAGGCCGTTGATCTTCGCCCGGTAGGTACGGAACTCGTAGACCGGTCCGAAGGCGCCGGTTTCCACGGGCGGCAGGAAGTCGAGCGCGCGGTAGCTTTCCATGGTCAGCCTGACCAGCTGCTCGGTGCAGCCGAAGGGGTCGGCGCTCATCAGGGCGCGTTCGCGTTCATCCATCATCTCGGTCAGGCTGTCGAAGCCGCGCAGCAGGAAGACGCGGTTCAGCGTGCCGATATCGGTGCCCCAGGCGCCCAGGAAGCGGCCCGTGCCGCCGGCGATCCAGTCCTGGATCCCGGGCGAGGCCTTTCCGGCGCCGAAGATCACCGTGTCCAGGGTCGTGAGTTCGTAATAGCTCATCGGGTCGTCTCCTTTGCGTGTACTTGGCCGGCTGCGGCGCCAGTTGCGGCGCCGGTCGGGGTGCTGTTCAGGGGGGCGGCGTCAAGGCCGGTGATGGGCTGGCCGGCCAGAACGCGGCCGGCGATGTAGCCGAAGGTCATGCCGGGCCCGAGGGTGATGCCCCCGGCCGGATAGTTGCCCCCCATGATCGAGGCCATGTCGTTGCCGACGGCGTAGAGGCCGGGGATCGGGGTGCCCTCGGGGTCCAGAACGCGGGCCCGGGCATCTGCCGAGAGGCCGCCGAAGGTGCCAAGCGACCCGGGCAGGATCTCGACCGCGTAGAAGGGCCCCTGGTCCAGCGGTGCCAGCGACGGGTTCGGGCCGTGATCGGCATCGCCCTGGGTGCGGTTGTAGGCGCTTTCGCCCCGGTGGAACTCGGGGTCCCGGCCAAGGGCGGCGTTCCGGTTGAAGGCGCGCACCGTCTCGGCCAGCTGGTCGGCGGGGATGTTGCAGGCCCGGGCCAGGTCGGCCAGGGTCTTGCCGGTCTTCAGGTAGCCCGAGCGGATCGCGGGACCCAGCGGGAAGGGGAAGGGCCTGGAATGGCCAAGGCCCCATCGCCGCTGCGCCTTGTGATCGGCGATCAGCCAGCAGCGCGGCGAATGGCCCGGCGGGGTCGCCGCGATCATCGCCTTGGTGAACCCGTGATAGCTGTCGGCCTCGGATACGAAGCGGCGGCCGCGCGGCGTGACGGCGATGAACCCCGGCTTGGCCCGCTCGATCAGGTGGGGAAAGTTGGTATGGCTGCCGTCGCCATTGGGCACGCGCGACACCGGCGCCATGGCGACATTCCATTCCAGCGTGCCGTCGACATGGGCGCCGATCGCCTCGGCCAGGTTCAGCCCGTCGCCGGTATTGGTCCTTGGCGCGGCCGAGTAATGGCCCTCGCCCCCGCCGGCGGCATCGGCCAGCGCGTCGAGCCGGGCGGGATCATGGGGGAAGCCGCCGGTTGCCAGCACGACGCCGCGCGTGGCGCAGATCGTCAGCGCGCCGTCCGGGGTGGTCAGCCGGGCGCCGGTCACGCGGCCCTCGGTGGCCAGCAGCCGGTCCGCCGCGGCGCTGTCGATCAGCGTGACCCCCAGGTCGAGCGCCGAGCGCAGCAGCCGCGCCACCAGGGCATTGCCGTTGACCAGCTGCATCCCGCGCCGGTGCAGCGCCAGGTCGCGCAGGTGGCGCGAGACCCGTCGCGCGGTGTAGAGCGCCGAGGCCGGGCGGCGGGTGGCGCGGAAGAAATGCCCCATGTCGGTGCCGCCTGCGATGCCCATGCCCCAGAGGCTGACCACGTCGAGCGGCGGGCGCAGCCTCTTCGCCCAGGGCCCGAGGCCGCGCGCGTCATAGGGCTTGGCCGAGACCGACCGTCCGCCGCGGGCGGCACCCGGGGTTTCGTGGAAATCGGGAATGGCATTGCCGTCGATCCAGCGCATCGCGGTGTGGTCCTGGAAGAACTGGACCATCTCGGGGCCGTTCTCGAGGAAGACGGGCAGGCGCGGATCGCTGGACCGGTTGCCCAGCTCCGAGCGGAGATACTGCATCGGCGCCTCGACGGGTTCGTCGATCCCGGCGGCGCGGGCCAGCGGGTTGCGGGGGATCCAGAGCCAGCCGCCGGACCAGGCCGAGGTGCCGCCGAAGACGGAGGCCTTTTCGGCCACCACCACCCTGAGGCCGAAATGCGCGGCCGTCACCGCCGTGGCAAGGCCCGCCGCACCGGAGCCGATCACCAGCACGTCGCACTCCATTCTCTGTTCCGGTGCTCTGCTCATCGGGTTTGCCTGCCTCTTCCTCGTGGTCAGCCCTGCCGCGCCTGCAGGTCCTGCAGCGAGGCGGCGATGCCCTGTTCGATGGTGGTCACCGGCTGGGCGCCCAGCCACGCGGGCACCGGGCTGTTCGACAGCTCGGCCGGGATGCGCAGCGGCGGGCCCGAGCGGGTGATCCCGCTCCAGCCGGACTGGCGGGCCAGCTCGGCGATGAAATCGTCCATCTCGCGGGTGTCGCCTGCCATGGTCAGGGCCGTGGCGCCCGTCATGCCTTCGGTTACCGAAGCGGCCAGGACCCGGGCCACGTCATCCACGTGGACAAAGCCGACCCGGCCGGAAAAGCCGATCACGGCCGGTTCGCGCCGGACCGAGGCCGCCATCGCGACCGAGGGCCCCGAGGCGATGCCGCTGCTGATGCCGGGGCCGTAGACGATATAGGGCCGCAGCCCCAGGCTGGGCACGCCGTGATCGGCCTCGTAGACCCGGGCGACGCCCTCGATGGCCAGCTTGCTGACGCCGTAGATCGTCATCGGCTCGGGGTGGACCGCGTCCACCGGGCCGAAGACCCCCGCCGTGCTGAGATATGCGACTGGCAGGCGGCGGTCGCGGACCGCCTCGAAGACGTGAAGGCTGCCCATCAGGTTGATGTCGAAGGCGCGGACCGGATCGGCGGCGCAATCGACCGTCATGATCCCGGCCAGGTGCACGACCCCGTCGCAGCCATCCGTCGCCGCGACGACATCGGCCGGCTCGGTCACGTCGCCGGCCATCGTCTCGCAGCCCTCGGGCAGGTTTGCCCGGGCAAGGGCGCCCGGCAGGTCGAGGATGCGGGGCGTCACGCCAAGCGCGAGCAGCCGCAAGGCGACGCGCTGGCCGATGAACCCGGTGCCGCCGGTCAGCAGGATGCGGGTCACGGCCGGCACTCCGCCGCTTGCCCCGATCGAGGCCCGAATGCTGGCCCGGATGTGGGCCCGAACGCGGACCCTGTGTGCCTCGGCACGTTCATCACTCGCCTCCCTTTTTCCTCCAAACTGATTCCTCTCATACAATGGAATAGCATTCAACAATAAAAGTTTCTTCCATTTACTCGAGCGCCATGGCAGGTTTTGCCGGAAGGAACGCGCCGCGGGCAGGGTTGCCAGTATCGGGTTGGCGATATCCCGGGGATGGCGGCGCGGCAGGAGGACACCATGATGAATGCGGAAACGGCCGGACTGCAGGAGCAGCGCGGATTTGACGAGGAAACCGACCTGCTGGTGATCGGCGCCGGTGTCGGCGGGATGACCGCGGCGCTGGTCGCGGCGATCCGCGGCCTGTCGGTGATCCTGTGCGAAAAGACCGACATGGTCGGAGGCAACACCTCGACCTCGGGCGGCACGACCTGGGTGCCGGGCACCGATCTCAGCCACAAGGCCGGGGTGCCGGACCGGACCGAGGATGCGGCGGATTTCCTGCGCCACATCGTCGGCAACCGGGGCGGGGATTCCCTGCGCGCGGCCTTCCTAGAATCGGGGCCGAAGGCGATCGCCGAGATCACCGAGAAGTCCGAGGTGCGCTTTGCCGTCGCCACGGCCCACCCGGATTACCACGACGGGCCGGGATCGGCCTATGGCGGGCGGGCGCTGTCGCCGGTCGAGTTCGACGGTCGCCGGTTGGGCAAGGATTTCGCCCGGGTTCGCCCGCCGCGTGACGTCTTCATGGGGCTGGGCGGCATGATGGTGGCCCGCGGCGAGGTCGCGCCGCTGCTCAACCCCTTCGCCAGCATCGGCAATTTCTCTACGACGATGCGCATGGTCCTGCGCTACGGCCGCGACAGGCTGGGCCACAGCCGGGGCACCCGCCTGCTGATGGGCAATGCGATGGTGGGCCAGCTTCTCCTCAGTCTGCGCGACCGCAAGGTGCCGATCTGGTTCGACAGTCCGCTGAAGGAGCTGCTGAGCACGGGCGGAGAGGTCATCGGCGCGGTGATCGAGACGCCGCAAGGCCTGCGCCGGATCCGCGCCCGCAAGGGCGTCGTGCTGGCCACCGGCGGCATCGGCTGGAACCGCGACCTGCGGGAGCGGTTCTTCCCCGCCGAGGTCTCGGCCGCCTCGCAGATGCCCCCCTCGATCTCCGGCGACGGGATCGTCACGGCCGAGCATGACGTCGGCGCCGCGGTGGACGATGGCGGCGACAGCGCCGGGCTGTGGATGCCCTGTTCGATCCTGAAGAACGCGGACGGGTCAGAATCCGTCTGGCCGCATATCCTGCTGGACCGGGCTAAGCCGGGGCTGATCGCCGTCGGTCCCGACGGTCGCCGCTTCGTCAACGAGACGGTCAGCTACCACGACTTCTGCATGGGCATGATCCACGCCGGGATCGACGCGGCCTGGCTGGTGGTGGACCAGCGCTTCATCCGGACCTACGGGCTGGGCCTGGTGCTGCCGGGCGGACGCGGGCTGCGGTCCCTCCTGCGCAAGGGCTACCTGACCGAGGCGCCGAGCTTGGCCGCGCTGGCGCAGTCCATCGGGGTGGATGCCGCGGGGCTGGCGGACAGCGTCGCGGCCAACAACCGCTTCGCCGTGACGGGCGTGGACGAGGCCTTCGGTCGGGGAAGCTCGGCGATGAGCCGGTTCAACGGCGATGCCGGTCACGGGCCGAACCCCTGCATCGGGCCCATCGGGGCAGGGCCCTTCTACGCGCTGAAGGTCGTCGCGATGGACCTGGCCGGGGCCGGGGGCCTCAGGTGCGATGAGAACGGCACGGTCCTGACCGAAGAGGGCAAGCCCATCGGAGGGCTCTATGCCTGCGGCAACGATGCCGCCAGCATCTTCCGGGGGACCTACCCGGGACCGGGCACGACCCTGGGACCCGCGATGGTGTTCGGCTGGCGGATCGCCAGCCATGCGGCGGGCACGCTCTGACCGCAGGGGCGCGCGCCGCGCGCCTCCCGTCAGCCCTTATCCGGCCGCCTTGGCAAGAAGCCCCGAATTGCAGCTGAAGTACCTGAAGCCAAGCGCCGCATCGCCCAGTTCGGCGGCGGCGTCCTTCAGCATCCCGGCATGGTCGGCCATCCACGCGGGATCCAGCCGCGCCGTCGGTCCGGCAATCGAGAGGCAGCCGATCACCGTGTCGCCGCCCCGGTAGCGGATCGGAACGGCCATCGCCGCCATGCCGACAAGGTAGCTGTCGACGGCGATGGAGTATCCGCGTTCGCGGGTCTCCGACAGGCGCGCCAGAAGCTCGGTCAGGGTCTGGGGCGCCTTGCTGCCGGAATTGTCGGCCTCGCGGATGAGGCCCTGGCGGCTCACGCGGGTCAGCGCCTCGTCATCGCCCATGGTCGAGAGCCAGGCAAGCCCGCCGGCGGCGCTGGCCAGGTGGACGACGACGCCCTGTTCCTGCCCGGGATCGTAGCGCAGGCCGCGGGTGCCGCCTTGGGCCACGGCAACCCAGATCAGGTCGTCGCCGTCGATGATCGACAGCCGGATCAGCTCGCCGCAATCGGCGGCAAGCCGGTCCAGCACCGGTTGGGCCACGTCGGTAATCCCGGCCCGGCCCAGGAAGCCCAGCCCCATGGCCGACATCCGGATCGTCAGCGCGTAGTCGCCGTGGGCCTGCGCCTGCCGGACATAACCCAGCCGGGTCAGCTCCTGCAGGGTGCGGTGCACGCCGCTGGCCGGCTGGTCGGTGGCCTGGGCGATGGCCGAGACCGTCAGCCCCTCGGGGTAATCCACCAGCAATTCGACGATGGCGAGGGATTTTTCCAGAACGCTGCCCATGATTTTTCCGTTGTTGAACTCCATTCCACGTTATCCGGGCCGCAAGCCGAAGGTCAACGGCCCGGCCCGGACCCGGGGACTAGAGTTCGGTTACGGGAACCTTCTCGCCGCTGCGGATCGAGGTCTCGATGGCCTGCATGACCGCCAGATTCAGGCTGGCCTCCCGCGCGTCGATCACCGGGGCCTCGCGCCCGTCGATCACCGCCGCGAAATGCTCGAGCTGCGCCAGGAACGGGTCGCGTTCCACGTAATCCACCGCCTCGGGCGCCATGGGCGTGGTCCAGGCGCGGCTGCCCTGATGGCGCCAGAGCTCGAGCCGGGGCAGGGTCAGCCCGGCCTCGGTTCCGGCGAACATGTGCGACACGACATCATGCCGGGGAAAGCGCGGCACGTCGCCTGACCCAAGGTCCCAGCTCCACGGTCCGCACGCGGTATCCGACAGGGCCAGGGTCGCCAGCGCGCCATTGGCGAAGCGCAGGATCACGGCGGCGGTGTCCTCGACCTCGAAGCCCCGGATCCCGGACGAGGATAGCGCCATGACCTCGGTGATCCTTCCGATGGTGAAGCGCAGCAGGTCGATCTCGTGGATGGCATTGATCAGCAGCGGCCCCCCGACACCGGCCTGCCGGCGCCAGGCGGCATCGAAATAGTCGGCGGGCTTCATCAGGTCATAGGTGATCGAGACATTGGCCAGCCGCCCCAGCGCCCCGGCCGCGATCAGCTCGCGCGCCTTGCGGATCGCCGGGTGGTGGCGCCGGTGGTGGCCGACCAGCACCGGCACGCCCGTCGCCTCCGAGATCGCGGCCAGCTCCATGCCCTCGGCCACGGTATTGGCCACGGGCTTCTCGACCAGGATCGGAATGCCCGCCTCCAGGAAGTCCCGCCCGATGGGCAGGTGCAGGGCGTTCGGCGCGGCGATGACCGCGCCCCGGGGTTTCTCGGCCTCGATCAGGTCACGGTAATCGGCGTAGGGCCGGGTGCCGTAGCGCGCGGCGACCTCTCCGGTCGCAGGGGCCGGATCGGCGATCCCGGCCAGTTCGTATCCTGGGGTTTTCGCGATCGTGTCGACGTGGGTGATCCCGACAGCCCCGCTGCCGATGACGCAAATGCGCATGGGTGCTTCTCCTCCCGTTTTTTCGGTCTTCAATAGGTCGCCCGGCCGCCCGAGGCGTCGAACGTCGCGCCGGTCGAGAACGAGCAGCGCTCCGAGGCAAGCCAGATCGCCAGCTCAGCGATTTCGGCAGGCTCACCGGCGCGGCCCATCGGGACCTTGGCCAGCACGGCGGCGCGCTGTTCCTCGGGCATCTGCAAGATCAGCTCGGTCTGGATGATCGCCGGGGTGATGCAGTTCACCAGCACGCCGGATTGCGCCAGCTCCTTGCCCTGCGACTTGGTCAGGCCGATCATCGCCGCCTTCGAGGCGGAGTAGGCGGACTGGTTGGCGTTGCCTTCCTTCCCGGCGATCGAGGACAGGTTGACGATCCGGCCATAGCCCGCCCGCCGCATGTGCCCGGCCACGGCGCGGCTTGTCAGGAAGGCGCTGGTGAGATTGATCGCGAAGACCCGTTCCCATTCGGCAAGCGGGTAGGTCTCGACCGGGCCGGTCGGCCCGGTGATCCCGGCACAGTTCACCAGGCTGTGGATGCGGCCGAAGCGGGCGACGGTCTGCTCGAAGGCGGACTGGACGGCGGTTTCCGAGGTCAGGTCGCAGAGGACGCCATGCTGTCCCTCGCGCGGGCGGGCCTCGCTCAGGTCCCAGATCACCACCGTGGCGCCCTCGGCGATGGCCTTTTCGGCGATGGTCTGGCCGATGCCGCCATTGCCGCCGCCGATGACCATGACATTGCCTGACAGCATTGGGGTGCTCATGAACGGATTTCCTTTCGTGTTGCGCGTGGATCGGGTCCGGTGGCGGCCCGTCCCTTCGGCCCGGGTACCTGCGACCGGCAGATGTACGGGACGGCGGGCCGGGTTCCTGCGGATGGATGCCGGCTCGGTGCACCTGGTCCTTCCCTGTCAAAAAGTGATATCGAATGCTAATCTGGAATGCCATTCAAAAATATCTTGTCAGGCAAAAATTAATGTGCTTCTTAACCCTACGGTTCGAAGCGCCGCGCACGGAGGGGTGCCGCGGGTTTCCCGAAGCCGCGACAGGACGCGGCTTGCCGTTTTCAGCTGGCACGAAGGCACGGGAGGGCCGCAGGTGTTCAACAGAAGATCACTCATTCAAACCGCAGTCGCAGGGATGGTCGTGGCGGCCTCCTCGGTCGCGCCGCAGGCGGGCGCCGCCAAGGAGACGATCCGGTGGAAGGCCGTGACGCTGCACCGCAACGGCGAAAGCTACAACAAGTGGCTCTGGTTCCAGGAAGAGGCCGCAAAGCGGACCGACGGACGGCTCCAGGTCGAGATCCTCACCTTCCCCGAGGTCGGGCTGACCGGCACCGACGTGCTGCGGGTCATCGAAAGCGGGCTGATCAGCATCGCCGAGGTCTCGACCGGCTATGTCTCGGGCGACTTTCCCCTGATCGAGGCCACGGACCTGCCGGGCATGGTCTCCAGCATCGACCAGTCGCGCGAGCTCTACGACGCCTGGCTTGAAAAGGTCGTGGTGCCGAACAGCGCCGCCATGGGCGGCAAGGTCTACTCGACCTTCGTCTGGGGCTCGATCTACCTGTTCACCGCCGATCCGGTCGAGACGGTCGCAGATTTCAGGGGGCGCAAGATCCGGGTCTTCGCCCCGGCCCAGGCCCGGCTGATCGAGGAACTGGGCGGCGAGCCGGTCTCGATGCCGATCTCCGAGGTCTACAGCGCGCTTCAGCGCGGGGTGATCGACGGGATGATCACCGGCCCCGACCAGATCAACCCGATGGCGGCCTGGGAGGTGACGCCCTATGTCACCGATATCGGGATCGCGCCGCTGGGGGCCTATATCGTCATCAGCCCGCCCGCCTGGGACGCGCTGCCCGGGGACATCCAGCAGGTCCTCACCGACATGCAGGCCGAGTTCACCGACGTGGGCTGGTCCACCGGCAAGGCCAATGATGAGCTGGGCCTTTCCATCGGGCGCGACCATGGCATGACCATCAACATCCCCGCCAACCCCGCGCTGCAGGCCCAGCTGCGCCAGGTGGCGGTCGAGGATATCGCGCCCTGGTGGAAGGACCGCGCCGGCGCCGAGGGCGCCGCGCTCTTCGACGAGGTCCTGCTGCCGATCGTCAACCGGCAGAACTGACGCCCTGAAGGCCCGAACGCGGGCCACCGGTTGCGCCCTGGCTGGCCGGAATGGTGGGGCAGGGGCCCGGCATGCGCTGCGCTCCGGCCCCGCAGGGGCCGGGATCAATCCAACGGAGGAGAAGGAAGACATGCTCAGCATTGGCAGGACGTTTTGCCGCCTCGCGGCTGTCGCCACGCTTGCGGCCATCGCGATTGCCGGCACCCCGCCCGGGGTGGCGCGTGCCGAGGAGACGATCAACTGGAAGGCCGTGACGCTGCACCGCAACGGCAACAGCTACAACAAGTGGCTGTGGTTTCAGGAAGAGGCCGCCAGGCGCACCGATGGCCGCCTCCAGGTCGAGATCGTGACCTTCCCGGAATTCGGCCTGACCGGCACCGATGTGCTCCGGGTCATGGAAAGCGGGCTGATCAGCATCGCCGAGGTCTCGACCGGCTATGTCTCGGGGGACTTCCCCCTGATCGAGGCCACCGACCTGCCGGGCATGGTCTCCGGCCTCGACCAGTCGCGCAAGATCTACGACACTTGGCAGGACCAGATCGTGGCCCCGCGTGAGGATGTCATGGGCGGAAAGGTCTTCGCCACCTTCGTCTGGGGCTCGATCTACCTGATGTCGAAGGACCCGGTGACCTCGGCCGCCGATATCGCGGGCAAGAAGATCCGCGTCTTCGCCCCCGCCCAGGCCCGGTTCATCGAGGAAATGCACGGCGAGCCGGTCTCGATGCCCATCTCCGAGGTCTACAGCGCGCTGCAGCGCGGGGTGATCGACGGGATGATCACCGGCCTGAACCAGATCAAGCCGATGTCCGCATGGGAGATCACGCCGAACATCACCGATATCGGGATCGCGCCGCTCGGGGCCTACATCGTCATCAGCCGCAAGGCCTGGGACGACCTGCCCGAGGACATCCAGCAGGTCCTGCTCGACATGCAGGACGAATTCACCACCGTCGGCTGGGAAACCGGCGCAGCCGAGGACAGCGATGGCATGGCCACCGCCGCCGAGCACGGCATGACCGTGAACGCGCCGGTGAACGAGGCCTTCCGCGAAGAGCTGTTCACCATCTCGCAGGACGTGATCTTCCCCTGGTGGCAGGAGCGCGCCGGTGCCGAAGGCAAGGCGAAGTTCGAGGAGATCCTCGCACCGATGGTCGGCATGTCCGACTGACAGGGCCCGCGGGCGCGCAAGCCCTACTGGACCCCGTCCCGGCGGCACCTCCCTGCCGCCGGGCACGCCAACTTCCGACCACGATCTGACAGAGGGACGTCCGTTGCAACCAATCGCCCGAAAGCTGCTGGTCCTGTCCAATGCCGTCTCGACGGCCATGGCCTGGATCAGCGGCCTGCTCTTCCTGCTGCTGGCACTCTACATGACGGCGGACGTGACCAGCCGCTCGCTCGGCGGACCCTTCACCGGGGTGGCGGACCAGTTCGCCTCCTTCACGCTGGCCCTCGGCGGGACCTGGGCGCTGGCCCGTGCCCTGTCCGATGGCAGCCACGTGCGGATCGACCTGTTCCTGCCGCTCTACGGCAGGCGGCTGCGGGGGCTTGCCTATACCTGGTCGATGCTGATGACGGTGGTCTTCGCCGCCGTCCTGACCCAACAGGCCTGGATCCTGGTCGGGAAGTCGGCCGCACGGAAGGCCCTGGTGCCGCAGTCGCTCGTCGACCTGCCCCTGGCCGTGCCCCAGGCCCTCTCGGCCGTGGGCTACACCATGTTCACCGTGCAATCGGCGGTGATGACCATCGTCGCCCTCGTGCTGCTGTTCTCCGACCACGGCGAACTTGTCGAGGAGATCGAACACCCCGCGCCGGGAGAGAAGGCATGAACACCGTCATCCTCACCATCATCGTCCTGCTCTTCATCGGCTTTGCCCTGGGCATGCACGTGGCCATCGCGCTTGGCATGACCGCGCTGGTCGCCGGCGTGGTCTTCATCGGGCCGATCTGGGACTTCTTCGGGCAGATCCCCTGGAACACCACCAGCAGCGCAACGCTGATCGTGGTGCCGCTGTTCATCCTCATGGGGGAACTGCTGCTGCGCAGCGGGATCACCGAGGACCTCTACACCACCTTCGCCAAGTGGATGCACCGGCTGCCCGGCGGGCTCTTGCACACCAACATCGCGGCCAGTGGCGTCTTCTCCGCGATCAGCGGCTCGTCGGTGGCGACGGCCGTGACCATCGGCGGCGTGGCACTGCCCTCGCTGAACAAGCGCAGTTACGACGAACGGATCTCGCTCGGGTCGCTGGCGGCGGGCGGGACACTGGGCATCCTCCTGCCACCCAGCATCATCCTGATCGTCTACGGCCTCATGGCCGAGGTCTCGATCGGGCGGCTCTACATCGCCGCCGTCGTGCCGGGGCTGATCATGATGGCCGCCTTCGCCGTGGTGATCGTGGTGCGGGTCGCGACCCGGCCCGAGGTCGCCCCGCGCGACAGCGAGATCAGCTATCCCCTGCGTGAGAAGCTGGCGGGGCTGGTGAACATCCTTCCGGCCCTGGCGCTGATCCTGCTGGTGCTCGGCACGATCTACGGCGGCATCGCCACCGCCATCGAGGCCTCGGCCTTCGGGGTGACCGGGGCCTTCGTCATCGCGCTGCTGAAGCGCAAGGTCAGCCTGAAGATGCTGAGCGATTGCTTCATCACCACCGCCAGCACAACCGGCATGGTCATGCTGATCATGATCGCCGCCTTCCTGCTGCAATTCGTGCTGGCCTTCACCGGCATCCCGGCGGCGATCACCCGCTACGTCGTCAGCCTCGGCCTGACCGAGCTGCAGCTGGTTCTCCTGCTCTGCCTCATCTACCTCTTCCTCGGCATGTTCATGGAGAGCATGGCGATGATGGTGACCACCCTGCCGCTGATCCTGCCGCTGCTGAACTCGATGGGCGTGGACCTGGTGTGGTTCGGCGTGATCCTGGTCATCATGATCGAGGTCTCGTTGATCACGCCGCCGGTGGGGATGAACCTCTTCGTCCTGCAAAGCCTGCGCAGGCGCCTTGCGGGGCCGCGGGCCAGCGGCTCGATCGTCGATCTCTATGTGGGTGCCTTTCCCTTCGTCATCGCGATGCTGGCCGTGCTGCTGCTGATCATCCTTCTGCCGGACCTGGCCATGTTCCTGGTCGAGACGATGAAGGGCAGCGGGTGAGCCCGCCGTCGACCCGGGGAGAGGGAGAGGACCCGCAGATGACCGATCTGATCTATGAATTCCGCAGCTACCGGCTGCGCCCGGGCGCGGGGCCGCGCTACCTGGCCCTGCTGCAGCTGCACGGCGCCGCGGTGGTCAGCCGCCACCTGCCCCTGCTGGGCTTCTGGCTGACCGAGACGGGGCGGCTGAACGTGCTGCACCACCTCTGGGCCTATACCGGCCTCGACGACCGCGCCGCCTGCCGTGCCCGGCTGATGGCCGACACCGACTGGACCGAGGGCTTCATCCCGAAGGGCTTCCCCCTGATCGAGACGCAGGAGGGTCGCCTGATGCGGCTCGACACCGGATCGCCGCGGCTTGCCGGGGCGGTCGCGCAGCGGCGGCAGGGCGTCACGCCGGACCTGTCCATCGGCCCGGTTTCGACGGGCGCGCTGCACTGCGTGACCTTCGGGGGCGACGCGGGGGAGGCGCTGATCGGCACCTTCACGACGCTCTCGGGCGAGGCAACCGGGCAGCGGGTCACGCTGTCGGACCACGGGGACGGGCCCGGGCTGGCACTGCCGCCGGGCAATCCGGCGAACCACGAACTCATGCGGCCGGCGTCCTTCTCGCCGCTGCGCTGACCACAGGAGAGAGCAGCTCATGCAGGACCAGACCGCCATCATCACCGGCGCGGCCGACGGCATCGGCTGGGCCATGGCGCAGGGGTTTGCCGAGGCCGGATACCGGGTGCTCATCGCCGACCTGGACGGTGACAAGGCCGCGTCCCGCGCGGCCGAGCTTGGCACGGCCCATGCCGGTGCCGCCGTCGACGTCACCCGTGACAGCGATGTCACGGCCCTGGCAGAGCTGGCCGATGCGCGCTTCGGGCGCTGCGACGTGCTGGTGAACAACGCGGGGATCGCCGACCGCCACCTGCCCACGCTGGAACAGGACATGGAGCATTTCGGCCGGGTGCTCGACGTGCATCTCAAGGGCACCTTCATGATGAGCCGCGCCATCGGCGCCCGGATGATCGCCGCCGGGTCCGGGGCCATCGTCAACATCGGCTCGATCGCCGGCGTCTCGGGGATGCCCCGGCGCAATGCCTACGGCGCGGCCAAGGCCGGGATCGTGTCGATGACCCGGGCGATGGCCTGCGAATGGGCGGGGCAGGGCCTGCGGGTCAACGCGATCATCCCCGGCTATGTGGAAACGGCGCTGGTCAGGGCGCTGATCGCAGAGGGGAAGATCGACGCCGACCGGTTGCGCCGGCGCATCCCGATGGGTCATCTCGCCCAGCCCGGGGACATTGCCGCAGCGGCGCTGTTTCTTGTGTCGGGACAGGCGCGGTATATTACCGGCACCACGCTGACCGTCGACGGGGGCTGGAGCGCCTTCGGCGATTCAGGCGACGCGAGCTCGGGGTGAGACACTGCAACGGATCCCGGCGCCCGACCGGCCCGGCGTCGAGAAGAGGGGATGGAGATGAGTTCTGTCGTTGAGCGCACCTTTGCCGTGCTGGAACTGCTGAGCACGGTCCCGGACGGATTGTCGGTCAAGGCCATTGCCGAGCACCTGGACATGCCGCCCAGCGGGGCGCACCGGCTGCTCAACCAGCTTGTCCAGACCGGCTATGTCTCGCAGGACCGGGTGCAGGGGGATTACGGGCTGACCATGAAGGCCGCCGCCGTCGGCATGAGCTTCCTGCGCCGCAGCAACGTGGTCGAGATCGCCCAGCCGGTCATGGACGAGCTGGCCCAGGCCACGCATGAGCTGATCCGGATGAGTGTCCTCGACAGTGGCGAGCTGATCTGGGTCGGCGTGTCCCAGGGGGCGACGGTGGGCCTGCGCTACGACCCGGGCGAGGACCAGGGCGTGGTGGCGCACCTGGCCTCCTCGGCCAGCGGGCTGGCCTGGTTGTCGACGCTGGATGACGACGCCGCGCTGATGCGGGCGGCCAAGCAGGGGTTCCAGACCGAAACCAGCGGCCCGAACGCGCCGACCGGTGCCGCCGACCTGCTGGAACGGCTGGCCGAGACGCGCAAGCGGGGCTTCTCGATGGTGATCGACAGCTTCATGCCGGGGATGAACGCGATGGCCGCGCCGATCCGCCATCCCGATACCGGGCTGGGCATCGGCACGGTCAGCGTGGCCGGCCCCTCGGTGCGCTTCGTGGCCGAACGGATGGAGGCCACCGGCCCCCTGCTGCTGGCCGCCGCGGCCGAGCTGGGGCAGATGGCCTTTGCCTCGAACTTCTTCCGCCGGGCGCTGGACCCGGCGACGGGCTGACCCGCGCGGTCGGGGTTTTCAAACGACAAGCGGAGAAAAGACGATGCGTGTTCTCATCACCGGGGCAAGTGACGGCATTGGCGGCGCGGCCGCCATCAGGATCGCCGAGGCGGCCGGACAGGCCGGCGGCACGGCACGGATGGTGCTGTCGACCTCGGGCCGCAAGCCGGCCCCGCAGGCGGTGCTGGACCGGCTTGCCGAGCTTGGCGCCGAGGTGCATTTCCTGCCCGCGGACCTGACCGATGTCGATGCCTGCCGTGCGCTGGCGCGGCAGACGCTGGCGCTGCTGGGCGGGCTGGATTGCTTCGTGTCCAATGCCGGGGCCCTTGGCGGCGCCCCGCTGAAGGACATCGCACCCGAGAAATGGGACTTCCTCTTCGACGTGAACGTCCGCCCGACCCTCGTGATCGCGCAGGAACTGCACGGTGCCCTGGCCGAGAGCCGCGGCAGCATTGTCGCCACCTCCTCGATGACCGGGGAGATGCCGATGCCCGGGGCCGGGGCCTATTCGCCTGCCAAGGCGGCGCTCTCGATGCTGATCCGGCAGATGGCACAGGAATGGGGGCCCGAGGGCATTCGCGCCAATGCGGTCGCTCCCGGCATGATCCGGACCGGGCTGACCGAGGCGGCCTACAGCAACGACGACACCCACTCGGCCCGCGCCGCCCTCGTGCCGCTGCGCCGGATCGGCACAGCGGATGACATGGGGGCGATCATCGCCTTCCTGGCGGGGCCGCAATCGGCCTATGTCACCGGCCAGATCATCGTCGCCGACGGCGGCGTGACCGATGCCATGCTGGGCCTGATTCCGGCGCCTCCGAAGAAATAGGCACGGCAGCGCCCGAGCCGGTGCAGTCTCAGTGCACCGGTTCCAGTGGGTTGAGCCACTCGTTGCACCGGGATCGCCAACTTGTCTTACGCGGCCCGTAAGCACACCAACTGACTTAGATCACATGGTGATTTCGAGGACATAGCTCCGCCACAGAACAAGGTGTCACTTAGGCTCAGGACCCATTGATTTGGTTGGGCGCTCGTGATTCACCGCTCGAAAACGAGCGGTGACCATGTCTGATCTTTTCTGGTTGAGCGATGCGCAGATGTCGCGTCTTGAGCCTTACTTTCCGAAGTCGCACGGCAAGCCCCGGGTTGATGACCGGCGGGTTCTGAGTGGCATTATCTTCATAAATCGCAACGGCTTGCGGTGGCGCGACGCCCCAAGGGAATATGGCCCCCACAAGACACTCTGCAACCGCTGGAAACGATGGAGCGATAAAGGCGTCTTCGCCCGGATCATGGCGGGGCTGGCCGCTGAGCACGGCGAGGAGACGACTGTGATGATCGACGCCACCCATCTGAAGGCCCATCGCACGGCGTCCAGCCTGGGCGTCAAAAAGGGGGGGGCGTGGACGCCTTATTGGCCGAACCAAGGGAGGCATGAACACGAAGCTGCACGCCATCTGCGACAGATGAGCAATGTCGCGCCATTGGTCCGAGCGACAATGGCGAATGCCGGCCCATCGACCTGTTCCTGACGGCCGGTTCCGTCAGCGACTACATCGGGGCGCGTGCGCTCATCAGCCGGCTGCCCAACGTGAAGTGGCTTCTCGGAGATCGGGGCTACGATGCCGACTGGTTCAGAGAAGCCTTGCAGGACAAGAAGATACGTCCTTGCATCCCGGGCCGGAAGATACGGAAGACACCCATCCGGTATGACAAGCGGCGGTACAAACGCCGTAATCGCCCCTCTCGGGACATCACGTGCCGTGATGCCCTGCCGGGCAGCGATGCAAGATCATGTTCGGTAGGCTCAAGGACTGGCGGCGCGTTGCAACGCGGTACGACCGATGCCCGAAGACCTTCTTCTCGGCGATCGCACTCGCCGCAACCG
>Ga0208328_1000056_pt1 | contig 68062 bp, 61 predicted proteins | sample DeeseametaMP2633_FD_184170 | JGI IMG/M metagenome (GOLD analysis project Ga0208328, IMG submission 184170) | Marine microbial communities from the Deep Atlantic Ocean - MP2633 (SPAdes) | ecosystem: Environmental > Aquatic > Marine > Unclassified | place: Northeast of Antigua and Barbuda, North...
GCTAAGCCCTTAGCTTTTGCAAGAGGGGGGTCGAGATGTCGGCCATCAACAAAACGGGTTAACGCCCGGGTTCTTTGAATACGCAAACATCGAGGATTTGGCGAGCCGCGGAGCGAAGCCGTCAGCGCAAGATCGGGAGCATTGCCCGCGCTCAGCCCTTCGCGCGCGGATGCGCTCGCAGGAACCGCCATTCGTGCCAGACGAGCACGATGATGAAGATGTCGAACGCCGTCAGGGCGATGAGCGCGGGCGAGTGGGTGTGCGAGTAGCGATACAGCTGATAGGCGATGAACGCGGCAAGCACGGCCAGCGACGAGGGATAGGCCCAGAGCTTCTCGCGCAGCAAGGCCGCCACGAGCAGGACCTTCACCAAACCGTGGCTCAGAAGATAGAACGCATAGAAGGACTGGGCCGAGACGGACAGGTGCTGCGCCGCGGAGAGCAGATAATTGGCGATGACATCGTGCGGATCTTCCCGCAGCTCATGCTGCGTCAGGATGCCGACCCAGTGGATGATCGCCGCCGACGGAACGAAATAGAGCGCCAGGCCGCTCAAACACTCGACAAGCGCGTGCACCCCCTTGAGGACAACGCTTATCTCGAAGATCCGGTGAATGCTGCGTTCGTTCATCGTGTCGCGACAGTCCCAAACCCCGGCGTGGCGGCGTCAGCGCGAATATTTGATGAACGGCGTCAGATTGCCGATCCGGTCGTAGAGCTTGCGCGCCGTGGCGTTGAAGTCTTGGGTGAGCCAGTAGACGGCCGGGCAGCCCTCCGCGTCGGCGGCGGCGTAGACCGCCTCGATCAGCGCCCGGCCGATGCCCTTTCCGCGTACATCCGGATCGGCGTAGAGATCCTGCAGATAGCAGACATTCTCGATTTTCCAGCCATGGCGGTGGAACAGGTAATGGACGAGGCCGACCGGCCGGCCGCGGTCGATCGCGATCAGGCCGTGGAATTCGTTCGGCGCGCCGGCGTTGCCGGCGAGCATTCGGTCGAAGGAGGAGCGGTAGACCTCCTCCGTAACGGAGGATTCGTAGAACTCCAGATAGGCCGTCCACAGCCGCCGCCACTCCGCTTCGTCGCCGGCTTCAAGCGGGCGGATCGTCAGTTCGTCAGCCATGGCGGTGCTTCCCGATTTCCGACAGATCGTATTCGGTGGTCTGATAGACCTGGTTGATCCAGTTGCCGAACAGCAGGAAGGCGTGGCTGCGCCAGCGGTTGAGCGGGACCTTTTCCGGGTCGTTGCCGGGGAAGTAATTCACCGGCACGTCGATCGCGGTGCCATTGGCGATGTCGCGGAAATACTCGTCGGCAAGCGTCGTGGAATCATATTCGACATGGTTGAAGATATAGAGCCGGTTGCATTTGCGCTCGGCGATCAGGCACAGCCCGGTGTCGTCGGATTCCATCAGCACGTCCAGCCCCATATCCGCCGCGATGTCGGCGCGGCGCACCTCGGTCCAGCGCGACACGGAGATCTGGAAGTCGTCCGAAAAGCCCATCAGATAGGGCGAGGACGGGTTGAGATTGCGGTGCCGGTAAACGCCGAAGGCCTTCTTGGGCAGCGTATATTTCGGCACGCCGTGGAAGTGCCAGATCGCCGCCATCGCGCCCCAGCAGATGTTGAAGGTCGAATGGACGTTGGTCTCGGTCCAGTCGAGGATCTGCTGCAACTCGTCCCAATAGGTGACCTCCTCGAAGGGCAGGGTCTCGATCGGCGCGCCGGTGATGATGAAGCCGTCGAACTTGCGGTGCTTCACCTCCTCCCAGGTGTGGTAGAAGGACAGCAGGTGCTCTTCGGGCGTGTTCTTCGGCTGGTGGCCGCCGACGCGAACCAGGGTCATCTCCACCTGCAGCGGCGTCGAGCCGACGAGGCGGGCGATCTGCGTCTCGGTCTTGATCTTGTTCGGCATCAGGTTGAGCAGGCCGATCTGCAACGGGCGGATGTCCTGGCGCAGCGCCGTCGTGTCGTCCATGACCATGACACCCTCGCGCACGAGAATGTCGCGGGCGGGAAGCTGGTCTGGAATACGGATCGGCATGGCAGTCGTCTCTCACTCAAACAAAAAACCGGCCGCGAATGTCGCTGCCGGTCGGGACGTTTTTCAAAATTTCGTCTCGGCCCTTTAGCGAGTTTTTTTACGTGGCTGCAAGCCGGCCGGCCAAATCACCACGGGGCGATAGATATGCCTGAAAGGGCATGCGGTCAATGCTTTGGGCTGCGCTCACCCGCCGCGCTGCCTTGCAAGAAAGGCGAGTCGCTCGAACAGATGCACGTCCTGCTCGTTCTTGAGCAGGGCGCCGTGCAGTTTCGGCAGGGCGTTCTTCGCTTCGCCGCGCAGCGTCTCCGGCTCCACGTCGTCGGCGACCAGCAGGCGTATCCAGTCGAGCACTTCCGATGTCGACGGTTTCTTCTTCAGCCCCGCAATATCGCGGATTTCGTAGAACTGGGTCAGCGCGGCATGGACAAGATTTTGCTTGATGCCGGGATAGTGGACGTCGACGATCGCCTTGAGCGTCTCGAAATCCGGGAACTTGATGTAGTGGAAGAAACAGCGGCGCAGGAAGGCGTCCGGCAGTTCCTTCTCGTTGTTCGAGGTGATGATGATGATCGGACGGTGGTTCGCGCGGATCGTCTCGCCGGTCTCGTAGACAAAGAACTCCATCCGGTCGAGTTCCTGCAGCAGATCGTTCGGAAACTCGATATCGGCCTTGTCGATCTCGTCGATCAGCAGCACGGTGCGCTTGTCGGCGGTGAACGCTTCCCACAATTTGCCGCGCTTGATGTAGTTGGTGATGTCCTCGAAACGGGGATCGCCGAGCTGGGAATCGCGCAGCCGCGAGACCGCGTCATATTCGTAAAGACCCTGCTGCGCCTTGGTGGTCGACTTGACGTGCCATTCGATCAGATCGAGGTCCAGCGCCGCGGCAACCTGCTTGGCCAGTTCGGTCTTGCCGGTGCCCGGTTCGCCCTTGACCAGGAGCGGCCGTTCCAGCCGGATCGCCGCGTTGACGGCGACGGTAAGATCCTTCTCGGCGACATAGGCATCGGTGCCTTCGAACAGCATGCGATCGTTCCTTTTTGTATCCGGTCCTGTCTTAGGCATCGGGGCCCGGCCGGGCAAGCGGGCGGCGGAGATTCGATCCGGTCGCGTCTGTGACACATCGCACATCGCGTGACTGCCGATGTTGATAGTTGGTCAAAGCCGGAGGGCGGGGGCGCACCCACCTTCCGGTGGCGGGAGGCCTTGAACGGTCCAAGATTGCCCCACGGATCGAACGGGGCCTCCCTTTCCTCTCCCGGTCGCGTCAGCGCGTGGGAACCGGCGTCTCGCCGCGATAATCGTAGAAGCCGCGGCCCGTCTTGCGGCCCAGCCAGCCGGCCTCGACATATTTCACCAGCAGCGGACAGGGCCGGTATTTCGAATCCGACAGCCCGTCATGCAGCACCTGCATGATCGACAGGCAGGTATCGAGCCCGATGAAATCGGCCAGTTCCAGCGGCCCCATCGGGTGATTGGCGCCGAGCTTCATCGCGGTGTCGATCGCCTCGACCGATCCGACGCCTTCATAGAGCGTGTAGATCGCCTCGTTGATCATCGGCAGCAGGATGCGGTTGACGATGAAGGCGGGGAAGTCTTCGGAAACGGTGGTCGTCTTGCCGAGCGTGGCCACATAGGCTTTCGATGCCTCGAAGGTGACGTCCTCGGTGGCGATGCCGCGCACCAGTTCGACCAGCTTCATGCGCGGCACCGGATTCATGAAATGGATGCCCATGAAGCGTTCGGGCCGGTCGGTCGACGCGGCGAGACGGGTGATCGAGATCGACGAGGTGTTGGAGGCGAGCATCGCTTCGGGTTTCAGCACCGGGCAGAGCTTGGAGAAGATGCCGCGCTTGACCTCTTCCTTCTCGCTGGCGGCCTCGATGACGAGATCGCAATCGGACAGATCCTCCAGCGTGCCGACCGGGACAATCCGCGCCGCCGCCGCGTCGGCGTCGGCCTTGTCCATTTTGCCGCCGCCCACTGCGCGATCCATCGCCTCGACGATCTTCGCTTTGCCGGCTTCGGCATTCTCCAGCGAGATGTCATTGAGTTTCACGTCATAGCCGGCGGTTGCGCTAACCTGCGCGATGCCACAGCCCATCTGGCCGGCGCCGATTACGCCGAGTGTCTTGATGCTTCCCGTCATGTCTTCTTGTCTCGCAGGTTCGTAACCGCTGTTTTCCGGTATTCTGCGATTGCTGCGCTGCAATGTAAACCGGGAATATTGTCGCCCGGAGACGGGGCCTTGCAGTTACGTCGCGGTGTCGAGGCCGAGTTCGCGGCGAAGCTTGCGGGTCAACTTCGCGGCGACCAGACGATGGCTTTCGGCGAGGTAGTCCTTCAGCGCTGCGTCATCCATGCTTTCGCCGGACGTCCGCTGGATCCAGGTCATGCCGCGCGAGGCGAGATAGGGGGCCGGGCGCAGGCCGGGCTGCTGCTTCAGTATATCGAATCCGAGTTCGGACACCTTGAAGGTCACGGCGAGTTCGTCGCCCGCGCTCCAGCCGGCGATGGCGAAGACCTTGCCGCCGACCTTCCAGACATGCGCATCGCCCCACTGGACGACGTGGGTCGTGTGCGGAAGCGAGGCGCAATAGGCGTTGTATTCATCAAGCAACATGGCTCGAACGCTACCCCGGCGCGGCCGCCCGTCCTAGTCGATGAATTCGACTGTTACCCCCTTGCTGACAAGCCTTGCCAGCTCGGCGGCGTCCCAGTTGGTCAGCCGCACGCAGCCATGCGAATTGGTCTTGCCGATGCGATCGGGTTCCGGCGTGCCATGGATGCCATAGGTCGGTTTCGACAGGGCGATCCAGATCGAGCCGACCGGACCATTGGGACCGGGCGGAATGGTCAACACCTTCGTGTTGGTGCCCTGCACGAAATTGATCTTCGGATTGTAGGTGTAGTTGGGATCGAAGGCGACACGTTCGACCTGCACCGTGCCCGATGGTGACGGCGTGTCGGACGAACCGATGGTCGCCGGATAGGCCGCGATCAGTTGCCCCGCCTCATCATAGGCGCGCACTTGCTCATTGGCCTTGTCGGCCTCGATCCGGACGACCGGCTTGTCGACATTGCGGCCGACGGCGGCGACGCGGATGACGCTGCCGGCGCGGTAGAAATTCACGTCGGGATTGAGCTGCTCCAGGTAGCTTTGCGCCATGTGGAAGCGTTCCGCCAGCATCTCCGCCGGCGAGGTGTATGACAGGGCGGTCATCTGCGCCTTTTCGGCGTAGTCCGTGGGAATGCGCTCGGCGAACGGACCCGCCACGTCTTGGGGCGAAATCACGTATTCGATGAATGCCGGCCCGCCGGTGCGTTCCAGTCCCGCGTCGATCGCCGCTTCGTCGCCGGCGGTCAAGGCGACGCCGGTCACGTCGCTCGCGGCCGCCACAGCCTTTCGCACATTGGAGCCCATCTGGCCGTCGATCACGCCCGGTGAGAAACCAAGGCGGTCCAGCAGGATTTGAAGCCTTGCGACCGCCGGTCCCTTGGACGGGACGGCCGGTTCGGGACGCGGCAAGGCGGCTGTTTCGGTGCCGGGTTGCTCTTCGATGCCGGGCGTCGGGCCGTTATCGGGCGCCGGGACGATCTGCGGTTCGGGAGCCTGGCCAGTCGGCGGGATGATCCGCACCTTTGCGTCGGGATCGCGCTCGGCCAGCAATTCGTCGAGGCTGCGGATTTCGGGTTCGCTGCCGCCCGGAGAAACGCCTGGGATCGGGGCCCGCTCCACCGATTCGGGCGCGGGAACGGGGTCGGCGTTGGCATTGCGCGCGCCCGGTGCCGGTTCTGGCGCAGGCGGAAACGTGTTGGGGTCCATTTCCGGCGACGCCGCCAGCGGCGGCAAGACCCGCTCCAGCAGGTTTTGCAGCGGCTGCGGCTCTTCAACCGCGATGATCCGGTTGGTGCGGCGGTCGAAATAGACGCGCCGTCCGTGATTGTCGATGAAGACCCCGACATCGGCCTGCGCGACGGAATAGGTCTGGCCAGTTTGCCCCGCCTGCGCGGAAAGGGCGGACGCCGCCGCCATGGCCGGGGCAAGGAGGAAGAGCAGGCCGATCGTAAGGGAGGTCTTCATGCGGGTTTCCAGGGCACAAAATGATTCCTGCGAGATATAACTGCTCGCACGCGATTTCGTCCCTTCGAAACGCAGGATTTTTCACAATAGCGGCATCAAAAAGGCTGACCCGGCCATTGTCCGGGTCAGATGTCGTTTTTCTGCGAGGGTTCGCGCTTATGCGGCCTCGGACCGGGCGGCCTCGCCCGGCAGGAAGTTCAGGCGGTCGGAGCCCTCGATCACTCGGACGGTCGCCCCGTCCAGGATTTCGCCGCCAAGGATCCGTTCTGCGAGCGGATCCTGGACCTCTTTCTGGATCACACGCTTCAGCGGGCGCGCGCCATAGGCGGGATCGTATCCCTTGTCGGCCAGCCATTTCAGCGCGCCGTCGTCGAACTGCAGAACGATCTTGCGGTCGGCCAGCAGATTTTCGAGGCGCTTGAGCTGGATCCGGACAATGCCGCCCATCTCGGCCTTCTTCAGGCGATGGAACAGGATGACCTCGTCCACGCGGTTGAGGAATTCAGGCCGGAACGAGGCGCGGACCACGGTCATGACCTCATCGCGAACGCTGTCGACATCCTGTCCCTCGCCGAGATTGACGAGATATTCGGCGCCGAGGTTGGAGGTCATGATGATCAGCGTGTTCTTGAAGTCCACGGTGCGGCCCTGTCCGTCGGTCAGGCGGCCGTCATCGAGCACCTGCAGGAGTACGTTGAACACGTCCGGATGCGCCTTTTCGATCTCGTCGAACAGGATCACCTGGTAGGGCCTGCGGCGGACGGCTTCGGTCAGGACGCCGCCTTCCTCGTAGCCGACATAGCCGGGAGGCGCGCCGATCAGGCGGGACACGGAGTGTTTCTCCATGAACTCGGACATGTCGATGCGCACCATCGCCTGCTCGTCGTCGAACAGGAAATCGGCGAGCGCCTTGGTGAGCTCCGTCTTGCCGACGCCGGTGGGGCCGAGGAAGATGAACGAACCGATCGGACGGTTCGGATCCTGCAGCCCGGCGCGGGCGCGGCGCACGGCCCTGGAAACCGACTGGACGGCCTCCGCCTGGCCGACAACGCGCTCGGCGAGTTCGTCTTCCATGCGCAAGAGCTTGTCACGCTCGCCCTCGAGCATCTTGTCGACTGGCACGCCGGTCCAGCGCGAGACGATGTGGGCGACATGGTCGGGCGTGACGGTCTCCTCGACCATCGACCCGGCCGGCGTGTCGCCGCGCCGCTCGGCTTCGACGAGCTTCTTCTCGAGATCGGGAATGCGGCCATAGGCCAGTTCGCCTGCCTTCTGGAACTCGCCCTTGCGCTGGGCGATGGCCAGTTCGTTGCGCGCTTCGTCGAGCTGCCCCTTGAGGTCGGCGGCGGCGCCGAGCTTTTCCTTCTCGGACTGCCACGCGGCGGTCAGGCTGTCGGATTCCTCCTCGAGGCCCGAAAGTTCTTTTTCGAGCTTCGATAGGCGGTCCTGCGATGCCGAGTCCTTTTCCAGCTTCAAGGCCTCGCGCTCGATCTTCAGCTGCATGATGCGGCGGTCGATCTCGTCGAGGGCTTCGGGCTTCGAATCGACCTGCATACGCAGGCGCGACGCGGCCTCGTCGACAAGGTCGATGGCCTTGTCGGGCAGGAAACGGTCGGTGATGTAGCGGTTCGAAAGGGTCGCGGCCGAAACAAGCGCGGAGTCGGAGACACGCACCTTGTGGTGCTGTTCGTATTTCTCCTTCAGGCCGCGCAGGATCGAGATCGTGTCTTCCACGGTCGGCTCCTCGACGAAGACCGGCTGGAAGCGGCGGGCGAGCGCGGCGTCCTTTTCGACGTGTTTGCGATACTCGTCCAACGTGGTCGCGCCGACGCAGTGCAACTCGCCGCGAGCCAATGCCGGCTTCAGCAGGTTGGATGCGTCCATCGCGCCGTCCGCCTTGCCGGCGCCGACCAGCGTATGCATCTCGTCGATGAAGAGGATGATCGAACCGGCAGCCGACTGGACCTCGTTGAGAACCGCTTTCAGGCGCTCCTCGAATTCGCCGCGATATTTCGCGCCGGCGATCAGCGCGCCCATGTCGAGCGCCATCAGTTGCTTGTCCTTCAGGCTCTCGGGCACGTCGCCGTTCACGATACGCAACGCGAGGCCTTCGGCGATGGCGGTCTTGCCGACGCCGGGCTCGCCGATCAGGACGGGGTTGTTCTTGGTGCGGCGCGACAGAACCTGGATCGTGCGGCGGATCTCGTCGTCACGGCCGATAACCGGGTCGAGCTTGCCGTCGCGCGCGTCGGCGGTCAGGTCGCGGGCATATTTCTTCAGCGCGTCGTAGGATTCCTCGGCGCTGGCGCTGTCGGCGGTGCGGCCCTTGCGGATATCGTTGATCGCCTGGTTGAGGGCGGTCGCGGTTACGCCGGCCTTTGACATAATCTCCGAGGTCTTGGCGGACTTCTCCATCGCCATGGCAAGCAGCAGGCGCTCGACCGTGACGTAGCTGTCGCCAGCCTTCTTCGCGACTTCCTCGGCGGTGTTGAGCACCTTCGCAAGCGGCTGGGCCATGTAGAGCTGGCCGTTGCCGCCCTGCACCTTCGGCTGCGCGTTGAGTGCGGCCTCGACGCCGAGACGCACGTCCTTCGTCTTGCCGCCGGCGCGCTCGATAAGCGATGCGGCCAGACCCTCGGTGTCGTCGACGAGGACTTTCAGAAGGTGTTCGGGGGTAAACTGCTGGTGGTCCTGACCCAGCGCGTAAGTCTGGGCGGACTGGATGAAACCGCGGACGCGGTCGGAATATTTCTCAAGGTTCATGTCGGTCTCCAATCGTCCGGAAAGCCTCGTTCGAGCACTGCCGGATCATCGATGACGGGTTCCCGCAAGCGGCAAACCACTGTTCGGACTGAATATGGGAACTGGCGATGGCGAAAAAAAGAGGGGACGGGTGCGACAAGAAGAAACCCGCATCGCGGGGCGATGCGGGTTCGATATTCACCGATTGTCGGGGTTCGGCTCAGGCCTCGGCCGCGACTGCCTTGCTGTCGTCCGGGGACGAATTGTCGCCCCCCTCGGAACCGCTCTCGCCATCCGACGCAGCCTGTTCCTTGGTCGCGCGAGGCTTGCGCGGACGGCGCGCGGGAGCGCGGCGCGGCGCGCTGGCGGCGGCCTGTTCCTGCTCTTCCATCGCCACTTCGACAGGCGTTTCGCCGATCACCGGCTGCGGTGCTTCGGAAGCATCCTCGCCGTTCGGCCTGGCGTCGCCATTGGCAGCCTTGCGTTCCTTGCGCTCGCCGCGATCTTGCCGGTCCTGACGCTCAGGCCGATCCTGCCGTTCCTGACGGTCGCGACGCTGGCGCTGTTCTCCGCCATTGTCGGAGGATGCGTCCTGCGCCGAATTGTTGTTGTCGTCGCCGCCGTCGTCATTGTCGTCGTCCGACTGCTGACGTTCATCGCGCTGCGCCTGCATTTGAGCCTGCGCGGCCATGATGATGCGGTTGTAGTGTTCGGCGTGCTGGAGATAGTTCTCCGCCATCACACTGTCGCCGGACGAAAGCGCGTCGCGGGCGAGCGTAGCGTATTTGTCGGCGATCACCTGGGCATTGCCGCGGATCTTAACGTCCGGACCGTTGCTCTCGTAATTCCGGGAAAGCGGATTCTGGTTACGCCTGTTGCCCCCGCCGCTGTTGCGATTGCGCTGGCGGCGACCTTGCTGTTGTGGTCTCATCAGACTCTCATGTTGTCATTACAGTGCATACAGAGTGCGCATTGCGCCTGTCCGTTCCGGGCGAAGGTTTCCCCTTACCTCGCCCAGGATTATGAATTGGCTTGTGTGCGTGCCTCTTCGCCGATCTCGCACAATTGATCAACGGGAAGGCGGGTGTCCGCACGGTCACATTCGGGTTTTCCGTTGGGTGCCGGACCAGCGGCCTGATTAGTAAGCCGCTACCAACTAGGTAGCCTTCCGATGGTGCATTGCCAAGTGATTTTTTCACAACAGCATGCAAGTTTCTGTCATTTCACAAAAAAAAGTGCCCGATCGTGGCCCGAATAGTCCTTTCGTATACCGATTCTGCGAAATCCGAGGTCTTCGAAAAGAATCGTCACGTCTTCTTTTTGATCATGACCGATTTCGACTGCGAGCGCGCCCCGGCCGGACATATATGCCGGCGCCTGCTCGGCCAGGATGCGGTAGGCGGCCAGTCCGTCGCCGCCGCCGTCGAGCGCGGCCAACGGGTCATAATCGCGCACATCGCTGTCGAGCGAAGCGATGTCGCCGCTGCGGATATAGGGCGGATTGGACAGGATCAGGTCGAATTCGCCGGCAATCGCCTCGAACCAGTCCGAGCGGACGGGTGCGAAGCGGTCTTCCAGTCGAAGTGCCGCGGCATTCTGTTCGGCCGCGTCGAGGGCCTCATCGGAAATGTCGCTGCCGATCGCGACCGTCCCCGGCACCGTTGCGAGAAGTGCGAGCGCGATTGCCCCGGTTCCCGTGCCGAGATCGAGGATGCGGCAGGTGCCGGTCTGGCGGACCGTGTCCTTGACGAAGGGCAGTACGAGGTCGACCAGCGTTTCGGTGTCCGGACGCGGCACCAGGGTCGAGGCGTTGAGCTTCAGCGGCAGGCCGTAGAATTCACGCTCGCCGATGATGCGATGGACCGGTTCACGACGAAGTCGGCGGGCGAGGCAGTCCTCGAAACGCTCGATCAGATCCGGCGGTACGATCCGGCCCGCCTCGGTGATGCGCGACAACACGGTAAAGCCGGTCGCATGTTCGAGAAGCAGGCTCGTGTCCAGATCGGGGGTGACAATGCCGGCTTCGGCGAGCCGCCGCCTCGAATCCTGGAACAGGCCTTCGATCGATTGCGGGGCGATCTCGGCGCTCATGCGGGCTCCTCGGAGAGCAGTTTCGCCTGGTGATCGGCGATCAGCGGATCGATCACGTCGTCGAGTTCGCCCTCCATGACGCGATCCAGCTTGTACAGCGTCAGGTTGATGCGATGGTCGGTCAGCCGGCCCTGCGGGAAGTTGTAGGTGCGGATGCGTTCGGAGCGGTCGCCCGATCCGACTTGCAGGCGGCGCGATTCGGCGCGTTCGTCGGCGGCCTTCTGGCGTTCCATGTCGTAGAGGCGGGCGCGCAGGACCTCCATGGCGCGGGCGCGGTTCTGGTGCTGGGACTTTTCCGCCTGGACGACGACGATGCCGGTGGGGATATGGGTAATGCGGACAGCCGAGTCGGTCGTGTTGACGTGCTGGCCGCCGGCGCCTGATGCGCGCATCGTGTCGATCCGGATGTCCTGGTCGCGAATATCGACATCGACATCCTCGGCTTGCGGCAGGACGGCGACGGTTGCCGCGGAGGTGTGGATACGCCCGCCAGCCTCGGTTTCGGGCACGCGCTGGACGCGGTGGACGCCGGATTCGAACTTCAGCCGCGAGAAGACGCCGCGCCCCGATACCTTGGCGATGATTTCCTTGTAGCCGCCGGCGTCGCCCTCGGAGGCGGAGATGATCTCGATCTTCCAGCCATGGCCGGCCGCGTAGCGCTCGTACATGCGGAAAAGGTCACCGGCGAATAGGGCGGCTTCGAGGCCGCCGGTGCCGGCCCGGATTTCGAGAATGGCGTCCTTGGTGTCGGCGGCGTCCTTGGGCAGCAGCAGGAGCTGGATGTCCTTTTGCAGCGCCTCGATCTTCTCCTCGACTTCCGGCAACTCCATCTCGGCGAGCGCGCGCATGTCGCCATCGGTCGCCTTGTCGGAGAGCAGGATATTCAGGTCGTCGCGTTCGGAGAGCGCGGCGCGATAGGCGTTGATGCGGCCGACAATGTCCTCCAGCTCGGCATATTCCGAGGCGAGCTTCACATAGGTCTCGCTGTCGGGACCGTTCGCCAATTCGCTTTCCAGCATGGCGAAGCGCTTGACCATCAGGTCCATCTTGTCGGCGGGAAGTTCAATCATGCGTCGGTGCGCCGGTCATGCTCTCAGGTGAGGGGAATGTCGTGTTTGTCCGCGAAATCGCGGATTGTCTTTCGCATATCGGTGACGCCGCGGTCGTTTTCAATCGCCTCGTTCAGCGTCGCCGACAGCGCGGCGAGGTCGGTGGCCAGCAGCGCCGCCTTGACTGGGCCGATGCCCGCCGCCGACATCGACAGATCGCGGATGCCGATCGCGGCCAGAGCCAGGGCGGAAACCGGAGATCCGGCGAGTTCGCCGCAAAGCGTCAGCGCGGTGCCGTTTTTCTCCGCGGCACGGACGACGCTGCGCAACGCCCGCAGGAAAGGCCGCGATATCGGTTCGAAGCGGGACGCGATCTGCGGATTGCCGCGGTCGGTGGCGGTCATGAACTGGAACAGGTCGTTCGAGCCGATCGAAACGAAGTCGACGGCGCGCATCAGCGCTTCGAGGTCGAAGAGAAGCGCCGGTACCTCCAGCATCGCGCCGAGCCGCAGCCGTGTCGGCAGGCCATGGCCGAAGCGCGAAAGGTGCTGCACCTCGCGGTTGATGATGGCGCGCGCCTGCTCGATCTCGCCAATATCCGTGACCATCGGCAGCATGATGCGCAATTCGCGGCCCGATGCTGCCTTTAGCAGCGCCCGCAGCTGGGTCCGGAACAGGCCTGGCCGGTCGAGCGACAGGCGGATGGCGCGCCAGCCGAGCGCCGGATTTTCCTCCTGCGGAGCGCCGCGGAAATAGGGCAGCACCTTGTCTCCGCCGATATCTAGGGAGCGGAAGGTCACCGGCTTCTTGCCGGCGGCTTCCAGGACGCTGCTGTAGAGCGCTTCCTGCGCCTCGGCGCGCGGAAAGGTCTCCGCGATCATGAATTGAAGTTCGGTGCGGAACAGTCCGATACCGACCGCGCCGGATTCGTCGAGCTGCGGCAGGTCGACGAGGAGACCGGCATTCATGTGCAGGTTGAAGCTCTGGCCGTCCTTCGTCATCGAAGGCTTGTCGCGCAGATCGCGATATTCCTGCTGGCGGCGGGCGCGGAAGCGGACCTTTTCAGCATAGGCCGTCTCGACATCCGGCTGCGGGCGCAGATGCACGTCGCCCGACAGGCCGTCGACGATGATCGCGTCGGCGTTTTCCGAGAGCGCCACGATACCCTTGGCCTGGCCCACCACGGGAATGCCCATGGCGCGGGCGACTATGACGACATGGCTCGTTGCCGCGCCGTCCTCGAGCACGAGGCCGCGCAGGTTCTTGCGCGGATAGTCCAGCAGCTCGGCGGCGCCCATGGATCGCGCAACGATGATCGTGTCCGGCGGCAGCTTTTCGTCGCGGCTGGCGGTGTCCTCGCCCATCAATTCGCGCAGCAGGCGGTTGGCGAGATCGTCGAAATCGCTCATGCGCTCGCGCAGATAGGGATCGGAGACAACCGACATGCGGGCGCGCATGTCGCTCTGGACCTTCTCGACGCTCGCCTCGGCCGTCAGGCCGTTGCGGATCGCTTCCTCCAGCCGCCGCACCCAGCCCTTGTCATGGGCGAACATCCGGTAGCTCTCCAGCACGTCGCGGTGTTCGCCCTCGAAGGCGATCTCGCGACGCGCCAGCATGTCGTCGATCGTCAGGCGCAGCGAGGAAAGCGCGGAGGCGAGGCGCTCGATTTCGGTGTCGCTGTCCTCGTTGAACAGGTTGGTGACGACGATGCGCGGTTCATGCAGGACGACGTGGCCGAGGCCGATGCCTTCGGCGAGCGCCTGTCCGTTGGAGGTGACAGGCCGGGTCAGGTCGAGCTCGATACCGGCCGTCGAGAGGCGTTTCAGGTCGCCGGCGGCGATCAGTTCGCCGAGCACCATGGCTGTTGTTTCGAGCGCCTCGACCTCGTCCTCGCCATAGACGCGGTGTGCCTCGTTCTGGACAACGAGAACGCCGAGCGTGCGGCCGGCGCGCAGTATCGGCACGCCGAGGAAGGAGTTGTAGACCTCTTCGCCCGTCTCCGGCAGATATTCGAAGGCGGGGTGTTTCTGGGCTTCGGCGAGGTTCAACGGCCGCGCCGAAGAGGCGATCGAGCCGACAAGACCCTGGCCGAGACGCAGGGCGGAGAGGTGCACCGCATTCGGGTTGAGGCCGACCGTAGCGTAGAGTTCGAGCACGCCGTCGGCGCGCAGCACGTAGGCCGAGCAGACTTCCGCGACCATGTTCTGGGCGATCTGGCGGACGATCCGGTCGAGTCGCTCCTGCGGCTCCATTGGCTCCGCCATGATCTCGCGCAGCCGTTTCAGCAGAACCCGTGGTCCGGCATCCGCCTCACGTATCACATGCATCTCCCGGCAATTGCACGCCCCGAAATCACTTGCCTTCGCGCGCGGCGGGCTTCGCCGGCGCTTCCATCCCTATGGCATAGCCGTAGGGACTAAAGCTTGTCGAGACCGTAGACGTCGTGCAGCGTGCGCACGGCGAGTTCGCAATAGGGCCCGTCGATCAGGATCGAGATCTTGATTTCGGACGTGGTGATGGCGCGAATGTTGATTCCCTTGCCCGCCATCGCCTTGAAAGCGGTGGCTGCGACACCGGCATGGCTGCGCATGCCGACGCCGATCACCGAGACCTTGGCGAGGCCCGTGTCCGAATGGACCGCATCGTAGCCGACCTCGTCCTTGACGTTTTCGAGCGCCCGCAGGGCCTTGTCCATGTCGCTGCTCGGCACCGTGAAGGTCATGTCCGTAAACTGGCCGTCGCCCGAAACGTTCTGGACGATCATGTCCACATTGATGCCGGCCTCGGCGAGCGGGCCGAAAATGGCGGCGGACACGCCCGGACGGTCCTGCACACGGCGCAGCGAAATCTGCGCCTCGTCGCGCGTATAGGCGATACCGGTCACATTCTGCTTTTCCACGATCTCATCCTCATCACAGATCAACGTGCCCGGCGGATTGTCGAAGTCATCCATGCCGGGAGCGTCCGGAGCCTCGAAGCTCGAGCGCACGAAGGTGCGCACATTGTGCACCATGGCCAGTTCCACCGAGCGGACCTGCAGCACCTTGGCGCCGAGCGAGGCCATTTCGAGCATTTCCTCGAACGACACCTTGCCGAGCCGCTTGGCCTTCGGCTCGATGCGCGGGTCGGTCGTGTAGACGCCGTCCACATCGGTATAGATGTCGCAGCGGTCGGCGTGAACCGCCGCGGCGATCGCCACAGCGCTCGTATCCGACCCGCCGCGGCCGAGCGTCGAGACGCGATTGTCCGGCGCGACGCCCTGGAAACCGGCGACAACCGCGACCTGGCCTATTTTGAAGCGTTCGATCAGCCGCTCGCCATTGATCTCCTGGATGCGCGCCGCGCCGTGGGCGTTGTCGGTCTTGATCGGGATCTGCCAGCCCTGCCAGGAGCGGGCATCGACTCCCATAGACTGCAGGACGATCGCCAGCAGGCCGGCGGTCACGAGTTCGCCGGAGGCGACGATCGCGTCATATTCGCGCGCATCGTGCATCGGCGAGGCGGCGCGGGTCAGGTCGACCAGCTCATTGGTCTTGCCCGCCATGGCGGAGACGACGACGGCGACTTCGTGGCCGCTGTCGACTTCCCGTTTCACATGCCGCGCGACGTTGCGGATGCGGTCGATATCGGCGACGGAAGTGCCGCCAAATTTCATGACGATACGGGCCATGGCGGATTGAATGCTCGGCTTTAGGTTCGGATTTCGGGCGACTTGCGTCCGACAGGTCGGAGCGCTCCTTATCCAATTGCGTCAATCGTCGCAAGTTTGGCTTTGGCCGATCGTCGCGCCCGCCTCTTGACTTGCCGGTCTCCCGGCCCGAGTTGAGAGAGGAAATATGAAGGAAGCGATGGCATGGACAGCCCAGCAACGACGATCGACGCCGCGGAAGTCGAACGGTTTTCCCGGATGGCCGCCGAATGGTGGAGCCCGACCGGAAAGTTCAAGCCGCTGCACAAGTTCAATCCGGTTCGCCTGAGCTATGTTCGCGAAACGGTCATCGACCATTTCGGGCTCGACCCGAAGGCCGCCAAGCCCTTCGAAGGCCTGCGTTTCCTCGATATAGGCTGCGGCGGCGGCCTGCTGTCGGAACCGATGGCGCGGCTGGGCGCCGATGTCGTCGGCGCGGATGCCTCTGAGACGAATATCGAGGTGGCGAAGATCCATGCAGAGCAATCCGGTCTCGCGATCGACTATCGCGCCACCACCTCGGAAAACCTGCAGGCGGCTGGCGAGACCTTCGATGTCGTCCTGAACATGGAAGTCGTCGAGCACGTTTCCGACGTCGATCTCTACATGAAGTCCTGCGCGGCGATGGTGCGGCCCGGCGGGCTGATGTTCGTCGCGACGATCAACCGCACCTTGAAGGCCTACGGGCTTGCGATCATTGGCGCGGAACACATCCTGCGCTGGCTGCCCCGGGGAACGCACCAATACGAAAAACTCGTCACGCCCGCCGAACTGGATGCCGCCCTTCAGGAAACGGGCGTGCAGATCACGCGGCGCAGCGGCGTGAGCTACAACCCGATTGCCGATCAATGGCGGCTGTCGCGCGATATGGACGTCAACTACATGGTGGTCGCCGAGCGGCCGAACGGCTGAGCGGCGATCAGTTCATGTCTTCGGGCAGGTCGGGCAGCGGCATGATCTCGACGCCTTCGTCGAGAAGCTCGGTGACTTCTTCCGGCGACGCCTTGCCATAGATGCCGCGGGCATCGGCCTCGCCATAGTGGATCTTGCGGGCTTCCTCCGGAAAGCGCGCGCCGACATCCTCGCCGGACTTGCGGACCTCGCGGGCCATGGCCTGCAATTTCGCCACAACCTCCCGCTGAACCGCATTGCCGGTGGCGACGGCGACCTCTTCGCGCTTGCGCGCTGTCGCCACATTGGGCGCCATCAGCGCCTTCGACACATGGCCGGAACCGCAGGTCGGGCATTCGAGGAAGCCGCGCTTGTTCTGCGTTTCATAATCGCCGCTGTCGCGGAACCAGGCCTCGAAGCCATGGCCGTTATCACATTTGAGCGAAAACTTGATCACCTTGAACGCTCCGGTCGGGCCCTCATTGTGGGCCGACGAGATTAAACTGTCGTATATTTTTAAGATTGGGAATTTTCTGCCGGGCTTCAAGCACGGCGTCGAGATCGATCTCCGCCGTGATAACGCCCGGTTCGTCGTCGTCCTTCTCCGCGATGATGCGGCCCCACGGGTCGATGATCAGCGAATGTCCGTAGGTTTCGCGGGTGTCCTCATGGGTGCCGCCCTGCGCGGCGGCGATCATGAAGGCGCCGTTCTCGATGGCGCGGGCGCGCAGCAGGACATGCCAGTGCGCTTCGCCGGTCTGCCGGGTGAATGCGGCCGGTGAGGTGAGGATGTCCGCGCCGGCGAGCGCCTGCTGGCGAAAGATGTCGGGGAAGCGCACATCGTAGCAGATGGCGAGGCCGACAAGCGCGTCATCCATTTGCACGGTCACAGCGCTGTCGCCCGGCTGGTAGACCGCCGATTCCCGCCAGCTCTCGCCATTGTCGAGATCCACATCGAACATGTGGATCTTGTCGTAGGAAACGCGCTTTCCACCGTCCGGCGCGAACAGGAAGGCGCGATTGGCCACCTTGCCGTCGCCGAGCGCGATGGGTGTCGAGCCGACATGCAGCCAGATGCCGAGGTCCTTCGCAAGCGACGATGCCGTCGCCGCGATCGGATCTTCGGCTTCGGGCGAGATTTCTTCCAGCAGCGTCGGGCGGTTCTTCTGGATAAGGCCAGTCATCTCCGGTGTCTGGACATAGGTCGCGCCGCGGCCTGCCGCCTCGCGGACAAGCCGTTCCAGATCGTCGCGGTTGACGGCGATGTCGGTTGTCGACCGCATCTGGACAGCGGCGCAAGTGAGCGGACGGGCCATGGTCAGGCGGCTGCCAGCAGCGGGTCGAGCTTGCCGGCGCGCTCCAGCGCATGCAGGTCGTCGCAGCCGCCGACATGGATGTCGCCGATGAAGATCTGCGGGAATGTGGAACCGCCGTGCGAGCGCTGGATCATTTCGCGCTTCAGGTCCGGATTGAAGGTCGCATCATGTTCGACATAGGCAACGCCTTTCTTGTCGAGAAGACGCTTGGCGGCGCTGCAGAATCCGCAGAACTGACGTGTATAGATGGTGACATTGGCCATAGAGGGCATCCTTTTCCAGGCAGCTATATATGTGCACTGCATGATGGTGAAAAGATCGCCTTATCGGAAGGTCCGGTGGTGAAGCGGTCCTGTAAAATGCGCGACAACGCGCGAGAAGGTCAGAACGTTGACCTCTGAGGCGCCAGCGCGCTTCAGCGCCTTGGTCGCGGCGATGATCGTTGCGCCGGTCGTATAGACGTCATCGATCAGCAGCACCGTTCGTCCGGAGACGGCGATCTCGCGCTCCGCGGGCACGCGAAAGGCGCCGCGGACATTCAGGCGGCGTTCGTTCGCGGTCAGGCCCACCTGCTGGCGTGTCGGTTTGACGCGCTGCAGCGCTCCCGGCTCGAAATTCAGGCCCGTCTGGCGGGCGATGGCGCGCGAAAGCTCGGCCGACTGATTGTACCGGCGGGCAAGAAACCGACGCTTGTGCAGGGGCACGGGCACGATGATGTCGCTCTCGCCGACAAGCTCGCTCCCGGCCCGCAGCATCCAGCGCGCCATCCAGGGCGCCAGTTCTGTCTGGTCGCCATATTTGAGGCGCTGCACGAGTTGGCGCGCAATGCCGGCATGCAGTACGGCGGCGCGCGCGCGGCGATATGGCGGCGGGTCGGCCAGCGCCTCGGCGCTGATCATGCGCTCGCCGAAGTCATGCTGAAAGGGCGTACCGGTCACGTCGCAGACCGGCTCGGCGATGAAATGCAGTTGCGACCAGCAGTCCGGACACAGCGTGCCGCGCTCGGCGACATGCATGCGACAGGAAAGGCACGTGTCGGGAAACAGGATCGAGACGACGGCGCGGCTCGCCATTTGCGTCAATTGCGTCATGTGAACGCCCCGAGGCTGGCAGCGAAGGGATTTACTGTTACAGAAGCGGCCATGGCCGTCAAAACAATCATCGATCTCGAGCAGGTCCGAAGAAACCGCCGCCGCGCCACCAGGATTGGCGCGGAAGGAGCCGATTTCCTGTTTCGCGCGATTTCGGAGGATCTCGACTTCAGACTGTCGACCGTGAAGCGCGACTTCGAACGCGGGATGCTGTTCGTTCCCGACGGCGCGCCGCGGTTGGCGATGGAGGAAAGCGGTCTCCTCGTACGCCATGGCGCGAGCGACACCAGCGCGGACGAGGCGCTTGGCCTCGGCGAGGCGGATTACGATCTGGCAGTCAGCCTGCTGACGCTGCATGAGACGAACGACACTCCCGGCGTGCTGGCGCAGATCCGCCGGGCGCTGAAGCCGGACGGGCTGTTTCTTGCCTGCGTTCCCGCCGCCGGCACACTCGGCGAGTTGCGCGATTGCCTGATCGCGGCGGAAGCTGAATTGACCGGCGCGGCCAATGCCCGCGTCCTGCCATTCCTCGACGTGCGCGATGCCGGCGCCCTGTTGCAAAGGGCGGGCTTTGCCCTGCCGGTCACCGACAGCGAGACGCTGACGGTGCGCTACGACACACTTTTCAACCTGATGCTCGATCTTCGGACCATGGGCGCCACCAACACGCTGGCTTCGCGCAGCCGGTCATTTTCCCGGCGCGACCTGTTCGGCAAGGCGGCGGAACTCTATGCCGCGCGCCACAGCGATGCGGACGGGCGGGTGCGCGCTTCGTTCAATTTCGTCTGGATGTCGGGATGGGCGCCGCATGAATCGCAGCAAAAGCCGCTGAAGCCGGGCAGCGCAACGGCGCGGCTGGCGGATGTCCTTAAGGACAGGTCCGGCGGCGAGAAGGGGTAAACCCCGGAAAACGGATCAGCAGTCGCCCGTGCGCGCGCCGTTGGAATGGATGACACAGGTGGAGGTGGGGGACATCTGAAGGACGCTGCGGCGCAGCGTGTACTGCCGCTCGCCGGATCGGACCGTCCCGGTCGCCATGCGGTCGACGCCGGTATAGAATTGTCCGCCGGCGACAGACATTTCTTCCGAGCGGTCCAGCAAGGGCGTCAGGAACAGGGCGATAGCGATTGCAAAGGACCCGAACAGAAGCGTTATCCGCACCATTCCGAAGCCTGCTTCGGTGAATGTGGACGCATTTTGAGGCCGCAGATCGGCCCAATCGCGGTCATTATGCATGTTAACTAACCCCCTCTTGACGACGAGACAAACGCACCGCCGGAAAGCTGTAAAGCCCGGCATATTCATATCGAATCGCACATTGTAATAAATGTTTGATTAACGACGTTTGTTAGGGGTTGCCAAGGGGGCGATCACAGAAGGTCCTGAATGACTGGAATCAGCGGGATATCCGCAGGCGGCATCGGATAATCGCGCAGGGCGGCGGCCCGGACCCATTTCAGTTGCTGGCCTTCGCGCGACACCGGGATGCCCTGATACTTGCGGCAGACATAAAGCGGCATCAGCAGGTGGAAATCATCATAGGCATGGCTGGCGAAGGTCAGCGGCGCAAGGCAGGGTTCCTCGGTCTCTATGCCAAGCTCCTCATGCAGTTCGCGCACGAGGGTCTGCTCCGGCGTCTCGCCCGTCTCGATCTTGCCGCCGGGAAATTCCCACAGGCCGGCCATGGACTTTCCCTCGGGCCGGCGCGCCAGCAAAACGCGGTTGTCGGTGTCGAGCAACGCGCAGGCGGCGACAAGGAGAAGTCGTTTCGGCGCTGCCTCGCTCACGGGAGGGTCACTCGCCCTTCTGGCGGTAGGAATAGGAATAGGCTTCCTGGAAGCCGAGCCTCGTGTAGAGATCGACCGCGGACTTGTTGGCGACCATGACCTGCAGCCAGGCGCGCTGCGCGCCTTGCGCGGCCGCCCAGCGCAGCGCGGCGCGAACGATCGAGCGGGCATAGCCCTTGCCGCGCTGATCTTCGCGGACGGCGACGTCGAACAGGCCGGCAAGGTCGTTGTCGTGCACGCACAGGGCGGACGCCACCGGCCCGTCATCGTCTTCCAGAACGAACATGCCGCTCGGCGGGCGGATCGATTCGACGACCTCGGTGAGGCCGGGCTTTCTTTCGCCCTCCATCGCGCGGATCCCGATGGACGCATCGACATAGCGTCCGATGTCCTGCAGCGGAATCTGGTCGATGCCGCTGTCGAGATCGATGTCCTTGAGCGACGCGATCATCACCCTGGTTTCATCGAAGCGCCGCCAGCCATTGGCGTCGAAATGCGCGTTGAGCTGCAACGGCGCCAGTGGCGACAGTCGGAAGACGAGTGGCCGGCCATAGGAGCTGAAACGCTTGGCGGCGCGGGTGATCCGCTGGTCGATATCGCGGACATCGGACGGATCGAGCGGATTGACGGAGTTCAGGCGCTTTGAAGGGTGGCCGGCGGTGAGGCGCACCGCCCAGCTTCCATCGTAGTGCACGGAAGCCGCGGGCCAGGCACGGAATCCCACGGCTTCGAGACGCCTGACGAGGGCGAGCCCGGACATTTTGTTAACTCCTGTAATCGCCATTGATCGCGACATATTCCTTCGTGAGGTTGCAGGTCCAGGCCGTGAAGCTGCCGTCGCCAAGGCCGATATCGGCGCGAATGACGATCTCTTCATTCGCCATGTAGGCGCTCGCGGCCTCTTCGGAATAATCCTCGCGTCGTTCTCCTTCGCTGGCGAGAAGGAGATCGCCGAACCAGATGGCGAGACGGTCGCGGTCCGCGGGCTCGCCCGCCTTGCCGACCGCCATGACAACGCGGCCCCAATTGGCGTCCTCGCCGGTGATTGCCGTCTTGACCAGCGGGGAATTGGCGATAGCCATCGCGATGCGCTTGGCGGAGTTGTCCGAAACCGCGCCGGTGACGTCGACGCGCACCAATTTGGTCGCGCCCTCGCCGTCCTTGACGATCATCAGCGCCAGCTCTTGCAGGCACTCACCGAAGGCGGTCGCGAAATCCGCGAGGCGCGGATCGTCCGGGTCGGCGATCGCCGGTGCGCCTTCCGCCTTGCCGGTCGCAAAAGCGAGCAGCGTATCGGAGGTCGAGGTGTCGGAATCGACCGTGACGGCGTTGAAGGTGGTCGGCGTGAAACGGTCGAGCAGGGCTTGCAGGACCGCCGCCGATACCGGAGCGTCGGTGGCGACATAGGAGAGCATTGTCGCCATGTCAGGCGCGATCATGCCGGCGCCCTTTGCGATGCCGTTGATGATCACCTCCGCGTCGCCGAGGCGGACGGTGCGGGTCACCATTTTCGGGAAGGTGTCCGTCGTCATGATCGCATGGGCGGCCTCGTTCCAGAGGCCATCTTCCGCGCGAGCGACCATGTCGGCGAGGTGACGCTCGAAATGCGAGGGATCGAGCGGTTCGCCGATCACGCCCGTCGAGGACAGGAACACCTCGTCCTCGGCGCAGCCAGCCGCGCCCGCTGCGGCCGTTGCGGCGACGGCGGTGGTGTGGCGGCCCTTCTTGCCGGTGAAGGCATTGGCGTTGCCGGCATTGACGACAAGGATACGGGCCTTGCCGCCGGACAGGTGCTCGCGGCACAGCTCGACCGGGGCGGACGGGCATTTCGACCGGGTGAAGACACCGGCGACCGCCGTGCCTTCGTCGAAAACCATGGCCATCAGGTCGACGCGGTTCTTGTATTTGATGCCGGCCTTGGCAGTGGCGATGCGGACGCCGGAGATTGCCAGCATGTCCGGCAGGGTTTTCGGCGCGAGCGGAGAAACGCTGGTCATCTTGCCTCCCGTCGCCGCTTTACTGCTGGGGCTGCGGGGGCTGTTGCGCGCTCATCGCCTTGTCATAGGCGTCCTTGAGCGCCGGATCGCTGACTTCGACCTTCGCCTCGTCGCGCAGGCTGTTGAGGAGATCGAAATAGCGCTCGCGCAGCATGACGGAACGGATCTGGTTCTCGACCTCGGCGAAAGCCGGCGGCTGCACGGCGCGCTTGTCCTCGACCTTGATGACATGCCAGCCGAACTGCGTCTGGACCGGTTCCTCGGTATAGGCGCCGACATCCAGGGCGAAGGCGGCTTCCTCGAATTCGGGAACCATGCGGCCGCGGGAGAAATAGCCCAGATCGCCGCCGGCGGGACCGGACGGACCTGTCGATTTTTCCTTGGCGAGCGTCTCGAAATCCGCACCCTTGTCGAGTTCGGCGATGATCGCTTTCGCTTCATCCTCGGTTTCGACGAGGATGTGGCGGGCGCGGACCTCGTTTTCGGGCGGCGTCGCCGCGACTTCCTTGTCGTAGCGGGCGCGTACGTCCTCGTCGGTGATCTTGTCGAGCACTTCGGCCTTGAAATAGGCATTGTGCAGGGCGCGCTGGCGCAGGAACTCGAGCCGGCTCTTGAAATCCTCGGTTTCGTCGAGGCCTTCTTCCTGCGCTCTCCTGGCAAGCGCGCGGATATCGACGAGCGCCGTCAGCGCGGCTGCGTCGCGGCCTTCCTCCGGCACCTGGCCAAGCTGGTCCTGCAGGTCGTTGAGGGTCATGTCGAGATCGCGGCGGGTGATCGGCTCGCCATTCAGCGTGGCGAGAACCTCGTCCTGATCTTGCGCCATCGCGGACGGCAAGGTGCCGGCGAGCGTCATTGATGCCACCGCCAAACCGGCGACGGCGCCGCGCATGGAAGCGGCTGACAGGAGGTTGAACGAACGGAAAATCTGCATTGATCACTCGCCTGGTTGCGAAAAAAGGTTACACGGATTCAATCGAAACGCGCCGCGCGGCATAGGGTTTCTTGGTTCGGCGCAACGTTGACATCACAATTTGCCCCTCTTATCTGTCCTTCGCTATCGCGTCCACCTCCGAATAGCCGGATTCCGGGGCGAACTAGCATCGCACGACCGACGCAAACACGAAGAATTCAAGCCGCCACACGACGCGGCAAATCCTTGGGAAAGGACCATTTTCATGGTCAATTTCGGCGGCTTCGCCCGCAAGATTTTCGGTTCTGTCAATGACCGCCGCCTCAAGTCGCTGAACCCCAAAGTCGCCGCGATCAACGCGCTGGAAGACGAGATTGCGGCGCTCAGCGACGAACAGCTTCGCGGCAAGACGGAAGAGTTCAAGGCCCAGATCCGCGACGGCAAGACCGTCGACGACATCCTGATCCCGGCCTTCGCGGTCGCCCGCGAAGGCGCCAAACGGGCGCTCGGCATGCGGCCGTTCGATGTCCAGCTGATCGGCGGCATGGTGCTGAATGAGGGCGCCATCGCGGAGATGCGGACCGGTGAGGGCAAGACGCTTGTCGCTACGCTTCCGGTCTATCTCAATGCACTGACCGGTCGCGGCGTTCATGTCGTCACGGTGAACGACTACCTGGCCTCGCGCGACGCCGAGTGGATGGGCAGGCTCTACAAATTCCTCGGCCTGTCGGTCGGTGTCATCGTCCATGGTCTCGACGACAATCAGCGCAAGCTCGCCTATGACTGCGACGTCACCTACGCGACAAACAACGAACTCGGCTTCGACTATCTGCGCGACAACATGAAGTACGAGCGCGCCCAGATGGTGCAGCGCGACCATGCTTTCGCGATCGTCGACGAGGTGGACTCGATCCTGATCGACGAGGCGCGCACGCCGCTGATCATTTCCGGGCCGCTCGACGACAAGTCCGAACTCTACATCGCCATCGACAAGTTCGTGCCGTTGCTGAGCGAGGAAGACTACGAGATCGACGAGAAGCAGCGCTCCGCGACCTTTACCGAAGAAGGCACGGAGAAGCTCGAGCGGATGCTCGAGGAAGCCGGCATGCTGAAGGGCGAGAACCTCTACGACATCGAGAATGTCGGCATCGTTCACCACGTCAACAATGCGCTGAAGGCCCACAAGCTGTTCCAGCGCGACAAGGATTACATCGTCAAGAACGGCGAGGTCATCATCATCGATGAGTTCACCGGCCGCCAGATGCCCGGCCGCCGGTTCTCGGAAGGGCTGCACCAGGCGCTGGAAGCCAAGGAAGGGGCGTCCATCCAGCCGGAGAACCAGACGCTCGCCTCCGTGACCTTCCAGAATTACTTCCGCATGTATGACAAGCTGGCCGGCATGACCGGTACGGCGTCCACGGAAGCCGAGGAATTCGGCAATATCTACGACCTCGGCGTCGTCGAGATCCCCACCAACCTTCCGATCCAGCGCATCGACGAGGACGACGAGGTTTATCGCACCGTCGACGAGAAATATGCCGCGGTGGTCCTGGACATCATTGCGAGCCAGAAAAAGGGCCAGCCGGTTCTCGTCGGTACGACCTCGATCGAGAAATCGGAAATGCTGTCGGCGATTCTGAGCAATCCGAAGGGCCTCAAGCATATCCGCGACACGATCAAGACGCGGCTCGACTCCATCAAGGAAGGCAAGGAGCCGGAGCTTCGCGAGTATCTGCAGACCTCGCTGGACAATCTCGATGCGGTGATCAAGGACGGCGGCGTCAAGCACGAGGTGCTCAATGCGCGCCAGCATGAGCGCGAGGCGTTCATCGTCGCGCAGGCCGGCGTGCCGGGAGCGGTGACCATCGCCACCAACATGGCTGGCCGCGGCACGGACATTCAGCTCGGCGGCAATGCCGAGATGCGCATCGAGCAGGAACTGGCCGATGTCCCGGAAGGCGAGGAACGCGAAAAGCGCATCGCCGAGATCGTCGAGGACATCAAGCGGCTCAAGGCGCGGGCGCTGGAAGCCGGCGGTCTCTACGTGCTGGCCACCGAGCGTCACGAAAGCCGCCGCATCGACAACCAGCTGCGCGGCCGCTCCGGCCGTCAGGGCGACCCCGGCCGTTCGAAATTCTTCCTGTCGCTGCAGGACGATCTGATGCGCATCTTCGGATCCGACCGCATGGACGGCATGCTGCAGAAGCTCGGCCTCAAGGAAGGCGAGGCGATCATCCATCCGTGGATCAACAAGGCGCTTGAAAAGGCCCAGAAGAAGGTCGAGGCGCGCAACTTCGACATCCGCAAGAACCTGCTGAAATACGACGACGTGATGAACGATCAGCGCAAGGTCGTTTTCGAGCAGCGCAAGGAACTGATGGACGGCACGGGCCTCTCCGACACGGTCGAGGAAATGCGCCGCGAGGTCGTCGAAGGGATCGTCGAGAAGCATATCCCCGAAAAGGCCTATGCGGAGCAGTGGGACGTCGCGGGCCTGAAGGAAGAGACCGTCCGGCTGCTGAATATCGATGTGCCCGTCGACGAATGGGCCCGCGAGGAAGGCATTGCCGAGGACGACATCCTCGAAAGGCTGATGGACGCGGCCAACAAGGCCGCCGCCGACCGTGCCGAGCGCTTCGGGCCGGAAATCACCGAATATGTCGAAAAGTCGATCGTCCTTCAGACACTCGACACCCTGTGGCGCGAGCACCTGATGAGCCTGGATCACCTACGCTCGGTGATCGGCTTCCGCGGCTACGCCCAGCGCGATCCGCTGCAGGAATACAAGCAGGAAAGCTTCGAACTGTTCCAGGCGATGCTGGCCAATCTGCGCCAGGCGGTCACGGCCCAGTTGATGCGCGTCGAAATCGTGCGCGAGCAGGCGGAAGCGCCGCCGCCGGAAATGCCGGAAATGGCGGCGCATCACACCGACGCGACGACGGGCGAGGACGAGTTTTCCGAACTCGCCGCGGCTTCCGATTACGGCGCCGCTATCGCATCGGGGCAGGTCGCCGCCGAAGATCGCGATCCCGACGATCCCTCGACCTGGGGCAAGGTCGGCCGCAACGAGGCATGTCCTTGCGGTTCGGGCAAGAAGTACAAGCACTGCCACGGCGCCTTCGTGACCACGGCCTGATCGGGGTCTGGACCCCCGAACCAATCGCATTATTCTCGCCCGGCCATGTGCCGGGCGAACGCTTTCTTAAGCACGATAGGGTATCCGGATTTCGGTTTGAGGAAATTCGGAACGTGCCCGTGCGGTTCTCGGCAGTCGAAACAGCTGAACACTATCTGACGGGTCCGCTCTCGGAGCGGATAATGCCGCTGGCGCGTCGGTTCGATACGATCTGGTTCGGTTCGGACGAGGCCGCGAAGGCGCAGCGCATGTCGCTGGTCGCATTCGCCATCCGCGTCGGCAGCGCCGGCCTCGCCTTCCTCTCGCAGGTTGTCATGGCGCGCTGGACCGGCAGTCACGAATACGGGATCTACGTCTTCGTCTGGACCGCGGTCCTGATGCTCAGCGATTTTTCCTGCCTCGGATTTTCCACGGTGGTGATCCGGTTTCTGCCGCAATATGTGAAAGACGGCGACATAGACCGGCTGCGCGGCCTGCTTCTCGGCAGCCGCCTGTTCTCGCTCCTGTTTTCCAGCGTCTTCGCGGCGATCGCAATCGCGGCGGTCTGGCTCCTGAGGGAGCAGATGGAAGCCTATTACCGCGTTCCGTTCATCCTGATCTTCACCAGCATCCCGATGGTGGCGCTCGGCGGGGTGCTCGAGGGCGCCGCCAGGGCGCAGTCCTGGCCGGTTCGCGCCCTTGCGCCGACCTACATCATCAGGCCGCTAATGGTGCTCGGCTACATGGCCACCGCGCATGCGCTCGGATACGAGGCCAACGCGATCACCGCGGTGATTTCCGCCGTGCTGGCGACCTACACCACGACGATCCTGCAGCTTCTCGTGATGACCCATGATCTCGACGGCATGTTTCCAGGCGGTCCTCGCCGCACGGAATATGGCGTCTGGATCAAATACGCGGTGCCGGTTCTGCTGGTCGAGAGCTTCTTCTTCCTGCTGACCAACGCCGACATCATGATGGTCGGCATCTATCTTCCGCCGTCAGATGTCGCGGTCTATTTCGCCACCGTGAAAACGTTGGCGCTGGTGCATTTCGTCTTCTTCGCGGTCCGCGCCGGCGTGGCGCCTCAATTCGCCAGCCTCGCGGGAGCCAAAGACAGGGAGGCGCTGCGGAGTTTCGCGCGCAGGTCGGCCAACTGGACCTTCTTCCCCTCACTGGCGATGGCGCTGGCCGTGCTGGCCGGGGGGCATCTGCTCTTGTCCATGTTCGGCGCGGAATTCAGCGAGGGTTATCCGCTGCTTTTCATACTGGTCATCGGCGTGGTTCTTCGCTCCGGCGTCGGGCCGGCCGAAAGCCTGCTGAACATGACGGGTCACCAGAACATCTGCGCCGGCATTTTCGGCGCGGCGCTCGCCATCAATATCGCGCTCAACCTCATGCTCATTCCGACTTACGGGCTGCTGGGCGCGGCCTATGCGTCGGCCATCGCCATCGGCACCGAGGCGCTGCTTCTGGTCCTGGTGGTGTATCGCCGCGTCGGCGTTCTGATGTTCGTCTTGGCGCCGCAACTCAAGGAGCCCGCTGCGTAATGCTCCCCCAGCCGATCATCGAACAGGCAGTGCCGCGGGCCGGATCGTTCATGATGTCCGGCCTCGAAGGTGGTATTGCGCAGGAAATCCGCCCCGAGATCAGCCGGCTGTCCAGGGGTGACCGGCGGCTGGTTATCTATCCGGCCGATAGCGGCTTCGACATCCTTGAAGATATCGACCGCGTGACCGACTACGCGCTGGAACCGAATATCTTCTTCTCGCCGCGCTTTCTGGTTCCTGCCATGCCGCGGATCGATGAGCGCGAGGTTCGCCTGATGCTGCTGCAGGACGGGCCATCCGGCGAAGCCGAGACCCGGTTCCTGATGCCGGTCTCGATCGAACGTTCGGGCTTTCCGCTGGGCCCGGAAGTGATCCGCGCCTGGTCGAACAGCTATGGTCCCTACGGCATTCCGATCGTCGAGCGGCGCGAGGCCTCGCGTATTCTCGACGACCTTCTGTCCACGCTCGGCGATCCGAATCTCGGCATGCCGAAAGTGCTGGTCCTGCCGGACATCATGATGGAAAGCCCGGTGATCTCGGCGCTGCGCGGCGTAGCTATCGGCCGGGGCCTGCCGGTGCTGACCACGGCGTCCGTGCAGCGGCCTTTCTTGCAAAGCGACAAGGACGGCGTCGACTATTTCAAGGACACGCTTTCCTCGAGCACCCGCCGCAATTACCGCCGCCTGCGCCGCAACCTCGAGGCGATGGGGGAGTTCGAATACGAGGTTGCGCGCAACCCGACGGATGTTCGCTTCGCGATGGAGGAGTTCCTGCTGCTGGAAAATGCCGGCTGGAAGGGACGCCAGAAGACATCGCTTGCCGCCGAGCGGTTCCGCGCGGCCTTTGCGCGCGAGGCCATCAACAATCTGGCCGAACGCGACCTCGTCCGCATCCATGCCTTCAAGCTCGACGGACGTGTCGTCGCTTCGCTGATCGTGCTTGTCCAGTCGGGCCATGCCTGGACCTGGAAAACGACCTATGACGAGGCGCTGGCTCAACATTCGATCGGCACGATGCTGATGATGGAAACGACGGAATCGCATCTCGACGATCCGAACATCCAGATTACCGATTCCTGTGCCGTGGAAGACCATCCCGTGATGAGCCGGCTCTGGGCGGAACGACGCGAATTCGCCACGATGATCATCGGCCTGCGCCCGGACAGCGACCGCGAAACGCGCATGGTCGCCACGCAGCTGGATCTCTATCGCAACACCCGCAACGCCGCAAAGCAGGTGCGCGAACGGCTCCGCCATATGGTGAAACGCCAGACCGGTTCCCGGTCATGACGGATCATGTTCGGACGCCGGACTAGGCTTCGGCCTCGGCTTTTTCCCTGAAGATCCGGCGGATGACCTTGCCTGTCGTGGTCAGCGGCATTTCGTCGACGAATTCGATCTCGCGCGGATATTCATGCGCAGACAGGCGCTGCTTCACGAAGGATCCGATGGCCTCCTTCAGCTCCTCGGACGGTGTGATGCCCTCGTTGAGCACCAGATAGGCTTTTACCAGCTGGCCGCGGATCGGGTCTGGCTTGCCGATCACGGCGGCCAGCGCGACGTCCGGATGGCTGACGAGGCAGTCCTCGATCTCGCCCGGGCCAATCCGGTAGCCGGCCGACGATATGACGTCGTCGTCGCGTCCGACGAAGAAGAAATAGCCATCCTCGTCGCGCATGCCCTGATCGCCGGTGGTCATCCAGTCGCCGATGAATTTCGCTTTGGTCGCGTCCGGATTGCCCCAGTATTCCAGGAACATCACCGGGTCGGGGTGGCGGATTGCGACCTGGCCCTGCTCGCCGGGCGGAAGTTCGTTGCCGTTGTCGTCGATGACCGCGACGCGGTGGCCGGCGACCGGTTTGCCCATCGAGCCGGGACGGACGACATCGAGCGCGGCGCAGGCCGCGAGGACGAGGTTGCATTCCGTCTGTCCGTAGAACTCGTTGACCGTCAGGCCGAGATTGTCGCGGCACCAGGCGAGCGTCTCGCGGCCGAGCGCCTCGCCTCCGGAACCGAGCGTGCGCAGCTTCAGGTCGAAATCGCGTGCGCGTGGCCCCAGTGTCGCCAGCATGCGCAGCGCGGTCGGCGGCAGGAATGCGTTGCGCACGCCGGCCTTTTCCATGAGCGAGAGCGCCCATTCGGCGCTGAAGCGCGGGGCGCGGGCCGCGATGACAGGAATGCCGTGATAGAGGCCGGGCAGCAGGACGTTGAGCAGGCCGCCGGCCCAGGCCCAGTCCGCCGGCGTCCACAGCAGGTCGCCCGGCTGCGGCAGGAATTCATGATGGGTCTCGACGCCGGGCAGGTGGCCGAGCAGGACGCGATGGGCGTGCAGCGCGCCCTTGGGCTGGCCGGTTGTACCGGAAGTGAAGATCATCAGGGCCGGGTCGTCGGGACCGGTATCGGCGGGTTCGAAATCCGCCGCGCCGCCGGCGACAAGCGCATCGAAGTCGCGTGCATCCGCGCCGCCGTCAATGGAAATCCGCTCCTTCAATGCGGGGAAATCCTCCTGCGAGGCCGCCAGTTTCGCGAGGCCGCTTTGATCGAGGACGATGGCGGCCGCGCCGGACAGGTTCAGCCGATAGGCGATCGCGTCCGGGCCGAACTGCATGGCCATGGGCACGGCGATGGCGCCGAGCTTGTAGATCGCCAGATGGGCGATCGGCGTCTCGAAACATTGCGGCAGCAGGATCGCCACCCGGTCGCCGCGCCGTACGCCGAGGGCGGCGAGCGCCGCCGCGAAGCGGTTCGACTTTTCCGACAGTTCGCCGAAGCTCAGCGTGACCGGTCGATTGCCCGACCAGTCGATGATGGCCGGCTTCTCAGGCGCGTGCCTGTCGGCGCAGGCGACGCCGATATTGAAGCGTTCGGGGATGTCCCAGCGAAAGCGGGACACGAGATCGTCATAGGAAACGGGATCGGCAGGCAGCATGAAAAAGCTCATGCATTGTTCCCGAAGCCAGTCAAGCCGGGGATGAGCGGGACTGGTCCCGGGCGATCGTCAGCGTCGTCCCGTCACGCTCAAGCGCGGCGGCGATTTCGTCGGGCGGTGGCGCGTCGGTGATCAGTTCGTCGATGGAGTCGAACCCGCAGACATTGACGAGGCCGCGACGGCCGAACTTGGTGCGGTCGGTGACGACGACCTTCCGCTCGCCGCAGGAGAGCACCATGCGGGCAAACTCCGCTTCCTCCAGATCGAAATCCATGACGCCGTGTTCGCCGACCGCGCCGGTCGAGATGACCGCATGCGTGACGGTGAAGCGGCGGATGAAGTCGACCGCCGACGCGCCGAAGGCGGCGCCGGAATCGCTGCGCAACTCGCCGCCGGCCATGTAGACGCGGTTGCCGTTGACGGTCGCCAGGGTGCGGGCGACATCGGATGAATTGGTCACGACGGTGAGGCGGCGGAGCGCCGTCAGTTCGCGGGCGACGAAGCTCGTCGTCGTGCCGGTGTCTAGCATGACGGAATCGCCATTGCGGATCGTTTCGGCGAGATGTCTGGCGATACGCTGCTTGGCGCTGGCGTTTTCGCGCATGCGGCGCTGGAATGGCGCCTCGCCGATCTGGCCGGCAAGGCCGACCGCGCCGTGCACCTTGAGCACGCTGCCGTTTTCCGTCAGCGGCCGCACGTCGCGCCGCACGGTTTCCAGCGACACGCCAAGCCGGGCAGCGAGCGCCGCGATTGTGACGCTTCCCTCCTCGTTGAGGATCTTCAGGATCTCTGCGTGGCGCTTGGAGAGCATGAGGATTGCTCCAATTGATGCTTATTCGTTAGGCGTTGTCTGCCGAATTTGCAATCAAATCCACAAATTCGGGCATGATAATCACAAAAAGCCACAAAACTTCATTGACAGGCAGTGGCTTCTCACGCGTTAATTTCGGTCAGGACCGGGGTGCAAGGCAACAGACGACCCAAGCAGGTCAGGCGATTGCGATCATCACGGGTCCCGAACAGTGCACAGGGAGCGCGACATGACAGCATTCGAATTCAGGAAAAGGGCCATCGCCGCGAGTTTCGCGGTGTCGGCCATCGCGATGATGGCGGGGTCGTTTTCCGCGACGGCGCAGGAATCCACCGATCCCATCAAGCTGACATTGCACGACTGGACCGGCCAGTTGATCACCACCCAGATCATGGGCGAGGTGCTGCAGAAGGCCGGCTACAATGTCGAATATGTCCAGGCCGACTACCTGGCGCAGTTCGCCGGGCTCGAGACGGGCGACCTCGATGTCGCGATGGAAATGTGGGAAACGACCGGCCGCGAGGCGATGGATGCGGCGACCGCCACCGGCAAGGTCGAGAATTTCGGTCCGACCGGCATGAAGGCCAAGGAAGAGTGGTGGTATCCCGAATACATGAAAGAGAAGTGCCCCGGTCTTCCGAACTGGGAAGCGCTGAAGGACGAGGCTTGCGCCGAGGCCTTCTCGACCGCGGAAACCGCGCCGAAGGGCCGTTATCTCGGCGGGCCGGTGACCTGGGGCGGCTTTGACGACGAGCGTGTCGAGGCGCTGGACCTGCCTTTCGAGGTGATCCATGCCGGAACCGACGCGGCGCTGTTCGCCGAACTGGAAAGCGCCTATCAGCGCAAGGCCCCGATCATGCTGTGGATCTACGCGCCGCATTGGGCGCCGGCGAAATACAAGGGCGAGTGGGTCGAATTCCCCGAATATACGCCCGAGTGCTACGGCGATCCGTCCTGGGGCTCCAATCCGGATATGGCTTATGATTGCGGCAAGCCGTTCGGCGAGATCTGGAAGGTCGGCTGGGCCGGCGTGAAGGACAAGTGGCCGGGCGCCTACGAGGCGATCAAGGCGTTCACCATCAACAATGACGAGATGGGCGCGATGATCACCGAGGTCGATCTCGACGGCAAGACCGTCGAGGAGGTGACCGCCGAGTGGATGGACGCCAACCAGGACCGCTGGATGGGCTGGATCGGCAAGTAAGCCGCATCCGCCAACAGCCCGGAGCCGCCGCCCAACCTCCCGGACGGCGGCTCCGACTTCACGAATTCCCCATCTGCCGAGGCATCAATGGCGCCGCCGGAAGCCAAACTCGTCTGCCGAAATATCTGGAAACTGTTCGGGCACGGAGCCCAGGAGTTCCTGACCCGACATGGCGGCAACCCGTCTCTTGAAGATATCCAGTCCGCCGGCCTCGTCGCTGCCGCGCGCGCTGTCGACATCACGGTCGGCGAGGGCGAAATCTTCGTCATCATGGGCCTTTCGGGCTCCGGCAAGTCGACCTTGGTGCGCTGCCTGTCGCGGCTGATCGAGCCGACGGCCGGCGAAATCCTGTTTCACGGCGAGAACCTGCTGACGGCGAGCGATTCGCGGATGATCGAGATCCGCCGCCACAAGATGGGCATGGTGTTCCAGCACTTCGCCCTGCTTCCGCACATGACGGTGCTGTCGAACGTCGCTTTCCCGCTCGAAGTGCAGGGGATGGGCCGGGCAGAGCGCGAGGAACGCGCCCGCAAGATGATTGCGCTGGTCGGTCTGACAGGCCGCGAGGAAGCCTATCCGAGGCAACTCTCCGGCGGCCAGCAGCAGCGCGTCGGCATCGCCCGGTCGCTTGCCGTCGAACCGGAGCTCTGGTTCCTCGACGAGCCGTTTTCCGCACTCGATCCGCTTATCCGCCGCGAGATGCAGGACGAGTTCATTCGCCTGCAATCGGTGCTGAAGAAGACCATCGTCTTCATCACGCATGATTTCGACGAGGCGATCCGGCTCGCCGACAAGATCGCCATCATGAAGGACGGCGAAGTCGTGCAGGCCGGTACGCCGGAGGAAATCGTCCTCCATCCCGCCACCGATTATGTTCAGGAATTCACCCGCGCCGTGCCGCGCGCCAAGGTGGTGCGCGTGCGCTCGGTGATGAAGCCGCTTGAAGGCGATGCGCCGCAGGCCGCCGTTTCGGCAAATGCGACCATTTCCGAGGCGGCGCCGCTGTTCCTCGCGGGCGCCGAAAGGCTGCGGGTGACCGGAACGGATGACGAGACGGTCGGCGTGATCGACCGCTCGGACGTCGTCACCATGATGCTCGGAGGCTGAGATGACGGACGTCGCCTCCATCCAGCCCATGGGCGCCGCGAAGCCGCGGCGAACCGGCGCGTGGATCATGGGCGCGGCGGCCATCCTGTTCGTTCTCTTCTGGCAATATGGCGAGCCCATCGCCGAATGGGCCTTCGATTATCCCCGGAAAATGGAAGTTCCGGTCGCGAAGTGGATCAACATATTCACCAAGTGGCTGCTGAACGACGCCTCTTTCGGGCTCTTCACCTTCACGGATCTGACCCGCTTCATCTCGGCGGTCGTCAACGTGCCCTACCAGGTGGTGCTGAGCCTGCTGTCGACCGGGTATCTCTCCGGACAGGGATCGGGCGCGATACAGATCGTGCCGCCGCTTCCCTGGATCGCTGTCATCGTCGTGGTCGCATTGATGGGGCTCTATGCCGGCGGACGGCGGCTTGCTCTGGTCGTTTCGCTCTGTTTCATCTTCATCGCGGTGTTCGGCCAATGGACGAGCGCGATGGTGACGCTCGCCTCGATCCTCGTCGCCGTGCCCATCGGCGTCGTCGGCGGGCTTCTGCTCGGCATCGGCGCCTATCGCTGGCGCTGGCTCGAACGTGCGCTGATACCGGTGCTCGACCTGATGCAGACGATCCCGGTCTTTGCCTATCTGGTGCCGATCCTGTTCATGTTCGGCTTCGGCGCGATCGCCGCCGTCGTGGCGACGCTGATCTACGCGATGCCGCCGATGACCCGCGTGACGATACTGGCGCTGCGCCGGGTGCCGCCGGAGGTCAAGGATCTCGGCCAGATGATCGGCTGTTCGCAGCGCCAGATGACCTGGCGCGTGCTGGTGCCGTCCGCGAAGGAAAGTCTCCTGGTTGGCATGAACCAGGTGATCATGCTGTCGCTGAACATGGTCATCATCGCCTCGATGATCGGCGCGGGCGGGCTCGGCTTCGATGTCCTCGCGGCGCTGAGACGGCTCGATTTCGGCGCCGGGCTGGAGGCGGGTTTCGCCATCGTGGCGCTGGCGATCGCGCTCGACCGGTTGAGCCAGGCCTTTGCGAACCGGCAGGCCAGGCCGCTGGTGCATGAGCCGCGCGGCTTCGTCGCGAACCATCCCTATCTGCTGGCGGCGCTCGTCTTCGTGGTCATTGCGGGCGTCGCCGGCCTTTTTGTTCCGGCCGTCCAGACCTATCCGGACGCGCTGACGATATCGACGGGCACCTTCATGTCGCGCGTGGTCGAGTGGATCAACGTCAACTTCTTCGACACGCTGGAGGCGATCAAGAACACGCTGCTTCTGAACGTGCTGATCCCGTTCAAGCGGTTGCTGCTCGGTTTTCCCTGGATCGGAGTCGTGGCGGTCCTGGCGGCGGCCGGCTGGGTGCTGCGCGGTCCCGGCCTCGCTTTGCTGGTCGCGGCGCTGTCCTTTCTGGTCGCCGCCACCGGCCAGTGGGAAAAGGCGATGATCACGACCTATCTCTGCGGCATCTCGGTGCTTTTCGCGACGCTGCTCGGCACGCCCATCGGCATTCTCGCGGCCGAGAAGGAACGGTTGTGGCGCGTTGTGCAGGCGGCCATCGATACGCTGCAGACGCTGCCCTCCTTCGTCTATCTGATGCCGGCGGTGATGCTGTTCAGGGTCGGCGACTTCACGGCGATGATCGCGGTCGTCGCCTATTCCATCGTGCCGGCTATCCGCTACACGGTGCTCGGCATCCGGCGGGTCGATCCGCGGCTGATCGAGGCAGGCAAGGCGATGGGCTGCACGGAATGGCAGATCCTGACGCGCATCAAGCTGAAGCTGGCCCTGCCGGAGATCATGCTGGGACTGAACCAGACGATCATGTTCGCCCTGTCGATGCTGGTCATTACGGCGCTCGTGGGCACGCGAGACCTCGGCCAGGAGGTCTATATCGCACTGACCAAGGCCGATCCGGGCCGCGGCCTCGTCGCAGGCCTTGCCGTCGCCTTTATCGCGATCATCTCCGACCGGCTGATTTCTGCCGGAGCGGCGCGGGCGCGCAGCCGGCTCGGTCTTTCGGAGGAGGGCCAATGAACGGCATGGAGAAGATCGCCGCCTTGCCCTGCTGGACGGGTAGCGTCGCCATGGAGCCGCTGACCGGCGGGCTGTCGAACGAGAGCTGGCTGGTGACCGACGCCGGCGGCAGGCATGTCGTGCGCTTCGGCAAGGATTATCTGTTCCACCACGTTGTCCGCGAGCGCGAGATTGCGGTGGCGCGCGCGGCGCATGAGGCCGGTTTCGCGCCGAAGGTTGAGTATTCGGAACCGGGCGTGATGGTCTCCGCCTTCATCGAGGCTCGGACCTGGACGGAAGAGGACATGCGGGCGCAGCCGGAGCGGATCGCCGGGCTTCTGCATGATTTCCATCACAGGATGCCGGCAGCGGTTTCCGGGCCGGGATTCATGTTCTGGGTATTCCATGTGATCCGGGACTATGCGCGCACGCTGAAATCAGGCGGCAGCGCGCACGCGGGGGAACTGCCGCATTACCTCGCGCTGGCCGAGGCGCTGGAAGCGGCGCAGGCGCCGTTGCCGATCGTCTTCGGGCACAACGATCTCCTTCCCGGTAATTTTCTCGATGACGGCGAGCGGCTCTGGCTGATCGACTTCGAATATGCCGGTTTCAACACGGCGATGTTCGATCTGGCCGGCGCGGCCTCCAATTCGGGTATGGACGACGAAACGGCCGAGCGGCTGCTTTCGACCTATTTCGGCCGTGCCTCCGACGAGGCGATGACCCGGTCCTTCGACGCCATGCAATGCGCCTCGCTGCTGCGCGAGGCGATGTGGTCGATGGTCTCGGAGCTGCACCTGGATGCGCCGGGCGTCGATTACGCCGCCTATACGCAGGAAAACCTCGCGCGGCTCGCCGCCGCGCTCGACCGCTATCACTCCAAACACGGAAAGACTTCATCATGACGCTTCCCCAACAGGCCGAGATCGTCGTCATCGGCGGCGGCATCATCGGATGCTCGACGGCCTATCACCTGGCGAAGGATCACAAGGCGGACGTGGTACTGCTTGAAATGGGGCAGTTGACCTCCGGCTCGACCTGGCACGCCGCCGGCCTCGTCGGTCAGCTGCGCTCGTCGGCTTCGATCACGCGGGTGCTCAAATATTCGGTCGACCTTTACAAGCGGCTCGATCAGGAAACCGGGCTGGAGACCGGCTGGAAGATGAGCGGCTGCCTGCGGCTCGCGACGAACGAAGACCGCTGGACCGAATATCGCCGCCTCGCCACCACGGCGCGGTCCTTCGGCATGGAGATGCATCTCCTGTCGCCCGACGAGGTGAAGGCGATGTGGCCGCTGATGGACACGTCCGATCTTGTCGGCGCGAGCTGGCTGCCGACCGACGGGCAGGCGAGCCCCTCCGACATCACCCAGTCGCTCGCCAAGGGCGCGCGCATGCACGGCGCGAAGATCCACGAACAGGTGCGCGTCACCGGCTTCGAGATGGACGGAGACCGGATCACGAAAGTAAAGACCGACAAGGGCGATATCGCCTGCGAGAAGGTGGTCAACTGCGCCGGCCAGTGGGCGCGGCAGGTCGGCGAGATGGCCGGCATCAATGTGCCGCTGCAGCCGGTCAAGCACCAGTATATCATCACCGAACCGATCGCCGGTCTCGCCTCCGATGCGCCGACGATCCGCGATCCCGACCGGCGGACCTATTTCAAGGAAGAGGTCGGCGGCCTCGTCATGGGCGGCTACGAGCCCAACCCGCAGCCCTGGACGACCGGCGACGTGCCGAACGATTGGGAGTTTCGCCTGTTCGACGACGATTTCGACCATTTCGAACAGCATATGGAGCAGGCGATGGCCCGCATTCCGGCGCTTGCCGAAGCCGGGGTCAAGCAGATGATCAACGGCCCGGAGAGCTTTACGCCGGATGGCAATTTTATCCTCGGCACGGCGCCGGAATGTTCGAACATGTTTGTCGGCGCGGGCTTCAACGCCTTCGGCATCGCGTCAGGCGGCGGCGCCGGATGGGTGCTGGCCGAATGGACGATCTCGGGTGAGGCGCCGCTCGATCTCTGGGTCGTCGACATTCGGCGTTTCTCGGGCCTGCATCGCGACCGGCAATGGGTTTGCGACCGGACGCTGGAAGCCTATGGCAAGCATTACACGATCGGTTTTCCGCACGAGGAATACGAAAGCGGACGGCCGCGTATCGTGTCGCCGCTCTATGAGCGCCTGAAGGCGCATCGCGCCGTGTTCGGCTCCAAGCTCGGCTGGGAGCGGCCGAACTGGTTCGCGCCCGAGGGCATGGAGGCGCAGGACGTCTATTCGATGGGCCGGCAGAACTGGTTTGCCCCGGTTGGCGAAGAGCATGCCCATGTGCGCGAGAAAGTCGGCATCTTCGACCAGTCCTCCTTCGCCAAATACGAACTGGCCGGCGCGGATGCGCTGAAGGCGCTCGACTGGATCTGCGCGAACAATGTGTCGAAGCCAGTCGGACGACTGACTTATACCCAGTTGCTCAATTCGCGCGGCGGTATCGAGGCCGACCTCACCGTGGCGCGCATCGCCGAGGATCGCTTCTACATCGTCACCGGCACGGGATACCGCACGCACGATCTCGCCTGGATCGCCGACCATATTCCGGACGGTGCGGATGCCACGCTGACCGACATCACCGAGGACTGGGGCACGTTGTCGCTTATGGGCCCGAAGGCCCGCGACGTGCTGGCGAAGGTCACTTCGGCCGATGTCTCCGACGGGGCGTTCCCGTTCGGCCATGTCCGGGAGATCGAGATCGCCGGGCATGTCGTTCGGGCGCTGCGCGTCACCTATGTCGGCGAGCTTGGCTGGGAACTGCATGTGCCGATCGGCGCGACGGGCGAGATCTTCGACGCGCTGATGGAGGCCGGCAAGGCGGAGGATATTCGCCCGATCGGCTACCGGGCGCTGGAGAGCCTGCGGCTCGAAAAGGGATACCGTGCCTGGTCGTCCGACATCACGCCGAACGACACGCCGTTCGAGGCGGGGCTCGGATGGGCGGTCAAGCTGAAAAAGAACACCGACTTCATGGGCCGCAAAGCGCTGGAGGGCAAGGTGGGCATGCCGCTGACGAAACGGCTCGCCGGCTTCACCCTGGACGATCCGGACGCCGTCCTCGTCGGGCGCGAGACGATCCTGCGCGACGGCGACACCGTCGGCTACCTGACCTCGGGCGGCTATGGTTACACGATCGGCAAGAGCGTCGGCTACGGCTATGTGCGCCATGCCGACGGCGTCAGCGACGACTTCCTGATGTCGGGCTCCTACGAACTCGTTGTCGCCAATGAGCGCATCCCGGCGAAGATCGGCATGGACCCCTTCTTCGACCCCTCCAATTCCCGCGTGAAAGCCTGAACCATGTCTTTTGCCGCTGACCGCCATGCGCGCATCGTCATCATCGGAGCGGGCGCCATCGGCTGTTCGCTCGCCTATCATCTGGCCCGCGCCGGGGAAAAGGACGTGCTTGTCCTGGAAAAGGCGCAGATCACCCATGGATGCACCTGGCATGCGGCCGGCCTCGTCGGCCAGCTGCGCGGCAAGAAATCCCTGACCAGGCTGATGCAGAACTCGGTTGCGGTGTTCGACCGGCTGGCCGGCGAAACCGGGCAGGCGACCGACTGGAAGAAGGTTGGGTCGCTGCGGCTGGCATCGAGTGAGGCGCGCTGGAGCGAGATCCGTCGCTCGATGCAACTGGCGAAGAGCTTCGGCTTCGAGGCGCATATGCTGACGCCGCAGGAGGCGCGCGACAGGTTTCCCTATATCGATCCCGACGGGGTGGTCGGCGCGGCCTTTATCCCGTCCGACGGCTATATCGATCCCTATGCTGTCACCCAGGCTTTCGCCTATGCGGCGCGCCAGAACGGGGCGAAAATCGAGGAAGGCGTCTGCGTCGAGGATATCGTGATCGAGAACCGCCGTGCGGTCGGCGTCGTCACGGATCACGGCACGATCGGCTGCGACGTGCTGGTCAATTGCGCCGGCCTGTGGGCGAAGCGCATCGGCGAGATGGCCGGCGTGGCGCTGGCCGCCGGCGTCGTCGAGCACCAGTATTTCGTCACCGAAAAGGGCCTCGAATACGGCGACGATTTGCCGACGCTGCGCGATCCGGACAAGAATTTCTACCTGAAGCCCGATGTCGGCGGCGCGTTTGCCATCGGCGGATGGGAGGATGGTACGGAGGGCTGCTGGGGCCAGCGCGCGCCGTTCGATTTCGGCCGGCAATTGTTCCCGGCCAACATGGATCGCCTCGAACTCTTCGCGCTGCCGGCGGCCGAGCGGCTGCCTGTGCTCAACGAAATCGGCATCCGCACGGTGATCAACGGGCCGATCCCCGTTTCGGCCGATGGCGAGCCGATCATGGGGCTCGCGCCGGAACTCGACAATTTCTACGTCGCCTGCGGCTTCACAGCCGGCATCGCCGCTTCGGGCGGTGCGGGCGACGCGATGGCGAACTGGATCATGCATGGCGATCCGGGGCTCGATCTGTGGCCCTTCGACATACGCCGTTTCGGCGCGCCGCATGCGCAGGCCAACTTTCTGCAGGAGCGCGCCATCGAGGCCTATGGGTCCTATTACAAGATCCACTGGCCCGGCGAGGAAAGCCATGCCGGGCGCGGATTGCGGCGTTCGCCGCTGCACGAGGCGCTGAAGGCGAACGGCGCGCGGTTCGGCTCGAAATTCGGATGGGAGCGCCCGAACTGGTTCGCGCTTGACGGCACGACGTCAGACGAGACGCCGAGCTTCGAAGGCAAGCCGGGATGGTTCTACGCGGTCGGAGAGGAAGCCCGGGCCATCCGCGAGCGTGTGGCGCTTATCGACCAGACGTCGTTCTCGAAATTCGAGATCACCGGGCAGGGCGCCCGCGCCGCGCTGAACCGGATCGCCGCGGGCGACCTCTCCGGCGAGCCGGGCCGTGCGATTTACACGCAGCTCTGCAACGAGAAGGGCGGCGTCGAGGCGGATGTGACGCTGATCCATGCCGGGCCGGAACGGTTCCTGCTGGTAACGGGATCGGGCTTCGGCGTGCGCGATTCCGCCTGGGTGCGGCGACATCTGCCCGACGGCGTGACGATGCGCGAGGCGACCAACAGTCTCGCCGTGATCAATGTCTGCGGGCCGAAGGCGCGCGACGTGCTGCAGACGCTGACACCCGCCGATCTGTCGAATGCAGGCTTCCCGTTCCTGGCGGCAAAGGAGATCGAAATCGGATTGGCGACCGCGCTGGCGGTGCGCGTCGGCTATGTCGGCGAACTCGGCTGGGAGCTTTACGTGCCGCAGGACTATGCGGTTCATGTCTACGAGGCGCTGAAAGAGGCCGGCGCGCCGCACGGCATCGCCGACGTCGGTTACCGCGCCATCGAAAGCTGCAGGCTGGAAAAGGGCTATCTCTACTGGTCGGCGGATGTGACGCCTGAAACGACGCCTTACGAGGCCGGGCTCGGCTTCGCGGTCGCGCTGGACAAGGGCGATTTCATCGGCCGCGAGGCGCTCGCCGAAGCGAAGGCGGCGGGGCCGCAACGCAAGCTGGTGACGCTGACGGTGGACGGCTTCGCGCCGTTCCTGGGCGGCGAAACGGTGCTTCTCGACGACGAACCCGTTGGCTCTCTGACGAGCGCCGGCTACGGCCATCACCTCGGCCGGACAATCGGTTTCGGTTATCTGCCGGTGGAACTGGCCGGGCGGGAGGGATTTGCGATCGAGGCCTTCGGCACGGCATATGATGCCGTTCGGGGGCCGCGCTGTCTCTATGATGCGAAAATGGAAAGGCTGAAGGCATGACGGACGGGATGGACGAGGCAAGACAGGCCATTGCGGGGATCCCGCTTCTCGCAGATGCGGGAGAGCCGCGGCGGCTCGGCGGCCTGACCAATCTCGTCTTCCGCGTCGGCGACTACTGCCTGCGCATTCCCGGCAAGGGCACAGAGGAATATATCGACCGCGCCAACGAGGCGGTCGCCACGAAGGAGACCGCAAAGGCCGGTGTCAGCCCCGAGCTTTTGCATTTCGATCCGGCGACCGGCGTTATGGTGACGCGCTACATCGAGGGCAGCGTGACGATGACACCGGACAATTTCGCCCGCCGGGACGGCGCGCCAGCGCGGGCGGGCGAGGCGTTCCGCCGCCTGCATCTGTCCGGGGCCGTGTTTCCGTTCCGCTTCGAACTGTTTTCGATGATCGACGAGTATCTCGGCATCCTGTCGACAAAGGACGTGGCGCTGCCCGACGGCTATCACGATGTGGTGCGCGAAGCGGAGGCGGTGCGCAAGGCGCTTGCCGTCAATCCCGTGCCGCTCGCCGCCTGCCATTGTGATCCGCTGTGCGAGAACTTCCTCGATGCGGACGGGCGCATGTGGATCGTCGACTGGGAATATTCCGGCATGAACGATCCGATGTGGGATCTCGGCGATCTGTCCGTCGAAGGCGGCTTCTCGTCGGCCCAGGATGAAGAGATGCTCGTCGCCTATTTCGGCGGCGAGGCGACGCCGCAGGATCGCGGCCGCATGGTGATCTACAAGGCCATGTGCGACCTCTTGTGGACGCTTTGGGGCTTAATCCAGCTCGCCAACAACAATCCGGCGGAGGATTTCCGCGCCTATGCCGACGGGCGCTTCGGGCGCTGCAAGGCGCTGATGGCTACGCCGGATTTCGCCGAGCATCTGCGGGCGGTCGAAACGTTCTAGCCGTTTTTTTAAAACCGCCAGGTTGGGTTGGCGGGCGGCAACCTGCAAACAAGGAATCCAAAATCGAAGATTTTGGTGCCCCTGGCCGGCATAGTCATACGACCTCAGCGTGTCTCGTCCAATCTCAAATTGTGCGCAAACGCGGGCAATTAGCGGGTTCTAGTGTCTCGATCCGTATCAATCGGCCGCAACCTATCATAGAAATTAAGGTGGATTCACGGGGGGATGATGTTTAGGTAGATTCGCAAACTCACGAAGGTGGATGCGATGCGTGCGCTCAACAGACTAAGTGCCGTTGCCGTCAAGAAGCTACCAGCAGGGAAATACGCTGACGGAGGCGGATTGTGGTTGCTCAAACGCAAAGACGGCGGTGGGCAATGGTTCTTGCGGTACACCATACATGGCAGGCGGCGGGAAAAGGGACTCGGTTCCATTTCAGTCGTCACCCTTAAGAAAGCGCGGGAGGATGCTGAAAAATGGCGTGCGGTAGTCCGGGACGGAAAGGATCCGATCAAGGTAAATGAGCGCGAGAAGCGGGAAGCTGCCCGTGACGAGAATCGTTTGGCTGACATCGCCAAGGAAGCTTTTGAGGCGCGGAAGGCGGAATTGAAGAACGACGGGAAAGCTGGGCGCTGGTTCACGCCGTTGGAACTGCACGTGCTAAACAAGCTTGGAAAGTTGCCTGTTGAGGAGATAGACCAGCGGGACATTCGCGATACCCTTGCACCCATTTGGCATACTAAGGCCGATACGGCACGCAAAGCGATGAACCGGCTCAGCATATGCCTGAAACATGCCGCCGCGTTGGGCTTGGACGTGGACTTACAGGCGACAGACAAGGCGCGGGCCCTGCTCGGCAAGCAACGGCATGAGGCCGAGCACATCCCGGCCATGCCTTGGCGGCATATTCCAGCGTTCTACGCGACATTGAAAGACGACAACATCACCCACTTGGCTTTGCGTTTGCTGATCCTCACCGGGGTCCGCTCCGCCGCCATCAGGCACATTCGCGAAGACCAGATAGACGGCGACGTGTGGACTATACCGGCCGAACTCATGAAAGGCCGCAAAGGCAAGACCGCCGACTTCCGGGTGCCGCTATCGTCAGAGGCGCTAGCGGTTATTGACAGGGCCGAAGAGTTTGAGCGTGACGGTTTTCTATTCGCGAATCCTAAGAAAGGGGTTATCAGCGACATGGCGATGAGCCAGCACATGAAGCGTGCTGGGCTGGAATACAGGCCGCACGGTTTCAGATCCTCCTTGCGTGATTGGTTGGCGGAAAAAGCCGACGCAAGGCACGAGGTGGCGGAAACCATGCTCGGCCACGTCATCGGCTCACGAGTAGAGCGGGCCTATCTCCGCACCGACTTTTTGCAGCAGCGGCGGGAATTACTTGAGCAGTGGGCGACGCACGTGCGTAGCCATGTGGGCAAAAATTACCGAAAGCGCGTAAGGCTTTAGCGCGGAAAATAATAATAAGAAGAAGAGCAATAAGAAGAATAAGAAGAAGAATAACTGAATTTAATACATTGAACGGCGCGAAAGGTAGTTAACCATTCGTGTATTTAATTGTTGAAAGTGAATTAAATTAAGAAGAAGGTTCATCTCGCGTCAAATATCAACGAGGTGAGAACTATGAAGAAGACAGACAGGCTCCTCAACGTCCACGAAGTGGCCCGATTGTTTGGCGTCAACAAGTCGTCCATCTGGCGATGGGTAAAACAGGGCATAATACCCGAACCCATTCACGTCGGTGGTCGCACCAGATGGATTGAGGCCGAGATTCTAGTCATGATCAAGAAAGCAAAGGCCGACCGCAAAACCAGCGACCGGAACGAGCGCTCGCTTGCGTCAAGGAAAAGCAAGAGCCGCGAAAGCAAGAGGGGTGGGGCCGCGCTTAAAACAAAGGATCGCGTGCGACTTAGCGAGACTGAACGGAAGCGGGTGAGACCTAACAACTAGGTCGATGTTGCAGCGGTATGAGTTCCCCAAACGGAGTTGAGAATCGCAAACGTATAGGAGTGTAGCGACGACGGACAAAAAGTCGTGGCTGTAACCACGTAGGAGATTCTTATGCGAATTCGTGAAAATGACCCCGGCAAGTCTAGCAGGAATGAAAAAGCGCTACGCGTCCGCCTCCCGCGCAAACGCCAATCGCGCATCAGGCTTACTGACTGGGAACGGTATCTTGATGAGGAGGACTGGAACAGGCTTCGTGCATTGAAACCCGTTCCGCTTGGTTGGAAGCGCCCCCGCCCCCCTCTGCTGTTGCCGAAGGTGGAGACGTCCCCGAAGCTGTTCTACTTTACCAGTAAGCAGGCGGCCGAATTTCTGGGGCAAACCGTCAGCACATTATCCAGTTGGAGAAAGAAACGGACCGGCCCTGAATTCACGAGAGTGGGCGAGCGTGGAATCCGCTACAACGTGGCTAGCCTACTGGATTGGCTAGTCGAGCAGCGCGCCAAAGGGGCGTCATAAGATGGGCGTTGCCATCCCAGATTGGGACGGCCCCGGCACGGGGTTCACCATTACCGACGCGGTGGCGTACATCGACACCATCGAGATCATAGTGGAATTTCCGTCGCCGCGTTGCCTGCTCCGCAAGTTGCGCAAGATGGCCGGGAAGCGATTGCGCGTGCGCGATGCGACTCGGCCAGACCGTGCCAACCTCGAAATCCGCCATCCTTATGGCATGATCATTGCGCTTTCACGGCCTACCACGAAGGAACTCAAGCTCATCCCCGCTTTAAGCGGGGATGGGTATCTAGTACGCCGTGTGGATGTTGCCTGCGACTATCACACACCTCCCGACGACGTTGAGAATTGCGGGCGCTATCTCGAGCGCCACGGCTGGCAGAAATGGCGTGGGCAAACTAGACAGAGCAATCGAACCGAGAACGTGTGCTATTGGTCAGCCGACGCCAGCACGACGCGGAACATCGCAGTCTATTTTGACAGGCCATCACGGATAGACGGGACGTCATGCGCCCATTGGGAAATGCGCTTTGTGACAGCCGGCGCTTGCCGCCGAGTTGGACTGCACGACCTGAATACCCTGATTCAGGGGAATGACGCCGTTGCCCTGCTGAATCGTCAAGCCAAACTCAAAGGCCTCGATCGGAGCAGGTTTTTCAAGCGGACTGAGGAAATGGCCCGCAACACGAAACGCAGGCATCGGCGCGCATTGGAAAATCAAACCGTCGAGCAGGTACAACGCCGCGTTCGCGGGATGATATTTGCAGCCTTGCAGGATAAGAACTCCAGTCCCGACGAGACGACGATTCACACCGTACCGGCCCAGGAAATCCATGACCGGGTGCGCCCGCTCAGGAAAGCGTTGGTCGAAGTGAGGAAGTGGGAGGACCTGTCACCAAACCTGCGGTGGTTAAGGTGACACATATACCATACCGCGACCAACGCATTGATTAACAAGGAAAACATACCTAAGCGGAAGCAATTATTCCTGACAAATCTAGTTCCCATCGTTAGAAGTGCACTTCGTCGGGAGAATGCGGGAACTCACTTTGTGGCACGGGTGGAGCACTACCTTCAGCCGAACCGTGACCGCGATGAAATCTAGTTCTTGAGAATTGCCAATCCAAACGATTGTTTTCCGCCAAGTCCCCTCAGGGTTTAATGGTCATGGTATTTCTTGCCTTACCGCTGCGAGAATCGGCCACTGAGCGCGATCACCGCAAATCTGAGTTATCGGCCGCCCCTGCTCCCAACCCGCCTGTACGGCCAAATCTCGGCGTAGCGGGTAATTTCTGTATCGGCACTGCGAGGGGAGACGCCGCTGCTGAAACGCGACTTGGCCCAATGGGCCATTTCCCCGCCCCATAATCACCTCGGCTCAATACGCTCCAGCTCGTCAATGACTTCGTGGACGTCTAGGCCGATAATCTCTGCAAGCTGCATCAACTCTACAATGTCTATACGGCGCTCGCCATTCTCAATGTTGGCGATGAATGGCTGGTGTCTGCCCATTGCGTAGGCGACAGCGGCTTGCGTCATGCCGGCCGTCTTGCGCTGCGTGACCAAAAGTTCTGTCAACCGCCGATGTCTTGCTGAATGAAGTGTCTTGGCCATCGCGCGGCGGTTGGAAATTGTTATTCACCAACGCGCTAATCCGAAAATCGGATTATTCAAAAATTAGATATTTAGCCGCATCGTCGCTGTGTCACGCGGCTCGCCCAACGGCGTCTGACCGATAGCCCCATATCCAAGTGGGTTCTTCCAAAAGGGGTCGCGATAACTGTCCGGGAAGCACAGACCGGAAAGGAGGCCTGTTATGTATTACACCGAGAACGCTATGAGAAAAAAAGTAGCCGTTTGTGCTGCTGTCTGCATTGCGCTTGCCGCCTGCGTTGCGCAACCGCCGGAACTCCCGCCCACCACAGAGGGTGCGTCGGATTCGCCGGTTTCAATTTCTACGCCTGCTTTTGCGTTCGCGTTTATTCGCAAGGGCTGTTCGCTGCGAGGCGCCAAAATCCATGCCAATGCGAGTATCGCCTATCCTTATTTTCAGATGGCTGCCGTAAACGCGCAGAACCAAACGATGGCGAGTTTCTTCGTACAATGCGAGCCGGTGGTGGCGGGAGGCACGTCGTATTGCAAAGTTGGACTCCAAGGTACGTCAACTACGGTATTTGCGGCAGGCCCCCTTTGCCGTGACTGGGAACGTTTCGCCTTGGTGAACTAACGTTGCGGTACCGGCTATTCCAGGTCGCCTGAGTTGGAAAGGGCAGCCTAAACAACCGATCGACGTGCAACCCGCGACAAACGGCACGACACGCGCGTTGCACCGCGCAGGCACTTTACTGCGGTTCAACCGCCGAAAAACCACGACGGGCCGCGACACGCCCGTTATGCCGCATTCACCGGCATGCTCGCGTACAATGGGGGATAGGGGGTCCGATTTCGGGCACTGGGAGGTCGCCTGTCGGACGGCACCGCGCCGATAAAACGCACCACAAAAATATCTACTTCTTCACGGGTACCACGAAGGCCGAAACCGGCTATGGACAGCAATCAGTTTCGCGCCTTACGCCAGCCTGCCCGCCGAGCTTCTTGCTCAGAGCAGAACCAGCGTTCGCCGTACTGCGACGAGATGCGGGTAGCGTCATAGTAGCGCTGACCCGGAACATGGTAGATGCGTTCGCCCGTGTTGATGGAGATGTTCCCTTTGATGTTGCAGGCAGAACCGAGAAGCGTGGTGGCGGTGTTTTGGAGAGGGCTTCCATCAGCGAAATAGGCTGCCCCAGCCCCCACTGTGCCGCCAAGCATCAGGACGACAGGAATTGCTAGTGGTTGCTTCGCAAAGGGTCGCTTTTTTCGTCTCCAAGACATATCGCCGCTCTAACGTACAATCATTTCCATCCACAGAAGGCGATTTGTTGAATTTTAGTGGCTTATTCGATCGGATTCTAAGCGCTGTGAAGCGCAAAAACTGACGTCTGACTTGAGCGGGCTCTCCCACCGTCGGCCAGTAATGGCGACTGCAGGGTCCGTTTCGCCCATTTTGTCACCAATCTTGCAATCCGCGTCTTCCGCTGTTCTGACTTCTATAGCAAGGCGGGGATTGATTCGGCATGGCAAAGTATATCTCACTCGACACGGAAAAATGGGCGGTTCAACAGCTCAGGGACAGCTGTAACGGCCTCTTCGTCGACTTCCTGCTGATAAAGAGAGAAGGCCTTGCGCCGTCGAACCCGATTACAATCAGTACAAAATCAACGACCCATTCCGCCGCTAGACTAATGGGCATTACGGGCGACGATGGATCGGAAGTAGATAGCGATCATGTTTATCTTAACCCCTTCGTCTGGCAGTGGCGGCATAAGGGGTATCCGCGTTCTGGCACTTATACTTCCCTTGAGCGGAGCAATACGCTTTCGCCAATCGTGAAAATCGAACATGAGCGTGACGGCATGCGTGTGACGCTAACCGACGATTACATTGATGCCGTTCAAACGAAGTTGCGCCGGTCAAAGGCCAAGCCGTTGAAGGTGCCTATTGAGGCCATGGCCGCGTGGGCGTTACGCTATGACGAATTGCCGGACGATGTGTCGGCAGCGAGACTCATCGACCTGTTCAAGACTGAATACAATCTGAGCAAGGAAGAGGTTGACGCCTTCTTCGTTAATGTTGGCCTTCCGGCATCTGCACCGTTTTCCGATGAACCGCTCAACCGCAATGAGCTTCTTGATCACCTGCTGACGCTTGCCCCGTTTGAAGCGCCCGCGTCGGCTACGTCGGAACCGGAAAGTGTCGAAGAAGACCTGCCCGAAGACTTGATTGAATATCTGCGCCGCGACTTGCTGCTGTCGGACGCGCTGCTACGACAGCTTGTCACGCTGCTGCGCGCCGGAAAGCACCTGATCCTTACCGGCCCGCCGGGCACTGGCAAGTCAACGCTTGCGGGGCGTCTTGCTGAGGTCAGTGAGAAATATGCGAGTGACTTCGCCTTCCCGGCTTCCGCGGGTCACGTATATACAACGGCGACTGCCGACTGGACGACATTCGACACACTCGGCGGCTACATGCCTACGGATAAGGGAACCGGGCTCGTGTTCCAAGAAGGGCTGTTCGTGCAGGCCCTTCGTGAAAACAAATGGCTGGTAATTGATGAGCTTAATCGAGCGGATGTCGATAAGGCGTTCGGCCAACTCTTTACGGTCCTCTCCGGCCATAATGCCGTAATGCCGTTTCGACAGGACGGCCAGAACGTTACGTTGGCTTTTGACCGCAACTCCCCCAGCTCAGGATACGCGAGAGAAACTGGCCGTTATACGGTCGGACGCGACTGGCGGGTCATTGCGACAATGAACACCTTCGACCGAAATCTGCTTTTTCAGCTTTCGGCCGCCTTCGTTCGCCGTTTCGCCGTTGTCCATGTCAGCATTCCTGCGCCAGATGAGCTGTTCGCATGGATCGAAGGGCGCGGACTCGATCAGGCTGATCTTGACCTCGTCGGCAAGCTTTTGCCGATCATGGCAGACATCCGTCCGCTTGGTCCCGCCATCTGGGCTGACCTTGTTGACTATATGAGTATGCGCACGAAACATTCGTTTGGTACTGCAAGTGTGACCGCGTCGGCAGAAGCATCATTTGTGGACGCGGTAACAGCATATGTTTTGCCGCAACTCGATGGTTTGGATCAGGAGTCGCTTGCCTCGGTAGAGGGGCAGGTTTTGGAGTTGCTGCAAAGTGATGCTGAGAAAGCCCGTCTTTCATCTACATTCAAGGAAGTGTTCTAACCTTGTGGACAGATGAGGAATTCGAACAGGTATTAGACGGGGTATCCCGTCTTGGCTGGCTGGTGCTTAAGCGCTTTTCCGCTGTCTATAGGCCTTCGGATATCCTTGCCGCTTTCGCATGCCTGCCGAAACGCGATTTTGAAACGCTGAGGCGTCTGAACTTCGCGATGAGCGATGAAACGGCGAGCTTCCTGGAAGAGCACGTACCTCATTTTGTACGAATGACGCCTTCGACGACGCAGCACATGGTGGAGGATCGTGCCGGTCCACCAAGGGGGCGTATCGACTGGCTGCGGACCTATGCAAGACGCACACAAGCTGGAAGCGATCCAACCCGGTTTGTCACGCGGGCGATTGAGAGGACATCCGATACGACGGCCGCACGGCTGGTTTCATTCATGCTGGACCGGATCGTTACGAACGGCGAATGGCTAGAGAAGAGACAAATTCCTGACGTTGCACGGATGCATTTGCTAAAAAACATCGACATTGCAACCCGTAACGCGGCTGCGCTTCGGGGCAGAGGGGTTAGACCTAGCAACCGTTTGAGCGCAAGAGAGATTGGACCGCTGCGCAAAAGTAGGCGGCCGGACATTCTTGCCGCCGTCCGGCTGTACGATCTGTATGTAAACGTTGTCGAACTAGCCAATGAGAACCTGCTGCGAAACTTGTTGCGCGAGCGGCAGCTTGCACCAGAGGATCTTGATGATTTGTTCGAGGTTTGGACGCTGCTAGTGCTTGTCGAAATCCACCTGCGCGATGGATGGGAACTTCGCGAGGCGCTCTTAATTGGCGGGGATGCGTCTCCCAAGCGGCCGAAATTCACGCTGGAGAAAGATGGCGCAACGGCAGAGCTATTCTACCAGACCATCCCGATGGAGATGGGAAAAGCCAGCGCTTATAAGTCCATCTTCAGCGAATATGACTTGGACGCTTCGATAAGGCGTCCTGATGTTACCGTACGCGTAACGTGGCCGACAGGGCAGGTGCAACGCTTGATCGTGGAGGTGAAGCGCTCGCGCGACCAACGCTACATTCTGGACAGCGTATACAAGACGCTTGGATATATTTCGGATTTCAAAGACACAATCGGGCCGGACAGCCCATTGGCGTTGCTTGTAGTCTGGGATGGGATTACGAGAATAGCGAAATCTAGTGTGCCGGTGCCAATACAGATCGTCACAGCCTCCGAACTGCCGGGGTTGTCACTCCCCTACTGAGTTCTCACCGGAGGTGCGACGGCGTCCGCCGCGCTGCGTGAGCTTGATCTCTCCGACCTGCCCAAGCTTCTTATTGGCGAGGTCAACATACTCCTGCGAGACATCGAACCCGATGAACCGCCGCTTGAGTTTCAGCGCGGCAAGGCCGGTTGTGCCCGCCCCGGCGAAGGGGTCGAGTACAAGCGCATCATGTTTTGTGGAAAGAGAAATGCAGCGCCCGGGCAGAGACAGGGGGAACTGCGCACCGTGTCCACCACCGCCCGATGATGTCGGCAGATGCCATACATCTGTAATCTTGTCGTGCTCAAACAGTGGATTTCTACCGCCGAGCATGGCGGGTGTTGTCCGATAGGCTTCCTTATCGAAATAAGGTGTGCGGACCCTTGTAAGGTGGATGATATGCTCCACCGCCTTGGTTACTCGCGATTTTGTCGGTTCGGGCATGGAGCTATCTTTGCTCCATGAGATCATCGAGCGGACAAGATATCCAATCCTACTCGCGCGCTCTGCGATACGCTGCGGAATGAGTGACTGCTCACCATCTTCTAAGTAAGCGTGGCCCGCGCTGTATCTGCGGCAGTTATGCTCTGTCCAGCGGCGGCGATCCTCTCCTTTCATCGCCCGTAATGTTTCGGCTGCGTTGCCTCTGATCTGCGTTCTGGTGTTGAACGTGTCACCCACATTCCACCAGATTGATCCTTGCTTCGCCAGCTTGGGCTTTAGCATATATAGGATTTCAACTGAGTGACGGATGAATGCTTCGGGGGTTTGCTCGTGTCCGTAGGAGCAGATTTCGCCGTCGGCCCATTCAACAGGCTTGGGTGTGCCGTAAATACGGACCGCCCAGTAGGGTGTAGAAGTGACGACGCAATCAAGGCTTTCGTCATCCAGTGACGGAATGAGCTTATGCGCATCGCCGCATATCACCTGATCGAAAGTAATATTATGCGGGCGAAGATGATCGACGGCCCTAAGCGACGCAAGTCTCTCAAAATACGTGACGACTTTGCTGCGCGGCACGAAGGTTTCCGCCGCATCGTCCAGCAGGAGCAGTCTTTCGATGTCCTGAAAATTCAGGCTTCTGGTTTCGCCAATAACCCTGCGCACGAAAGTAGGCTGCAAGCCGACGACCGGGGCGACTTCGTCGATTGAGAATGAATATGCGGCAGTTTCATCGGGACGTTCCCACCCCGATTCCGAGCTTCGCGGATGAATGTCCGGCCATCCTTCGAGCTGGTTTCGGGACTTCATAAAGACCGCCTTATACGCGTGAATCGGCCTTCGAATGAATCACGGTTTGTTCTACAATGCCAGCCCTGACAGAAAAAATCATGGTAAAGAATACGTTTTGCGGCGAGGGTGCTTATCTGCAGCGCTTAGCCGGGCGCGCACACCGACACTCCCGAGCGAAAGCAGACTAAGTCGCGCAGTGGGATCATCGCCACAACGAGAGTTGATAGGAAAATGCACCCAACCAACCTTCGATGAGTGGATTAAAAGGTGGATGGAAGTTACGCAATTTCCGACAACCTTCTGAAAACAAACCATCTTCTGAAAAGAAGTGGTGCCCCTGGCCGGGATCGAACCAGCACTCCTTGCGGAACTCGATTTTGAGTCGAGCGCGTCTACCAATTCCGCCACAGGGGCATGCGAAGCGTGTCGCTTCGGTGCGCAAATCGTCTAGCGTTCCGCCACGGGGGGCGTCAAGCGGCAAGGTCGCGCAGTTTTCCGAACCCGGCGTGGGCTGATCGATTGCGCTTCGCGCCCGTGCGACCTATGGACGTGCGCGACATCGAACGGGACATCGACCGCATGAACATGATTCGCAGGCTTTACGACTGGACCATGGGTCTCGCCGCGACCCGCCATGCCGAGCGCATGCTCGCCGCGGTCTCCTTCATGGAGAGCTCGTTCTTCCCGATCCCGCCGGATGTCCTGCTGATCCCCATGGTGCTTGCGGACAAGGCGAAGTGGCTGCGTTATGCGCTGGTCTGCACGGCAGCCTCGATCCTTGGCGCGCTGCTTGGATACGCAATCGGCATGTTCCTCTACGAACAGGCCGCCGTGCCGCTGCTGGAATTCTACGGTTATCTCGACAAGTTCGACGAGTTCCGGGCGATCTTCAAGGACTGGGGCTGGTGGTTCGTGCTGATCGCCGGGCTGACGCCGTTTCCCTACAAGGTCATCACGATTGCATCGGGAGCCGCCGGCCTCAGCCTGCCGATCTTCATCGTCGCGTCGATTGTGTCGCGCGGCCTGCGCTTCCTGATCGTATCGGGCCTGCTTTTCTGGTTCGGCGCGCCGATCCGCGATTTCATCGAGAAGTATCTCGGCCTTCTTTTTACCCTTTTCGTGGTCTTGCTGCTCGGCGGTTTCGTTGCCGTGCGCTACCTGTTCTAGACTGGAAACTCCTATGACATCGACACATGGTTCCGCCCGCTTTCACATGATGACGGCACTGTTTCTGGCGGTGGCCATGGCGGCCGTGGTCGGAACGGCGCTGGGCTTCGAACACATAGGCGGCTTCATCCCCTGCAAGCTCTGCCTCGAAGAGCGCATTCCCTATTATACCGGCGTGCCGGTGGCGTTGTTGGCGGCGATTGCCGCGGGCATGCGCATGCCGGCATGGATCGCAAGGCTGCTGCTGGCGATCGTCGGCCTGCTGATGACGGTCGGACTGGCGATGGCGATCTATCATTCCGGCGTCGAATGGCACTGGTGGGCAGGGCCCGCCGATTGCTCGACATCGGCAACGAGCGGCCTGGCGAACAATGCCGGCGATCTTCTTGGCTCGCTGGACAGCGTCACGCCGCCGGCCTGCGACCAGGCGGCGGGCCGTTTCCTCGGATTGTCCTTTGCCGGGTGGAACGTGGTTGCCAGCCTGATCCTGGCGGCGATCGCCTACCGGTCGGCGCTGCGCAAAGCCTGATCAAGGCCGGGTCAGGCTTCAAAAAAGGCCGGAGACCCGATCAGGGTTCCAGCTCGACATCCCAGTAAAGGTAATCCATCCAGCTTTCGTGAAGATAGTTGGGCGGAAAACTTCGGCCATTGTTGTGCAGGTCGTGCACGGTGGGATGGAAGGGTTTTTGATGCGGCATCATGCCCGATTCCCGGGGCATCTTGCCGCCCTTCCTCAGATTGCAGGGCGAGCAGGCCGTGACGATGTTTTCCCATGTCGTCTGGCCGCCGAAGCGGCGCGGAATGAGATGGTCGAAGGTCAGGTCGTCGGGCGAGCCGCAATACTGGCACTGGAACCGGTCCCGCAGGAAGACATTGAAGCGGGTGAAGGCCGGATGGGCCGAGGGTTTGACGTAGCTTTTCAGGCAAACGACGCTTGGAACCTTCATCGCAAACGACGGCGATGAGACCGCGTGGTCGTATTCGGCCACGATGTTCACACGGTCGAGAAAGACCGCCTTGATCGCGTCCTGCCAGGACCAGAGCGACAAGGGATAATAACTCAGCGGACGGTAATCCGCATTCAAGACGAGCGCCGGAAGGCTGTCCGGCGAGACCGCAATCGTCAAGGCTCACCTCTTCGTATCACGATGTTTCCGTGGCCATATAGTAAGCGCGTTGTGACATCCTTGTGAAGCATTGCCGCGTTATCTGCGTTGTAGCAAAAACGGCAAAAATTTCAATCGCTTGTTTGTTCAGCTGTCGACGGGCATGACGGCGCGTCCGCGCCGCGCGGCGTAAAATGACCAGAAAAGCCGTGCCGCCACGCCGCGCCAGGGCGCCCATGATTCGGCCATTGTCCGCAACTGCTTCTCGGCCGGACGCGAGGGAAGCTCGAAGGCGTCGGCCACCGCTGCCTGCAGCGCGACGTCGCCTGACGGGAAGATGTCGGGGTGGCCCGCCGCGAACAGCAGATAGACTTCGGCTGTCCATGGCCCGATGCCCTTGATCGCGGTCATCTCGGCGATCGCCGCCGCGCCGTCGATCCGGCACATATGATCGAGGTCGAGCCGGCCCTCCAGAACCGCCTCGCTCACGAAGACAAGCGTGCGCTGTTTGGGGCGCGACAGGCCGGCTTCCCGCCACGCATCCTCGCCGCCGGCCAGAAAGGCAGCGGGACCGAGCGGATCGATGAGCCGGGTCAGGCGATCCCAGATCGCGGCGGCGCTCTGCTTGGAGACCTGCTGCGATACGATGACCGAGGCCAGACTGGCAAAGCCGGACTCCGAGCGGCGCAGCGGCACCTCTCCGGCCTCGGCGATGACGGCATCCAAACGCGGATCGGCGGCGCTCAGATAAGCGAGACCCCGGGCGATGTCGTCGCTGGTGTCGATTGGCGACAGCGATTGCACTGGCGTCGCGTCGCCTCTACCTAGATCGCCAGTTATGACCCAAGATGTCTCCGCTTCCGACCACCAGCCCGTGTTCCGTTTTGCGCCCAGCCCCAACGGGGCGCTGCATCTCGGCCATGCCTATTCCGCCATACTCAATTTCGAAATGGCGCGCGACGCGGGCGGACGGTTCCTGTTGCGCATGGAGGATATCGACACGGACCGCTGTTCGCCAGCTTTGGAGGCGGCTTTGCTGGAGGATCTCGACTGGCTCGGCCTGTCCTGGGAGAAACCGGTGCGCCGCCAGTCGGAGCATTTTGCCGATTACCGCGCCGCTTTGGAAGCGCTGGAAGGCGAAGGGCTGGTCTACCGCGCCTATCTCAGCCGTTCCGACATCAGGCGGCTGGTGGAGGCGGGCGAGCAGGCGGGCACGTCCTGGCCGCGCGATCCCGACGGTGCGCCGCTCTATCCGGGCGGCCCGGACGAGAAGGGCGAGGAGGATGCACCCTATATCCTGCGCCTGGACATGGCCCGCGCCATCGAGAGGGCCGGCTCGACTTTGTCGTGGCACGAGAGCGGCCTCGGGCCGGACGGCGAAACCGGCGAGATCGCGGCGGATCCGGCCGCCTGGGGCGACGTCATCCTCGCGCGGCGCGACACGCCGACAAGCTACAACCTTTCCGTGGTGGTCGACGACGCGTTGCAGGGCGTGACGCATGTGGTGCGCGGGCGCGACCTGCTCCACGCCACCTCGGTGCATGTGCTTTTGCAGGATCTGCTCGGTTTGCCGCGCCCGGACTATTTCCATCACGATCTGGTCTTGGCCGATGACGGTCGGAAACTGTCGAAGAGCAATCGCGACACGAGCCTGCAATCGCTGCGCGCGGCGGGGGCGACGCCGGGCGATATCCGCAGGATGATCGGCCTGCCGGGCTAGCTTTGTGTGTGGACCGGCAATTTCCGATCACGATTCATCATGATCGGGAACCGGTCCAGGTCAGTAGTGCAGCCGGTTGGCGAAGGCCTTCAGCACGGACATAAGGCCGAGGCACAGGAACGCGCCCGCCGCGCAGGCGAACATCCGCAGCGCGTCGTTGTGAATCGGCAGTTTCAGATGCTCGAGACCCACGAGCCCCAGAAAGGCCCCGGCGATCAGGATGATCATGTTCGGAATTGTGCCGAAACCGTCGGATCCGATCACATTGTCGGTCGCGGCGGCGAGGAAGTAGGCCCCGACCGCGAGAGCGAGGGTGAAAGCGATCAGCGAGAAATTGTCGAATTCCGTAAGCACGCTCGACCTCCGCTGCCAATCCGGCGATCGTTTATCCTATGGTATGTCTATTAAGCGGGACTTGGCGCGAAGGTTCGCAATTGAGCTGAATTGTCAGGATTTGCCACGGTCCGCAGCCGACATGGCGACCAGCGCCTTGGCTTCCCGAAAGCGGATGGTCGCGGCGTTCACCTCGGCGCCGACGATGAAGATCGCCGCGATGATGTAGAGGAAAACCAGCGCGATCATCAGCGAGGCGAGGCCGGCATAGGTGGTCACGTAATTGGCGAAGGTCTCCAGATAGGACGCGAACAGAATCGCGCCGAGCACCCATGCCGCCAGCGTCAGCACGATGCCCGGCACCAGCGAAGCGAAACTGCGCTTGCCGTTGGGCAGCCATTTGTGCGCGACGAAGAGGCCGGCGACGAGGACGACAAGCGCGATCGTGAAGCGCCAGAAGCCGATGGAGACCGAGATCGTCTCGATGCCGGGCATCCATTGTTGCGCCAGCCTGAAGGCAAGCGGCGCGAGGACGAGCAGGAAGGAGATCGCCATGATCCCGAAAGTGGCGATGATGATGAAGCCGAGGCTTTGCAGCCGGATGGTGAAGATCGAGCGGGTTTCCTCGACGCGGTAGGCCCGGTTCAGCGCGACGCGCAGCGCCTCGATGCCGTTGGAGGCAAAGAAGGCGGCGGCAAGGACGGAGACGGTCAACAGCCCGCCGCGCTGCACGGTAAGCACGTTCTGAACCTCGCGGGCGATCGGCGCGGCAATGCGTTCCGGCCACGTGTCGAAGACCAGATGCACGGCCGTATCGGCGAAGCGATCGGCGCCGAGAAAGCCGGCCAGCGTGGTGGCGAAGATCAGGAACGGAAAAATCGCCAGCAGCGCCGACAACGCGACATGGCTGGCCAGCGCCCAACCGTCGGTCGAGTTGAAGTGGCCGAGCGCATCGCGGCCGATGTGCCAAAGCGCGGCGCGGATGATTTTCCTGCGGGAACGAATGTGGAAAAGCCCTCCATAAGCTACAGTCCCGAATCACGATGACCCGGAAACCGACAATCCTCATTACCGGCTGTTCGACCGGAATAGGCGAATTCTGCGCCCGTCGTCTCCGCGAGGACGGATATCGCGTGTTCGCGACCGCACGCAAGCCGGAAGACCTCAAACAGCTGTCTGATAACGGCTTCGATGCGATCTATCTGGATTATCGCGACGCGAATTCCATACGCGCCGCCTTTGACGCCGTCATGAACGCCACCGGCGGCACCCTCGACGCGCTCTTCAACAATGGCGCGCATGCACAGCCGGGCGCGGTGGAGGATTTGCCGGTTACGGCATTGCGCGAGCAGTTCGAGGCCAATGTCTTCGGCTGGCACGAATTGACGCGGATGGCCGTCGGCGCGATGCGCAGGCAGGGGCATGGCCGCATCGTCCACTGCTCGTCGATCCTCGGCCTGGTGCCGGCGCCGCTGCGCGGCGCTTATGTCGCATCGAAATATGCGCTGGAAGGGCTGATGCTGACACAGCGCATGGAGCTGCAGGGCAGCGGAATCCATGTATCCCTGATCGAGCCGGGGCCGGTGCCGTCGCGACTGGCGGCGAACGGCCTGGTCTTCGCGCGCAAATATGTCGACATCGAAGGCAGCGTCCACGCAAAAGCCTATGACAAGCGGATCGGGGAACTGGAAGCCGGGGGGACGCCGGACGATGGCGGGCGGGCCGCCGGGTGGGTCTATCGTGACTTGAAGCATGCGCTGACGGCGGCTAAGCCGAAGCCGCATTACGTGGTGACGCCGCAAGCGCGGATCGGCGTGTTCGGGAAATGGCTGCTTCCGGCGGCGCTTTTCTATCGACTCGCGGCGCGGAGCACCTAGATTCAGGGCATAGCCGGGTCAAATCGCCGGCGGAACAGGAATATCATGTCCACTGGAATGACTTATCTCGCTCTCGTCGTCATGCTGGCGGTCGTCGCGGTGCTGTTCGTCGGCCTGCGCAACCTGATGCGTCAGGGCGACTCCAATTTCTCCAACAAGATGATGCAGCTCCGCGTTTTCCTGCAGGCGATCGCGGTCGTGGTCATCGTCATCGGCATCTATATCGCGCGCTCCAACGGCGCGGGCTGAGGCGGATCAATTGGTTGTCCTCAACAAGATCTACACGAAGACCGGCGATGACGGCTCGACGGCGCTCAGCACCGGCGAGCGGCGGCCGAAACACGATCTGCGGGTCGCGGCCTACGGGACCGTCGACGAGGCCAATGCCTGTATCGGCATGGCGCGCATCCACACAAGCGGGATGGACGGGCCGGTCGACGCGATACTGGCGCGTATCCAGAACGATCTCTTCGATCTCGGCGCCGATCTGGCGACGCCCGAAACCGACGAGCCGCCGCAATACGAGCCGCTGCGCATCATCGAAACGCAGGTGAAGCGGATCGAGGCCGATATCGACATGCTGAACGCCGATCTCAAGCCGCTGCGATCCTTCATCCTGCCGGGCGGCTCGCCGGCGGCGGCGGCGCTGCATCTGGCGCGCACGGTGTCGCGGCGGGCGGAACGGCTGATGACGGAACTGGCGCAGACGCCGGGCGAGACGGTCAATGCGCAGGCGCTGCGCTATATCAACCGGGTCTCCGACTTTCTTTTCGTCGCATCGCGCGCCGTCAACGAGGACGGCGCGCGCGACGTGTTGTGGACGCCCGGCGAAAACCGTTAGCCGGGCGGGACACAGCCGGCCGGGCTACATCATGTGCGAGCGGTATCCGCCCTGGCGTTCGAGCATCCAGCCGGGATATTCCGCCGGGAGCTTCGTCACCTCATCCAGTGCGGCAAGATCGTCGGTCGAGAGCGAAACCTCCGCGGCCCCGATATTGTCCTGCAACTGGTCGACGCGTTTCGCGCCGAGGATCACGCTGGTGACCACTTTCTGATGCAACAGCCAGGCCAGCGCTACCTGCGGCACGGTGCAATTCCTGGCGGCAGCGATTTCGCGCATGACCTCGATGGCGTCATAGGCGCGATCCTTGTTGATGGGCGGGAAATCGAAATTCACCCGCCGGCCTTCCGCGGTGGTCCCGTCGCGGTCGTATTTCCCGGACAGGAAGCCGCCGGCGAGCGGGCTCCACACCATCAGCCCGATCTCCTCGGCTTCCAGCATCGGCGCCACCTCGCGCTCGAGGTCGCGTCCGGCCAGCGTATAATAGGCCTGCAGCGAGACGATCGGGGCCAGCTGGCGCGCTTCGGCGATGCCGACCGCCTTGACGATCTGCCAGGCCGCCCAGTTCGACAGGCCGACGTAGCGAACGTGGCCGTGGCGGACCAGCATGTCGAGCGCCTCCAGCGTTTCGGCGATCGGCGTTGCCGGATCGAAGCCGTGGATCTGGTAGAGGTCGATATGATCGAGCTGAAGCCGTTTGAGGCTCGCCTTCGCCTGGTCGAGAATGTGCCCGCGCGAGGCGCCGCGCGCGTTCGGGCCTTCGCCCATCGGGCCGAGCACTTTGGTCGCGATCACCAGGTCCTCGCGGGCGACGCCGAGATTCCTGATGGACTGGCCGAGGATTTCCTCGCTCTTGCCGGCCGCGTAGACATTGGCCGTGTCGATGAAATTGATACCCGCATCGAGGGCGGTGCGGACGAGGCTGTCGGCTTCCTCCTGGCGGAGCTGGCCGATCTGTCCCCACATGTCGTCCGATCCGCCGAAGGTCATGGTGCCGAGGCAGAGTTCGGAAACGAAGAGGCCGCTATGGCCGAGACGACGATAACGCATGGATATGTCCCTTTCGTTGAGCGCCGCGACCCGGGTGGCCTCGGCGTGGCTGGCATATGGGGCGGGACCGCAGGGCCGCACCACGCCGATCCTCGCGAATTTCTGCCCGATTCTCTCATTCGCTCCGGGTGACGCTTTCATGGCGCGCGCAATCGGCTAGTCTGGAGCCATGGATAAAGCCCAACTGGAAACCCTGAAGACCCGGGCATTGGCGCTGTGGAAGCGCCACGGGCGCGAGACCCCGGTGCCGGGGCTGTTCGTGGCGTCTGCGGATGTGCCGACCGGTCCGATTCACGGCGTTTACCGGCCATCGGTGTGCATCGTCCTGCAGGGAACGAAGATCAGCCAGCTCGGCGGGCAGGCCTATCGCTATGAGGAAGGCAATTGTCTGATCACATCGCTTGAGGTGCCCATCCGGGCGCATATCCTCGATGCTTCAGCGCATGCGCCCTATGTCGCCTTCGTGCTCGATATCGAGCCCGCGGTGGTCTCGGAACTGCTGGTGGAGTTGGCGCGCGGAGAGCCGATAGCCGCGGCGGGCCCTGCCGCGATGAGCGTGCACCCGCTGGCCAACGGGCTGATCGATCCGCTGGAAAGGCTGCTGGCGCTCGCCGACCGTCCGCGCGATATCCCCGTATTGGCGCCGCTGATCCGCCGCGAGATCTACTGGCATCTGCTGAACGGCCCGCAGGGAGCGATGATGCGCCAGATCGGCCTCGCCGACAGCCGCACGGCGCGCATCGGCCGGTCGATCGCCTGGGTAAGGGATAACTACACCGAAACGATCAGCGTCCCGCATCTCGCGGGGCTGGCCGGCATGAGCCCCGCAACCTTCCATCGCCACTTCAAGGCGGCGACGGACATGACACCCGTGCAATTCCAGAAATCCCTGCGTCTGCAGGAGGCGCGGCGGCTGCTTCTGGCGGAATGCACCGACGTGGCGCAGGTCGGTTTCGCCATTGGCTATGAAAGCCCGTCGCAGTTCAGCCGCGAATATCGCCGCATGTTCGGAGCGCCGCCTGGCCGCGACGGCGCGGCGATCCGGCGGACGGTCGCGCCGGACAACCACGCTTGAGCGCGAGCGGGTCGCGGTCGATTTCCTCCGGCGGTGTTTTGGTCTAGTGTCGGTCGCCAACGCCACGTCGACCCGCCTTCATGTTCATTCCGCTTCACGACGCCAACACTCTCAAACACATCAAGCTGCAATATGTGACGCTGTCGCTGATCGCGCTGAATGTCCTTGTCTATCTCGTCGTCAATGTCGGTCTGGCGGGTGGGGTCTATCAGGCGGCGGTGATCTCGTTTGGCTATATCCCGGCTGTCGTGAACGACGTGGCGGAGTTGCCGCCGAGCATCGTCTACATTCCGGAAGAACTGTCGCTGGTCTCATATTCCTTCCTGCATGGCGGTTTCATGCATCTGGCGTCCAACATGCTGTTCCTGTGGGTGTTCGGCGACAATGTCGAGGATGCGTTGGGGCATTTTCGCTACCTAGTCTTCTATCTTCTTTGCGCGGTGGCGGGCGCGCTGGCGCATGGTTTCCTGGTGCCGGAATCGACGGCGCCGCTGATCGGGGCCTCCGGCGCCATATCCGGCGTTATCGGCGCTTATCTGATGCTCCACCCCAAGGTGCGGATCTGGGTGCTTGCCTTCGGCCGCATTCCGCTCAGATTGCCCGCGGCCATTCCGCTGCTGGTCTGGTTCGCCTATCAGATCGGCGCGGTGGCGCTGGTGTCCGACGAGGACATTTCCTGGGCCGCGCATGTGGGCGGCTTCGTTGCCGGCGCCATCCTTGTCCTCTTCCTGCGCCGACGGGGCGTGCCGCTTTTCGACAGGGCGATCGTGACGCCGAAATCGGTCGAAACCGAAGCGCCCCGCGTGACTGCGCAGGGGGCCGGCGGAACCGAGCCGCCGAGCTGGGGCCGCGGCTGAATCGAAGCTGAAAATTGTTTGACGTTTACGTTAACGTCAATTATTGAGGTCAATAAAATCGTTTTACGTTGAATGCGAGGGGGTTGCCCGCTCAAGCGGAAACCGGCATTCCCCTGCCGACGGAAAATGTCGAGTTTGCGCAAGCGGCGCGTCGTTCACCTGTTAATGGTGACGCAAATCAGCACGGGAGTTGAACGAGAATGAAAGTCTTGGTGCCGGTCAAACGGGTGATCGACTACAATGTTAAGGTTCGTGTGAAGGCGGACGGGTCTGGCGTCGAGCTCGCCAATGTGAAGATGAGCATGAACCCGTTCGACGAGATCGCGGTTGAAGAGGCGATCCGGCTGAAGGAAGCCGGCACGGTAACAGAGATCGTCGCTGTCTCTGTCGGTCCGCAGCAGGCGCAGGAGACGATCCGCACTGCGCTCGCCATGGGGGCCGACCGTGGCATCCTGGTTAAAACGGAAGACACGACCGAGCCGCTCGCCGTGGCGAAGATCCTCAAGGGGATCGTCGAGGAAGAGCAGCCCGGCCTGGTGATCCTCGGCAAGCAGGCGATCGACGACGACGCCAACCAGACCGGCCAGATGCTGGCCGCGCTGACTGGCTGGAGCCAGGGCACGTTCGCGTCGAAGGTCGTCATCGAGGGCGACACCGCGAAGGTGACGCGCGAGATCGACGGCGGTCTGCAGACCATCGAGATCAAGATGCCGGCGATCGTGACGACCGACCTTCGCCTCAACCAGCCGCGTTACGCGTCGCTGCCGAACATCATGAAGGCGAAGAAGAAGCCGCTCGACGAGAAGGCGCCGTCCGATTACGGCGTTGACACCGCGCCGCGTCTGAAGGTTCTCAAGACGGAGGAGCCGGAAGGCCGCAAGGCGGGCGTCAAGGTCGCCGATGTCGCGGAACTGGTTTCCAAGCTGAAGAACGAAGCGGGTGTGCTCTGACGCATTCGGATGAGGCCGGCCTGCAAACGGCCGGCTTCTGCGCTTCCGGTGCTCACGTACCAAAGTACGCTCCGCTCCGGTTCTCGATACCAACCGTTTTCGCTCCGGCCTGATCCGAATTCGACCAGAGCAAATGGGACAAGAAGGCAAGGAACAAGACAATGACAATCCTTCTGATTGCCGAACACGACAATGAAACCCTGTCCGACCAGACCAACAAGGCGCTGACGGCCGCGAAAGAGATCGGCGGCGACGTGCATGTGCTGGTCGCCGGCAAGGATGCGAAAGCGGCGGCGGACGCGGCGGCGAAGCTCGACGGCGTTTCCAAGGTGCTGCTCGCCGACGACGCCTCGCTCGACCAGCAGCTGGCCGAGCCGATGGCGGCGCTGATCGTGTTGCTGGCCGACGGCTATGACACGCTGATCGCGCCGGCGACGACCAATGGCAAGAACACCATGCCGCGCGTTGCGGCCCTGCTCGACGTGATGCAGGTCTCCGACATCATCGCGGTCGAGAGCGCCGATACGTTCAAGCGGCCGACCTATGCCGGCAACGCGATCCAGACGGTGCAGGCGACCGACGCCAAGAAGGTGATCACGGTGCGCACGGCGTCGTTCGCGGCGGCGGGCGAGGGCGGTAGCGCCTCCGTCGAGACCGTCTCGGCTGCTGCCGATCCGGGCCTCTCCTCCTTCGTCTCCACCGAACTGTCGGGCGGCGACCGTCCGGAGCTGACGAGCGCCAAGATCATCATCTCGGGCGGCCGGGCCCTCGGCTCCTCCGAGAAGTTCCAGGAAGTCATCCTGCCGGTTGCCGACAAGCTCGGCGCGGCCGTCGGCGCAAGCCGCGCTGCGGTCGATGCCGGCTACGCCCCGAACGACTGGCAGGTGGGCCAGACGGGCAAGGTGGTCGCCCCCGACCTCTACATCGCCTGCGGCATCTCGGGTGCGATACAGCATCTGGCCGGCATGAAGGATTCCAAGGTCATCGTCGCCATCAACAAGGACGAGGAAGCCCCGATCTTCCAGGTCGCCGATTACGGCCTCGTCGCGGACCTCTTCGACGTCCTGCCGGAGCTCGAAAAGGCTCTCTGAGCTTCAGGCAGACAAAGCCAAACGATCAAGCCCGCCACGGTCCGCCGTGGCGGTTTTTTTCGTTCTGGCGCCGCCGTAGCTGGTGAGTCGACAAAAGGCGAAAGCCGGCGGCATCCGGTTGCGCCAGTTTCCGGGATCCGTGATTTGGTCTGGGAGCGCCGGCCTTAGCCGGAAACCTGCGCGACGACCGTGCCTTCGCTCTCGCCCTTCTTGAGAAGGGTGTTGATGCGGTCGCGTTCGCGTTTGAAGGCCTCGAGATCGCCGCCCGCCAGCACCTTGCCCTTCGGCAGGCGCACGCGCATCGGATCGACGCGGGTGCCGTTCACGCGCATTTCATAGTGCAAATGCGGGCCGGTCGAGAGGCCGGTCGTGCCGACATAGCCGATGACCTGTCCCTGCCGCACCCGCGCGCCCGGGACGATGCCCTTGGCGAATTTCGTCTGGTGCGAATAGGACGTCTCGTAGCCATTGGCGTGGCGCAGGATCGTCTGCTTGCCGTAGCCGCTCGCCCAGCCGGCCTTGACGACGACGCCGTTGCCAGGCGCGATGATCGGCGTACCGCGCGGCGCGGCCCAGTCGACGCCCCAGTGCATGCGCGAATAGCCGAGGATCGGGTGGCGGCGCATGCCGAAAGGCGAGCGGAACTGGCCGGTGGGAACCGGTTTGCGCAACAGGAACTGCCGCGCGCTGCGGCCGTCCTCGTCATAATAATCGACGGAGCCGTCATTGGCGCGGAAACGGTAATAGGTGTTGTCGGAGCCGCTGAAATTCGCTTCGACGAAGAGCAGTTCGTAGTCGTCGTCGGAATCGGAACCCTCTTCCGGCACCGAGAAGAACAGTTCGAGCTTGTCGGTCGGCTTGATTGTCGACTGGAAATCGACATCCGAGGCGACCATGCGAATGACCTGCGAGGCCATGTCTTCGGGCAGGTCGTAGGACAGCACCGAGCGGTAGATGGCGTTATAGGCCGAGGGCAGGTCGCGGCTGGCCAGTACGGGGACCGGAACCTGCTCGTTGTCGCCGCGCTCGTCCATGATCCCCGGATCCACCGGCTCCGGCGCCGGCACATACTGGCGGCGGTCGTTGAGCGCGATGGTCAGTTCGTGACTGGAGCCGTCATAGACGGACGCCCGGACGATCTCCGGACCCTCGTCGGTCTCCTGCAGTCCGAGGCGGATCGCGTGGCCGGATTTCAGCGTCTTGGTCTTGAGAAGCGTCTCGATCGCTTCGGCCATGGAGGAGGAGAGGGCGTAGCCGGTCGACCCGAGAACCTCGCCGATATCCTCGTTGGAGCTGACTTCGAGCAGATCCTCCTGGAAAACCGGCGCCTCGCTCGATTCCTGCTCCTGGCGCGAGGCGACAGACATGTTCTGCGGAATGATGCGCGCCGAGGCGGCCAGCCCGATGCCGGCCGCAAGACTCGGATCGTCGATGCCGAAACGCAGCGGGTCGACATAGTGCAGCGAGGCGACCTGGATGGAGCCGTCGGTCAGGACAGCGGCCGTGGTGCGCACGATTTCCTCCGCCTCGTCGTCGCTCAGAGTCAGGGCGCCCGGCGGAATATCCGTGTCGAAATTGAAGTCGGCGACCTTCACGCTCAGTTCCGTCTCCACGGAGGCGCCGTAAATGATGCTCTCGGAGCTGGCCGACCCCGAACTGTCCTCCGCCTTCGGCTCCGACCCGTCGGAGAAGATGTTGAGCGGGTTGAAAGGCGGATAGGACTTGTCGGTCTGGTGATTGGCCGCCAGCGCGATCTTCACATATTCGAAGGGCTTGGTGCGAATGACGTCGCTGTCGCCGACGCGGGTGATCGTCGACAGGCTCATGCGGCGGCGATCGCTCGGCTCGGTGCGGATGGCGCGGGCCTTGACGACCCGGGCGCCTTTGACCGCGAGGCCCTGGTCGCCAAACGTGCCGAGCTCTTCCGATGTCGCGACCTCGGCCGGCGTCGCCAGCAATTCGCGCCCGTCGAGCGCGGCGAACAGGGCGGCCCCCATCAAAAGGGTGGAGGTGAAACCGGTCAGGGTCGTGCCGCTCAGCCAGCGCAGCGAAACCTCGCGGCGGTCAGGCGCACGTCTGCGTCCGGCCCCGATCAGGGGCGGCTCATTTCCGATCTCGATGTCCCGGGTCGTTCCACCGGCGTGGTGCGTGCTGGGCATTCTTCTCGTTCGCGGGCGTTTCCCTTGTTTGTGCATGCCTTTTGGACGGCAATGTGTCAACGCGCGGGGTCACGGAAAGTAGCCTCGGGAAAACCGCCCGGACACTTCTTATATATAGGGTCCATTCAGGGTGTCTCGGACAGCATCGGAAAACGCCAGGCCGGCGGGCCGATCTTGCAATGAATCCGCGGCGGAATTTTTTTGGCCGCGAAGGACGAATCCGGCCGCCAAAAAAGCGGTCTGTCGGGAGCACTTTCCCGGTGTTCCGGGACTTTTTTTGAGGGCTGTCAAAAAAATGAAAAAAATGAAAAAAGTCGATTGACAGTTCGAGGGCCCGCAGCCTATATACCGCTCACCAACGAGGGCGGCACCGCTGCACACGGCAGACTGCTTCGCCCCGAAGGTTACCCAGAGAGCCGCGATAGCGACCCTCACATCGGCTTGAAGCCCTAAAGTGGATAGCCGGCGACAGCGTTTCGCTGTCAGTTCTTTGACAAGTGAATAGGTAAGAAAGAGAAACGTGGACGGCGGTGTCCTGCAGATCTCGAAGCCGCAAGGTGGATGAGATCGCAAAGATACAAATGGTGTCGTTACACGTTTCTGATAGAGAACCTTATCCGTTGTGAAAACAACGGGTGTACAGATGTTCTCGTCAATTCAAGCGTGACCAATAACGACGAGCCGTTCGATCTTCTCTCAACTTGAGAGTTTGATCCTGGCTCAGGACGAACGCTGGCGGCAGGCTTAACACATGCAAGTCGAGCGCACCTTCGGGTGAGCGGCAGACGGGTGAGTAACGCGTGGGAATCTACCCATCCCTACGGAATAGCTCCGGGAAACTGGAATTAATACCGTATACGCCCTTCGGGGGAAAGATTTATCGGGGATGGATGAGCCCGCGTTTGATTAGCTAGTTGGTGGGGTAATGGCCTACCAAGGCGACGATCAATAGCTGGTCTGAGAGGATGATCAGCCACACTGGGACTGAGACACGGCCCAGACTCCTACGGGAGGCAGCAGTGGGGAATATTGGACAATGGGCGAAAG
>Ga0208328_1000057_pt1 | contig 67486 bp, 76 predicted proteins | sample DeeseametaMP2633_FD_184170 | JGI IMG/M metagenome (GOLD analysis project Ga0208328, IMG submission 184170) | Marine microbial communities from the Deep Atlantic Ocean - MP2633 (SPAdes) | ecosystem: Environmental > Aquatic > Marine > Unclassified | place: Northeast of Antigua and Barbuda, North...
GGCCGGCACCGGCTACTTCTACATCCCCGGCACCGAAACCTGCCTGAAGATCGGCGGCTATGTCCGTTTCCAGATCAATGCCGGCAACTACGACGATGAGTACACCGACTCGGAAGGCTACGTCGATTTCGACACCAAGGCTTCGCTGCAGGTTTCGTCCTGGACGGACAGCGAAATTGGCCCGATCGCGACCTTCTACGAAATGGTAGCCACGGCCAACGGTCCGGATGACGATGATTTCGACATGGATTCGGCTTGGTTGTCCGTTGCCGGTCTCAAGATGGGTTACTTCGGTGGCTTCCTCGACAACGGCATTAATGGCGAAACCGACTCGAACGGCTTGGAAAACAAGTTCACGTCGATCCAGTACACAGGCACTGCCGGCGGCCTGAGCTTCGGCGCGTCGATCGACCAGATCTATGATGACGGCGTCTGGACCCACTACGATGGCATCGGCTTTGGCGTGACCGGCATGGTTGGCTTCACCGTTGGTGGTGTCGGCGCGACATTGGTCGGCTTCTACGACACGTTTGAGGATGAAGGCGGCTTCGTCGCTCGCGCTTCTGCCGAACTCGGCATGGGCACCCTGCAGGGCCGTTTCACCTGGGCAACCGGAATGAGTGGCTACAACATGTGGGAAATGGACTCTTGGGGTCCTGTGACCGACTACATGGAGTGGGTTGCCGAGGTTTCCTACGCTGCGAAGATCAACGACAAGCTGACCCTGACCCCGGGCTTCTCCTACGCGCATAGCGATGGCGACGACAACCTGTGGCGTGCAGGCGTGACCGCCGATTACACGATCGCGGCCAACCTCGCTGCGAAGCTCTCCGTCCAGTACGAAGACTTCGACGACGACTACGTTACCGGCGACTACAACGGCTTCAGCGGCTTCCTCCGCTTCCAGGCTTCGTTCTAATCTCCTGACACACGTCAGTTGATGAAAACCCGGCGGGCAACCGCCGGGTTTTTTCTTGTCTTGCCGGAGGAGCGTCGGCGGACCGCCCGCGGTGAAAACCATTGAAATTGCGCGGTTTCAGATGGTAGCGCCGGATCGGTATCGCGCTTTTCGCCGAATGCATTTATATCATCGGGGGGCGCGGGAAGCCGAGACCGCGGATCGAGAACAGAGACTGAAGAGCGACAATGCCCCGACTTCCCTTGAATGTTCCTGCCGGTTTGGCGGGCAAACGAAACATGATGGACGCGTCCGGGCAGAAAGAGATCTTTCGGCGGGGTGTCGAACTGCTCGCGCGCGACAAGCTCTCGGAAGCCCATGGCTGTTTCGAAGCCATATTGCGCGTTAATCCCAACAATGTTGCGACGCTGAACAATATCGGCAACGCCTCGATCCGCATGGGGAACCACGCGCAGGCTGTGCGGTTTCTCGAAAATGCCCTGTCATTGAGTGCAAACAACGCCGAAACGATGGTGCTTCTTGGAAGCGCCTATAAGGAAAACGGAAGCCCCGACAAGGCGATAGAGGTACTCCGGAAGGCAATCCGGCTCCGGCCGGGAAACGCCGCCGCGCATATGAATCTGGCTCTCGCATATCGCGACCAGGGAAATGGGGCGCAAGCGGTCGATGAGCTTGAGAAGGCGCTGCAGCTGGATCCCGAAAGTCCGGTCATTCTGTGCGACCTGGGGCAGATCCACGTCGAACTCGGCCAAATGGATGAAGCGGTCCGTCGCTTCAACGAGGCGTTGCGGATCGATCCGGGCAACGTGACCGCCCTTTATGGTCTGTCGCTTGCGCAGAAATCGAGCCCGCAGCCGGGGCTTCTCGATCTCGTCCGCCAGCGGCGGACACGAGACGACACCGCTGACAAGGACCGCGCCGTTCTGCTTCATGCGGAAGGCAGGATTCTCGATGTCCAGGGCGACCACGGCGAAGCCATGGACAGCTATGTGGAGGCAAAGCGCGCGGCTGGTGGAAACTTCAACATCAACCGGACAGTTGCCTACTACGATGCCCTGATCAAGACATTTACCCCCGGCTTCTTCGGGGAGCAGGGGAAGATCGGTATCGACTCGGAGCGCCCCGTTTTCATAGTCGGCATGCCGAGATCGGGAACCACCCTGGTCGAGCAGATCTGTGCGAGCCACCCCGATGTCTTTGGCGCCGGCGAACTCGTCCATGTGTCGGCAATTGCAAACAAGCTAGGCCTGAAACCCAGCACCTATACCCAATTCCTGCACAACGTGACGACGATGAAGTCGAAAACGGCAAAGGAGCTTGGAAAGGAATATCTTGGTCTCGCGGCCTCGAACGCCGCGCAGGAGACGAGGATTCTCGACAAGATGCCGCACAATTTCGAGAAACTCGGTCTGATCGCGACCTTGTTGCCCGAAGCGAGAATAATCCATTGCGAACGCGGCGCTCTGGACACCTGCGTTTCCATCTTCATGAATGCGCTTCACGAAAAGCACGGATACAGCAGCGATCTCGAGACACTGGGACTGTATTACACGCAATATCACCGCCTTATGGAACACTGGAAATCGGCGCTGCCGCTGCGGATGCTCTCGGTGCGATACGAAGACCTCATCGGAGATCTTGAGGCCGGTTCAAGGAAAATGATCGATTTCCTTGGCCTTGAATGGGACGACGCTTGCCTCAATTTTCACGAAACCGAGCGGACAGTGAGAACGCTCAGTCGCTGGCAGGTCCGCCAACCGGTCTACACATCGTCGGTCGGCCGCTGGAAACGCTATGAGTCCCGCCTGGGTCCGCTTGTTGCGGCGCTTGGCGATCTCGCCGAGGGCGACTAGCCTCTCGTGAGAATTCGATGCGGTTCTGCCGGATGGCCAATTCTCATAAGCGGGTCCATCCGAAGGCGCTGCAATGCGATAGCGGGATTGAAGGATCGCGCGCTACGGGTTTCGCGGTGGAGGGGCCTCCCACTGATCGTTGCTATTATCTGACGCGGCCCCAGGGAGCACGGACTGGATCATGAATTACCGCTACGCAGTTACCGTACCCTATATGCCAATGTGCATAACGGCATTGGATATGAAAGAGATCGGCAAGCTCATAGAGGAACGCGAGCCGTCGCTTTATTGGCAGCCGCTTGAACTAAAGCCTTCCGAGGGCCGATTTCGACTGGGCGAATACCGGTTGCCGAAAGTCCCGTCGATGATGCTTCAGTTCCACATGTTCCCCGCGCAAAACGAGATCATCCCGGAGTTCAGGGGGCCGAGGCTGGAAGCGAATCCAATCCACAAGGCCATCCAGTTGAGAATGCTGGAGAAGGCCGGGATTGAGGTTCCGCCCTGGACGCGCCTTGAACGCAAAACGGAGTTGGATCCGGACATTTTCGGAGACTACGTCCTGGTGAAGCCGACCGAGCATGGCGCGAGCTTCGGCCGCGGCATCGTTCTGCTTCGCACATCGGAGTTTCCGGCCTATCGCGACGAACATGCGCGGACCTATGAACAACCCGGCCGTTCGCCTCCCATTGTACAGAAATTCGTCTATACCGGCGAAAAGCCGGCCAGCTGGCGTGTCGTTACTTTCCTGGGAAAGGTCGTTCACTCGAGGTATCAGGAGATTGAGGACAAGACCCCCTTCAATGCTCCGACGACACGTCTTTTGCTTCAGGACAAGATCGCCACCAACACGGAGGGCGTTGTGCGGGACGGCTGGCTGAAGAAAGACGAAATCGTCAACGACATCGCGAGGAAGGTCTCGTCCCTGTTTCCGACACCGGTCCTGGCGACAGACATCATCAAGGCCCATGATTCCGACGAATACCTCGTCCTTGAAGTCAATATGGGCGATTGCTGGCTGTTCTCTTCGAGGCTTGGTGAGAAACACCGCGTCCGGTTCGGCGCAGACGCCGTCAGGGCCCAATATGATGTCGCGTCGACCGCTGCGGACGCAATTATCGAGGAAGCTCGTTCCCGCCTCCTTGCCGGGTCACCGGCGTAGCTAAGGCGGGATCCGGATACGGATATCGCCTACTGCTGCGTGAGAAGACGTCGGGCAGGAAACCTTAATCCGCAACGCCGCCCAGGAACCTTTCGATCGCTTCCGGAATGCCGTCCTTGTGGAGCAGGGGAGGGTGGCCCTGGCCGGCGATCTCCATGACCTGCATGTCCGGATGGCGCGCGGACATCGCCTCAACCGTCTTTTTCGACAGCAAGCCCGAATGTTCGCCGCGCAACAGCAAAACCGGCGTCTTGGTCAGGCCGATGAATTGCGGCCACATCTCCGGCAGTTTCTCGCCGAGATCGATTTCGGCCAGCGGTTTGACGAGGTCGGGATCGTGATCGGGCCGGATCTTGCGCCCGATCTGCCGGTATTTCGCATGCGCCTCGAACGCCCAGTCTTCCTGGCTGAAGGCCGGAAAGGCCTTTCCCATCGCCGTTTTCTGGATCGCGATCGCTTCGTCCCAGTTTTTCGGTTTGGGCAGTTGCGTCAGCATGGCGCGGATCGTCGCCAATCCGTCGCCTTCGATCACCGGGCCGACATCGTTCAGAATGACGGCCTTCAGAGCGCCCGGCCGCATCGCCGACAGCGCCATGGCGATCAGCCCGCCGCGCGAGGTACCGATGATGGCGGCATGCGCAATGCCGAGCGCGGTCATTCCGGCAAGCACATCCTCGGCCTCGGTGATGACGTTGTAGTTCTTCCAGTCCGGATCATGCACGGACAGGCCGCGCCCGCGATAGTCGAAACAGATCACCCGGCGTTTTGGGGCGGCTTTCTCGCTGAGAAAAATCGCAAGACGCTCGAAATCGCGAGAGTTACGACTGAGCCCGGCCAGGCAGATCACAGGCAATGCGTCCCCGTTTTCGCCGCCATACTCGACGGCATGAAGTTTCAGCCCGTCGGGCGCCGAGAAGAAAACGCTTTTGCCCGGTCCGGTCTCCGCCGGCTCGGTGTCTTTGGCTTTCGCCTTCAGTTTGAAAAACGTCATCGGGAGGCCGTACGTGTTTATTCGACCCATATCGTGGGCGAATGATATCTTTTTATATTCAAATGGTTGCGAGTTTTTCCGGAATCAATCTGTCCAGCCGTATCGCAGGTCGTGGGCTATGTCCGAGGGCTCGTCGAAACGCGCCTTGTAGATCTGTAGATTCTCCATGACGCGCTGAACATAGTTGCGGGTTTCCGTAAACGGTATCTGCTCCACCCAGTCGATTACCTCGTCCAGCGGTTTGCCGCGCGGATCGCCGAACCGCTCGATCCACTGGCCCACACGGCTCGGTCCCGCATTGTAAGCGATGAAGGTCAGGATATAGGAGCCGCCGAACCGGTCGAGCTGATTTCTAAGATAGGCCGTGCCGAGCGTCGCATTGTAGGCACCGTCGGAATCGAGGCGGGCGGGCTGATAGGCAAGTCCCGCTTCGCGCGCCATTTCCCGTGCCGTGCCTGGGAGGAGCTGCATCAGCCCGCGCGCGTTGGCGCTCGACCTCGCGGCGACATTGAATTCGCTTTCCTGCCGCGCGATCGCGTAGGCGAGGGGCCGTTCCTCCGGCTCGATCGGCGTCGAAGCCGGGATTGCGCCGATCGGATGGGTCAGCGCCCCGGTCTCGATGCCGCGCCATTCCGCGGATTTCGCGATCCTCAGCGCCGTGAAACGCTCGTCCATCCGTTCCCAATTGACGACGAGTTGCGTGATGGCCGGCACGTTCTCGAGCGTGCGCCCGAGCCCGTAGGCCATGGTGCGTGCGAGATCGACGCGGCCGATCTCCTGCAGCCGCGCCATCGCGGCCACGGGTTCGCTGTTGCGGAAACGGTCGGCGTCGTCAGGGGTCACCGAAGGTCGGCGAATACCGGTGAGCTTCATGCCGAGGTGCTGGCGCGCCAATTGCCCGTAATAGGTCGTCGGGTAGTCCGCCGCGCGGGCATAGTGGCTTTGTGCCTCCGGCGAACCCATCGCTTCATGGGCGCGTCCCAGCCAGTAGGCGCCGCGGGAGCGCGAGATCGCGCCATTCGCCAGTTCCTCGATACGCTCGAAATGCGCGGCCGCCGCCTTGCCGTCTTTCAGGCCGCGCAGCGCATACCAGCCCGCATGGAAGGCCGCTTCGATCTGCGTGGCCGCCGATCCGCCATGCTGCATCGCGGCTATCTTGTAGGCGGTTTCGGCATCGCCATGCTCGAAAGCGTCGCGCGATACGATGCGCCGCTCCACCCACCATTCGTTGGGATCGACGAGATCGTCTTCCGCCACGGGCGCTTTCAGCAACAGCTTGACCGCCTCGTCGTCGCGCTCCATGCGGCGCAGCCATGTGACCCGCGCAAACAGCGCATGCGGTGATTCCTTGAAGCTCTCCTCGGCATTGTCGAGCAACTCCAGCGCGTTCTTTTGCTTGCGGACCGCCGCCGACCACGGCTTCACATAGGCATTCATGCCGGCGGCGTCGGCGATGCGCTGCGCCGAGCGGATGCGCTCGCGATACATCATGGCCAGGAAGCGCCGCTGGTGATCTTCCTTCGTCAGCACGCCGATGAACTCGGACATGATCTGCAATTCGGTGCGCGCATCGATCGCTTCGCTGTGCCACCAGGGGATCAGGGCTTCGCGCGCACCCTTGGGATCGTCCAGCATCACCCGGGCGCGGGCCAGGGACAGCGCGCCGGAAAGCGTTTCCGGCCCGTCGGTCTCGTAGGCGGCGACGATTTCCTCTGGTGAATGGAACTCGCGGGCAAGGGCGCGTTCGTAGTTGGCGCGCAGCCGCGCCATGTCCGGCCATCCCTCATGGGTCTTGATCGTGCGGTCGATTTCGGAGGCGGTCACGGCTGCCTTGCCTGAATAGGCTGCCATCCAGGTGATGATCTTGCCATCCAGCGTGTCGTCGGCCAGCATCTTCCTGAGCTTGCGCAAGGCGTCGAAATCGCCGGCGTCCAGCGCCTCCAGCGCCTCGATCAGGAAGGCGCGCGTCACCGCCGGATCGGGCGCGTCGCGGGTCACCGATCCTGTCAGGCGCTGGTCGAGACGGACGGGCGTCTCCAGGGGCGCGTCGGCGGGCGCATCGCCGAACATCGTCGCGCTGGCAATGGCCGCCGGAAGGACGACCGCCGCTGCGAGTATCTGTGTTCGGCGTGACAAGGACATGTACTCTCCCGATATCGGGTCCCATCTGGGCGCTACTATACAAGAATGGCCCGTTTATGGTGAACGGACCGTGAAAAACGGCACACATCCCCGTGATCTCTCCGCTTGCCGCCGACAGGGTGCATGACTATGGTGCGCCGAAAATTCGAAACCACGGCGCGGCATACCGCGCGACTTGATGCGGGAGTTTTCAGTTCATGGTTGAGCGTTCGGCGCTGCGCGGGTCTATGACCGCGCTTGTAACCCCGTTCGACATGTCAGGCGCGTTCGACGAGGAGACGTTTCGCGCACTTGTCGATTGGCAGGTCACCGAGGGCACGAAGGGCCTCGTACCGGTCGGCACGACAGGCGAGTCGCCGACGCTGAGCCACGACGAGCACAAGCGTGTCATCGAGGTCTGTATAGAGACAGCGGCCGGCCGCGCGCCGGTGATCGCGGGCGCCGGCTCCAACAACACCCATGAAGCTGTCGATCTGGCCATGCATGCCGAGAGCGCCGGCGCCGATGCGGTTCTCGTCGTCACGCCTTATTACAACAAGCCGAACCAGCGCGGCCTCTACGAGCATTTCGCAGCCGTCGCCCAAGCGATCGACATTCCGATCATCATCTACAATATCCCGCCGCGTTCGGTCATCGACATGACGCCGCAGACCATGGGCCGGCTCGTTGCGGATTTCCCCAATGTCTGGGGCGTCAAGGACGCCACCGGCAAGATCGAGCGCGTATCCGAACAGCGCATCACCTGCGGCCATGATTTCATCCAGCTCTCGGGCGAGGACGCGTCTGCGCTTGGCTTCAATGCGCATGGCGGCACCGGCATGATCTCGGTGACGGCAAATGTCGCGCCGCGCCTCTGCTCGGAATTTCAGGCGGCCTGCCTGGCCGGCGATTTCGCCAAGGCGCTGGACTATCAGGATCGCCTGATGCCGCTGCACAAGGCGTTGTTCATCGAGCCGGGCGTCGCAGGCGCCAAATATGCCCTATCGCGGCTCGGTCGTATCAAGAATCGGCTGCGTTCGCCGATGGTCCCGGTGGAAGACGCCACCGCCCACGCCATCGACGAGGCGATGCGCCATGCCGGCCTCTTGAACTGAGCCGGCGCGATCACACCTTTTCGTCATGGCAACCAGGAAAAAATCAGATCCGGCGCGCAAGATCGTCGCCGAGAACCGCAGGGCGCGCTTCAATTACGAAATTGATGACACCGTCGAGGCGGGGCTCGTGCTGCAGGGCACCGAGGTCAAGTCGCTGCGCAATGGCGAAGCCAATATCGCGGAGAGCTACGTCTCCGAAGAGGGTGGCGAGATCTGGCTGATCAATTCCTACATCCCGGAATATCTGGAAGCCAACCGCTTCAACCATGAGCCGCGCCGCCGCCGCAAATTGCTGCTCAACAAGCGCGAAATGGCGCGCATGGCCCAGTCCGCGGACCGCGAGGGCATGACGCTCGTCCCGCTGAAACTCTATTTCAACGATCGCGGCCTTGCGAAACTCCAGGTCGCCATCGCCAAGGGCAAGAAAACCGTCGACAAGCGCGAGACGGTAAAGAAGCGCGACTGGGACCGCCAGAAGGCGCGGATTCTGAAAGAGCACGGGTAAGGTCTACCGGCGCAGGATCTCCCGCACCGTCTCGAAAACCTTTTCGAACATCTCCGGCGTCAGCCGCCCGGTATTCGTATTATATCGCGAGCAGTGATAGCTCGACACGATCGTCAGCCCGCCGATCTGGGTGGCCGCACCATGCCCGAACGGATGTGCCGCGACGCGGCCATCCAGCATGCGCACGGTCGAATCATGGGCGATCTTGCCGAGCGTGACGATGACGCGCAGATTGACCAACTGCTCCAGCGTCGCGGTCAGAAATGGTCGGCAGGTGTTGATTTCGGCGGCCGTCGGCTTGTTCTGCGGCGGCACGCAGCGCACAGCGTTCGTCACGGCTGTTTCGACCAGTTGCAGGCCGTCATCCGGCCTCTCTTCGAATTCGCCGCTCGCAAAGCCGTATTGCTTCAACGTCCCGTAGAGAAACCTGCCGGCGAAATCTCCGGTGAAGGGCCGCCCGGTACGGTTAGCGCCGCGCAGGCCGGGCGCCAGTCCGACGATGAGCATGCGGACGCTTTCGGGGCCTTCCGGCGGCAGCAGGGTTGACACCGGCGCGTTGTGCCAGCCCGGCTCGCGAACACGCCATGACCCGATGAAGTCACGCAGACGCGGGCAGAGCGCGCAATCCCTGTCAGGGTCGGCCTGTATCGAAGTTTTCACCGGAGAGACCGGGCTTAGTAGTCGATATCGTCGTCTTCGTCGTCATCGTTACGGGCGGCCTGCCGCGGGGCAGGGCGCTCCGACGGGTCGCGGCCGATCTCGTCGCGCAGCGCTCTGAGGTCGAGGAAATGGTCGGCCTGCCGGCGCAGATCGTCGGCGATCATCGGCGGCTGTGTCGACATGGTGGAGACGACGGACACTTTGCGTCCGCGTCTTTGCAGCGCATCCACCAGCGAGCGGAAATCCCCGTCGCCGGAAAAGATGACGAAATGGTCGACCGTATCGGCGAGCTCCATGGCGTCAATCGTCAGTTCGATGTCCATGTTGCCCTTGATCTTGCGGCGCCCCGAAGAGTCGGTGAATTCCTTCGCCGGCTTGGTGACGACCTTGTAGCCATTATAATCCAGCCAGTCGATCAGCGGGCGGATGGAGGAATATTCCTGGTCTTCGATCAGGGCTGTATAATAATAGGCCCGCAGCAGATAGCCGCGCGACTGGAACGCCTTAAGCAATTTGCGGTAATCGATATCGAAACCAAGCGCCTTGGCGGCGGCGTAAAGGTTGGCGCCATCGATGAACAGCGCGATTTTCTCGCGGGAGTCGAAATTATTCATTTATCTGGCCCTCGGGCTAAATCTATTAATTACCAAACAACGCGGAATCCCATGGATACCGCCATGAATCAAACCCCAATTGTTCCAGAATGCACCGGAAAACTGGCCGATTTGTGGCTTCTGCCACGGTCATGCCCCAATCCTGTGGTTGCCCGACAGTGAGTTGCGCTTGCCGACATAAACCGGTATAGCGCGGAATAATCCTATGGATGCGAATTTCCAAACATAATTGACGTAGAGGAAACGCTTTATGGCTCGCGTTACCGTCGAAGACTGCATTGACAAGGTCGAAAACCGTTTCGACCTCGTTCTCCTGGCCGCACACCGCGCCCGCCAGGTCTCCCAGGGCGCACCGATCACGGTCGACCGGGACAACGACAAGAATCCGGTGGTCGCGCTTCGCGAAATCGCCGATCAGACCCTTTCGCCGGGCGATCTGAAGGAAGACCTGATCCACTCGCTGCAGAAGCATGTCGAGGTGGATGAGCCCGAGAGCGAGATCGTCGACACGGCCGAGGCCGCCGAGGGCGATGACGCGCCCGAGGCGCTCACCTTCGACCGCATGTCGGAAGAGGAACTGCTGGCCGGCATCGAAGGCCTCGTTCCGCCGGAAAAATCCGACGATCTCTGATCGACCCGTACGCCTTCAAGGCAGCGCCAGGAATGGTTATATTGAAGCGCGCGGACGATCCGGTCCGCGCGCTTTTCATGTTTGGGATTTCGCGTAGATGATGCGCCAGGTCGAGCTTGTCGAACGCATTCAGCGTTACAAGCCGCAGGTCAATGAAGCACTGCTGAACAAGGCGTATGTCTACGCCATGCAGAAGCACGGCGACCAGAAACGCGCATCCGGCGACCCGTATTTCTCCCATCCGCTCGAAGTCGCTGCGATCCTCACCGACATGCGTCTCGACGAGAGCACGGTCGCGGTCGGTCTCCTGCATGACACGATCGAGGACACGACGGCGACCCGCCGCGAGATCGAGGAAATGTTCGGCGACGATATCGGACGTCTCGTCGACGGCCTGACCAAGCTGAAAAAGCTCGACCTCGTCTCCAAACGCGCCGCGCAGGCCGAAAACCTGCGCAAATTGCTGCTCGCCATCGCCGACGATGTGCGCGTCCTTCTGGTCAAGCTTGCCGACCGCCTGCACAACATGCGCACGCTCGATTTCGTGCCGCCGCAAAAGCGCGCCCGCATCGCCGAGGAGACGATGGACATCTATGCGCCGCTCGCCGGCCGCATGGGCATGCAGGACATGCGTGAGGAGCTGGAGGAGCTGGCATTCCGCCATATCAATCCGGAAGCCTACCGCACTATCACCGACAGGCTGGCCGAGCTCGGCGACTACAACCGCGAGACGCTCGGCGAGATCACCTATACGCTGAAGAATCTGCTCGCCGCCAACGGCATCGAGGCGGAAGTTTATAGCCGCCAGAAGAAGCCGTGGTCGGTCTTTCGCAAGATGGAGTCGAAGGCGCTGTCCTTCGAGCAATTGTCCGACGTCTTCGGCTTCCGCATCATCGTCGAGAATGTCGACGACTGCTACCGGGCGCTCGGCATCGTCCACCGCAAGTGGAACACCGTCCCCGGCCGCTTCAAGGACTATATCTCGACGCCGAAACAGAACGATTACCGTTCCATCCACACCACCATCGTCGGCCCGTCGAAGCAGCGCGTCGAACTGCAGATCCGCACCCGCGAGATGCACGAAGTCGCCGAATATGGCGTCGCCGCCCATGCGATCTACAAGGACAAGGGGGCCGCGGCGAAGGCGAACGGCCATGACGAGGCGGGTTTCGCCCTGTCCAAAGACTCCAACGCTTACGCATGGTTACGCCGCACCATTGAATCGCTTTCCGAAGGCGACAATCCGGAGGAATTCCTCGAGCACACCAAGCTTGAACTGTTCCAGGACCAGGTCTTCTGCTTCACGCCCAAGGGCCGCCTGATCGCGCTGCCGCGCGGCGCCACCCCGGTCGATTTCGCCTATGCGGTCCACACCGATATCGGCAATTCCTGCGTCGGCGCGAAGATCAATGGCCGCATCATGCCTTTGGTCACCCGGCTGCAGAACGGCGACGAGGTGGACATAGTGCGCTCCAACGCGCAGACCCCGCCGGCCGCCTGGGAACATGTCGTGGTCACCGGCAAGGCGCGTTCGGCGATCCGCCGCGCCTCGCGCATGGCCGTGCGCAAGCAATATGCCGGCCTCGGACACCGCATTCTCGAACGCGCCTTCGAGCGCGCCGGCAAGGAGTTCTCCAAGGATATCCTCAAGCAGGGCGTCCGCCGTCTCGGCCACAAGGAGGTCGAGGACGCGCTCGCCGCCGTCGGGCGAGGGGAGATCCCTTCCGACGACGTCGTCCGCGCCGTCTTCCCGGACTACCAGGATGCGCGAAGCACCTCCGTTCCCGCCGGCGGCGTCGAGGGCGACGGCTGGTTCAACCTCACCAACGCCACCGGCATGATGTTCCGCATTCCAGGCAACACCGGTCCGCAGGACGATCAGGGCGCGGCGACGCGCGAGGCGATGAACCGGGCGATCCCGATCCGTGGCGCGGCAAGCGACATGCCGGTGCGCTTCTCGCCGGAAGGAGCGGTGCCCGGCGACCGGATCATCGGCATTTCCACGCCCGGCAAGGGAATCACCATCTATCCCATCCAGTCGCCCGCGCTCGCCGCCTATGATGACCAGCCGGAACGCTGGATCGATGTGCGCTGGGATCTCGAAGGGCTCGGTCGGCAGCGATTCTCCGCCCAGCTCATCGTCACAGCGATCAACGCGCCGGGTTCGCTGGCCGAAATCGCCAAGATCATCGGCGACCAGGACGCCAATATCCACACGCTGTCGATGGTCCGCACGGCCCCGGATTTTACCGAGATGATCATCGATCTCGAGGTCTGGGACCTGAAGCATCTGAGCGGCGTTATCGCGCGTTTGCGCGACGCCGAGGCGGTCTCGTCGGTGGAACGGTCGAGCGGTTAGCCAATACGGGCAAAAGGCGAGAACGGAACCCATGGCAAGAGAAATGACAACCGGGGACGTGCTGGCGGTATTCGAAAGCGCAGGCGCGGTGCTGCACGGACATTTCATCCTGACATTGGGGCTGCGAAGCCCGGTCTTCCTGCTGTAGGTCCGCTCTTCATGCATCCGGACAAAACCGAAATCCTGTGCCGCGCACGCCATCTGGGTGGAGCGCGAGGAGGGCGTTTTCCGGCTGCGCCGCTTCGAGATGGAGAAGGGCGCACGCGTGGTCATCATCGAGGATATCGTCACGACCGGTCTTTCCATCCGCGAAACCGTCGAAAGTTTGCGCGCGCTTGGTGCGGAGATGCTAGCCGCGGGCTGCCTGATCGGCCGGTCGGCAGACAAGGTCGAAGTCGGCGTGCCGTTGATTGCGCTCGCCGGATAAGAGGTTCCGGCCTATCCGGCAGACAAATTGCCGCCGGAATTGGCTGCGATACCGGAGTTCAAACCGGGAAGCCGCAACCTTTGAGCGTGTCGCGTCGGCGCATACGGCTTGATGCGGTGTTTGCGGATAACTATTTCTTTATCGGTTACCATGCGTTGAGGATTGCTCGTTACGCGTGGATCGATGAACATGTTGCAGGTACGACCTGAATGATCTTGGGACGCAGGGAACGCGAGAATTGGCGCAGAAGATTTCGCGTCTGGTTGTTCCCGCGCCGTAATTACTCGCGATCTTTCCGCTATTACTGGAAGCGCATGCTGCGCATCAAGGCGACACCCCATGCCATTGCGGCAGGTGTTGCCGCTGGCGCATTCGCTTCCTTTACGCCCTTTATGGGCCTGCATTTCATCCTCGCTTTCGTGCTTGCCTGGCTGATGGCCGGCAACATGATTGCCGCCGCGCTCGGCACAGCGGTCGGCAATCCGCTGACCTTCCCGGCGATCTGGGCGGCGACGCACGGCACCGGTTCGGCGATCCTCGGCATGACCGAGGGCGATCATACGCAGATCAAGCTCGGCTCGATGTTCCACCACGGCGCCATACTCGATATCTGGGATCCGATCCTGAAGCCGATGCTGGTCGGCGGCGTGCCGCTCGGCCTCGTCTGCGGCACGATCCTCTACATCCTCACGCGCGCCGCGGTTTCCGCGTTCCAGCATCGCCGCCGTACTCATTTCGAATCGCGCCAACCCGTTGCCGAAAATCCGGAGGTCGAGGCGTGATCATCGGCCTTGGCAGCGATCTCATCGACATTCGCCGTGTCGAAAAGTCGCTGGAACGGTTCGGGGACAGGTTCGTCCGGCGTGTTTTCACCGAAATCGAGCAGGCGAAATCCGACCGCCGCCGCCTGCGGGCCGCGTCCTACGCCAAGCGTTTCGCCGCCAAGGAAGCTTGCGCCAAGGCGCTCGGCACCGGTCTGTCGAAAGGCGTGTTTTGGCGCGATATGGGCGTGGTCAACCTGCCGGGCGGCAAGCCGACCATGCATCTGACCGGCGGCGCGGCCGTGCGGCTGCAGGAACTCATGCCGGCCGGCCACAAGCCGGTTATCCATCTCACAATCACCGACGACATGCCGCTTGCTCAGGCATTCGTCATCATCGAAGCGCTGCCCGAAGGGGCCGGCGGTTAATCTCCGGAATCGGCAATTGCGGCCTTTCCGCCGAAAGGCTAAGACCGGTCGCGCGGGGATGGCGAAATCATAATTACGGGACGAAATTTCGTGGCTGAGAAGACCGAAACCAAGCAAAGTTCACTGGGCGAGATCATCTCGGTCATCATTCAGGCCCTGATCCTGGCGCTCGTTATCCGCACGCTCCTTTTCCAGCCTTTCTCGATTCCCTCCGGCTCGATGCGACCGACGCTTCTCGAAGGCGACTACCTGTTCGTCTCGAAGTTCTCCTACGGCTATTCCTACGCATCCCTGCCGTTTGCGCCGAAAATCTTCTCCGGCCGCATCTGGGAAGGCAAGCCCGAGCGCGGCGATGTCGCGGTCTTCAAGCACCCGGTTTCCGGCGTCGACTACATCAAGCGCGTGATCGGCTTGCCGGGCGACCGCATCCAGATGCGCGACGGTCAGCTCTTCATCAATGACGAGCCGGTCAAACGCGAACTCACGGGCCAGATCGATAATCCGGACATCACCGAGAAATTCGGCCCGGTCGACGTCTACACGGAAACGCTGCCAAACGGCGTAACCTACCAAACGCTCGACCTCACGCCCAACTCCACCGCCGACAACACGCGCGAATTCGTCGTGCCGGAAGGCGACTACTTCATGATGGGCGACAACCGCGACAACTCCAATGACAGCCGTTTCGGCGTCGGCTACGTGCCGCTGGAGAATTTCGTTGGCCGCGCAAACATCATCTTCTTCTCGATTTCCGGCGGCGCGTCGCCGCTCGAGATCTGGCGCTGGCCGTCCGAGCTGCGTCTCGGCCGCTTCTTCAGCTCCGCAGAGGGATGACCAAGGCGCAGGCCGGCCCCCGCATTTCACCGGACATGTTGCGGCGGCTGGAAGACATTACCGGCCATCGTTTCGCAGATGCCGAACGCCTCGACCGGGCGCTGACTCATGCCAGCGCCCGTGGTCGGGGAGGGCGCGACTATGAGCGGCTGGAATTTCTGGGCGATCGCGTGCTTGGCTTGTGCGTCGCTGAAATGCTTTTCGCGCAATTCCAGGCCGCCGACGAAGGCGAACTCTCGGTTCGTCTGAACCAGCTCGTCAATGCCGACACGCTGGCCGAGGTCGCCGACGAATTGTCGCTGAACGATTTCATCCGCACCGGCTCCGACGTGCGTCAGCTGCGCGACAGCCACCGCAAGAACCTGCGCGCGGATGTCGTCGAATCGCTGATCGCGACGATCTATCTCGAAGGCGGGCTGGACGCGGTGCGTCCCTTCATCCGCCGTTACTGGTCCGAACGCGCAGCCAATGCGGAAGCCGCACGCCGCGACGCCAAGACCGAATTGCAGGAATGGGCGCATCAGGCCCATGGCGTGACGCCGGCCTACAAGGTCGTTGCGCGCACAGGCCCCGATCACGATCCCGTCTTCACGGTTTCGGTCACCGTCGGGACAATGAAACCGGAAACGGCCGAGGGCCGTTCCAAACGAATCGCCGAACAGGCGGCTGCGTCCCGCATGCTGGTGCGCGAAAAGGTGCGTGACGATGACTGATACTCCTGAAACGCCGACCCGCTCGGGCTTTGTCGCGCTGATCGGCGCGCCGAATGCCGGCAAATCGACGCTCGTCAACCAACTGGTCGGCGCCAAGGTCTCGATCGTCACCCACAAGGTGCAGACGACGCGGGCGCTGGTGCGCGGCATCGCGACCGTCGACAACACGCAGATCGTCCTCATGGATACGCCCGGCGTGTTCGCGCCAAAGCGCCGTCTCGACCGCGCCATGGTCACGACCGCGTGGTCCGGCGCCCGCGACGCCGATATCGTCCTGGTGCTGATCGACGCGCGCAAGGGCGTCCGCGAGGACGAGGAGCGCATCATCGAGATGCTGCCCTCGATCAAGCTGCCCAAATGGCTGATCCTCAACAAGGTCGACACGGTCGAGCCGCCGAAGCTGCTGGAACTGGCCAAGGTCCTGAACGAACGCGCCGACTTCGCCGAGACCTTCATGATCTCGGCGCTTGGCGGGTCCGGCTGCAAGGACCTGCTGAACAAGATCGCGGCCACCGTCCCGGAAGGCCCCTGGTACTATCCCGAGGACCAGATTTCCGACCTGCCGATGCGCCAGCTCGCCGCCGAGATCACCCGCGAAAAGCTCTATCTGCGCCTGCATCAGGAGCTTCCCTATTCCTCCACCGTCGAGACGGAGAGTTGGGAGGAGAAGAAGGACGGCTCGGTCAAGATCCAGCAGGTGGTCTATGTCGAACGCGACAGCCAGAAGAAGATCGTGCTCGGCCGCAAGGGAGAGACCATCAAGGCCATCGGTCAGGCCGCCCGCAAGGAAATCGCCGAGATCCTCGAACAGCCGGTCCACCTCTTCCTCTTCGTCAAGGTGCGCGAGAACTGGGGCAACGATCCGGAACGTTATCGCGAGATGGGGCTGGACTTTTCCGGCGACTGACGCAATCTCCGCGCCATGGAATGGCGGGATCGCGGTATCATCATCGGAACGCGCAGGCATGGCGAGACAAGCCTGATCCTGGAAGTGATGACCGAACAGCGCGGCCGTCACCTCGGGCTGGTGCGCGGCGGCCGTTCGCGCAAGCAGCAGCCTTTGCTCCAGCCCGGAAACGAGGTCGAGCTGACCTGGCGCGCGCGCCTTGCCGATCACCTCGGCACCTTCCAGGTCGAACCGCTGGCGCTCGCCGCGGCCCGGCTGATGGAAGAGCCGTCCGGCATTTACGGCATCCAGCTTCTCGCCAGCCATCTGCGCCTTCTGCCCGAGCGCGACCGGCATTCCGAGCTCTTCCGCGCCATGGAAGTCGTGATCGAGCATCTCTGCGAGCCGGAGATCGCCGGCCCGCTGATGGTGCGCTTCGAGTTGCGCCTGCTGGAGGAACTGGGCTTCGGTCTCGATCTTTCCGCCTGTGCGGGAACCGGCCAGCGCAACGACCTGGTCTATGTGTCGCCGAAGACCGGCCGCGCCGTCAGTCGTCTTGCCGGCGATCCCTGGAAGGACAAGCTCATGGCGCTGCCGGCCTTTCTCGGCGGCCAGCCCTCCGTTGTGCCGACGGCAGGGGAAATGGCGTCCGCCTTCGAGTTGACGGGCTTTTTCCTGCGCCGGCATGTCTATGAACCGCGCGCCGTCAAGGAGCCCGACGCGCGCACCGGCTTCATCGCCTCGGTCGGCCGGGCCTTTTCAGAAAACAGGGAGCAAATATTGTGAGCGAACCGAACAACGAAATCATGCCCGGTGTGGTCTCCCTCGGCGGTTTCGGCCCGATTCCTCTTCCCGCCTATCACGAGATGACCGGGGTGGAGATCCTGCGCGGCATCATCTCCGGCGATCTGCCCGCGCCACCCATCTCCAAAACCCTTTCATTCGCTTTGACGGAAGCCGATGAGGGCAGGGTGGTTTTCAAGGGCCTGCCCAAGGCCGAGTATCTGAATCCGGGCGGAACGGTGCATGGCGGCTGGACCGCGACGATCATGGATTCCGCGCTCGCCTGCGTCGTCCATTCCGTGCTGAAGAAGGGCGAAGCCCTGACGACGACGGAGTTCAAGGTCAACCTTCTCCGCCCGGTCCTGCCGGATATGGGCGAGGTCACCTGCGAAGCCAGTATCGTCACTCGCGGGCGAACGAACGGCGTATCCGAAGCCCGCCTGACTGACAACCGCGGCAGGCTGCTCGCCTTCGGCACGGAGACCTGCTCGATCTTCCCGGCACGCGCAACCCCTGAAAACGCCTCATGAATTCGGTCTATCGTTCCGTTGCGTGATCTCGCTCTTGCGGCTTGTTATAACATAACATATTGATATCGAAGAATTTTTCCCTGTCGCCGTTATCCAATTGTCATGGGCGGCGGATACGAGGCGGGAGACGACCATCGTCATCCATCTCACAGGGAGACACCCATGAAAACGACCGTCACCGCGGCGCTTCTCGCGACGCTTTCCGCATCCGCCGCCTTCGCCCAGGACCTGCCGCAGGCCGGCAGCGACTGGTTCACCGATGCGCAGAAAGTCATTCAGGAAAAGATTGCCGCCCAGCCCAATACGAAGAAAGCGAAGAACGTCATCCTGTTCGTCGCCGACGGTAACGGCGTCGGCACCAACTATGCCGTCCGCCTGTTCGACGGCCAGTCCAAGGGCATGCTCGGTTCGGAAAACGTCCTGCCCTACGAGACCTATCCCTATACCGCGCTGATCAAGACCTACAACATCAACGCCCAGACCCCGGATTCCGCCCCGACCGCCGGTTCGATGAACACCGGCGTCAAGCAGATCTTCAACACGATCAACCTCTCCGAAGCCGGCGTGAACAAGGATTGCGCCTCCGAGGAAGGTAACAAGCTGACCACCTTCTCCGAGATCGTCACGGGCATGGGTAAATCGGTCGGTATCGTCTCCACGGCGCGCATCACCCATGCCACGCCGGCCGCCGTTTACGCCAAGACGGCCGACCGCAACTGGGAAGGTGAAGCGCCGGAAGGCTGCACCGATATCGCCCAGCAGCTGTTCGACGCCATGTCCGCCGGCACGGTCGACCTCGCCTTCGGCGGCGGCTCGCGTTACTTCGCGCCGAAGGACGTCGAGACCATGGACGGCGGCAAGGGCCGCCGCATCGACGGCCGCAACCTGATCGAGGAAGCCCAGGCCGCTGGCGCGCAATACGCCTACGACACCGCATCCTTCAACGCGCTCAAACTCGACGGCTCTACGCCGGTGCTCGGCCTGTTCGAAGACAGCCACATGAAATACGAATACGACCGCACCGACGATGACGAGCCGTCCCTGACCGACCTGACCAAGGCCGCCATCGAGCAGCTGAGCCAGAACGGCGACGGCTTTTACCTCGAAGTCGAAGCGGGCCGTGTCGACCACGCCAACCATGCCGGCAACGCCTACCGCACCCTCACGGACGGTCAGGAATTCGCCAGGGCCGTCGCTCTGGCCGACGAACTGACCGATGACGAGGACACCCTGATCATCGTCACCGCCGACCACGAACACGCGATCGCCTTCAACGGATATTGCGGTCGCGGCTCCAACATTCTGGGCCTCTGCATGGGCATCAAGGCCGGCCAGGTCGAGAACTCCGGCGAGCCGCTGCTCGGCGCCGATGGCAAGCCCTACACCGTCATCGGCTACCTGAACGGCGCCGGTTCGGTGATGACCGAACAGGCCGACGGCGACTATTTCGGCACCCGCCCGAATATCGACGAAGACGCAGCGACCGACCCGGAATATCTGCAGCAGGCGCTGATCCCGATGTCATCCGAGACCCATTCGGGCGAGGACGTGGTCTCCTTCGCCAAGGGCCCCTGGGCGCATCTGCTGACCGGCACGCTTGAGCAGAACGTGATCTTCCACGTGATGCACCAGGCGGTCACCGCCGAATAATCGCCGCATATGCAAATGGGAGAGGCCCGCGACCATGCGGGCCTTTCCTCGTCCCTGCCTGACATGGCTTTAAGCTGAAACCGAATGTTGAAGTGAGGACAGGAATGGACCGGAGAGCCTTTCTCGGCGCGAGTCTTGCAATCGGATTTGCACCGCCGGCGCTGGCGCAGGACGAAGGGGTCGTGCGCATGCGCGATCTTTACAACAAGAATCTGTCTTTTTCCGATTATGCGAAATCCATGGAGGGCAGCCGTGTTTCCGTCCAGGGATACATGGCGCCGCCGCTCAAGGCGGATTCGTCGTTCTTCGTGCTGACCAAGCGGCCGATGGCGGTCTGCCCGTTTTGCGAGACAGAGGCCGAATGGCCGGATGACATTCTTGCCGTCTACACCAAGCGCACCCTGAAGACCGTGCCTTTCAATATCCGCATCGTTACCAGCGGCCAACTCGCGCTCGGCGCCTATACCGATCCGGAACTGGGGTTCGTCAGCCGCGTGCGGCTGGTCGACGCTATCTACGAGAGGGGCTGATGTGCGTTTCGACGAACCGAGAGGTTCGCAAGCCCCACCGTGCGTCACGCGGTCAGCCGGCGCCTACGCAGGCCCGGGCGAAGCGAAGCTTCGTCGTAACATCGGAAAAGGGATTCGGCTGATGGGTTTAGCCCTCTCCGTTCGCGAACTCGTCGTCGAGGGCGACCGCGGACGTCGGCTCCTGCGCATCGGCGCGCTCGACATACCCGCCGGAGGCCGCGTCGGCGTGCGCGGCCCGTCCGGTGCAGGCAAATCCACCTTTCTGTACGCGATCGCCGGCCTCGTCGCCATGAAAGCCGGGACGGTGACATGGGACGATGAGACGATCTCTGCCATGAACGCTTCCCAGCGCGCCCGCTTCCGCCGCGAGCGCGTCGGCATGATCTTCCAGGACTTCCTCCTGTTCGAGGAACTGCCGGCGCTCGGCAACGCCGCGCTCGCGGCTGGCTATGCGGGGAGGGCGGAGCGTGGCCGCATCGCGGACGGCGCGGCCGCGATGCTTGCGCATCTGGGCCTCGGCGATCACGCCGACCGCGCGGTCGACACCTTTTCCGGCGGCGAACGCCAGCGTGTCGCGGTCGCGCGCGCGCTGGCCGCCGATCCACCGATCATTCTCGCCGACGAGCCGACCGCCAGCCTGGACCGGGCCGCCGCCGACCGGCTGATCGGCGATCTCGCCGATCTGGCGGAGACGCGCGGCAAGACGCTGATCGCGGTCAGCCATGACGCCACCCTGCATGAGCGCATGGATCGCGTCATCGACATTGTCGACGGTTGCTGGACGGGCGAGGGCTGATCCGTGTTCGCGCCGGTAACAGATGCCTGGAACTCTCTTCCCGCCACCGCGCAGGACGTCCTCTGGTTCGTCATCCTGCTTCTGCCCCCGCTGATCATTGGGTTGATTGTCACGCGCGGCTACCGTCCCTTCGGCCTCGTGCGGGCGATGATGTGGCGCTATCGCTGGACCAATGCGCTCTTCGTCACGCTGATCGCCATCTCGGTCGGCATCGGCGTCGGGTTGATCGCGCAGGAACGCGGGCTGCGCAAAGGCACTGCACGCGCCGCCGAGAAATTCGATCTCATCGTTGCTGCACCGGGCTCCGAAGTGCAGATGCTTATGGCCGCCGTCTATTTGCAACCGGTCGACGTGCCGCTGATCGACGGCCAGACCTACGACCGTATCGCCACCCACGAGAACGTCTCGCTCGCCGCGCCGATCGCCTATGGCGACAGCTATCTGGCGTCGCCGGTCATCGGCACGACGCCGCAATTCGTCACCCATCTGGCTGGCGATCTCGTCGAGGGCCGCATGTTCGCTTCCATGGGCGAGGCGGTCGCTGGTGCGCGTGTTCCCCTGAAAGTCGGCGACCGTTTCGTGCCGGCTCACGGCGTCGGCGACGCCGCGGAGCATGACGCCCATGAGGGCCACGATATCGTGGTCGTCGGCAAGATGCGGCTGACCGGCAGCCCGTGGGACAAGGCGATCCTCGTGCCCGTTGAGGGGGTTTGGGCCGTTCATGGCCTCGCATCCGGCCATGCGCCGGACGATGCCGGCCGGATCGGTCCGCCCTTCGATCCGGAATATTTTCCGGGCACGCCTGCCGTGCTCGTGCGCGCCGACCAGCTTTGGGCGAATTACGCGCTCCGCTCGGAATTCACCACCGACAAGACGATGGCCTTCTTCCCCGGCGCCGTGCTGGCCGGCCTCCATTCCATGCTTGGCGATGTCCGTCAGGTCATGAGCGTCATGGCGGTCCTGACTCAGGTTCTGGTGACCGCCGGTGTGCTCGCAGGGCTCGTCGTACTGACCCGCCTCTATGCTCGCCGCCTTGCGCTGCTGCGTGCCCTTGGTGCGCCGGATCGTTTCGTATTTTCCGTCGTCTGGTCCTATGCGGCGGTCCTGATCGGGGCCGGTGCGATACTGGGCGTCGCTGTGGGCTTTGCCGCCGTCGGCGCGATTTCGCGCGTCGTCACCGCCCGCACCGACATCCTGGTCACCGCGACACTCGGCTGGCCGGAATTCCACCTCGTCGCCGGCTTCGTCAGCCTAACGGTGATTCTCGCCCTGACGCCCGCCTTCATGGCCCTGTCACGCAACATCGTTACCGATCTGCGGGCGTAACAACATTACATCAAGGGGCGTTTCATGATCCGCGTGTTTTCCGCCGTACTGACGGCATCGATCTGCTTGTTCCAGCCGGATTTCGTGACAACCGCGCTCGCCGGGGACCATGAAGACCATTCGCACCACGAGGGCGGGATCGACGGCGTGCGCACTGTCCATGCATGGGCACAGGCCACGACCGGCAAGACCGCTCTTGTCTTCGTCGATATCGACAACGAGTCGGACCGGGACATCGCCGTCACCGGTGGCGAAAGCGCGATCGCCTCATCGGTCGAACTGGTTGGCTTTCAGTTAAAGGACGGAGAGCCGGTCTATGTCGCGCTACCGCCGGTGCCGATCAAGGCCGGTACCGAAATGACGCTGACGCCCGATGGCCTCGCGCTGCGTCTGAACAGCCTCGCCACGCCGCTGGTCGAGGGCGACGAACACGAGATCGAGATCGAGTTCGATTTCGGGCACGTCGAGATGCTCTTCCAGGTCGAGGCCTCCGACGCCCGCCATCACAGCCATGCCGGCCATCAGCACTGATCGGGGTCAGGTCTCAGCCGTCCAGATGCGCGGCGAGTTCCGCCCGAACGGCTTCGTCGCTCCAGTCGAGCGGGCCGGAATGCTGCCCGACCACGCGTCCCTCGGCGTCGATGAGCAGCGTTGCCGGCATGCCGAACAGACCGAACACGGACCCCGAGCGGTTCTCCGTGTCCTGCAATGTCGCAAAACCGGCAAGGCCGATCTCTTCCAGGAAGGCGTCGATCTTTGCGCGCGGCGAGGGCTCCACGGCGACAACGACAAGCCGGGTTCCGAGCCCACGCTCCGTCAGATCCTTCGCATAGGCGTCGAGATCGGGCAATTCCGCGCGGCAGGGGCCGCACCAAGTCGCCCAGAAATGCAGGATGCCGGGTTCCCCGACCGGCAGGAAATCGGCCAGCACATGCGTCCGCCCGATCTCGTTGACGACATCGACATCGGCGCTTGCAACGACGCGAGGTTCGCTCATCGTGAAGGCGTCGTCCGCGGCGGCACGCAGCGGCATCAATGCCACAAGAAGAAGAAACACAACGGTCAGACGCATGGCTGCTCTCCGGATTGGCCGATCGACGGCTGTCGTCAGATTTATTTTGCCGGGGCGATTGCGGTCAAACCTTGGCGCGGCCCTTGTGGCTCAACGCATGCAGGCTTTTGATTTCTTCGGCAAAATCGGCAACTGGACCCTCGATGACAGTGTCTGTGATGATATCGCCGATCGGCAAGGCTTTGACGCGCGGCGGCGATGCGCCGAATTCCGTGAGCCATTCGACAAGCTGTTTGGACGACGCTGCATAAACGATGCGCCCGAGTTCTACCCAGCCATGCGCTGCGGCACACATGGGGCAGTGCTCTCCCGACGTATAGACCGTCGCTTGACGACGTTCGTCGATCGTCATGTTGTTCGCCGCCCAGCGGGCGATCGCGAATTCCGGGTGCCTTGTGTGGTCCCCGCCCGCGACGTGATTGTGGTCCTCCATCAGGATTTCCCCCTGGCCGGAGACCAGGATCGATCCAAATGGCTCGTCGCCGCTGTCAACGGCTGCCCGCGCAAGATCGACGCATCGCCGCAAATATGTCTTGTCCAGATCGCTGATCAACGCATTCCTCCTTGCTGCCGGGGAGACCAGTCGTGTTTCACGCGCGAAGGGCAGGCGGCATGGTCACTCGGCTGCGGCAAGCGCCGGGCGCGCCACCGGCCGTTCCTTGATCGGCCAATGTACGGCCGCCGCGAACAGACCGAGCGCGACGCCAAGCCACCAGACGGAATCGTAGGATCCGAATTGGTCGTACATGAAGCCGCCCATCCAGACGCCGAGGAACGAGCCGATCTGGTGCGACAGGAAGACGATCCCGCCCAGCATGCCGAGATAGCGCGTGCCGAACATGATCGCGACCAGCGAGTTCGTCGGCGGCACGGTGGAGAGCCACAATAGGCCCATCACGATCGAGAAGATGATCACGCTCGTCCCCGACTGCGGCAGCAAGAGGAATGCCGTCACCGCGATCGAGCGGCCGATATAGATCAGCGCGAGAAAGACGGGCTTGGAATATTTCTGTCCGATCACGCCGGAGGATAGCGAGCCGATGATGTTGAAGAAGCCGATCAGCGCGATGGCGATCACGGCATAGCTGGCGTCGATACCGATGTCGCCGATATAGGCCGGAAAATGCGCGGTGATGAAGGCCACCTGGAAGCCGCAGACGAAGAAGCCGGCGGTGAGCAAAAGGTAGCTCTGATGACCGAAGGCCTCGCGCAGGGCCGCGCCGATGGACTGCTCTACATCCGAGTGCTTCTGAGTCCCGGAATCGGAATTGCCGCGCAGCGGAATGGCGAGGATCGGCACGATCAGCATCATCGCCGACATGACCAGCAGCGAGTCCGACCAGCCGAGTGCGTCGATCAGCATCTGGCTGAAGGGCGCGAAAATGAACATGCCGGCGGAGCCCGCCGCCGTGCCCAGCCCGAAGGCGAAAGAGCGCTGTTCGGCCGTGACATTGCGCGCAAACGCCGCCAGAACGATACCGAAGGAACCTGACGCGATGGCCAGCCCGACCAGTAACCCGCCGCCCAGATGCAGGTACCAGACGCTTTGCGGCGTCGCCATCAGGAACAGGCCTGCGGCATAGAGGATCGCAGAAAGCACCAGAACGCGCCATGTGCCCTTCTTGTCGGCCAGCGCGCCGAAAAAGGGTTGGCCAAGGCCCCACATCAGGTTCTGGATCGCCATGGCAAGGCCGAAATCCGCGCGGGACCAGCCCGTGTCGGCCAGCATCGGCAACTGGAAGAAACCCATCGCCGAGCGCGGCCCGAAGGTCAAAGCTGCGATGAGGCAGCCGCTCGCGATGATCAGCCAGGGAAATCCCGGCTCGCTTCTGGATACTGTCGCCGTGCTCATCCCGCCTTCTCCTCTGGGCCCGCAGACACGGAAATTTATTCCGCTTCGCCGTCAGCGCCAAGCAGGCAAATGTGCCCGATACAATTCTGTTCCGCCCGACTTTGGGCGCCGTTCATTGCCGGCGCGCGTCGCGGGCCTCACGATTGCTTAACATGTCGCCGTCTACCTTGACGCCGACCATGGAGACTGGCGGCTTGAAATCGCGTTACCTCGAACTTGGCCAACGCGCCGGCACGGCAAGCTTCCGCCTCTCGGAGATCCTGGGCGCCTTGTCGCATGCCCTCGACATTACGGAGGGACAGCCCGAGGGCCATTGCCTGCGCTGCTGCTGGATCGGTGTCCATGTCGGCAGGGCGGTCGGCATGGACGCCGAGGAACTTGGCGACCTCTATTATACGCTGCTGTTGAAGGATCTCGGTTGTTCGAGCAATGCCGCGCGCATATGCGAGCTCTATTTGACCGACGACATCGGCTTCAAGCGCGATTTCAAGACCGTCGACGGCAGCCTTTCTGCCGCATTGCGGTTCGTCTTCGCCAAGACCGGGCTTGAATCCGGCCTGACGGAACGCATCCGCGCCATCGTCAACATCCTGCGCAATGGCGGCGAGATTGCGCGCGAACTGATCGAAACGCGCTGCCATCGCGGCGCGGACATTGCCGCCAAGCTCGGATTTTCCGAACGCGTCCAGAACGGCATCCGCTCCCTCGACGAACATTGGGACGGATCGGGCAAGCCGGACCGACTGGAGGCGGGCAATATTGCGCGCGCGGCGAATATCGCGCTGCTCGCACAGGTTGCCGATGTTTTCGCGTGGGAACACGGCCGCGAGGCCGCGATCGTCGAAATCGCGAACCGCTCGGGCGTCTGGTTCGACCCCGAGCTGGTCGAAGCCTTTGTCGCGGTCCAGCAGGACGAGGCGTTCTGGAGCGCGATGGCTGGCGATGACCTCGCCGATACGGTCTATTCGATGGACCCCGCCCATCGCGAGGTGCAGGGCGACGAGGATTATCTCGACGATGTCGCCTCGGCCTTCGCCGACGTGGTCGACGCCAAGAGCCCCTTTACCGCCAACCATTCCAGCCGGGTGATGTTCTACACGGACATGATCGCCGAGGAACTGGGCCTCGCGCCGGACCATCGCCGCTGGCTGCGCCGCGCCGCGCTGCTGCACGATATCGGCAAGCTCGCCGTCAGCAACCAGATCCTCGACAAGCCGGGCAGGCTCGACGACCGCGAATGGAAGTCGGTGCGCAGCCATCCCTGGCACAGCGAACGAATCCTCGAACGCGTATCGGCCTTTGCCGATATCGCGCCCATCGCCGGCGCCCATCACGAACGACTCGACGGCGAGGGCTATCCCTACCGGTTGCGCGGAGACGAGATCGTCCTGGAAATGCGCATCCTCACCGTCGCCGATGTTTTCGACGCGCTGGCAGCGGAACGGCCCTACCGCGCCGCTATGCCGGTCGCCAAGGCGCTTGCCATCCTCAGGCAGGATATCGGCGCGGCATTCGACGGGGATTGCGTGGAGGCGCTTGCGCGCGGTCTCGTGCGGCTCGGAACGCCGGAAGGCGAGGGTGAAATCGCCGCCTGAAAAAGCCTCCGGCGGGTACCGCCGAAGGCTGTCTTGTCAGGTCAGGCAGCCGCGTTGTGAAGGCGGCCGTGGAAGAGCCCGTTATCGGTCAGCTTCGAGGCGTTCTTGGCGATTGCCAGCACGGCGAGATCGACGAGCGGCTCAAGTATAATCACGGTCATATAGGCAGCGCCGAAAGACGCGACCTGCATAAGGTTCGAGGCGGCGAAGCCGTGGCCGTAGAGCGCCCAGAAAGCCACCCAGACGACGATGCCGCCCTGATAGGAGGTCGAGAGCGCCAGCGCCTGCAGATACTTCACGTCCTTGTAGGCGGTCTTTTCCGGGATGATTTTCCCGGCCAGCAGGCCCATCGCGTAAAGCGGCACCAGCAACGTCGTGACGTTCATGCCGTATTGCGGCAGGTCGAAGGGCGCGAAGAACAGGCCCTGCATCAACAGGCCGAGCGCCAGGCCGATTGCCGCCGCACCGCCGCCGAAGATGAGGAACAGCGTCGAGCCGAGGATCAGGTGGACCTCCGAGACGCCAACCGGATGATGCGGCAGAACCTCGAAAAAGGTGAAGACCAGCGCGGTGGTGATCACCGAGCGTGCGGCAAGCGATACGACTCCGCCGTCCTTGCGGATTGTGTCGAGCGCCATCTTGCCGGCCAGCCCGAAGGCCGCCGCGGCCGTTGCGTAGGAGAGGACGATTTTGGCGCCGTCGACGACGCCGGGTTCGATATGCATGACAGTTCCTTTCTTGCACCCATCGTGCAGTTGGCAACGCGACGCGTCGCCGTTTCAGGTCTGTCCGGGCAGGTCTCCTGACTCGCGCTTCATCACCATCGCCCGCCTTCCCGGGGAGACCCCAGTGGCATCTTGGACGCGGCTCACGCTCACAGTTGCGTGGGCAGTCACGGATCAGGCCCCCTTTGGGTCGTCCCTACCGTGTTCCCTTTTCATCCGGGAGGCTTGGCCTCCCTGGAACCCGAACACGCGAGTCGTAGCGAAATGTCGAGCAAGTGACAACGTGCCCGGGCGTCATCCACCGGCGCGAATCCGATAGCGTATTCCGTCAGATACTCTTCAGGCTCACGCGCTTGTGCACCTCTTCCACGCTCTCTACGCGTTCGGAATAGCGGTCCGTCAGATAGGCCGAGCGGTCGCGCGTCAGCAGCGTGAACTTCATCAGTTCCTCCATCACGTCGACCACGCGGTTGTAATAGGAGGACGGTTTCATCCGGCCGTCATCGTCGAATTCCAGCCAGGCTTTCGGTACCGACGACTGGTTCGGGATCGTGATCATCCGCATCCAGCGGCCGAGAACGCGCATCTGGTTGACCGTGTTGAAGCTTTGCGAGCCGCCATTGACCTGCATCACCGCCAGCGTGCGCCCCTGCGTCGGGCGTATGCCGCCAATCGGGGAGAGAGGCAGCCAGTCGATCTGGGTCTTCATGATGCCCGTCATCGCGCCGTGACGTTCCGGCGAGCACCAAACCTGCGCCTCCGACCAGAGCGACAGCTCCCGCAATTCCTGCACCTTCGGATGATCCACCGGTTCCGAATCCAGCAGCGGCAGCCCTCGCGGATCGAACACCCGCACCTCCGCGCCGAACCGGTGCAACAGTCGCGCCGCCTCATAGGTCATGAAGCGGCTGTAGGAGCGTTCGCGCAGCGACCCGTAAAGCATCAGCACGCGTGGCTTGTGCGTCGATGCGTCCGGTCCGGCCAAAGCCTCGATGTCGATTGCGTGCAGCAGGTCTTCCTGCACATTCGGCAGGCTCAAATCGTCGTCCCAGTTCATCGGCTCAACTCGCGTAGGAAATGGCGAGGTCGGTCGCGCCCTCGAGGCTGCCGATCGTGTTCAGCGCTGTTTTCAGGTCTTTCGCGTTCATTTCCTCGAAGGGCAGGGCCATCAGTGCCCGGATCCGCAATTCGAGCAGGCGGTATGTTTCGGCGAAAGCGGCGCGGCGCTCTTCCGGCGTCTCGCCGTGGTCCGCCGGGTCCGGAATGCCCCAATGCGCCTGCACGGGCGCGCCCGGCCAGATCGGGCAACTCTCGCCCGCCGCATTGTCGCAGACCGTGATGACGATATCCATTTTCGGCGCATCTTCGCCGTCGAACTCATCCCAGGATTTTGAGCGCAGGGCGGCCGTGTCGTGGCCGTAGTCCTTCAGCAGCGCGATCCCGTCCGGATTGGGCGTACCGCGCGGCGTCGATCCGGCCGAAAAGGCCCGCACGCGGCCTTCGCCCAGTTTCGCGAGGATCGCCTCGCCGAGGATAGACCGGGCCGAATTGGCGGTGCACAGGATAAGGATGTTTTTCATGCGGGTTCCGAAGGGCTTGTGTGATCTGTCTTTTGGCCGATCTCGTCGAGATGTTTTTGCAGCGACAGGCTGTCCAGCGACGAAAGCGGCAGGCTTGTGAAGATCGAGATTCGGTTGTTGAGCATGCGGAACGTGTCGGAAAAGGCGAGCCGCTTCGACGCCTCGTTGCCCTCCGCCGCCGCCGGATCGGGAACACCCCAATGCGCCGACATCGGCTGTCCCGGCCAGACCGGGCAGGCCTCGGCCGCCGCCTGGTCGCACACGGTGAAGACGAAATCCATCACCGGCGCATCGGGGGCGGTGAACTCCTCCCAGCTCTTTGAACGGGCGAAAGACGTGTCAAAATTCAGGCTGTCGAGAAGATCGAGCGTATAGGGATGCACCGCGCCCTTCGGGTGCGAGCCGGCCGAATAGCCCTTGAAACGTCCCATGCCCTCCCGGTTGAGAATGGCCTCGGCGATGATCGACCGGGCTGAATTGCCGGTGCAAAGAAACAGGACATTGTAGACGTCAGCAGCCATGGTGGCCTCCTTTTCCCTCAGCAGGCGCAGGCGATTTCATCGAGAACGGGTTTGCACAATTCCGGCCTGCCGCCGCAGCAATCCTCCATCAGGAAGGCAAGCAGCGCGCGCATGCCGTCGAATTCGGCGAAATAGCGGATGACGCGGCCCTCTCTCGCACTCCGGATCATCCCGGCGCGGGCCAGAACGGCGAGATTGGCCGACATCGTATTCTGGCGCACGCCAAGCGCCTCGGCGATGTCGCCGGCCGCCATGCCGTCGGCGCCCTGTTTCACCAGCAGCCGAAAAACCTCCAGCCGCGTTTCCTGGGCAAGCGCATGCAGCGCTTCGATTGCATCTGATTTATCCATATTTCAGGATTTATTGATATGTCGTCGAATGTCAACCGGGCATGGAGATCGCGTCGCTGGGCAAATGGCTCAAAACCAGCTGAGCGTGATCGCCGCAACCACCAGATAGCGCGCGGTCTTGGCGACGGCGACAAGCGCCAGAAAGGAAGGGAAGGGCTCCCGCAACACGCCCGCGACCACGGTCAGTGCATCCCCGCCGATCGGCATCCAGCTGAGCAGCAGGCTCCAGCGGCCCCATTTCGCATACCAGCGTGACGCCCGCTCGATTTGTTTCTCGCTCGCCGGAAACCAGCGCCGCCCGCCATAGCGCTCGATGGCGCGGCCGAGGAACCAGTTTACCGCCGCGCCCAGCGTGTTGCCGACGCTTGCCGCCGCCAGCAGCGCCCAGACGGGGTGAGAGCCCGCCATCAGCAGCGCCGCGAGCCCCAGTTCGGATTGCGCCGGCAGGATGGTCGCCGCAACGAAGGCGACCGCGAACAGGCCGGCATAGACGGCGAACTCACTCATGCGTATACATTTCCCGAATCCGCCGGAACCCGGCGATCGGTCGCGGGCATTGAGGGGCGTGCCTGCTGCGGCCTTTCCGCATTCCCCGTCCTCGTGCTGCGAAACCTGTTGAACCGTGCTTGAAGTTTTTTCCGTAACCGGTCCGATTTACATCACAATCGCGGTTGGATATCTGGCCGTCCGTTTCGGCCTTCTCGCCGCTGCGGACATGCGTGTCCTCGGCCGTTTCGTTCTCTATTTCGCGCTTCCGGCGCTGCTGTTCCGGGCGCTTTCGCAGCGCCACATCACGGAAATCGTGAATACATCCTACATCGCGGCCTATCTGGGCGGCACGCTGGCGATGGTCGTGATCGGCTATGCGGTCACTCGCAAGCTGCTCGGCCAGGATCGCATGACGGCGGCTTTCTCCGCCATGGGCATGTCCTGCCCGAACAGCGGCTTTGTCGGCTACCCGATCATCCTGCTGACCTTCCCGCCGATCGCCGGCACAGTGCTGGCGCTCAACATGTTCGTCGAGAATGTCGTCATCATCCCGGTTCTGCTGATGCTCGCCGAGCGTGCCAAGGGCGCCGAGGGTCATCCGCTCGCCGTTTTCTGGGGTGCGCTGAAGCGCCTCGCGGTCAATCCCATCGTCATCGGCCTCGTGCTCGGCATTGTCGTCTCGCTCACACAGGTGCCGCTGCCGTCTTTCGTGGTCAAGTCGGTCGACCTTTTCGCCTCCGCCAGCGCCGCCCTTTCGCTGTTCTTCATCGGTGGCACGCTGTACGGCCTGCCGGTTTCCGGCCTGATGGGCCGCATCGTGCCGGTCGTCATCGGCAAGCTTTTTGCCCATCCGCTGATCATGCTCGGCGCCGTCCTCATTGTGCCGCTGCTCGGCATGGCGCCGATCCCGTCGCCGCTGCGCGAGGCAATCCTTCTCTCCGCCGCCATGCCGATCTTCGGCATCTACCCGATTCTCGCCCAGCAATATGGCCGTGAGGGCTTCAGCGCGGTCGCGCTGCTCGCCACAACGGTCTTTTCCTTTCTGACGATCAGCCTCATGCTCTGGGTCATGACAGGCTGACGCGCCGGCCGGCATGGCTGCCTTGTGCGCGAAGGGATTGATTTCGCGCGGAATTGTCTACACTTAGGTTATGTGTGCTGGTCAATCGCCTGATCGCGAGCTTTGATCGGCTGTAGGTCCGAGGGGCCGCAAGCAAGAAACGGGGCGATAACGGCCCCGACGGGATGACTGCCATGACCCAATCCACCGACACCGGAATGAACCGGACTGCCGGCGCCGCCTTGAGCGCAGCCGACCGTTTCGGCGTGATCGAGCGCCCGGCGCTGGAATGGACGCCCGAGGTAGCGGAGGAGACCGCGCATCTCTATGAGCGCGTCAAGGATCACATCCCGAAAATCGAATGGCCCGTCTACGCGCCCTATGTCGCCGCCATCAACCGGCTGAAGAAGGAGCGCAACGCCGTCATCCTGGCGCATAACTACCAGACGCCGGAGATCTATCACTGCGTCGCCGATATCGTCGGCGACTCGCTGCAACTCGCCAAGGAAGCGACCAAGGTCGACGCCGAGATCATCGTCCAGTGCGGCGTTCACTTTATGGCCGAGACCTCGAAACTGCTCAATCCGGACAAGACTGTGCTGATCCCGGACATGAAGGCCGGCTGCAGCCTTGCGGAATCCATCACCGGCGCCGATGTCCGTTTGCTGCGCGAGCGCTATCCCGGCGTCCCCGTTGTCACCTATGTGAACACCTCCGCCGAGGTGAAGGCCGAGACCGACATTTGCTGCACCTCGTCCAACGCGGTGCAGGTGGTCGAATCCTTCGGCGTCGACCGCGTGCTCTGCATCCCGGACGAATATCTGGCGCTCAACGTCGCCGCCCAGACCAAAGTCAAGATCCTCACCTGGAAGGGCCATTGCGAGGTGCATGAACGCTTCACCGCCGAGGAACTGCTGGCCTATAAGGAAGCCGATCCCGAGATCGAGATCGTCGCCCATCCCGAATGTCCGCGCGAGGTCGTCGAGATCGCCGATTACACCGGCTCGACCTCCGGCATGATCAACTATGTGCGCGACCGCAAGCCGCCCAAGGTTTTGCTGGTCACCGAATGCTCGATGGCGTCGAACATCTCTTCCGAGGTGCCGGAGGTGAACTTCGTCAAACCCTGCAACATGTGCCCGCACATGAAGCGCATCACCCTGCCGAAGATCCTCGACTCGCTCTGCGAGATGAAGGAGGAGATCCTCGTCGATCCCGCCATCGCCGACCGCGCCCGCCTTGCCGTCGAGCGCATGGTCAACCTGAAGCACTAACGCTGTCGCCAACTCCGCGCGGGGAGGGGCTGGCGCAGTCATGTGTCTCCGGCGTATGGGGAACATGACAGTTTGATGTCACGCGCGTCGAGCGCGTGACGGCGAGGGGACGGAAGACGATTGGACAGACAAGACGATAGCGTGCTGATCATAGGCGGCGGGCTCGCCGGCCTGTTCTGCGCATTGAAGCTGGCGCCGAAAGCGGTGACGGTCATCACGGCGGCGCCGATCGGGCGCGGTGCGTCCTCGGCATGGGCGCAGGCCGGCATCGCCGCCGCTGTCGGCCCGGGCGATACGGTGGACAAGCACGTCGCCGATACGCTGATCGCCGGAGACGGCATTGTCGACGAAGCGGTGGCCCGCCTGATGGCAACGCAGGCCTCCGACCGCATCCACGATCTGCTGGACTACGGCGTCCCCTTCGACCGCGACCTCAAGGGCCATCTCCAGGTCTCCCGCGAGGCGGCCCATTCCGAAAGCCGCATCGTGCGCGTGCGCGGAGACATGGCGGGTCGCGCCATCATGCAGGCGCTGGTCGAGACGGTGAAGAACACGCCCTCCATCCGCGTCATGGGCGGTTATATCGCCGAGGGCCTCATTGTCGAGGACGGTCGCGTCTGCGGCGTCGAGGTGCTCGATGAATCGAGCGGCGAGGACAGGCTGATCCCCATCCGCGGTTCGCATGTGGTGATCGCCGCCGGCGGCATCGGCCATCTCTACGAGGTGACCACCAATCCGGCGGAAGCCCGCGGCGGCGGCGTCGGCATGGCGGCGCGCGCCGGCGCGCGCATGGCCGATCTCGAATTCGTCCAGTTCCACCCGACCGCCATCAATGTCGGCAAGGATCCGGCTCCGCTCGCCACCGAGGCGCTGCGCGGCCATGGCGCTACGCTGCTCAACAAGGACGGCGAGCGCTTCATGGTGCCGCTCCATCCCGATGCAGAACTCGCGCCCCGCGATGTTGTCGCACGCGGCATCTTCCGCGAAGTCCAGGCCGGACGAGGCGCATTCCTCGATTGCACCGAGGCAGTCGGCAAGACCTTCGCCGAGGAGTTCCCGACTGTCTACGGTTACTGCATGGAGGCCGGCATCGACCCGGTCACCCAGCCGATCCCCGTAGTTCCGGCGGCGCATTACTTCATGGGCGGCATCTGGACCGATATGGACGGCCGCACCTCGCTTCCGGGCCTCTGGGCTTGCGGCGAAGTCACATCCACCGGCGCCCACGGCGCAAACCGGCTGGCCTCCAACTCGTTGCTTGAGGCGGTCGTGTTTTCCTCGCGCGTCGCCGCAGCGCTTGGCGGCGAGACGTTGACGGACGCCCCGGCCGACTGGTCGAAGGGCTCGAAGGACAGCGGCCGCATCGAGCCGCGCCCGGATTCCGAACCGATGAAGCTGCTGCGCAAGACCATGAGCGCCCATCTCGGCGTGCTCCGCGACGGCGAGGGCATGAAAAAGGCGCTGCGCACGATCATGGAACTGGAGCGCGACGCCAACACAGAGCGCTTCCACAACGTTCTCGCCACCGCCAAGCTCGTCGCGGTCTGCGCGCTCAACCGCACTGAGAGCCGCGGCGGCCATTTCCGCACCGACTATCCGAACGAGGACCCGGCCTGGAAACGGCGCACCTTCGTGACGCTGGAACAGGCCGAAGCAACCATTCCCTCCCTGCTGGAGAGCTGATCATGCCCGTCGAAGCCCTGAAGCCGAGCCTGCCGCGCCTGATGGTCGAGGACGCCGTGCGCGCCGCGCTGCTCGAGGATCTGGGCCACGCCGGCGACATCACCACCAACGCGACGATCGTGCCCGACGCCACCGCCACCGCCGAACTCGCCTCGCGAGAGGACGGGGTCATCGCCGGCCTTGGCCTTGCCGAAACCGCTTTCCGGATGATGGACCCCACGCTCGTCTTCGATGCGAAGGTCAGGGACGGCGACAGGGTCAGGCCGGGCGACGCCGTCGCGACGATCTCCGGCAATGCCCGCGCCATCCTGTCCGCCGAGCGGGTCGCTCTCAATTTCCTGATGCACATGTCCGGCATCGCCAGCTACACCGCCCGCTTCGCCGACGAGATCGCCCATACCGATGCGAAGGTCACCTGCACGCGCAAGACCATTCCGGGCCTTCGCACTTTCGACAAATACGCCGTTCGCTGCGGCGGCGGCTCCAACCACCGCTATGGGCTCGATGACGCGATCCTGATCAAGGATAACCACATCGCCGTCTGCGGCGGCGTCGCCAAAGCCGTCGAGAGGGCGCGCGCTTATACCGGCCATCTGGTCAAGGTCGAGGTGGAGGTCGACACGCTCGACCAGTTCCGCGAGGCGCTCACCGCGTCGCCCGACGTCGTCCTGGTGGACAACATGACGAACGAGCAGCTGGCCGAAGCCGTCGCCATCAACAAGGCCGACAATGGCGGTCGCGTGAAGCTGGAGGCATCGGGCAACGTCGCCCTGGACACCATCCGCGCCATCGCCGAGACCGGCGTCGACTACATCTCCACCTCGAAAATCACCATGGCCGCCCCGACGCTGGATGTCGGCCTCGACATCCACATCGGGTGAGAGGGGCTGTATCAGGCCGCCGCCTGATACAGATGCACGTCGCGCTGCGGGAAGGGGATCGACAGCCCTTCGGCGTCGAAGCGTTCCTTCGCCATCTTGGTCAGCTCGCGTGAAACGGTCCACCAGTCGGACGTGTTCATCCAGATGCGGCAGGTCACCTCGACCGAGCTGTCGCCGAGATTGGACACATAGATGAATGGCTCGGGATCCTTGAGCACCTTGTCGTGACCGTCGATGATCGACTGGAAGGCAGCGAAGGCCTTGTTGATGTCGTCGTCATAGGCGATGCCGACGACGAGGTCGAAGCGCCGCTTGGGCTTGCGCGAATAGTTGGTCACCGCGCTGTTCCAGATCTCGGAATTGGGTGCCAGCAGGTAGAGCCCGTCCAGCGTTTCGAACTCGGTCGCGAACAGGCCGATCTCCTTGACCACGCCGCTGGCGCTCGACGTCGAGATGAAGTCGCCGACCTGGAAAGGTCTGAGGAACAGAAGCATGATGCCGGCGGCGATGTTCTGCAGCGTGCCCTGCAAGGCGAGGCCGATGGCGAGGCCGGCAGCGCCCAGCGCGGCGATGATCGAGGCCGTCTGCACCCCGAACTGGGTCAGCACCATCACGAAGACGAGGATCAGCACCGTGTAGCGGGCGGCCTTTGCGAGGAACAGCGTTAGCGTCTCGTCCTTGTGCGTCATGCGCGAAAGCGCCGACTGCACCCAGCGTTTGACGAGGCCGGCGACGATGAAGCCGATGATCAGGATCAGGATCGCGCCGACGACGGAAAATGTATATTCGATCACCAGCGCGCTCGCCTGTGCCCAGATGGCCGTCGCGGCCGCCGTGATCGTGGACATGTCTGCGTTTTCCAAGAGTGGCTCCCTTCATTTCATACTGAATCACAGACGATACTACGCGATTCCGCCCGGATCGGTTTCATCCGGACGCCACGAAAGGGGATTCCCTTGTGGACCGCGCCGGTGTCTTTTTTCATGAACGCCATGTGAACGCGGAGTTCAGCGACGGTTCGGAGGCGGCTTTCTACTGTTGGATCATCGAAACGCGGCAAAGACCGCACCCAAGAGGAGAAATGACATGCCCCGCAAGACAATCATCGCACTCGCAATCGCAACCCTGGCCGGCATCGCTTCCGTTCCGGCTTCCGCCAACGACGTCTTCCTCGAGCAGTTCGGCTTCGGCAACCAGGCCGGCGGCGTCCAGTCCGGCTTCGGCAACGTGATCGGCGTCTACCAGAACGGCATCATCAACGGCGCCGTCAGCGAACAGTACGGCAACGGCAACACCGCCGCCATCGGCCAGGAAGGCATCAACAACTACGGCGAGACCTGGCAGAACGGTAACGGCAACGCCGCCGGCGTCGGCCAGTTCGGCACCGACCACAACTCCATCATCAGCCAGGACGGCAATGGCAACGTCGCCGCAGGCGTCCAGGTCGGCCATGGCTGCTCCGCCGGCGTCAGCCAGACCGGTGCCGGTAACGTCGCGGCCTTCGTCCAGGCCTGCCCGTAATCCCCGCGAATACCTCCCGACGCTGCCGGGCCGGAATGTTCCGCCCGGCAGCACCCCGTTCAGGCCGAAAAGGAGAATGATCATGTTGAAGACCTTGACCAGACGTCCGGCCCGCGCCGCAGCGCTCCTGATGACGCTCGCCGCCGCCGGCTGCACCGCAGGCGCAGGAGAAATGTCCATGGCCGACCAGCCGCTGAGCTGTGAAATCACCAAGTCCACCGCCAATGGCGCGCTGGTTCTGCGTGGCGTCGTTCATGCCGAGGAAGCCGTCACGGGCACCTACCGGCTGACCGTCACCGGCTCCGGCGGCGGCAATCGCTCCAATATCTCGCAGGGCGGCCGCTTCAGCGCCGGCCAGGGCGAGACCGCCAATCTCGGCATGGTGATGCTCGGCAATCGCGGCGCGAGCTACGATGCCCGCCTCGAGATCGAGGCCGATGGCCTCGGCTATCAGTGCGCCGAACGCATCTGATCGCCACCCCAAAACGCCCCCGCAAAGGGCTCCGCTTCGGCGGGGCCTTTTCGTTTTTTCAGGCTGTCTCGCGCGATGAACGGATGATGAATGAACGGTTCCGGTTCGGTTCAGTGCCGTTGGGGCAAGGTGGTGTCATCGAAGGGCAGAAAGCCCGTATCCAAGAGGAGAAATGACATGCCCCGCAACACAATCATCGCAAGCATCGCCGCCGCTCTCATCGCAACCGCCACTCTTGACGCTCCGGCACAGGCCGGCGGCCAGGTCGCCATCGACATCAAGCCGCAGAACGCCGACCAGGAAAAGGCCATGCGCGCCGGCCTGATGATCTACGGGATCGTCAACCAAATGCAAAACGGCGCCAACATCAAGCAGAACGGCTTCGGCAACATGGCCGGTATCGGCCAGAACGGCTCCGGCAATTACGGCGTCGTCCACCAGCAGGGCAACGGCCATTCCGGCACGCTGCAGCAGAACGGCAACGACAACGCCTATGGCGTGTTCCAGTTCGGCGAAAACACCAACACCGACGTCGTCCAGAACGGCAATGGCGAAACCGGCGCAACGGTCGTCATCGGCTGGTAATTTCCGGAAAAACGCAAGCGGTTCAGGGGCATGGCCGCTTGCGAAGAAACCCGGACCGAAGGCCGCCGGCAGACACGCCGGCGGCTTTTTTGTTGGAATTCGACCAGAGTATAAGAATTAGAAAATTCCCTTACGTAGCGTTGTGCTTAAGCCGATGTTGTGCTTTGTTTAAGTCTGTTGCTTCGCAAGTGAAGTATACAAAGGGTTGGGTGTGTGTTCGGCCGTGGCTTTTCAGTCGCGGCCGAATTCATTTTCAGCCTTGGCCAACGGAATAGTCTTCCGAATCAATTGCTTCGCGTGTCAGCGGCAGCCGGAAAGGCACGCCTTCGAAGGCGTCCTCGCCACGTCCGATCGCGCGAATGGCGTCGACCATGCGCCCCTCGCGCCCGAGCACCGCGTCGGCGATCTCGATCAGCTTGGCATTCGGCGTCGCCGACGGCGCCCGCCAGCGCAGGTCGAAGGCAAGTTCGCGCTCGTCGAGCTCGGGATTGAGCGCCAGCGCGATCATGTAGGCGGAGGCGGTCGAGCGCGAAATGCCGGCAAAGCAATGCACGATCATCGGCGCTTCCCGGTCCCACGCCCGGGCGAAATCCAGAATGGCGCGCACATGCTCTTCGCCGGGCAATGTCATCCCCTCCATCGCCACCGCGATATCGTTGAAGCCGAGAAACAGGTGATGTTCCTCCGCGATCTCGACAGGCCGGGTCACCGGCGTGCCGGCATTGATCACCGTCAGCATCCGCGCGGCACCGGTCGCGGTGGCGGTGTCCTGCAATTTCGACAGCGGGCAGACAACGAGATAGGGCATGATCAGGCTCTTTTTCGGCCAGGTGTTTGTGCCGCCTGGAAGGCGGCTGCGACTTCTGCGAATCGCGCCAGATAAGCATCCTGCACCTCTCCGGCCGGGCGTGGCGTCATGTCCAGCCCGTCGGGCGACACGCCCCGCGGCCGGCCGAAATAGGTCACCGCCTCCTTTTCCGAAAACCCCGCCAGTAAAGTCGCTTCGAAAAAGGCCGACACCTGGTCGGCGCGCTTGATCTTCGCCTTCACGGCCTTCGTCGGATGCGGCGGCAGCCCGAAACGGATATGCACCGCAGCCTCCAGCCGCGCCTCGACCGCCTTGTAGTTGCCGCCCAGCACCTTCTTGAAGGGCGAGATCATGTCGCCGATCACATATTCCGGCGCGTCATGCAGCAGCGCGGCGAGCCTCAGATCGGGCGAGCAGCCTTCATTCATCCGCGTGACGATATCGTCGACCACCAGCGAATGCTGCGCCACCGAAAAGGCGTGGTCGCCATTGGTCTGTCCGTTCCAGCGCGCCACGCGCGCCAGCCCGTGGGCTATGTCCGAAATCTCGATGTCCAGCGGGGAGGGGTCGAGCAGGTCGAGCCGGCGCCCGGACAGCATGCGCTGCCATGCGCGCGACGGCGCGCCCTCGCGGTCGGGCATACCTAATCTCCCTGATCGGCGGTTTCTTCCGGCCACCGATAGCCGACATTCGGCGGCAAGGACAAGGCGACGTTTCTTCCGTTGGCCGTGATCGGCGTGCCGGCGTCCATCGCGTCCTTGGCCCTGTCGAGCCGCACCAGCGCCAGCGCCGAGCCTGCCGCGACGGAGCCGAGCGCTCCGACCGTCTTGCCGCCGGCCTCAAGCGCTGTGCCCGGCGCGAAACCGGGTGTTTCCGCCGAGGCGATCACAAGCCGCCTGCGCGCCGTGCCCCGATGCTGCATGCGCGAGACCACCTCCTGACCGACGAAACAGCCCTTGCGGAAATCGACGCCGGTGTTCTGGTCGAGCGATACATCGTGCGGGAAGGCGTCCCCCGGCTCGAAATCCGAGCCGCTCTCGGCGACGCCATGGGCGATCCGCAAGGCCGTCCAGCCTTCCGCATCGTCCTCGCCCGATGGCTTGCCGCCATAGTGGCGCGTGACCCGCAGCTCTTCCGGGAAACGGCTGTCGCGCACCGCGCGCCCGTTATCCGCCGTTGAATCGGCATTCCAGGAAATCGCCGCAAGTGATTCATCCGACTCCGAAATCGTCACCTTCGCGCGCAGCTTGTACATGGTCAGCCGCTTGAGGAAATCGCCGACCAGCCGGCTGTCGATATCGATCAGAAATCCATCGCCGTCCCGAAAGATCAGGAAATCGAACATGATCTTGCCCTGCGGCGTCAGAAGCGCCCCCGGCCGCGCGACGTCCTCGGGCAGCTTCTCGACATCGCAGGTGATCAGGTTCTGCAGGAAATGGGTCGCCTCCTCGCCGGAGACGGAGATCAGGCTTCGGCCGGACGGAAAATGGACGGGCATGTGGGGAAATCGTTTCGCGCGGTTGCTTTCGGATAGGCTGATACGTAGTTCCCATTCAGTGGAGCGGCAAGAGACGGGCACGAGACAGGCGGGCGAAGAGACGAGATGAGCGAGACATTCGATCTGATTTTGAAGAACGGCACGGTCGTCAATCATGACGGGCAGGGCGCTCGCGACATCGGCGTCACCGATGGCCGCATCGCCGCGATCGGCTCGCTCGGCGCGGCCCAGGCCGGAGAGACGATCGATTGCACCGGCCTGCACATCCTGCCGGGCGTCATCGACAGCCAGGTCCATTTCCGCGAGCCGGGCCTCGAACACAAGGAAGACCTTGAGACCGGCTCCCGCGCTGCCGTGCTCGGCGGCGTCACCGCCGTCTTCGAGATGCCCAACACCAATCCGCTGACCACAAGCGAGGAAGCGCTTGCCGACAAGGTGAAGCGCGCCCGTCATCGCATGCATTGCGATTTCGCCTTCTGGGTCGGCGGCACGCGTGAGAATGCCGCTATCGTCGGTGAGCTGGAGCGCCTGCCGGGCGCCGCCGGCATCAAGGTTTTCATGGGCTCGTCCACCGGTAATCTTCTGGTCGAGGATGACGAGGGCGTTGCCTCCGTTCTGCGCAACACCCGCCGCCGCGCCGCTTTCCATTCGGAGGACGAGTTCCGACTGCGCGAGCGCGCGAACCTGCGTGTCGACGACGATCCGTCCTCGCATCCGGTCTGGCGCGACGAGGCTACCGCGTTGATGTGCACCGAGCGTCTCGTCCGCATCGCCCGCGAGACCCGCGCCCGCATCCACGTGCTGCATATCTCGACGGCCGAGGAGATCGCCTTCCTGCAAAACCACAAGGATGTGGCCACCGCCGAGGCGACGCCGCACCACCTGACGCTCACCGCCGACGACTACGCAACGCTCGGCACGTTGATCCAGATGAACCCGCCGGTGCGTGCGCCGCATCACCGCGACAGCATCTGGCGCGGCGTCGGGCAGGGCGTCATCGACGTGCTCGGCTCCGACCACGCCCCGCATACGCTCGCCGAAAAGGCAAAGCCCTATCCGGCATCCCCCTCCGGCATGACCGGTGTGCAGACGCTGGTGCCGATCATGCTCGACCATGTGAACGCCGGAAAACTAAGCCTGGAGCGGTTTGTCGACCTCTCCTCGCACGGCCCGAACCGCCTGTTCGGCATCGCCCGCAAGGGCCGTATCGCCGCCGGTTACGACGCCGATTTCACCATCGTCGACCTGAAGCGCCGCGAGACCATCCGCAACGATCAGGCGGGCTCGAAGGCGGGCTGGACGCCGTATGACGGGAAAGAGGTCACCGGCTGGCCGGTCGGCACGGTCGTGCGCGGCACGCGGGTCATGTGGGAAGGGGAGATCGTCGCGCCCGGTCGGGGCGAACCGGTCCTATTCAGCGAAGCCTTGCCGGTCTGATCCGGCAGCGCGCCGCCGCAATTCCTCGGCCAATGTTCGGAAATGCCGCTCGGCCTCGGCCGTGACGCCGCCGCGCGCATGGTCCTTGCGCAGGGCTTCCTCGACCTCGTCGATCATCCGCTCCAGGCTCGGCCGGTCGCCATGGCTCGCATGATGGCCGAACAGATCGATCCAGTTGTCGGTGATATGCCCGGCCTGCATCAGCCGGTCGAAAGCGCCGTGCGGATTGCGCCCGCCGAACAATATGCCGATCCCCGCAACCGCGAAGGAAATCGGGCTCAAAACGAGATCGCGGATCCCGTCGGCAAACAGTTTGATCTGGAAAATGACGAGGCGTCGAAAGAGGGACCAGCGCGAGGTGCGCCTCGTCCTGACGACGTCGGAGCTCTCCTCGAATGACTGCCTGGTAAGCCGTGGCGTGGACGTCATCGAACCCCTCCGATTTTCCCTCTTCCTCACATATCGGGTCTCGGAAGCCGAATTCCAAGAGCGTCTGCCCGATCAATCATCCGGCGTCCTTACATGCCGCGATGGCCTGCGCCTGCGTGGCGCCCAGACCGAGTTGCTGGCGGAAACAGGTCAACCGCGCCTCCGCATTCCTGGCATTGCTGCACAAAAGCGCTGCATCGTCGACCGTCCAGTTGGCTGACCCGTCGAGATTGCTCGGAAACCGGCCGCTGATCGCGAAATGCATGCAGATTGCCGGTTCCGTCGATTGTTTGTTCCTGCCGCAGACTCGCCCGACGATCTCGTCGCGATAGGAGCGTGACGCATTGTTGGCGAACTGGTTGGGGCCCTTGAGGTAGTCGGCGCAGGCGTCGCTTGCGCCGGGGCGCGCCGCAGCTTCGGAACCTTGACGGTACCGGTCGCAGCTTTCGACGAAGTCCGCGATGTCCTGCCTGTCCGATTGTGTGGCGGCCGACAGGTCGAAACCGCCACCCCACCTGACCGCGTCCACGGTCGGCTTGAACCGGGCGGTGGGCGCGATCAGTTCCGCGAAAAAGGCCGAATCTGTCCTGAGCGTGAAACGGTAGCGCGCGCGGTTCTCACCCGCATCGCCGGATGCGTCCCTGTCATAGGTCGCCATGACGGAAAGGGCGTTGCCGGGTCTTGCCTTGACGAACAGTTCCTCGCGCGGCTGCGGATTGGCCCGCACGTCGAGGCGGAGCAGGACCGTCACGACAGGGTCCGGCGCGTCCCGATTGCACCGCGCGGTCATCAGCACGACATCCGTGCCCTCGGGCGAATTGAGGAAGGTCCTCACATGACGGACCGAAAGCAGCGCATGGGTGCCGTCCGTGTTGAACGCCCAGACATTGCCCGAACTGCTGGCCTCCGCTTGATTCGGGGCGATGCCCGACAGGGCTGCGAACGTCAGGCACAGGGCGGCGAGCCCGCGCTGGAGGCGCATTCTGATCATTGTGAAAATCTCCGGGATCGTAATTTTCGCCGCCTTCGAACCGGCGGAAAAGCTAAGGCCGCGCCCGGTCGGGACGCGGCCTCTGCCGGTCCAAAGCCCTCGGTCAGCTTACCCGCAGGTGGGATCCTCTCCGTTCCACGGATGTGTCTTGAGTTCGAGGATATTGGTCTTCTTGTTCATTACTAACTCAGGCAGTATCGACATGTAGGTGCCGGAAAAATGGCACTTGTCCGTGAAGTACCACTTGAAGGTTCCGCTCTCCTTCGGGTCGAGCGTCGACGTGTTGGCCAGTCCGTATAGCCCGGAAACGACGACGGCTTGCCGAGCTTCATCCCATCCGTAACCGGTGATCTTCACGGACTTTCTTCCGTCGAAATAGGTATTCGTGTCGAAATTCACTTCGCCGACCTTGGTGTCCCAGACACCGGTGAGATCGGGCATCTTGGTCGCCTTGAACACTTCAATCGAGGCGTTGATTGCCTCGCGTTGCGAGGGCGTGCTTTCGGTATCCTTGGAGGCATATACGGTCCGGGAATCTCCCGATGGAGACGTGATCAGGATCTGGTTGTTCTTCTGCAACTCGATCGTGACCGTCTTGCCGGCATCGTCATCTCGCAGAATATGCTGCTTGAAACCCTGGGTCCCGCCATCCGCGAGCAGCTCGCCAGCCGCCGCCGAGGTGATCGCGGCTGCAGCCGCGGCCCCGGTCGCCCAGGCTGCGCCCGTTGCGGCCGGCCCGCAGGCGCCCCCGGTGCCGACGGTGCAAACTGCGCCGACAACGCTCGCTGCGATGGCGGCGCCGACGGGAATCGCGACACTTCCGACCTTTTCCATCAGATCGATGGCGCCGCGAAAGTTGGTCGGGTCGGAATAGTAGATTGTCCCGCTGTCGGAGTAGACCCACGAAACATACCACCAGTCTCTCCCGGTGGTCCCGAATCCGGTGTTGTATGTGACGGGTTGCGCCGAGGTTGATGCGCCGTCCGTAAGAGCGCTGGGCCACTCCAGCTGATGCTCGTATTCGTCGCTGTATTTGTGGGCGACGGTGACATAAAGAATGGTCTTGCCCGTCTTGTTGCTGACGACAACATCAGCCTGTTTCTTCTCGACTGCGTATGATGTCGAGACAGTGCTCAGTGTAAAGAGCACGCCAAGGCAAAGCTTGCCCAGCATGCCGCACGAATTGATGTTCATGAAAGCATCTCCGTTTCGGATCAGAACTATCCGGATGGTTTGGTCGCCCCGACGGCCAACTTATGAAAGCCATTGACCGGGGATTAAAGCCTCAGCGGGCGCAAGTTGGACATTTGGCGGTCCGGGTTCCTTATTTGGCGCTATGGGTGCCTCTTGTCCCGAGCGCCTCAATCGGCTTTCCTTTGCATGTCGCGTTGAGCGGCTTACCGGGGGAAATGTCGGCTATGAGTGCGATCTCATGAAGCGCGAGGTACTGCCTTTAGCCACGCGCTATGTTGCGATGCTGGTCTATGATCAAGTCGCTTCCGTTGACGTCTGCGGGCCGCTGGAGCCCTTCGGCGTCGCCAACTTCCTCACGGGCCGGCCGCTCTACCGGCCGATCACCGTCTCCGTCGACGGGGGACCGGTGGAGGTGGCGGGAGGCTTCCTGCGGATCGAGCCGACCTGCAGCTGCGAGAACCTTCCGAGAAATCTGGACTTGCTGCTGGTCGCGGGCGGCCCGGGATGTTTCGCCGCATCCGAGAACGAGGAGATCACCCACTGGATCCGCAAGCTGGAGCCGCGCTGCGACCGCATGGGGTCGGTGTGCACGGGATCGACCGTGTTGCTGGCGTCGGGCGTCACCAATGGCCACCGCATCGCGACCCATTGGCTGGAGGCGATGCGCCTGGAGGCCGATGAGAGCATCGCCGGCCAGGTCGATTCCGATGCGATCTTCGTCAATTCGGGCAAGTTCTGGACCTCTGCCGGCATGCTTGCCGGCATCGATCTTGCGCTGGCCCTGATCGAGGAGGATCACGGCCGCCAGCTGGCGCTGGACGTCGCGCGCTTCATGGTGCTCGTCCTGCGCCGCCAAAGCGGCCAGACCCAGTTCAGCACGCATCTCATGGCCGATGCCACCGAGGATGCCAGGATTCGCCGGGTGCAGCTGCATATCTGGGAAAATCCGGGTCATGACTTCTCCATCGGCAAGCTCGCCAGTTACGCGGCGATGAGCGAGCGGTCGCTTGAACGACGCTTCAAGGAAGTCACCAACACGACGATCTTCCGCTATATCGAGGACGTCAGGCTGAACGTCGCGCGCCGGCTCCTCGAAACGTCCGATCTGCCCGTTCAGGCGATCGCGACGAAGAGCGGGTTCGGCACGGCCAAGACGTTGCGCCGCGCCTTCGCGCGCCGGCTCGGCGTCGCGCCCAGCGATTACCGCGCGAATTTCGGCATGGTCCGCGTCGCCGGCGAGGATGTGGCGTCGGTCGTGGGAGATGTCCGCATGGATCTCGAAAGCGTCATTCTCGGAAAGTCGGTCTGGTAGGCGAGGGGGCCTCGGGCCCTCCCGATGATGCCCGTTCAGCAGGCATACAGCTTCGCGATGAAAATCTGCCGGGCGAGACGAAACCGGTTCAGGCGCGGCCCGCGCCGTTCACACAGGAGACAGGCATGTTCGTCAGGCAGATCCTCGCCATTGTCGCAGTCGCGGTCATGACGCTCCCCGCGTCCGCGCGCACGGAACGATGGAGCGTGACGGGAACCGGGACGGAGGCCACGGTCACGGATTGCACGGATTGCGAGGAGGACATCGGCCTTCTCGTCCGGTGCGGAACGACCGGCATGCCGGCGACCCTCTCCGTGCCGTTCCAGGCTCTGGATGAAGAACCCGCCGAGGACGCTGCCTCGCAAAAGATCGTCTTCACCGTGGATGGCGAGGCGTTTTCCTATGTGCCGCAATTCGAGTTCTGGGGAATGATCGGCTATCTCCCGAAGATCGAACTGAAGCCGTCCGATCCGCTGGTCGAGGCGCTTAAGAGGGGCCAGGTCGTCGATATCGCGCTTGGCGAGAGCCGCGTTCGGATTCCCTTGAATGGCTCATGGAGCGCTTTGTCCGCGTTCGAGCGAACTTGTCCCCGGGGCGTTGGCGGAGAGAGCGAATGAGATCCTTGATAGCCAATTGCGCTCGCGCCGCCGCGATCGTCGCCGGATTGACCGTGACCGCACTCGCGCAGGATGCTGCCGATCTGCAATGGCAGCAATACGCCTTCGACGATCAGGACGGCGCCCGCACGCACCTGCTTTCATTCGCGATCCCGGAAACCGATGCATGGTTGTTCAACGCCGAGTGCAGGGCGGGACACGCCGGACCGGCGATCCCGGTGATGCTCGCGCTCGATTTCGGAAGCCGAGAAAATGGCGACGATGTCGAGGTCCGCTTCCGGACCGAAACCTATGACGCGACATTCGCCGGAAAGGTGTCGATCCAGGGCGAGGAATATGCCGGCATCGCCGTCGAGGTCGGGGTCGGGGACGCATTCTGGCCGGCTCTTCGTCGCGGCAACGTGCTGCATTCCGGACTGGCCGGAGAGGAAATGCGCCTGATCTCGCTGCGCGGTTCGAATGATCCGGTCAGACGCTTCGTGGAATCCTGTTCGCAGATTTTCGCCAAGGCGACTTCATCCGCCGCGCCCGCGCCCGCTTCGGACGGGGCTCATGCGTATGAATGCGAGGATGGCAGGGGTTTCGACCTGACAATCGACACGTCGCGCCCCGATCCGGTTGCCACCATCACCTCCCAAGGCAATTCCGCGACATTGGTCCAGGTCCCTGGCAGCGGTACCGTCTATACGAAAGAGCCTCTTGAGATGCGCATCGAGGGCGATGTCGTGTTGATGGTCATGCCGCAGGAGACGGTGCGTTGCACCCGCCGGGACTGAGCGACAGCGCCGCCCATCCCGTTGACTTGGCGCCCCTTGTCGGCTACCCGGACCGCCATGACAAAGCCGATCATCCTTGCCGGACTTTATTATTCGCAGCTCATATAGCTGCGGACCCTTTGTCGTGAATCGTTCCGCTGCCCAGACAGCGGTTCGACGAAAATCCTTCGATCTCCTGCCTGGCGGCAAGAAAGAGGTCGAAAGATGGAACATCAAAATCCCGCAGAACTGAAACCTTCGATAGGCGTGATCGGTTTCGGCGCCTTCGGCAGGCTCATCGCCCGCCACGCCGCGCCGTATTTCGGCGTCTGCGTCCATGACATCGCGCCGGAGGCGGGGCAGGCCGCCGCGAGCCTTGGCGCGGTGGCGACCACGTTGGAACATGCCGCCGCCTGCGACATTGTCGTCATCGCCACGCCGGTTCCGACCTTCGCGGACATCCTGTCATCCGTCGCGGCCCATTGCCGGCCCGGCGCGCTGGTTCTGGATGTCGGCTCGGTCAAGATCGGGCCGTCCGCCCTGATGCGACAGACACTTCCCTTGAACGTCGATATCGTCGCGACCCATCCGCTGTTCGGGCCGCAAAGCGCCCGCAACGGCCTCGCCGGGCTGAAGATCGCACTTTGCCCGATCCGGGGAGACCGCCACCGCGCGCTGGCCGCCTTCCTGCGCCGCCGCCTCGGCCTTCAGGTCATCGTTACCACGCCGGAAGACCACGACCGCGAGGCCGCGACCGTCCAGGGCCTGACGCATCTGATCGCCAAGGTGTTGACCAGGATGGACCCGCTCCCGACCCGCATGACCACTCGTTCCTTCGACCTGCTCGTCGAGGCGGTCTCCATGGTCCGCCACGACGCGCCCGAGGTCTTCGAGGCGATCGAGAGATCCAATCCCTGGTCGGGCGAAGTCAGACGCCGCTTCTTCGAGCTGGCGCATGAGCTGGATGCCGAGCTGGCGAGGCGAGACCACGTCGTGCCGAAGGAACCTGATCCGACGACGGCGATCCCGGCGAACGGCATCGAACCGTCACGCGCCGTTCACGCGCCCGCCATAATTGCGTACTGACGCACCGAATGGGCAAGCGTCGGCAACGGCCCGAAGAAGGCATGCATGGAAGTCTATGGCGGATCAGATGCGCGGCAATGAAGCGCCCCCGACGCGGGGAACGGCCGGGGAGGTCTTCGTTGTCTTCCTGAAGCTGGGCCTGACCAGTTTCGGCGGACCGATTGCGCATCTCGGCTACTTCCGTGACGAACTTGTCACGCGCCGAAAATGGCTGGGCGACGGCGCCTATGCCGATCTGGTAGCCTTGTGCCAGTTTCTTCCCGGCCCCGCTTCCAGTCAGGTAGGCTTCGCGCTCGGGATGCTGCGGGCCGGCTGGCTTGGCGCGCTGGCCGCCTTTTTCGCCTTCACCTTGCCCTCCGCGCTCGCGCTTCTTGTCTTCGCGATGACCGCCGCCCGCATGGAAGGTCCGGTCGGCGTCGGAGCGCTGCACGGTCTGAAGATCGTTGCCGTGGCGATCGTCGCACAGGCGGTCTTGGGCATGGCGAGGACGCTCTGCCCGGACAGGCAGCGCGCCGCCATCGCCGTTGCAGCGGTTGCGGTTCTGGCCTTCATGCCCGGCATCTTCGGCATGGCGGGCGCGATACTGCTCGGCGCGGTCGCCGGGCCGATACTCGGTCGCGGAACGCCTGCGCCCCTTGGTGGCCATGTCGCCATGCCGGTCACGCGGGCAATCGCTGTCGCGGCGCTCGCCGTTTTCCTCGGGCTTCTCGTCATGTTGCCCCTTGTCGCCGGCGGATCGCAAACATTGAACGTCTTCGAGAGCTTCTACCGCGCCGGCGCGCTGGTCTTCGGCGGCGGTCATGTCGTGCTGCCGCTGCTACAGGCCGAGGTCGTCCAGCCGGGCTGGGTAACGGCCGACAGCTTCCTGGCCGGATATGGCGCGGCGCAGGCGTTACCAGGGCCACTTTTCACCTTCTCGGCTTATCTCGGCGCGGTTCTGGGGCCTCAGCCGAACGGCATGGCCGGCGCGGCGATCGCCCTTTTTGCGATATTCCTGCCGGGTTTCTTGGTTCTGATCGGTGTCTTGCCATTCTGGGACCGGTTCCGGGCCATGGCGAAGGCGCAATCGCTGATGCAGGGTGCCAACGCCGCTGTCGTGGGCATTCTGGGCGCGGCGCTCTATTCGCCGCTATTCACCAGCGCGATCGGCGACATTCGCGATTTCGCGCTGGCTCTCGCCTGTTTCGTTCTGCTCGTCGCATGGAAGTCGCCGCCATGGATCGTGGTGATCGTCGCGGCGCTGGGCGGCGTGGTGCTTGGCTTGGTGGCGTGAAGGGAACGCCCCTCAATCCCCCGCCACGAAAAACCGCCAGCGCCCGTCCGGCGCAATAGAAGATATAGGCGCCGAAATCGCGCATCTCATCGGAGTAAAGATACCTTTGGCACGCAAATCGACATATCATGAATTCATCCAACTGGAAGATGAGGCGAGAATCGGTGAGGCTTTACTATTTCACATCCGCCCGGTTCGGCTTGGAAGCAATTCGCGATCAGCGGTTGAAGATATCAACTGTCGGGGATTTGAATGACCCTTTTGAGTGGTTAAGCATAACCGGTGACCGGCATGTTCGCAGGGTTATGCGAAAGGCAAGAGCTGAGCTTGGAGCACAACTAGGCTTAATATGCTTCAGTAGCAGCTGCCGGCATCCGCTGCTGTGGGCTCACTACGCCGACAATCACAGGGGGCTGTGTCTGGGATTTGACATCAAAGAGCACAATGAACTCCGAGAGGTTGATTACATCCGCGAACGGATGGGGTGGTCGGAGTTCAGAAGCTTAACCTCCGAAGAGGGTGTTCGAATTCTCTTGAGTTATTTCAGCGTAAAATTCGACGCTTGGAGCTATGAGTCTGAATATCGAATGCTGGTGGAATTGGGAAACCAAGACCCCGTTTCCGGCCTGTTCTTCCAGTCATTTCAACCGCATATGACTTTACGTCAGGTACTTGTCGGCGAGCGCTGCGATATTACGCGACGTCAGCTGGATCGCGTGCTTGGTTCGGAATTCGAAGAAGTTGAGAGGTTTAAAGTCCGAGCAGCTTTTAGAAATTTTGATATTGTTCGTAATTTGCGAGAAAGCGCCTGGAATTAGGTGGGTTTGGTTTGAGGGAAACGAAGCCAAATTTCTTGGATTGGTTGGGTATCAGTACCCAACCTGATTTTTCTCGCGGCAGGTGGTTTGGCGCATGCGTGGGAGTACTAGCCTTTCTGATTTTGCTGGCCGTTTTGGCAACCGGGATGCTTGTCCTTGCAAGGCTCTTTTTAGCATCTCTCGGAATCCCGCTTTTGGTCGGCGACGATTCCTCGGAATCTGTCCGGAATTTTGGCTTGTTGCTTACAACCCTATTCGCGGCACCGTTTCTGGTCTGGCGATCAATAATTGCTCACAAGCAGGCACTGGTCGCGGAACAAGGTCACATTACGGATCGCGTAAACCAGGCTGTTGATGGGCTGGGGGCGACTCGCACAATGAGACGTCAAAGACTGCGTGCGAGTGGGCGGCTAGCCTATGAGAGGGATGAAAACGGGGAACCTGATTTTTCCAAACCGATATTTGAGGAAATAACAGAGCCGAATTTGGAAGTTCGAATTGGCTCCATTTTTGCCTTGGAGCGAATTGCTGAAGACAGCTTGCGGGACCATGTGCAAGTCATGGAAATACTCTGTACTTACATCAGAGAAAACAGCCGTTCTCGGTCACACGGCGCTAGCGCCGACGCATTGGTCGATACTTCAGACGACGAACCTGATTTCAACTCATCGTTAAGGGCGGACTTGCAAACGGCGCTCAGTGTGATCGCGAGAAGAAGTCCTGAGAGAGTTAAATATGAGGCGTCGTTGCGTCCTCCGTACCAACTTGACCTCAGCAATTCCGTGCTAAATGGGGCTGTAGTGTTTGATGGAAGGTTCGGGCCAGTCAAACTTGATCGCGTAACTGCGAGAAATGCATCGCTGAGATTTTGCGACTTTCGCGGTGCCCGATTTTACCAGTGTGACTTTGAGAACGCCGATTTGGAGTTTTCAACCCTGATAAACGCCTCTGTTGCAGGATCAATTTTTAGGGATGCAGAGCTTTCAAATTGTGACTTTTCTCAAAGTGAAGGCGCACACGGGGGTATCTCGGGCGGTTCGTTTATCCGTGCTCGCCTAGATGATACGAAGTGGATTGGAGCGTGGGTTGGCAGCGATTTTTCTCAGGCCAGTTTCATGGGGACAGACTTCGCGGGCGTAATTGTTGGCCAGAGGGCTAATTTTACCGGAGCGTACTTGTTTGAAACTGATTTTTCGCGAGCGAAAATTTTCGATCAGAATGTTTTGGATAAGACAGTGGGAATCTCAAATGGTGAGGGGAAAACGTTGATACCGGAGGGTTTCACATATCCAAGCCACTGGGTGGATATCGAGGAAATTAGGACTGATTTTGAGACTCGTACCGGAGAAAAGTTGGGTGTTGTTGAGACATATGAGGCGCTACTCAAAGAGTGGCGGGAGGAGCATGCTTGAACGAAGCGTATTGCTGAGCTGCTGCGCGTCCCAATTCTTTGTTTGAAGCCTAGGTTCAACTCTCAACTCAACAACGGCATCAAGTATGCCTTTCCCGAGGTCGAGCGTGGATCAATTAACGTCGGAAAGTCATTCCGCGTTCACTGACCGTTCGAGGCAATCAGCAAATCGGCGAAAAGCGCAGTCTTTGCTCTTCCCGATCCTAATCCCCCGCCACGAAAAACCGCCAGCGCCCGTCCGACGAGATGCCGGCGCGGTAGAAAATATAGGCGCCGAAATCGCGCATGTCCTCGTAATCGCCTGACGTCACCAGCTTGAACAGTTCGACGCGCTGTTTCGGCGTCAGAGCTTCCAGCGAGGTCGCCGCGAAATAGGGCCAGACATAGGTCTCGTTCGGCGTACCGGGATCGTAGATCGCATAGCCGGCCTCCAGCACCTCCTCGAGGATCGCCAGGATCTCGTAGCCGTCCGGATCGCCGCCCTGGCTGCGCAGGAAATCGATCGGGTCGCCGTCGACCACCCCGAAGGAGAGCTGCGTCCCTTCGGAGCCGCCGCCCATCAGCGGCCTGAGCGCCTCGAAATCGGCGTCGCGCGCGGCCTGCATGATCCGCTCGCGCATGCGTTTCACGGGCTCCGGCAACGCGTCGAGGCTCCCGCCGATGATCGGTTCGGCAGTGCCCGAACCGCCGCTCCGGGACCTGTCCGGCATCGCCAGCGGGTTCTCGGGATCCTGATAGGTCGGCGGCGCGATCGGGGCGGGCAGGGGCACGAGACCGGAGGGCGGCGGCGTCACGTCGCCGGTCTGCGCGAAACCTGCATTGGCAGAGGCGAAGATCAGGAATATCGGCAGCAGGGCACGCACCGTCACGCGGCCAAGGTCATTCCAGCGGCGGGCAAGCCGTCGATCCTCAAGCCGGTCGGCCAAGATCGTCATGATGTTCGCAAGCCCCTCCGGGAGCGTTACTGCACCGAGCGGTTCGGCGTGAATTCGCCGCACAGAATGCGCTCGCGCAGCGTATCGACCAGCGCCAGAGCCGCGTCCTCGCCCTGTTCGCGGATGGTCTCTTCGAGCGCGGTCGCGATCGCGGCGTCGGCCAGGATAGTGGACTCGATGCCTTCCATGACACCGTCCGCCCAGGCCTCAAGTTGAAACTCCATCGCCGCCATGCGCTTTTCGCGCGCGATGATTTCATCCATCTCGTTTACAGTAACTTCCATATACTCAGCCGCACTTGATCAAAAATGGCACACGTCATTTACGCGCTGTTAACATATCGGCAGTGGACGCAGAAAAAAAGTCGCAAGCGGTAAAACCGTTAATGCTGTGTTAAAACGTGATCAAAACCGCCTATTCGCCGTAACGATTGGTGATTTCGCGGGCCAGAGTCCGGCCTTCCTCCATGTAGCGATCCACCGCCGCCAGCGCCTGTTCGGTGCAGGTCACATAGACGCTGTCGAAGGTCCGGTAGCCCCGATTGAAGCTGGCGATCATCCGCGCGCGGCGCAGCGGCTCCGGATTTTCCGCGACCAGCATGCCCTCCATCTGCTCGCGCCACTGGTTCGACGTTTCGCCGCACAGATTGCGTAGATAGTGGATGGAGCCGAGCACTTCGGCGAGCCGCATCAGCTTGGCATCATAGGGAACCGTCGCCGAGACCTGCGCCGGGGCGGACGCGGTCATCGCCAGCGCAAACGCCGCCGCCATGCCAAGAATTTTTGCCTTGCCCGTCGTCATCTCGTCCGCGTTTCGCTTTCCGTCGGTCCTGAGCCTGTCACCTGATTGTGTCGGTTATCCGATTACGTCACGGCGCGCCAGCGTCGCGGTAATCCGCCTCGATCGCCTCGACCACCTCGATGGTGGAGTCGGTCAGTGGAAGCGCCTTCATCGCCGCGATGTCGAACCAGCCGGCATCCGCCGCGTCGTCTGCGGCCACGGGCTCGCCAGTCGCCTCGGCGCGGTGCACGAACAACACGAAATGGTGTCGCGTATCGCCCCCGGTTCCGTCATCGATCAGTTCGAACAGCGCCTCAAAGCGGATGTCGGTCGCCGACAGCCCGGTCTCCTCGCGCAATTCGCGCGCCGCCGCTTCCGCCAGCGTCTCGCCGAAATCGACGCTGCCGCCGGGAAAGGCCCACAGATCCTTGGCCGGCGGCCGGCCGCGCTTCACCAGCAGGAAACGGCCGGTTTCGGGATGACGCGCCGCCACCGAGACGGCGACGCGGGGCAGGGCGGTGCCAGGGGCCGGGGAAGAGATGTCGTCCATGTTGCTTTTCGAACCGATACTGGGCACCTGTGTAACACCGCCGGACCGAAAGATTGAAGGGCATGACGAAATTGATGGCGATGGTTCCCGCAACGGCGCGTACTCACTGATGTGCGGCCGCTTCTCGCTCCTGCAAACGCCCGAGGAGGTCGAGGCCTTCTTCGCCCTTGAGGGGCTGGAGGCTTTCCCGCCGCGCTACAACATCGCGCCGACCCAGCCGATCCTGGTCATCTCGGCCGCGCCGCCGCGCGAGCCGGGCTCCAACCGGCCGGACCGCGAGGCGCATCTGGTCCGCTGGGGCCTGCTGCCCTCCTGGGTCAAGGACCCGAAGGAATTCCCGCTGCTGATCAACGCCCGCGGCGAGACGGCGGCCACCAAGGCCTCCTTCCGCGCGCCAATGCGCCACAAGCGCGCGCTGATCCCGGCTTCGGGCTTTTACGAATGGAAGCGCGACAAGGCCTCCGGCCAGTCGCAGGCCTATTGGGTGCGCCCCGCGAATGGCGGCCTCTGCGCCTTTGCCGGCCTGATGGAAAGCTGGATGGCCGCGGAGGGAAGCGAACTCGATTCCGCCGCCATCATCACCGCCGCCTCGACGCCGGACATCTCCTTCGTCCACGACCGCATGCCGGTCGTCATCCAGCCGGAGGATTTCTCCCGCTGGCTCGACTGCCGCACCCAGGAACCGCGCGACGTCGCCGACCTCCTGAAGGGCGCGCCGGAAGGCTATTTCGAGATGATCCCGGTCTCCGACAAGGTTAACAAGGTCGCCAACACGACACCCGACGTGCAGGACCGCGTCGAGCCCAAACCCTTCGTCTCCGGCAAGGACGACAAACCGTCCCCGCCCGACGATCAGATGAGCCTGCTTTAGGGCTTTGAATCATAAGCGCGCAATGCGAGCCTGATGGTCGCGTTGAGCCCCTGGTTGTCATTCGTCTGGACCATGCGAACGGCAGCTTCGCGCCTACGTTGCGCTCGCTCGCTCCAATTAGACCGCCGGCGCTCAGCCGCCTGATGAGGTCTGCTTTGCGAATGCGTGAAGCGTCTCCACCACGCGGTCGGCAACTTCGATGTGCCCCTGCGCCAGTGTCCGCTCGCGGATTTTTACCGATCGCTCGAATGGCAAGCGCACTGGCGTTCCCGGATCGAGTGGCCGGGTCTGGCGAATCTGCTCGACATAGGCGGAAACCGAACGTCGGAATTCATCGGCGGAGCCGAACAAGCCCGGGTCGATCGCCGTGATGAGATAACCGAAATCGCCGGGTTCGGGGTAGGGTCCGTGGACATTGTGCTGGCCGGCCATCATCGAGAGCAACTGGACGCTCAGCGCCAGCCCCGAACCGCGATGCCCTCCCCATGTCGCCATTGCGCCCCCGCCAAGCACTTTTGACGGATCGGTCGTCGCGTTCCCTTCCGCGTCGAAGGCGCTGCCTGACGGCAGGGGCTCGCCCAGCCGCATTGCCAGCAGCACCTCCGCATGGGTTATGCTGGACGTCGAGATATCCCAGATCACCGGAAGCCCGTCGGAGGGAAATCCGAAGGCAATCGGGTTTGTGCTGAAGCGCGGCTCGGTACCGCCATGAGGCGCCACCGCCGAAGGTCCGCTGCCGGCAATCATGCCGACAAGGCCAGCCGCGGTCACCCTTTCCAGATAATACGAAAACATGCCGGTGAAGTGCGTGCGTGACGCGCCGACGATTCCTATGCCCGACGCCTGCGCCTTGGTTATGGCCATCCCGGTTGCGCGCATGGCGACGAGGTAACCGAGGTCGTCGCCACCATCGAGCGAAGCGGAAACGGCGCTTTCATGTCGGATCGTGATCGCGCGTCGCGTGAGGTTGCTGCGGCGGTCGTGCTCGATGATCGCGACCGCGCGCGCCAGCCCGGCATAGCCGAGTCCGCGCAATTCGCAGTCCATAAGGTGATCGGCGATCGTTGCGGGTTCGTCAGCAGTATAACCGTTCGCTGCCAGCGCCGACTCTATCATCGCGCGAGCGTCAGTGATTTTCAGTCGCAAGATTCCCTCCCGGCGGCGACAAAAGCCATGCCCGGAGTTACCACGATTAAATAAACTTGTTAATTGTTTTTGGCGCGGGGCGGAGCCATCCGTGAAATCGCTTGCGTTTGACGACCGGTATTCGTTTCGCCCGTCCTGACCGCCCCCGTGCTCAGCCTTGCGCTGTGTGGAAGGTGATGGCGTAGCCGTCGGGATCGCTGGCCACGAAGAACCGGCCGAAGGGGCCGTCGCCCGGTGGCGAAGACGACAGCGCCGGGCAGGCGATGAAGGTCCATCCATATCGGGTTGATGTGGATTATCTGAAGGACGCGCGTCCCGCTCTGCCCGCATCCGGCCTTGATCTCTTGTGAGCACTCGGCCAAAGCCACCCCATGCCCATTTCGCCCGTCATCGCCGCCGGCCTGTCCGGCTTCTTCTTCGGTGCGTCGCTGATCGTCGCCATCGGCGCGCAGAACGCTTTCATCCTGCGCCAGGGGCTGCTGCGCGAGCATATCTTCATCCTCTGCCTGATCTGCGCGCTGTCCGATGCGGTGCTGATCGCGGTCGGCGTCGGCGGTTTCGGCACGCTGGTCGCGCAGAGCGAGACGGCGATCCGTATCGTCACCTGGGCCGGCGCCGCCTTCCTCGCCGCCTATGGCCTGATCGCGCTGCGTCGCGCCTGGAAGCCCGGCGCGCTGAAGGCCGACAGGCGTGGCGGCACGTCTCTGGCGAAGGCGGTCGCCACCTGCCTGTCTTTCACCTTCCTCAACCCGCATGTCTATCTGGATACGGTCGTCGCGCTCGGCGCCATTTCCGGCCGCTACGAGGGCGATGCGCGGCTCGGCTTCGGTGCCGGCGCGGTGCTTGCGTCTTTTGTGTGGTTCTTCGCGCTCGGCTATGGCGCGCGCTTCCTGCAGCCGGTCTTCGCCCGGCCGTCGGCATGGCGCGTCCTCGACATCGTCATCGCCATGGTCATGTTCGTTCTGGCCTTCAACCTGGCCAGATCCTGACGCCCCGGGAGGCACCAAGCGGCTCCGGGCCCGGCCGACCATTCCCCTGGTCCGCGGGCGTTTGGGAGGCTGGCGTGACGCCTGATTGAACAAGCAGCCACGTACACCCGGAGCCGTGCCTGTAGTAGGCAAGATATTGTAGTCCATCGCGCGCGGATTCGCGCCCTTCGTAAACGAAAAACTGAGCCGCGATTGCTACCGTGCAGTCTCAAGCTGGCACGGGCCCGCGCCATGCGGGTTGCCTTTGCGTCCCAGCCCTGCGAATGACCTGTGCGATTCCGGGAGAGACCGAGAGATGACCGACACACCCGTCCTGACCCTCTACAACACGCTGACGCGCCAGAAGGAGGCCTTCGAGCCGATCGATGCTTCGAACGTCCGCATGTATGTCTGCGGGCCGACGGTCTACGACTACGCCCATATCGGCAATGCGCGCCCGGCCATCGTCTTCGACGTGCTGTTCCGGCTGCTGCGCCATGTCTACGGGCCGGATCACGTCACCTATGTCCGCAACATCACGGACGTCGACGACAAGATCAACGCCCGCGCCCTGCGCGACTATTCCGACGAGATCGACGCCGGCCGCATGTCCCTCAACGCCGCGATCCGCGCGGTAACCGAGAAGACGCTGGTGCAATATCTCGAGGACACCGCCGCGCTGGGCTGCCTGCAGCCCACATTCCAGCCCCGCGCCACCGAGCATATCGACGGCATGGTCGCGATGATCCGCACGCTGATCGACGGCGGCCACGCCTATGTCGCGATGGGAAGCGAGGGCAGGGAGGTTCTGTTCGACGTCGCCTCCATGCCGGCCTATGGCGGCTTGTCGAAGCGCAATCTCGACGAGCAGCAGGCCGGCGCGCGCATCGCCGTCGAGGCGCACAAGAAGAACCCGGCCGATTTCGTCCTCTGGAAGGAATCCGATCCCGACGAACCCGGCTGGGACGGCAAATTCCCCTCCGCCGACGGCGAGGTGACGATCCACGGCCGCCCCGGCTGGCACATCGAGTGCTCGGTCATGAGCGAGCATCATCTGGGCGAGCTATTCGACATCCATGGCGGCGGCCTCGACCTGATCTTCCCGCACCACGAAAACGAGATCGCCCAGTCCTGCTGCGCCCATGGCAATGACCGCATGGCCAATGTCTGGATGCACAACGGCTTCCTGCAGGTAGAGGGCAGGAAGATGTCCAAATCCGAGGGCAACTTCTTCACCATCCACGAACTGATGGCGACGGAAAACTTCGGTGGTCGAAAATGGCCCGGCGAAGTCCTGCGCCTTGCCATGCTGATGACCCACTACCGCGAGCCGATCGACTTTTCGCAGCGGAGGTTGGAGGAGGCGGAGGCGGTGCTGGCACGGCTATGGCGTCGGGCCGGTGAGGCGGTTGATTCCGGCGACGTCTCGGCTGTGGTCGAAAGCATCTCCAACGATCTCGACACAACCGACGCGCTTCGCGCCATAAACGCGCTTTCCGGCGCTCCCTTGCGCGCCGCGCTCGCCCTGCTCGGTCTGCCGGAAGCTGCCCCGACCATCGGCATCGACCTCGACGCGGTCCAGACCCGCATCGACGAACGCCTCGCCTTCATCCGCGACAAGAACTGGGCCGAGGCCGATCGCATCCGCGATGAACTGCTTTCTGAAGGAATCCAGCTAAAGGACGGCAAGGACTCCGAAACCGGCGAACGCATCACCACCTGGGAAGTGAAGCGCTAGGGCTTCGCGACGCGCTCCTCCCTTCTCCTCTCGCGGGAGAAGGAAGGTCCAGCCTCAAGCCTCGACGCCCCGCCGTTGAACTCCACTCCAATCTGGCATATGTTCAGGCATATGCCAGATTGGAGACTTGCCATGGGCGAGGAACGTCACGTCAGACTGTTCAAGAACGGCCGCAATCAGGCCGTGCGCATCCCTGTGGAGTTCGAACTTCCCGGTGACGAGGCGATCATGCGCAAGGAAGGCGACCGACTGATCATCGAGCCGGCGAAAAAGTCCGATCTCCTCGATTGGCTCAAGACGATCGAGCCGTGGGACGAGGAGTTCCCGGATGTCGACGAGGATCTGCTGCCGGTTGAGGACGTGGAGCTGTGACGGAGTTCCGCTACATGCTGGACACCAACATCCTCTCCAACATCATCCGGTTCCCGGAAGGCCAAGCCGTTCGCAGGCTGATCGACTCGGGCGTGAACGAGGTCTGCGTCAGCGCCATCGTCGCCTCTGAGTTCCGCTTCGGCGCGGCCAAGCGGGGATCGGCGCGTCTTACGCGCTTGGTCGAGGAGTTGCTTCAGCGTCTTCCCGTAGTCCCCTATGCGGCCGATTCTTCGACAGCCTATGCGCGGATCAGGCGCGATCTTGCCCTTGCAGGCACGCCCATCGGGCCCGTGGATACCTTCATTGCCGCGCATGCCATGGCGGAAGACGTGACCCTTGTTACGGACAACATTCGCGAATTCGCGCGTGTGCCCGGATTGCGCGTGGAGAACTGGCTGGCGGCGTAAAGTCCGCAAATCTCGGTGGAGAGAAAAAGGTCCGCCATCAGCCCAACCCATTGCTTCTACTTATTATTCGCTACGCAGCTCTCACTTTCCATCCACCGCTCCGCCAACCGTCCTAGCCTCGAACGCATGGAAAACGGCTTCGCCTTCGACTGGAAACGCGCGATCGACAGGAATTTCGATGTGCTGGAGTGCATCGTCCTTCGGCTTTTGGCGATGGCCGGCGTCACCTCGCTGCGGCCTGTCGTCGATACGCTGCCGCGCTATCTGCGCTTCCGCATCCTCGCCATCCTTCGTCCCGCCGAATTCGCAACGCGCCGGCTGATCGCCGTTGCCGCCTGCAAACTGGATCTCGATGTCGGCCCGATGCGTCCGCGCGGCGGCACCGATCCGCGCTCTCCAACGCGGCGTGAGGACGAAAAGGCCGGTGCGAAGAGGAAGCAAGCCGAAACCGCGGAGGGGAGAGGTGGTGACCCCGTCGGCGTGAAAATCCCGGCCTTCGCCCTGTTCGACCCCTTCAAGCCCTTCGGCGCCCCCTGGCTGACGCCCGAGGAAATCGCCGCCCTCGACAAGCTCGCCTCGCCGGCACTGTTCGTCCCGGCCCGCCCGCCGCATGAACCGGTCGATGCGCGCGCGCTGTGCCTGCGCATCGCCGCCTTGCGCAATGCGCTGGCCGATTTCGATGGCCACGCCCTGCGGCTCGCCCGCTGGCGCGCCCGCCGCGCCGCCGGTTGGGGCAGGCCGGTCAGGCTGAGCCCTTTCAGACCGGGCTTCCCGCCCGGATGGGTCAAGCGCCCGAAGACCGAAATCGGCGAACTCTTGAAAGAGTGTCATTCCCTCGGCCTCTACGCTTGGACCGTTCCCGATACGTCGTAACGCCTGATCATATTCGTATCTTTGCACCCGTCTTTGTAAGGAGAGGGGGCGTTGCCGCATGTCCGCGGTTGACCCGGCGTGTTTTCTGTCCAAACCATGCCGCCCGAAAGGGAGACGCCCCATGACGACACTTTCCGGCGGCTGCCAATGTGGCGCCGTGCGCTTTCGAATCCATGGCAAGCCGGGCGAATCCTCGGCCTGCTATTGCCGCATGTGCCAGAAGGCCTCGGCCAGCCATGCGCTGATCCTTGTCTCCGTGCGCGGCAACGAGGTCGAATGGACACGCGGCGAGCCCGCCTGGTTCCAGTCGTCCAACGCCGCGCGCCGCGGCTTCTGCCCAGCCTGCGGCACCCCGCTCGCCTATGACGCGCCGGACGGACTGTCGCTCTCCGTGGTCACGCTCGACGATCCGGAAACCTGCCCGCCGACAATCGCCTATGGCGTCGAGGGCAAACTGTCTTTCTGCGATTCCATCCCGTCATTGCCCGAACGCAACACGATGGAAGACGCGGACGCGGCCGGCTTTCTCGCGACGCTCGAGAGCTTCCAGCACCCCGACCACGATACGGATCGATGGCCTTTGGAGAACGGACATGACTGAACCGATCACCGGCGGCTGCCAATGCGGCGCGGTGCGTTACCGCGCCGAGACCGAACTGACCAATCCGCATCTCTGCCACTGCCGCATGTGCCAGAAGGCCGCCGGCAACTATTTCATGCCGCTCGCGGGCGCGCCGCGCGAAAGGATCGTCGTCACCCGCGGCGAGCCCGGCTGGTTCCATTCCTCCGACATCGTCCGGCGCGGCTTCTGCCGCGACTGCGGCACCCCGCTCTTCTTCGATCCGCTCGACAGCGACCACCTCCTGATCGTCCTCGGCTCGCTCGACGATCCGTCACGCTACCGGCCGGTCTCCGAGGATTCGGTGGAATCGCGCGTCCCCTTCGTCGCGGAGTGGGTCGATACCCGCCAGAAGACCACCGAGAACGACTTCACCGCCGAAGAGATGGAACGGATTCGTCTAAGCAATCACCAGCATCCGGATCATGACACGGAGAGCTGGGAAGTTCGTGCCGTGCCACTCTCCCCCCTTGTGGGGGAGATGTCCCGAAGGGACAGAGGGGGGTCTTCATGACTGAACCAATCACCGGCGGCTGCCAGTGCGGCGCCGTGCGCTATCGCTGCGAGGGTTTCGGCCGCGCCTCGATCTGCCATTGCCGCATGTGCCAGAAGGCCTTCGGCGCATTCTACGGTCCGCTGGTCACCGGCAAGGGCCTCGTCTGGACGCGCGGCGAACCGTCATGGTTCCAGTCCTCCAACAAGGTGCGGCGCGGTTTCTGCGCGCAATGCGGCACGCCGCTCGCCTATGACTGGGGCGGCGAGGTGGAGGTTTCCATCGGCTCGCTCGACAACCCGGAACTCGCCCCGCCGGTCGTGCAGGTCAATCCGGCCGACAAGTTGTCCTTCGTTGACGGCTTGCATGCGCTGCCGACCGTGAACACCGCGGATTCGCCGCAAGGCGCGGCCTTCATGGCCGGCATCGAAAATCGCCAGCACCCCGACCATGACACCGCAGTCTGGCCGCCGGCGGATGGCGACGCCATTTGAAAGGATAGGCATTTCATGCAGGGCAACGGAAATACCCGGCTGCGCATAACCGTACTCTTCGGCGGGCGGTCGTCCGAACATGAGGTTTCGATCATGTCCGCCACCAATGTCGTCGGCGCGCTCGATCCGGCGAAATATGACGTGCTGCCGGTCTTTATCACGCGCGAGGGGCGGTGGCTCCTCAGCGAATTTTCCGACGGGTCTCTCGCGACGCCCGAGGACGGTACGGAACTCGTCCTGCCGGCCGGCGGACGCGGCCGCGCGCTCGGGCTCTTGCCGGACGGCGATGTCGCGGAGCTGCCGCGCATCGACATCCTCTTTCCGGTCCTGCATGGCGTTTACGGCGAGGACGGCACGGTGCAGGGCTTCGCAGCGACAGTCGGCGTGCCGCTGGTCGGTTGCGGCGTTCCCGGTTCCGCGACGGCGATGGACAAGGACATCGCCAAGCGCCTGATCGCGGAAGCCGGTCTGCCGACCGCGCGCTCGATGACCGTCCATCCGCACATGGTGCCGGATTTCGCGGAGGTCGAACGCACTCTCGGCCTTCCCGTCTTCGTCAAGCCCGCTTGCGGCGGATCGTCCGTCGGCGTCAGCAAGGTGATGAGCGAAGAGAATTTCGCCGCGGCTGTCGAGGAAGGCTTCAGGCATGGCGGAAAACTGCTGGCCGAGGAATTCGTAGAGGGCCGGGAGATCGAATTCGCCGTGCTGGAAATGCCGGATGGCGCGCTTGTCGTATCGCGGCCCGGCGAGATAGCCCCGTCCGGCGTCCACGGCTTTTACAGCTACGACGCCAAATATGTCGATCAGGACGGCGCGGCGCTGATGGTCCCCGCCGAACTGCCGGACGGCGTCGAGGCGATGATGCGCGAGACCGCCGCGAAGACGTTCCGGGCGCTCGGCTGCGACGGTATGGCGCGGATCGATTTCTTTCTCCGGCCGGACGGGCGCTTCGTCGTCAATGAAGTCAACACAATTCCGGGCTTTACCGATATCAGCATGTATTCGAAAGCCATGGCCGTCAGCGGTATCGGCTATGCCGAGATTCTCGACCGGCTGGTGGAGCATGGGCTGGCCCGCGACAGCGCGGCCAACCGCACGAATTCCAGTTTAGGGAAGGAATCTTGAGATGATCGACCACATGGGAATAAGCGTGTCCGACTACGATGCCGCCAGGGCCTTCTACGACAAGGCGTTCGCGCCGCTCGGCATATCGCTGGTCATGACCGTGCCGCCGGAATTCGTCGACGGCCGCAAGGTCGGCGGATACGGCCGCGGCAAGCCTGACTTCTGGATCACCGGCGGCGAAAAGCAGACGCCGCCGATCCATGTCGCCTTCACCGTCGACAGCCGCGCCGAGGTCGACGCCTTCTACGCGGCGGCGATGGCCGCGGGCGGGACCGACAACGGCGCGCCGGGCCTGCGCCCCCATTACCACGAAAATTATTACGGCGCCTTCGTGCGCGATCCGGACGGCCACAATATCGAGGCCGTCTGCCACAAGCCGGAATAGGACGCGAACGATGGCCGAGCGCAACCCGCAAACGCAAATGCCCAGATGGCTGCTCTACGGCCTCATCGGCAAGGGCGTCCTCGTCGTGCTCGTCGTCATCGGCGTCCTGTTCTACGCCGGCGTGATCTGAGGGAGCGCGATGACTGAACTGCGCACATTCTACCCGCCGATCGAGCCCTATGAGACCGGCCGGCTGGACGTTGGCGACGGCCATGAAATCTACTGGGAGCGCGTCGGCACGCCGGGCGCCAAGCCGGTCGTCTTCCTCCATGGCGGCCCCGGCGGCGGCATCATGCCCGGCCATCGCCGCCTCTTCGATCCCGCGCTCTACGACATCCTGCTGTTCGACCAGCGCGGCTGCGGTCAATCGACTCCGCGCGCCTCGCTTGACGCCAACACCACCTGGCATCTCGTCGCCGATATCGAGCGCCTGCGCGAGATGGTCGGCGTCGACCGCTGGCAGGTCTTCGGCGGCTCCTGGGGCTCGACTCTGGCGCTCGCCTATGCGGAGACACACCCGGACCGCGTCAGCGAACTGATCCTGCGCGGCGTCTACATGCTGACCCGGCCCGAACTCGAATGGTTCTATCAGTTTGGCGTCTCGGAGATGTTTCCCGAGCGCTACGAGGCATTCTGTGCGCCGATCCCCGAGGCCGAGCGCGGCGACATGATGGCGGCCTATTACCAGCGTCTGACGAGCGATGACCGCGAAACACGGATCGAGGCCGCCAAGGCCTGGAGCATCTGGGAAGGCAATGTCATCACCCTGCTGCCGGAGCCGGCGACCAGCGACCCCTTCGCCGAGGCCGACTACGCCGAGGCCTTCGCCCGCATCGAATGCCATTTCTTCGTCAATGGCGGCTGGCTGGAGGAGGGCCAACTGCTCCGCGATGCCCACCGCCTTGCCGGCATTCCGGGCGTCATCGTCCATGGCCGCTACGACATGCCGTGCCCGGCCCGCTACGCCTGGCTCCTGCACAAGGCGTGGCCGCAAGCCGATTTTCACCTGATCGAGGGGGTCGGACACGCATATTCGGAGCCGGGCATCCTTGACCGGCTGATCCGGGCGACCGATAAGTTCGCCGGAAAATAAGGAGCCGGGCACCGGCCGCGACGGGTATGAGCATGACACGCGAACGCATCTATCTCTTCGACACGACGCTCCGTGACGGGCAGCAGACGCCCGGCATCGACTTCAATGTCGAGGACAAGATCGCCATCGCCCAGATGCTCGACGAATTCGGCCTCGATTATGTCGAGGGCGGCTATCCGGGCGCCAACCCGACGGATACGGCCTTCTTCGAGCGCAAGCGCACGTCTGCCGCGAAATTCGTCGCCTTCGGCATGACCAAGCGGGCAGGGATCTCCGTCTCCAACGATCCCGGCATCGCCGCCTTGAACGGCTCCAAGTCTGACGCCGTCTGCTATGTCGCGAAAAGCTGGGATCTGCATGTACGTGTCGCGCTCGGCTGCACCAATGAGGAAAATCTGGAATCGATCAGCCAGTCGGTCGAGGCGACCGCCGCCGCCGGCAAGGAGCCGCTGGTCGATTGCGAGCATTTCTTTGACGGCTACAAGGCCAACCCGGACTACGCGCTCGCCTGTGCGAAAGCCGCCTTCGAGGCCGGCGCGCGCTGGATCGTACTCTGCGACACCAATGGCGGCACGCAACCGCACGAGATCCGCGAGATCGTCTCCACCGTGATTGGGTCCGGCATCCCCGGCGACCATCTCGGCATCCACGCCCATAACGACACCGAGCAGGCCGTCGCCAATTCGCTGGCCGCCGTCGATGCCGGGGTCCGCCAGGTGCAGGGCACGTTGAACGGCATTGGCGAGCGCTGCGGCAACGCAAATCTGATAACGCTGATCGGCACGTTGGCTCTCAAACCCGCCTGGGCGGAGCGCTTCGAGATCGGCGTCTCGGCCGAAAAGCTCGAGGGCCTGACGCGCCTGTCGCGCTGGTTCGATGAACTGCTCAACCGCTCGCCCGCCCCGCAGGCGGCCTATGTCGGCTCTTCGGCCTTCGCCACAAAGGCCGGCATCCATGCCTCGGCGCTGATCAAGGATCCGACCACTTACGAACATGTCGAGCCGGAAAAGGTCGGCAATGTCCGCCACATCATGGTTTCCGACCAGGGCGGCAAGTCGAATTTCATCAACGAGCTGCACCGTCGCGGCATCGTGGTGTCCAAGTCTGATCCGCGCCTCGACACGCTGATCGCGCTCGTCAAGGAGCGCGAGGCCGTCGGCTATGCCTATGAGGGCGCCGACGCGAGCTTCGAACTTCTGGCGCGTCGCACGCTGGGCGAGGTGCCGGATTTCTTCGATGTCGTCTCGTTCCGCTCGTTGGTCGAGCGCCGCCACAACGCCGTCGGCAAGGTCATCACCGTGGCCGAGGCCGTCGTGAAGGTGAATGTCGACGGCGAGGTCCGCATGTCGGTCGCCGAATCCTCCAACGGTCCCGTCAACGCGCTCGACATGGCGCTGCGCAAGGATCTCGGAAAATATCAGGCCGAGATCGCCGATCTCGAACTGGTCGACTACAAGGTGCGTATCCTCAATGGCGGCACCGAGGCCATCACCCGCGTGCTGATCGAATCCGCTGACGCGTCCGGCATGCGCTGGTGGACCGTCGGCGTCTCTGAAAACATCATCGACGCCTCCTTCGAGGCGCTGATGGACTCGATCACCTTCAAGCTCCTGAAGAACCGCGGCCACGCCGGCCTCGCGGCGGCGGAGTAGCCCTTCGGCGATTGTCCCGGTGACAATCGCCGGATTGCCCGAAATTTGGGCGGGGTGTAATGGACCGCGATGTCCGAAACCGCAGCCAGCAAGAACACCGGCGCCAACTCCCAGCCCGCCGAGCCGATCGCCGGATTCGCCTACGCGCTCGGCGCCTATATCCTTTGGGGCTTCCTGCCGCTCTACATGAAGGCGGTCGCCCATATTCCTGCCTATGAGGTCGTCGCCCACCGCATCCTCTGGTCGGTGCCGGTCGCCGGTATCATTCTCGTCGCCCTGCGCCGCACCGCGGATTTGCGGGCCGCTCTGAAGTCACCGCGCACGCTGGCGTTGGCAGCGCTGACGGCGGGTCTCATCTCCATCAACTGGGGCATCTATGTCTGGGCCATCGCGGCCGACCGGGCGCTGGAAACCGCGCTCGGCTACTACATCAATCCGCTGGTCAACGTCGTGCTGGGCGCGGTCTTCCTCGGCGAGCGCTTCAACCGGCTGCAGGCCGCGGCAATCGCCCTGGCGGTGATCGCGGTCGGCATCCTGACGGTCAAGGCCGGCGGGCTGCCATGGGTGTCGCTGGCGCTCGCTTTGTCTTTCGGGACCTACGGCTATCTGCGCAAGACGCTGCCGATCGGCCCGACCCAGGGCTTCATGCTGGAGGTTCTGATCCTGACGCCGCTCGCGCTCATGATCGTCGGATGGCTGGCGGCAACGGGGAAGGGGCACTTCATGTCGGATGGCATCTCCGGTGTCGGTCTCCTCATGCTCTCGGGTCCCGTCACCGCGCTGCCGCTGATCCTCTATGCCTTCGGCGCCAAGGCACTCCGCTTCACCACGCTCGGCATCCTCCAATATATCGCCCCGACCATGATCTTCCTGACGGCGGTCTTTGTCTTCGGTGAGCCGTTCTCCCACTGGCAGCTGATCGCCTTCCTGTTCATCTGGTCGGCGCTTGTCCTCTACAACCTGTCACTGTTCCGGCGGAGCTAGAGCCTTTCAGGGTCAGATAGACGCATTCTGTTTCACGCCCGGTGCGGCGATCCGCGCGGAGGCGCGCGCAGCGCGTAGCGGGGCTACGGGCAAGCGCGCCGACAAAGCGGGCGCCCGCCGG
>Ga0208328_1000058_pt1 | contig 67280 bp, 65 predicted proteins | sample DeeseametaMP2633_FD_184170 | JGI IMG/M metagenome (GOLD analysis project Ga0208328, IMG submission 184170) | Marine microbial communities from the Deep Atlantic Ocean - MP2633 (SPAdes) | ecosystem: Environmental > Aquatic > Marine > Unclassified | place: Northeast of Antigua and Barbuda, North...
GAGCCGATCTGCTGCACCACGCCGCCCTTCAGCACGACGATCTTGGTGGCCAGCGTCATCGCCTCGATCTGGTCGTGGGTGACGTAGACCATGGTGGCGCCCAGCCGGTGGTGCAGCTTCTTGATCTCGGACCGCATCTCGACCCGCAGCTTGGCGTCGAGGTTCGACAGCGGCTCGTCGAAGAGGAAGAGCTTGGGATCGCGCACCAGCGCCCGCCCGATCGCCACCCGCTGCCGCTGCCCGCCGGAAAGCTGGCTGGGACGGCGGTTCAGGTAGGGCTCGATCTGCAGCTGGTGGGCCACTTCCTTGAGCTTCTTCTCCTGCGTGGCGGCATCGACGCCGCGCACCTTCATGCCGAAGGTGATGTTCTTGGCCACCGACATGGTCGGGTAGAGCGCGTAGCTCTGGAACACCATGGCGATGTCGCGGTCCTTGGGCGAGACGTTGGTCATGTCGCGCCCGCCGATCTCGATGCTGCCGCCGGTGATCGGCTCGAGCCCGGCGATGCAGTTGAGCAGGGTGGACTTGCCGCAGCCCGAGGGCCCGACGAGCACGAGGAAGTCGCCGGGCTCGATGGCCACGTTGATGTCCTTGAGGATCTCCACCGGGCCATAGGCCTTGTCGAGGTTCTTGATGTTCAGGATCGGAGCCATGGGATCAGCCCTTTACGGAACCGGCGGTCAGGCCGCGGATGAAGTATTTCCCGGCGAGCACGTAGACGAAGAGCGTCGGCAGGCCCGCGATGATCGCGGCGGCCATGTCGACGTTGTATTCCTTCACGCCGGTGGTGGAGTTGACGATGTTGTTGAGCGCCACGGTCACGGGCTGGGTCCCGGCCGAGCTGAACGAGACCCCGAACAGGAAGTCGTTCCAGATCTGGGTGAACTGCCAGATCACCGAGACGGTGATGATCGGCAGCGACAGCGGCAGGAAGATCGCGAAGAAGATCCGCAGGAACCCCGCGCCGTCGACCTTGGCGGCCTTCACCAGTTCGTGCGGGATGGTCACGTAGTAGTTGCGGAAGAACAGCGTCGTGAAGCCGAGCCCGTAGATCACGTGCACGAAGATCAGCCCCGGGATGGTGCCCGCGATGCCGAGGATGCCCAGCATTCGCGCCATCGGCAGCAGCACCACCTGGAAGGGGATGAAGCAGCCGAACAGCATCAGCGCGAAGATGATGTTGGCGCCCTTGAAGCGCCATTGCGCGATGACGTAGCCGTTGAGCGCGCCGAGCACGGTCGAGATCAGCACCGCCGGCACCGCCAGCAGCACCGAGTTCCAGAAGTAGGGCCGCAGCCCCTCGCACTGGATGCCGGTGCAGGCGCCGGACCAGGCGGTGCGCCAGGCGTCGAGCGTGACCGAGCGGGGCAGGGCGATGAGGCTGCCGGTGCGGATCTCGTCGAGGCTCTTCAGCGAGGTGGTGACCATCACGAAGAGCGGCATCAGGTAGAACAGCGCGAAGAGGCCGAGCATCACGAAGAGCAGCCAGCGCAGGGCGATGGTGCCCCAGCTCTTGCGGTCCGCTCCGGCGACGGTGGTCTGGGTGGAGAGGGGAATGTCAGTCATGGGGTTTCGCCCTCAGCTCGGAGTAGAGGTAGGGGACCACGATGGCGAAGACGACGGCCATCATGACCATGGCCGAGCTGGCCGCCTGGCCGAGGTCGCCGCGCGAGAAGGCCATGGCGTACATGTAGGTGGCGGGCAGGTCGGTGGCGTAGCCGGGGCCGCCTCCGGTCAGGGCGATCACGAGGTCGAAGGCCTTGATGGCGAGGTGCGCCAGCACGATGAAGGCCGACAGGAAGATCGGCGCCATCGAGGGAATGATGATCGCGGTGTAGATCCGCCACGTCGGGATGCCATCCACCTGCGCCGCCTTGATGATCTCGCCGTCGACCGAGCGCAGCCCGGCGAGGAACAGCGCCATCACGAAGCCCGAGGATTGCCAGATGCCGGCGATCACCACGGCGTAGATCGCCATGTCGGGGTTCACGATCCAGTCGAAGGTGAAGCTCTCGTAGCCCCAGCCGCGGACCATCTCCTGGATGCCGAGGCCCGGGTTCATGATCCACTTCCACGCGGTGCCGGTGACGATCATGGAAAGCGCCATGGGGTAGAGGTAGATGGTGCGCAGCGCGCCCTCGATGCGGATGCGCTGGTCGAGCATGATGGCCAGCAAGAGCCCCAGCACCATCGAGATGCAGATGAACAGCCCCCCGAAGATGTAGAGGTTGTCCATCGCCGTGTCCCATCGGGGCGAGGCGAAGAGGCGCTTGTATTGGATGAAGCCGTCGATCTCGTAACGCGGCATCAGCTTGGAGCGGGTGAGGGACACCCATGCGGTCCAGCCGATGAAGCCGTAGACGAAGATGAGGACGGCGATGAAGGAGGGTGCGAGCACCATCCGGGGCAGGTTGCGTTCCAGCCACACAGTCATCGTGGTGTTCCTCGGGTCAAGACAAGGACCCCGCGCCCGGGGCGGACCCGGACGCGGGGAAAGGTTGTCTTACATGGAGTTTGCGACGGCCTCGGCCAGCATCTTCACGGCGTCCTCGGAGCTCATGTCCGAGTTGAAATGCGCGGTCACCACGTCGGTGATGGCGCCGGCCTGCGCACCGCGCAGCGCCATGCCGTGGGCATAGGAGGGCAGCAGCGAGCCGTTCTCGGACGCCGCCGCCATGTCCTCGGAGGATTTCTGGGCGCAGCTGTCGAACTCGTCGAGCGCGACGTCGGTGCGGACCGGGATCGAGCCCTTGTTGAGGTTGAACACCTTCTGGAAGTTCGGGCCGACGATCAGCTTGGCCAGCAGTTCCTGCCCGGCCTTCTTGTCGTCGCCGTCGACCTCGAACATGGCGAAGCTGTCGACGTTGTAGAGGTAGCCGTCGCCGGGGGCGCTTTCACAGAGGAAGTCCTCGCCCGGGACCTTGCCGGCGGCGAGGAATTCGCCCTTGGCCCAGTCGCCCATGATCTGGAACGCGGCCTCGCCGTTCATCACCATGGCGGTGGCGAGGTTCCAGTCGCGGCCGGGGAAGTTCTCGTCCACGTAGCCGCGCATCTTGCGCATCTGGTCGAAGACCGCGACCATCTCGGGCGAGTTCAGCGTGTCGGCGTCGAGATCGACGAAGGCCTTCTTGAAGCCGTCCGGGCCGAGGAGCCCCAGCGCCACGACCTCGAACACGGTCGCGTCCTGCCAGGCCTGGCCACCGTGGGCGAGCGGGATGACGCCCGCTTCCTTCAGCTTGTCTGCGGCGGCGTTGAACTCGTCCCAGGTGGTGGGCATCTCGATGCCGTTGGCGGCGAGCACCTCGGCGTTGGCCCAGATCCAGTCGACGCGGTGCACGTTCACCGGCGCGGCGCACCACTGGCCCTCGCACTTCATGTGCTCGGCGATCGAGGCGGGCAGCACGTCGGCCCAGCCCTCGGCCTCGGCCACGGACGAGATGTCGGCCAGCACGCCCTCTTCATACCATTCCTGGATCGCGGGGCCCTTGAGCTGCACGGCGGCGGGGGCATTGCCCGACAGGACGCGCGCCCGCAGGGCGGTCATCGCGGCGTCGCCGCCGCCGCCCGCCACGGGCATGTCGGTCCAGGTGCCGCCGTTGGCCGAGAACTCTTCCTGCAGGACGCCGACGGCCTTGGCCTCGCCGCCGGAGGTCCACCAGTGCAGGACCTCGGCTTGCGGCTCGGCTGCGACCGGGGCGGCAAGGGCAAAGAGGACGGCCGACGAGGCCGCCAGAGCGGATAGTTTCATCTGAATGTTCCTCCCAAAGAACAACGGCCGCCACGGGCGGCTGAGTGCTTCCATGTTTGCCGTTTGCGCCTCGTGCTTCAATGCCCGCAGCAGGTCGGCTCCCCGCTGCGGGCAAGAAAATTGCGCTCGCTGTTACAGATTGTTACACGCTGTTTCGCAACGTCCTGACTCGACCTGCAGATGCTGCGGATGCGAGATAGGGGCAGGCCGGCGGGGAGGCGATGGGTTGCACGGGATGAGCACATGACGATACCGCGGCTGCTGGTGGTCGACGATGACGCCGAGACCCGGGGCATGATGACCGAGTTCCTGCATCGGAACGGCTTCATGGCGCTGCCCTGCGACAGCGAGACCGGCATCCGCAGCCATCTTGCCAGCGGCCGCGTCGACCTGATCCTGCTCGATGTCATGCTCGGAGACGAGAACGGCGTCGAGATCTGCGCCCGGCTGCGCGCCGACCAGGACGTGCCGATCATCCTCGTTTCGGCGCTGTCGGCGGATCACCAGCGCATGGCGGGCTACGAGGTGGGGGCGGACGACTACATCGCCAAGCCCTTCAACCCCGACCTGCTGCTGGCGCGTGTCAAGGCGGTGCTGGCGCGGGCGCGGCGGTCGTCCTCGCTGATCTACCGCCGGCAGACCTCGACCTTCCGCTTCGGCGGCTGGTGCTACGACGCCAAGCACGACGAGGTGCGCAGCCCCGACGGCGTGCAGATCGCGCTGTCGCGGCGCGAGACGGCGCTGCTGAAGGTGTTCCTTGCCAACCCCCGCATCCCGCTGACGCGCGAGGAGATCGCCGCCGCGATGGATGTCTCGGGCGAGGGCGCGGGCGGCGTCGAGACCCCGGGCCGCGCCATCGACGTGCTGGTCGGGCGGCTGCGCGGCAAGATCGAGACCCGCCCCAAGGATCCCGAGCTTCTGCGCACCGAGCGCGGCATCGGCTACGTCCTAGCGGCGGACGTGGCCGTCGAGGCGGGATGACGCGGCGCTGGCCCGTGCCGCTGCGGCTGCGGACGCTGGGCATGCTGCTCTGCCTCGCCGCCTTCCTGAGCGGCGTCGGCGCCTCGGTGCTGTGGTTCGCCTCGAGCCGCGCCTGGGACCGGCATCTCGAGCGCGCCTTCATCGCCGGGCTGAACCTCAGCGAGACGCTGCAGCAGGGGCTGGCCCCGCCCGAGGGTGTCTCGGTGACGCCGCTGTCGCCCGAACAGGCGGCACTGGCCGGGCGCGGCGCCTTCTCGCGGCTCGACGGGCTGCCCCGGCCGTCCTTCCTCACCAACGTCTCGTTGATCGAGCCCGGCCCCGACCCGGTCTCGGGCACGGCTCTGTCGCTCGCCATCGTCTCGGACAGCCTGCAATACCCGGTCGCGGCCGTGGTCTCGGCCGAGGGGCAGGGGGTGCCACAGAAGCTCGCCAGCGTGACCCGGCTGCTGGCCACCTACTGCAGCGAGCCGATCCTCGTCGCCCGCCATGGCGACGGCGACTGGCTGCGCATCGACGGCACCGCGGTCTGGGGCTGCGGCGCGGGGCCCTCGGACTACCGCCTGCTCGCGGTGTTCCTGTCGCTGGTGGCGCTGGTCATCCTCGTGACCGTGGTGGCCGACACCTCGGCGCAGTTCGACCGTTTCGCCCGGGCGCTGCGCGACCGCCGGCGGCTCGGCGGGCCCGAGAGCTACACGGCCGACGGCCCCGAGGAGCTGCGCGAGATCGTCTCGGCGGTGAACGCCTATCTCGACACCGAGCGCGCCCAGCTCGAGAAGCGCGCGGTGGTGCTGTCGGGGATCAGCCACGATCTCGGCACGCCTGCGACGCGGCTGCGGCTGCGCGCGGCGCTGATCCCGGACCCGGCGCTGCGCGAGAAGCTCGAGGCCGACATCGACCGCATGACCGGCATGATCGAAAGCGTCCTGACCCTGACCCGCAGCGAGATCAACGCCGAGGCGCCGCGCCAGCTGTCGCTGAACTCGCTGGTCGAGGCGATGGTGGACGACTACCGCGACACCGGCCGCCCGGTCGAGCTGCTTGCCCGCGCCGCCCGCATCGTCGAGGGCGGCGGTTCGCTCTTCAGCGCCAAGCGCGGCCACGGCGCGCTGCCGAGGCCCGATCACGTGCTGGTCGTGGGCCGGCCGCTGTCGCTGCAGCGCGCGGTCTCGAACCTCATCGACAACGCGCTGAAATACGGGCGCCGGGCCATCGTCGGCATCGAGGCCAGCGTCACCCACGTGGTGATCACCGTCGAGGACGAGGGTTCGGAGATGTCGATTGCCGAGATCGAGGCGGTCATCGCGCCGTTCCAGCGCGGCAGCAACCACGGCAGCATCGACGGTTTCGGGCTGGGGCTCACCATCGTCGACACCGTGGCCGAACAGCACGGCGGGCGGCTCTACTTCGAGGAGGGTGCCCACGGCCTGCGCGCCTGCCTGCAGATCCAGCGCGGCTAGGGCGCGGGGTCAGGCTTGACCTTCGGCCCGCGCGGGCGTTGACTGGGCGGCCTCACGCAGGGGAGCCCGCCGCCATGGCCACGGAACTTTTCAGCATCGCGGGTCAGGTCGATGCGCCCGGCTTCGCGCCATGGATCGAGCGCCACGCCCGCCGCATCGGCGTCGGCGTTACCCTGCTGCAGGCCGCGTCCGACCATGTCGAGATTGAGGTCGAGGGCCCGCCCGCGCTGCTCGACGCGATGGAGATGGGCTGCCTGCTCGGACCGATCGAGGTCTGGGTCGAATCGATTGTGCGCGAACGGGTTTGCGCGGCCGGGGCGTGATCTTGCGTTTGACCTGAAAATAGGCGAACTCCCCCCTCGCGATGTGATTTCCGGCAGGATGCCGCGACGTTTCCCAGCGGATCCGCTAGCCTCCGGGCGGGCCGGATGATCGGATCGCGCGGCACCGAAACTTGGCACTCAGGACTGGAAGATTTCCGTGACGACCGACTGGACACCCGCGGCGCTCTCGCGCGACATCCCCGCGGCCTCCGCCGCGCCGGGGCAGCTTGGCGAGACCGATCTCGCGATCTGGCGCAGCGCCTCGGGGCGCATCGCGGCATGGTCCGACCGCTGCCCGCACCGCGGCATGCGCCTGTCGCACGGCTTCGTGCGCGGCGAGCGGCTGTCGTGCATCTACCACGGCTGGGGCTACGGCGAGGGCGGGCAGTGCGTGCGCATCCCGGCCCACCCGGAACTGACCCCGCCCGAAGCCATCAGGGTGCCGGTCTTCGCCGCCGCCGAGGCCAGCGGCGTGATCTGGGTCGCCGACGGCAGCCCCGCGGGCGCACCGCCCGAGTTTCCGGGCTTCGAGGGCTTCCGCAGCCTGCGCATCCACGCCCCCGCGTCGGTGCTGGCGCGGGTCTTCGGCGGCGCGGGCCATGTGATCGAGGGCACGCTCGGGCCGTGCGCGGTGGTGGCGCTGATCCAGCCGCTTCCGGGCAACGTCTCGGCGCTGCACCTGCTGGCGCCCGAGGGCAGCGAGCCCGCAACGCTCGACGCGCTGTCGCTGGCGGCCGAAGCGCTGCGGCGCACCGCCGAGGCGCAGGCGCAGCAGGCAGAGGAGGAGACCGCATGAGCGATCAGGGCGCGATGCGCGACCACTGGTACCCGGTGGGCATGACCAAGCAACTGACCGCCGGCGGCCGCGACACGCTGCTGATGGGAGAGCCGATCCGGGTCTTCCTCGACAACGGCGCGCCCGCGGTCACGGATGGCACCGGGCGCAGCCTGCCGGTGATCGACCGCTTCGGCCATGTCTGGACCTCGCTCGGGGCGCCGAACCGCGATCTCTTCACCATCCCCGAGGCCGACCAGCCGGGCCGGCGTCTTGTCGACGTGGGCGTCTGCCGGGTGCGCTGCTCGCCGCTGCGGGCGGTCGAGAACTTCCTCGACATCGCGCATTTCCCCTTCGTGCACACCGATATCCTGGGCAGTGAGCCGCACACCGAGGTGCAGCGTTACGAGGTCGAGATCCGCGAGGATGTGGATGAGGTCTGGGCCACCAAGGTGAAGTTCTACCAGCCGCAGGCCGCCAAGTCCGCCGAGGGCGGCATCACCACCGACTACATGTACCGCGTCTGCGCGCCGACCTGCTCGGTGCTCTACAAGACCTGCCCGCCGAAACCCGGCGAATGGGACGTGATCGCGCTCTTCGTGCAGCCGCTGACCGAGACGCTCTGCGAGGTTTGGCCGTGGATGGCGCTCTACGACGACGCGGCCGAGATGACCGACCTCATCCATTTCCAGCAGATGATCTTCGTGCAGGACCGTTCGGTGCTGGAGAACCAGCTGCCGGCGCTGCTGCCGCTCGATCCGGGGATGGAGATCCCGACCCGGGCCGACATGACCTCGATCGCCTACCGCCGCTGGCTCAAGCGGCACGGCTTCACCTACGGCGCGCAACTGGTGGCGGCATGATCCTTTACGACTACATCCTGTCGCCCTCCTGCTACCGGGTGCGGCTCTTCGCGGCCCTGATCGGCCGACGGCTCGACCTGCGGGCGGTGGATTTCCACCCCGGGCAGGAGCACCGATCCGACGCCATGCTGGCGCTCAATCCGGCGGGCACGCTCCCGGTGCTGAAGGACGACGGCATCGTGCTGACCGAGAGCACCGCGATCCTGACCTACCTCGCCGCCCATGATGCCCCGGCGTGGCTGGGCGAAGACACCCCGGCGATGCGCGCCCGCGTGGCGCAGTGGCTGGCCTTCGCGCAGCGGCTGACCGACAGCGCAGGTGCCGCGCGCGCCCACGACATGCTGCTGGCGCCCGGCGACATCGACGCGCTCCGCGCCGAGGCCACCACCGCCCTGCGCGAGCTCGAGGCGGCGCTCTCCGCCGCCCGCCGCCGGGGCGAGAGCTTTCTCGCGGGCAACCGTCCGACCATCGCCGACATCGCCTGCTTCCCGCACGTGGCGCTGGCGCCGGACGGGGGTCTGCCGCTTGATCCCTATCCGTCGATCCGGCTCTGGATGCGGGCGCTGCGCGGGCTCGAGGGCTTTATCGAGATGCCCGGCATCCACCGCCTGCACGAGCTGCTTCCCGAGCCGGGGCCGATGCCCGACGTGATCCGCAAGGAGCGTGCCTGACATGTCCGGATACCTGCTGAAGGGCTGCGCCGCCGTGGTGACCGGCAACGGGGTGCTGCGCGACGTCGACCTGCTGACCGATGGCCCCGCCATCAAGGCCATCGGCCCCGGGCTCGAGGCCGGGGGCGCCGAGGTGATCGACGCCGCGGGCTGGTTCGTCTACCCGGGGCTCGTCAACACGCACCACCACTTCTTCCAGTGCTTCGTGCGCAACCGCGTCGATCTGGATTGGACCAAGCTTTCGGTCATCGAGTGGCTCGACCGGATCTACCCGATCTTCGCCCAGCTCTCCGAGGACTGCTTCTACCACGCCTCGGTCACGGCGCTGGCGGAGCTTGCCAAGCACGGCTGCACCACCGCCTTCGACCACCAGTACTGCTTCCCGCGCAAGGCCGGGAAGGGCATCGTCGACCGCCAGTTCGAGGCCGCCGAGAAGATCGGGCTGCGCTTCCATGCGGGCCGCGGTACCAACACCCTTCCCAAGTCCGAAGGCTCGACCATCCCCGACGAGATGCTCGAAACCACCGACGAGTTCCTCGCCGATTGCGAGCGGCTCATCGACGCCTACCACGACGCGGGGCCGTTCTCGATGCGGCAGGTGTCGCTGGCGCCGTGCCAGCCGGTGAACGGCTACCGCGAGACCTTTGTCGAGAGCATCCGGCTTGCCCGCGACAAGGGCGCCATCCTGCACACCCACGTGGGCGAGGGCGAATCCGAGGTCATCCGCGCCCGCCACGGCATGCGCACCGTCGATTACCTCGAAGAGATGGGCTTCTGCGGGCCCGACACCTTCTACGCCCATTGCTGGGAGCTCACCGACGCCGAGCTGCGCCAGATGGCAGCCAGCGGCACCGGCGTGTCGCACTGCCCCGAGCCGGTCTACCTCGTGGGCGCCGAAGTCACGCCCATTCCGGCGATGGAGGCCTTCGGCGTGCGCGTGGGGCTGGGCTGTGACGGGGCGGCGAGCAACGACAACTCGAACCTCATGCACTGCCTGCACTCGGCCTACATGCTGCAATGCCTCGTCGCCTCCTCGCGCGAGCATCCGGTGCCGGAGCCGGCGACGTTCCTGCGCTACGGCACCTCGGGCGGGGCGTCGCTTCTGGGCCGCACCGACATCGGTCAGCTGGTGCCCGGCATGGCGGCGGATCTCTTCGCCATCGACAGCCGCCGGATGGATTACGTGGGCACCCGCCACGACCCCGAAAGCCTGATCCCCCGTGTGGGCATCGGCATGGCCACCGACATGACCATGGTCAACGGCAAGATCGTCTGGGCCGACGGGGAATTCCCCGGGCTCGACGAACGGGAGATGGCCGCCGACGCAGAAGCGGCCCTCGCAACCATCGATATTTGACAGGGAGACATCGATGACCACTCTGAACCGCCGCAGGTTCCTGCAGACCTCCGCCGCCACCGGCCTTGCCGCCGGTCTTCCCGGGCTCGCCCACGCGCAGGACCCGCTGGGCATCGCGCTCGTCGTGCCGTCGCCGGTGGGCGAGGTGGGCTGGTCCCACGCGCTTGCCATGGGGCTTGAGCCGATCAAGGCCGAGTACGGCGACGGCGTGAACATCACCATCCTCGAGAACATCCCCGAGGGCCCGGACGCCGACCGCATCATGAACAAGGTGGTCTCGGACGGCACCAGGGTTCTGGTCGCCGGCAGCTTCGGCTACCAGAACGGCGCCATGCAGATCGCCCGCCGCAACCCCGACGTCACCGTGCTGCACGCCTCGGGCTTCATGGTCGCGCCGAACTTCTCGCCCTTCGCGGCGAAGTACTTCCAGGGCACCTACCTGATGGGCATGGCCGCCGCGGCGCTGTCGAAGACCGGCAAGCTGGGCTCGGTCTCGGCCTTCGCGATCCCCGAACTCATCACCTCGATCAACGCCTTCGCGCTGGGCGCGCAGTCGGTCAACCCCGACGTCGAGGTCTCGGTGGTCTGGGTCAACTCGTGGTTCGACCCCGCGCAGGAGCAGGACGCCGCCAAGGCGCTGCTGGCGCAGGGCTGCGACGTGATCTTCTCGAACGCTCAGGACACGCCCTCGGTGGTCTCGGTCTGCGAGGAGGCGGGCGCCTACGTCTTCAACCTCAACTCGTCGATGAAGGCCAACGCGCCGAACTACTACCTCGGCTGCGTCGAGACCGACTGGTCGCCGTTCTTCGTCGAGTCGGTCAAGGCGCACATGGCCGGCACCTTCGAGGGCCGCAACGCCTTCCTCGGCGTCGAGGACGGGGTGGTGAAGGTCGTCGACTGGAACCCGGACATCCCCGCCGAGACCAAGGCGATGATCGACGAGACCGCCGCCGCCATCGCCGACGGCTCGTTCCATCCCTTCACCGGCCGCATCGTCAGGCAGGACGAGACGGTGGGCGTCGAAGACGGCGAGACGCTGGCCGACGAGGCGATCGTGTCGATGGACTGGCACGTCGCGGGCGTGACCACGCCGCTGCCGAAGTAAATGTCGCTGCTCTCGCTCAGGGGGCTGAGCAAGACCTACGGGACCGTGCGGGCCAACCGCGGCATCGACCTCGATGTCGCGGAGGGCTCCATCCATGCGATCCTGGGCGAGAACGGTGCCGGCAAGTCGACGCTGATGAAGCTCATCTACGGCGTCGAGAGCCCCGACGAGGGCGAGATCTTCTGGCAGGGGGACAAGGTCTCCCTGTCTTCGCCTGCCGAGGCAAGATCGCGCGGCATCGGCATGGTCTTCCAGCATTTTTCCCTGTTCGAGACGCTGACGGTCGTCGAGAACATCTCGCTGATCGTGCCGGGCCGGAAGGCCGAGCTTGCGTCGCGCATCCGCGCGCTCGGGCGCGACTACGGCCTCGAGGTCGACCCGGCCGCGCATGTGCATGCGCTTTCGGTGGGCGAGCGCCAGCGGGTCGAGATCATCCGTTGCCTGATGACCGACCCGAGGCTCCTGATCCTCGACGAGCCCACATCGGTGCTGCCGCCGCAATCGGTGGAGAAACTCTTCGAGACGCTGCTCAAGCTGCGCGACCGGGGAGTGTCGATCCTGTTCATCTCGCACAAGCTGGAAGAGATCCGCTCGATCTGCGACCACGCCACGATCCTGCGCGACGGCGCGGTGACCGGCAACGTCGACCCGCGCGAGCATGACGCGCATGACCTCGCGCAGATGATGATCGGCCGCGACATGCCCGCGCCCAGGCCCTTCGAGGCGCGCGGCCCGGGGCCTGTGATGCTGGAACTCGCGGGGCTCGACTACCAGCCCGACGACCCGTTCCAGGTCTCGCTGAAGTCGGTGAGCCTGCAGCTCCACGCGGGCGAGATCCTCGGTATCGCGGGGGTGTCGGGCAACGGGCAGGGCGAACTGGCCCGGCTGATCTCGGGGGAGACCCGCCGGCACCCCGAGGCCCGGGCCGAGGTCATGATGATGGGCCAGCCGGTGGGCCATCTCGGTGCCGCCGCCCGTCGCAAGCTGGGCTTTGCCTTCGTGCCCGAGGAACGGCTCGGGCGCGGCGCCGTGCCCGAGATGTCGCTGGCCGACAACACACTGCTCACCGCGCACCGGCTGGGGCTGGTCAAGCGCGGGCTCATCGACCGCCGCGCCGAAGAGGCCTTCACCTTGCGCTGCATCGCCGATTACGACGTGCGCACACCGGGGCCGCAGGCCGAGGCGGGCGCACTGTCGGGCGGCAACCTGCAGAAGTTCATCGTGGGCCGCGAGATCGAGCTCGGGCCGAAGCTGCTCTTCGTGGCGCAGCCGACGTGGGGCGTCGACATTGGCGCGGCCACCGCGATCCGCCGCAAGCTCGTGGACCTGCGCAACGCGGGCACCGCCGTGCTGGTGATTTCCGAGGAGATCGAGGAACTGTTCGAGATCTGCGAACGCATCCAGGTGATCCGCGAGGGCCGCCTGTCGCCCTCGCTCGACGTGTCCGAAACCCGGGTCGAGGACGTGGGCCGCTACATGATCGGCGCCGAAGAGGGGGCGCGGCCATGATGGGCTACCGGATGATCCGCCGCACAACCGCCTCGCGGCGCATGGCGGTGCTGGCGCCGCTGGCCGCGCTGCTGGCCGCCATCGTGCTGAACTTCGTGCTCTACCTGCTGATGGGCAAGGACCCGGGCGCGGTGTTCTACGCCATGCTGCTCGAGCCCTTCATCTCATGGAACTCCTTCGCCGAGGTGCTGCTGAAAATGACGCCGCTGCTGCTCATCGCGCAGGGGCTGGCGATCGGCTTCCGGGCCAAGGTCATCAACATCGGCGCCGAGGGGCAGTTCGTGCTAGGCGCGATCTTCGCCTCGTCGGTCCCGGTCTGGTTCCCGCAGGCCACGGGCTGGTGGCTATGGCCGCTGATGCTGTTGCTGGGCGCCATCGGCGGCGCGCTCTGGGCCGCGCTGCCGGCGTTCTGGCGGGTGCGGCTCAACGCGTCGGAAATCCTCGTGACGCTGATGATGAACCTGATCGCGGCGCAGCTTCTGGCCTACCTGCTGGTGGGGCCGTGGAAGGACCCGATGGGCTTCAACTTCCCGCAGACGGTGATGTTCCAGTGGGACGCGATGGTGCCGACGCTCTTCCCCGGAACGCGGGTCAACGTGGCGCTGCTCCTCGCGCTGGTCTGGTCGGTGCTGGCCTGGGTCTACATGCAGCGCAGCTTCCAGGGCTACCAGCTGGTGGTCGGGGGCCTCGCGCCGCACGCCACCGCCTACGCGGGCTTTTCCGAGGGCCGCGCGGTCTGGCTATCGCTGCTGATCGGAGGTTTCGCGGCGGGGCTCGCGGGCGCCGCCGAGGTCGCGGGACCGCTCGGCCAGCTGCAGCGCGGCATCGCCTCGGGCTACGGCTATGCGGCGATCATCGTGGCCTACCTTGGCGGGCTGCACCCGGTGGGCATCGTGTTCTCCTCGCTCTTCATGGCGGCGCTCTACATCGGCGGCGACAACGCCATGGTCTCGGCGGGGCTGCCGGCCTCGGCGGTCGAGGTGTTCCAGGGCTCGCTGCTGGTCTGCTACCTCGCGGCCATCGTGCTGGTGCGCTACCGCTTCGCCCGACCGGCGGAGGTCGCGGCATGAGCGCGCTCTCCTTCATCCTCGCCGGAATGCTGGCCGCGGCCATGCCCTTTCTGCTGGCAGCACTGGGCGAGCTGGTGGCGGAGCGCTCGGGCGTGCTGAACCTCGGGATCGAGGGCATGATGGCGCTGGGCGCGGTGGTGGCCTTCATCGTCGTGCGCCACAGCGGCGGCCACGCCATGGGCTTCGTGGCGGCAGGGCTCGCGAGCGCGGCGCTCTCGCTGGTCTTCGCGTGGCTGGCGCTGGCGGTGCGCGCGAACCAGGTGGCGGCGGGGCTCGCCATCGGCATCCTGGGGCAGGGGCTCTCGGCGCTTTTCGGCAAGGGCTACGAAAGCCTGACCGTCCCCGGCCTGCCCAAGCTCGCCATCCCCGGCCTGTCCGACCTGCCGGTCATTGGCGGGCTCTTCGCGCAGGACGCGGTGGTCTGGCTCGGCCTGCTCGGCACGCTGGCGATCTGGGCGGCGATGCGCTTCACCAAGCTTGGCCTCGTGATCCGCGCGGTGGGCGAGAACCCCCACGCGGCCCGGGCGCTCGGCTACCATGTGATCGGCATCCGCTACGGGGCGGTGGCGTTCGGCGGGCTGATGGCGGGCTTCGCGGGCGCCTACGCGGCGACGGTCTACACCCCGCTCTGGGCCGAGGGCATGATCGCGGGCCGCGGCTGGATCGCGCTGGCGCTGGTGGTCTTCGCCACGTGGATGACGGGCCGGGTGTTCTTCGGCGCGGTGCTCTTCGGGGCGGTGTCGCTGTCGCAGCTCGCGGCGCAGGCGGGGGGCGTGGCGCTCAGCTCGCAGCTGCTGGCGAGTTTGCCCTACATCGTCACCATCCTTGTGCTGGGGGTGATTTCGGCCAACAAACGGCTCCTGAAGATCAACGGCGTGGCCTCTCTGGGCGAACCTTTCGGCCCCTGAGCCTGTCACGAAACCGTCGCCCGGCCGCGATACCCGGGGCCAAAGACACAGGAGACACGCGCATGGCGCTTTCGGCCTTCACCGCAAAGGGGCGCTTCTGGCGCGGCAACCTGCACACCCACTCGACGCTGTCCGACGGCTGCCTCGCGCCGGAAGAGGTGTGCCGCCGCTACGCCGCCGAGGGCTACGACTTCCTCGCCCTGACCGATCACTTCATCGGCCAGTTCGGCTATCCCATCGCCGACACGCGGCCCTACCGCTCGAACAGCTTCACCACCATCCTCGGCGCCGAGCTGCACTCGGGCGCGATGCAGAACGGTGAGCTCTGGCACATCCTCGCCGTGGGCCTGCCCGAGGATTTCCGCGCCCCCGACGCGCCCGGTTTCGTTCCCGTCGAAGGGCAGGAGACCGGCCCCGAGCTTGCCGCCCGCGCCCGCGCCGCCGGGGCCTTCGTGGCGATCGCGCATCCGCAATGGTCAGGGCTGACGCTGGACGACGCGCGCAGCATCGACGCCGCCCACGCGGTCGAGATCTACAACCACGGCTGCGCCACCGGCTGCGACCGCGCGGACGGCGCGCACACTGCCGACCTGCTGCTGTCCGAGGGGCGCCGCCTGAGCCTCATCGCCACCGACGACGCGCATTTCACCGAGCCCGACCATTTCGGCGGCTGGGTCATGGTCAAGGCCGAGGCCAACGACCCGAAGCTGCTGCTCGAAGCGCTGAAGCGCGGCGATTTCTACTCGAGCCAGGGGCCCGAGCTGCGCGGCGTCCTGCTGGGCGACACCAGCGTGCGGGTCGAGTGTTCCTCGGTGGTGAGCGTGATCGTGCAGGGCCACGGCTCGGCGGCGGTGGCGCGTCACGGCGAGTCGATGACCGTGGCCGAGATCCCGCTCGAGCGGTTCCGCAACAGCCCGTGGCTGCGCGTCACCGTCATCGACCGCGCGGGCAGGCGGGCGTGGTCGAACCCGATCTGGCGCTGATCGTGGCGGTCAGCCTTCCACGAACGCGGGCCGTGCGCGGCCCCGCGCCGCAGCCAACTGTCTTCCGGAGACTGCAGCAAGCGGGTATCAAGCTCGCGACCGAGGTCGCCGGAGCAGGCACATGGCGAAGAGCATGAACAGGCAACCATCACGGACCGGGGCAATCCTGCGTGCGGCGCTCCTGCTGCTGGCGCTGGCCTCCTGTGCGCCGCGTCCGAACGCCTCGGCGCTGGTCCCGGTCGCGCGTCCCGAGGGTGCCGACGTGGTCCGGGTCTATGTCGCCACCACGCGGGCGCCGCTGGCGCCGCCGTCCATCGGCTTCTCCTCCAAGCCGTCGCTGGCGGTGAGCTACCGCTACTACGACATCTCGGTGCCGACGACCCCCTCCAACCGCGAGGTGTCCTGGAACGACGGCACGCCGGACCCGAAGCGGGATTACCTCGTGGTGGGCACCGGCGCGCTCGACCGCAGGGCGTTCCTTGCCGAGACGGGGCGGGCGGTGGCGCAGAGCCCCGCGTCCGAGGTCACGGTCTTTGTCCACGGTTTCAACTACCGCTTCGCCGAGGCGCTGCTGCGGGTGGCGCAATACAGCAAGGAGGCGGGGATGCCCTCGCCGCCGATCCTGTTCTCGTGGCCGTCCAAGGGGCACCCGCTGGAATATGTCGCCGACCGGCAGGAGGCCGTGCTGTCGCGCGATGCGCTGGCGGACCTCATCGTCGACCTCGACCCGCTGCACGGCCGCACCCTGCTGGCCTCGCATTCCATGGGCAGCTGGCTCACCATGGAGGCGCTGCGCACGCTGGCGCTGCGCGGCGAGGACCGGGTGGTCAAGAACGCCGAGGTGGTGCTGATCGCCCCCGACATCGACGTGCTGGTCTTCCGCGAGCAGCTCTCGGCGCTGCCCGATCTCGACACGCCGATATCGGTCATGGTCTCGCAGGACGACCGCGCGCTGCGGCTCTCGTCGCGGCTGGCCTCGAAGCGGCGGAGGCTGGGGGCGGTGGACGTCGAGAACCCCGTTGGGCTCGAGCGGGCGCTGGAATCGCAGGTGCGCCTCGTCGACATCTCGACGCTGCCGGCGGCGACCGCCATGCTGCATGACCGCGGCCGCGAGCTCGCGCGGCTCTACCAGACGCTGCGCAAGGACGGCAGCACCATCGAGTCGGTGACCGTGGCCGGAGCCTACGTTCTGGATTCGCTCGGCAACGGGCTCATCGACGTCGGGGCCTCGCTCACCGGCAACTGATCGGCGGCGTCGCGGCGCCGCAGCCCGGCGTCGCGCACGATGGCGGCGATCTCGCGCAGCTGCGCGGCCAGCGGGTTGGAGCGCCGCCAGACCATGCCGACGGTGCGCCGGGGGCAGGGCTCGGGCAGGCGGGCGAGCGAGACCTGCGCCGAGCGCGTCTCGATCGGCAGCGCCATCTCGGGGATCAGCGTGATGCCGATGCCCGCGCCCACCATCTGCACCAGCGTCGAGAGCGAGCTGCCCTCCATCAGGTCGCGGCTGACCGAGGGCGAGAGCTTGCAATAGGACAGGGCCTGGTCGCGGAAGCAGTGGCCTTCCTCGAGCAGCAGCAGCCGCATCTCATGCAGTATGTCCGGCCGCGGCACCGGCTTGCGCGCGTCATGAGCGGCGCGCACCAGCACGAATTCCTCGTCGAAGAGCGGCACCTCCTCGAGCGAGGGTTCCGAGATCGGCAGGGCGACGATGGCGGTGTCGAGCCGGGCGTCGAGCAGGTCGCGGATGAGGGTGCCGGTGACCGCCTCGCGCGGACGCAGGTCGAGCCCCGGGTAGCGGTCGGTCAGCGCGGTGATGACGGCGGGCAGCAGGTAGGGCGCGACGGTGGGGATGACCCCGATCCGCAGCCGCCCCGCCAGCGGCCCCAGCGAGGCGCGGGCGAGATCGCCGAGGTCGTCGACGGCGCGCAGGATCTCGCGCGCGCGGGTGGCGAAATCCTCGCCAAGCGTGGTCAGCCGGATCTGCCGGGCGCCGCGTTCCACCAGCGGCGCGCCGATGATGTCCTCGAGTTCGCGGATCTGCATCGACAGGGCAGGCTGGCTGATCGCGCAGTGCTCGGCGGCGCGGCCGAAGTGGCCGACCCGGGCGAGGGCCTCGAAATAGCGGAGGTGTTTCATCGACAGAGGTATCATAAGCTATGCTTATCGGATGTTTAAGAAAATGCAATTGGGAATGATGAAACTCCGATGGTAGAACGATTCTAGGTTGGGAGAGGGGCCAACACACGTGACGCGATACATCGTCGTGCTACGGTCGCCTCAACGAACCGAATGAGAATTGCTTGGAGCGAGTCCCGGAGGACATCATGGACGGAAACAACGTGGGTGGGGGCAAATGCCCCGTGATGCACGGCAGCCAGACTGCCATGGGCAAATCGGTGATGGATTGGTGGCCGAACGCGCTGAACCTGGACATCCTTCACCAGCATGACACCAAGACCAATCCGATGGGGCCGGACTTCGACTACCACGAAGCCCTGAAGTCGCTCGACGTCGAGGCGCTGAAGAACGACCTGCGCGCGCTGATGAACGAGAGCCAGGAGTGGTGGCCGGCCGACTGGGGCTCGTACGTGGGCATGTTCGCCCGCGTGGCATGGCACGCCGCGGGCTCGTATCGCCTGGCCGACGGCCGTGGCGGTGGCGGCACCGGCAACCAGCGCTTCGCGCCGCTGAACTCGTGGCCGGACAACGTCAACACCGACAAGGGCCGCCGCCTGCTGTGGCCGATCAAGAAGAAATACGGCAACAAGATCTCCTGGGCCGACCTGATGATCCTGTCGGGCACCATCGCCTACGAGGTCGCGGGCCTGAAGACCTTTGGCTTCGCCTTCGGTCGCGAGGACATCTGGCACCCCGAGAAGGACATCTACTGGGGCGCCGAGAAGGAATGGCTCGCGCCCTCCGACGGCCGCTACGAGAGCGTCGACGACCCCTCGACCATGGAAAACCCGCTTGCCGCCGTGCAGATGGGCCTGATCTACGTGAACCCCGAGGGCGTCAACGGCAACCCCGACCCGCTGAAGACCGCCGCGCAAGTGCGCGAGACCTTCGCCCGGATGGCCATGGATGACGAGGAAACCGCCGCGCTGACCGCGGGCGGCCACACCATCGGCAAGTGCCACGGCAACGGCGACGCGGGCTTCCTCTCGGCCGATCCCGAGATGGCGGGCGTCGAGTACCAGGGCATCGGCTGGATGAACACCAAGGGCCGCGGCATCGGCCGAGACACCGTGGTGTCCGGCATCGAAGGGGCCTGGACCAGCAACCCCACCAAGTTCGACATGGGCTGGTTCGACATGCTCTTCGGCCACGAGTGGGAGCTCAAGAAGTCGCCCGCCGGTGCCTGGCAGTGGATGCCGGTCTCGATCGACGAAAAGGACATGCCGGCGGATGTCGAGGATCCCTCGATCAAGACCATGCCGATCATGACCGACGCCGACATGGCGATGAAGATGGACCCGGCCTACAACGCGATCTGCCAGAAGTTCATGGCGGACCCGAAGTATTTCGAGGACACCTTCGCCCGCGCCTGGTTCAAGCTGACCCACCGCGACATGGGCCCCAAGGCCCGCTACTTCGGCCCGGACGTGCCCTCCGAGGACCTGATCTGGCAGGATCCGATCCCCGCCGGTTCGACCTCCTACGACGTCGCCGCGGTGAAGGCCAAGATCGCCGCCGCCGGGCTGTCGCTCACCGACATGGTCTCGACCGCATGGGACAGCGCCCGCACCTATCGCGGCTCGGACATGCGCGGCGGTGCCAACGGCGCGCGCATCCGTCTGGCGCCGCAGAAGGACTGGGAGGCCAACGAGCCCGCCCGTCTTGCCGCGGTGCTGGCCAAGCTCGAGCCGATCGCGGCCGAGACCGGTGCCTCGGTCGCCGACGTGATCGTGCTGGCGGGCAACCTCGGCATCGAGCAGGCCGCCAAGGCGGCGGGCTTCGACATCGAGGTGCCCTTCGCGCCGGGTCGCGGTGACGCGACCGACGAGATGACCGACGCGGCGTCCTTCGACTCGCTCGAGCCGCTCGCCGACGGGTTCCGCAACTTCCAGAAGGCCGATTACGTGGTGAGCGCCGAGGAAATGCTCCTCGACCGCGCGCAACTGCTCGGCCTGACGGCGGCGGAGATGACCGTGCTGCTCGGCGGCATGCGCGCCATGGGCACCAACTACGGCGGCTCGAAGCTGGGCGTGTTCACCGACCGCGAGGGCGCGCTGACCACGGACTTCTTCGTGAACCTGACCGACATGGCCTACAGCTGGGTCCCGGTTGCGGACGGCACCTACGAAATCCGCGAGCGCACCACCGGCGCGGTGAAGTTCACCGCCTCGCGCGTCGACCTGGTGTTCGGCTCGAACTCGGTGCTGCGCGCCTATGCCGAGGTCTACGCCCAGGACGACAACGCTGAGAAATTCGTGAAGGACTTCGTGGCGGCCTGGACCAAGGTGATGAACGCCGACCGCTTCGACATCGCGGCCTGACGACGGCGCGCCGGGGCGCCTGTCCCGGCAGCTTCAAGCAACATCAGACCCCGCAGGGCGCTGGCCTTGCGGGGTCTTTTCATGGCCAGACGGGGGATGACAGTGCGGGGCGGGGCGCGTTGCGCCGATGCGCCGCACGGCTGCGATCGCCGCTTCCGATGCCGCCCGCGCCGTGGCATAGCGAGGGGATGCTGCAGCGCCTCCTGTCCCTCCTGCCGGCCGTCCTGCTTGCTGTCGCCCTCGCGGCGACCGGCGTGACCTCGGCCGGGATGATGGCGCCGGATGCGGATGCCGTGGCCTTCGCGCAGTTCGAGCACGCCCATGGCGCCGTGCAGGGCGATCTCTGCGGCAAGAGCGGTGGCCACGATCACCACTGTCCCTTCTGTCACGGCCTGCCCGAGGCGGCGCTGCCGCAGCCGGGGGACGCGCAGAGCCTGCTGCTGCCGCATGACGGCTGGCGGCGGATGCGCGACCTCTACCGCGCGGCGCAGGCCCGCAACCCCAGTCACGCCCCGAGAGCCCCTCCGCAGCGCGCCTGACGGCTGAACGCCGTCCCCGCGACCGGACCCGGCCCGCGGCGCCCTGCCGCCGGGCCTCTCTCGTATCGCCCGCGGCTGTCGCGGGCCCATCGGACTGGACACATGACCGAAACCTCCAACCGCGCGGCCGGTGCCGCGCTCTATCGCGCTGTCTGGCGCTGGCATTTCATCGCCGGGCTGGTGATCCTGCCCTTCGTGCTGATCCTCGCCGTCACCGGCGGCATCTATCTCTTCAAGGACGAGATCAACGACGCCGCCTACACCCGGCTGCGTCTCGTCGAGGCGGGCAGCGCCCAGCTTGCGCCGTCGCAGATCACCGCCGCGGCGCTCGAGGCGCATCCCGGCACGCTCTATTCCTACGCACCGCCCGCCGCTGACGACCGCAGCGCCGCGGTCGGCATCCGGGGCGAGGATGGGCTCAAGGACACCGTCTACGTCGATCCCTACAGCGGCACCGTGCTTGGCCATCTCTGGGACGGCGGTGCCGCGGGCAGCCCCGCCATGTACGTGGTGCGCAAGCTGCATTCGCTGGAATACGTCGGCTTGTTCGGCAACCGGCTGATCGAGCTCGCCGCGGGCTGGATGGTGTTGCTCGTGGGCACCGGCATCTACCTGTGGTGGCCGCGCGGGCGAAAGCTCGGCACGGTCTCGATCAAGGCCAGCCGGGGCCGCCCGTGGTGGCGCGACCTGCACGCGGTGACGGGGATCTACACCGGCGCCTTCATCGTCTTCCTCGCCATGACTGGCCTGCCGTGGTCCGGCGTCTGGGGCGGCAAGTTCTACGACTACGCCTATGCGCTGGGGCTGGGGATGCCGGACGGCTACTGGTCCGGCAAGCCGGTCTCGACCGTGCCGGTGGGGGACGTGGTGAACCGCGCGCCGTGGATCATGGAGAAGCAGCCGCTGCCGCTGTCGGGCGACTCGGGCGGCGTGCCGCAGGCGCTCGATTCGGTGGTGGCCACGGTCGAGGGGCTGGGGATCGTGCCGGGTTATGCGGTGTCGATGCCGAACGGTCCCGAGGGCGTGTTCACCGCCTCGGTCTATCCCGACGACATTTCGGACGAGCGGGTGATTCACCTCGACCAGTACAGCGGAGAGGTGCTGTATGACGCAGGTCTCGCGGATCTGGGCGCGCTCGGATGGGCGGCGGAGTGGGGCGTGAGCATCCACATGGGACAGGCCTGGGGCCTCGCGAACCAGCTCGTGCTGCTGGCCGCCTGCGTGGCCATGGTGATGCTCTGCGTCTCGGCCGCGATGATGTGGTGGAAGCGCCGCCCGTCGGGCGCGCTCGGCGTGCCGCAGGTGCCGGCGGACTGGCGAATCCCGCGAACGCTGCTTCTGATGGCAGTGGCGGCGGGGATCTTCTTCCCGTTGGTCGGTTTGTCGATGCTTCTGCTTGCCGCCGTCGAAATCGTGGTGCATTTGTCACGACGCCGGCACCCGCGCGCGGCCTGAGAACAGGGCTGCCCGGCAGTGCTGCCGGGCGCCTTCCGCCGCCGAAAGGGCGGGCAGGGCGGCCCGCTCCTTCACCAAAATTCCGGCTTTTCAGAAACACCATGTTGACGTCCCGGTGCGTGTCGTATCTAAATGTAGGTGCTTCAGGTGTCGGGGGAGTCGCTTCTCCCGGTGAAGAGGGAAGCCGGTGAAACTCCGGCGCTGCCCCCGCAACTGTCAGTGGAGAGCACGGCCCAAGATGCCACTGGGATCATCCCGGGAAGGTGGGCCGCTGCGGTGATCCGCGAAGTCAGGAGACCTGCCTGAAGCATGGATTTGACCGCGAACGGAGGGTTCGGGGCGTGTCGGCGGAACGGGCGGTGCCCGTTGCGTGCGCGTCGCTTGTTCCCTTCACGAATGAGACAGGACAGAGGACGCCGCCATGACCATCATCGTCTATTCCAAGCCCGCCTGCGTGCAGTGCACCGCGACCACCCGTGCGCTGGATGCACGCGGTCTGCCCTATGATGTCGTGGACCTGACCGAGGATGCCGCCGCAATGGCCCGCGTCACCGAGCTTGGCTACCGTCAGGCGCCGGTCGTCATCGCGGGCGAGGACCACTGGTCTGGCTTCCGTCCGGACATGATCGGCCGTCTCGCCTCCTGAGCACGACGATGGCGGGGCTGCTCTACTATTCGTCGCGCAGCGGCAACACCGACCGTTTCGTCGCGCGGCTTGGCCGCGCGGCGTTGCGCATCCCGGTGTCGCCCTCCGAGCCGATGCCCGAGCCCCCCACCGACTACGTGCTGATCTGCCCGACCTACGCCGACGGCGAGGGTCGTGGCGCGGTGCCCAAGCAGGTGATCCGTTTCCTCAACGACGCCGGACGCCGTGCCGGGCTGCGCGGAGTCATCGGCTCCGGCAACCGCAACTTCGGAAAGACCTACGGGCTCTCCGCCGACATCATCGCCGCGAAATGCGGCATCCCGCTGCTCTACAAGTTCGAGCTCGCGGGCACCGACACCGATATCGCCCGCGTGAACGACGGGCTGACTGCTTTCTGGGGATCCCGATGCTTGACCGCCTGACCGACGGCCTCGACTACCACGCGCTGAACGCGATGCTGAACCTCTACGACGCCGAAGGCCGCATCCGCTTCGACGCGGACCGCATGGCGGCGCGTCAGTACTTCCTGCAGCACGTGAACCAGAACACGGTGTTCTTCCACTCGCTCGACGAGAAGCTCGATTACCTCGTGGAGCAGGGCTACTACGAGGCCGAGGTGCTCGACGCCTACCCGCGCGAGTTCCTGCACGCGATCTGGGACGCCGCCTTCAAGCGCAAGTTCCGCTTCCCGACATTCCTCGGGGCGTTCAAGTACTACACGTCCTACACGCTCAAGACCCGCGACGGGAAACGTTTCCTCGAGCGCTACGAGGACCGCGTCGTCATGGTGGCGCTGACGCTGGCGCGCGGCGACCAGGCGCTGGCGATGTCCTTCATGGAAGAGATCGTCACGGGCCGCTTCCAGCCCGCCACGCCGACCTTCCTCAACGCCGGCAAGAAGAGCCGCGGCGAGCTGATCTCGTGCTTCCTGCTGCGGCTCGAGGACAACATGGAAAGCATCGGCCGGGGCATCAACTCGGCGCTGCAACTCAGCAAGCGCGGCGGTGGCGTCGCGCTCATGCTGACCAACATCCGCGAGCACGGCGCGCCGATCAAGGGCATCGAGAACCAGTCCTCGGGTGTGATCCCGATCATGAAGCTGCTCGAGGACAGCTTCTCCTACGCCAACCAGCTCGGCGCGCGGCAGGGCGCGGGGGCGGTCTATCTCAACGCCCACCACCCGGACATCCTGCGCTTCCTCGACACCAAGCGCGAGAACGCCGATGAGAAGATCCGCATCAAGACGCTGAGCCTTGGCGTGGTGATCCCCGACGTGACCTTCGAGCTCGCGAAGCGCAACGAGGAGATGTACCTGTTCTCGCCGCATGACGTCGAGAAGGTCTACGGCGTGCCGTTCTCCGAGATCTCGGTCACCGAGAAATACGCCGAGATGGTCGCCGACAAGCGCATCCGCAAGAAGAAGATCAACGCCCGCGCCTTCTTCCAGACGCTGGCCGAGATCCAGTTCGAGAGCGGCTATCCCTACATCATGTTCGAGGACACGGTGAACCGGATGAACCCGATCGCGGGCCGCATCACCATGTCGAACCTCTGCTCCGAGATCCTGCAGGTGAACGAGGCCTCCGAGTTCAACGAGGACCTGAGCTATTCCCGCATGGGCACGGACATCTCGTGCAACCTCGGCAGCCTCAACATCGCGCGCACCATGGACGGGCCGGACTTCGGCGCGACCATCGAGACCGCGATCCGGGCGCTGACCGCCGTCTCCGAGATGTCGTCGATCGAGTCGGTGCCGTCGATCCGCAAGGGCAACGACGAGAGCCACGCCATCGGCCTCGGCCAGATGAACCTGCACGGCTACCTCGCCCGCGAGCACGTCCACTACGGCAGCGCCGAGGGCATCGAGTTCACCTCGGTCTATTTCGCCGCCGTGGCCTACCACGCGCTGCGGGCCTCCTGCGCGCTGGCGAAGGAGCGGGGCGAGACCTTCAAGGGCTTCGCCGAGAGCGACTACGCCTCGGGCGCGTTCTTCGACAAGTACACCAGCCGCGACTGGCTGCCCGAGAACGCCCGCGTGGCCGAGCTCTTTGCCCACGTCACCCTGCCGACCCGCGACGACTGGGCGGCGCTGAAGGCCGATGTCATGGCGCACGGGCTCTACAACCGGAACCTGCAGGCGGTGCCGCCGACCGGGTCGATCAGCTACATCAACAACTCGACCAGCTCGATCCACCCGATCGTGTCGAAGATCGAGATCCGCAAGGAAGGCAAGATCGGCCGCGTCTATTACCCGGCGCCGTTCATGTCGAACGAGAACCTCGAGTACTACCGCGACGCCTACGAGATCGGCCCCGAGGCGCTGATCGACACCTACGCCGCGGCGACCGAGCACGTCGACCAGGGCCTGTCCCTGACGCTGTTCTTCCCGGCCGAGGCGACCACGCGCGACATCAACCGGGCGCAGATCTACGCCTGGAAGAAGGGGATCAAGACGATCTACTACGTGCGCCTGCGCCAGACCGCGCTGGAAGGCACCGAGGTCGAGGGCTGCGTCTCCTGCACGCTGTGACCGCGGCCCGCGCCGCCGGCGCCGGGATGACAATGATCCGAGGAAAGACGAAAGGGGCGGCCGCGCCCCTTTCCGGCCAGGATGCAAGGGGCGCCGCAGCGCGCCTCGGAAAGAACGAGGGCCGGCTGGCCCGAAGAAGGGACGATCCGCGATGAAGGACACGATCAACGCCCCCGCCGTGCCGCGGGCGATCAACTGGAACCGGCTGCAGGACGACAAGGATCTTGAGGTCTGGAACCGCCTGACGGTGAACTTCTGGCTGCCCGAGAAGGTGCCGCTGTCGAACGACGTGCCGTCCTGGGCGACGCTGACGCCTGAGGAGCAGCGGCTTACCATCCGGGTTTTCACCGGCCTGACGCTGCTCGACACGATCCAGAACGCGGTCGGCGCGCCGGCGATGATGCCCGACGCCCAGACCCCGCACGAAGAGGCGGTGCTCACCAACATCGCCTTCATGGAAGCGGTGCACGCGCGCAGCTACTCGTCGATCTTCTCGACGCTGTGCTCCACCCGCGAGGTCGACGAGGCCTTCCGCTGGTCGGACGAGAACCCGCACCTGCAGGCCAAGGCCCGCGCCATCCTCGGGACCTACGCGCCCGGTGCCGACCCGCTGAAGCGCAAGGTGGCGAGTGTCTTCCTCGAGAGCTTCCTGTTCTACTCGGGCTTCTACCTGCCGATGTACTGGTCGAGCCGCGCCAAGCTCACCAACACCGCCGACCTGATCCGGCTGATCATCCGCGACGAGGCGGTGCACGGCTATTACATCGGCTACAAATTCCAGCGCGCCATGGAGCGCGAGACGGCGGAGCGCCGGCAGGAGCTCAAGGACTACGCCTTCGGCCTGCTGTTCGAGCTCTACGAGATCGAGGGCCACTACACCGAAGAGCTCTACGACGATCTCGGCCTGACCGAAGAGGTGAAGAGCTTCCTGCACTACAACGCCAACAAGGCGCTGCAGAACCTCGGCTTCGAGGCGCTGTTCCCGCCCGAGGCCTGCGAGGTCAACCCGGCGATCCTCGCGGCGCTGAGCCCCGACAGCGAGAACCACGACTTCTTCTCGGGCTCGGGCTCGTCCTACGTGATCGGCCGCGCCGTGGCGACCGAGGACGACGACTGGGATTTCTGATCCCGCGTCTGGTCCCGCCACCGATCCCGCCTTTGATCCCCGGGCCTTCGGGCAAGGCACAAAAAAACCGCCCCGCGCGATGCGGGGCGGTCAGTTCGGGTCTTGGGCGTGCCGCGCTTCAGGCGGCTTCGCGAAGGTCAGGGGCGGCTTGGCCCTCGATGAAGGTGCGGTGCAGCGCCTTGATGACCGGCTTCAGGATGTCGCGCTCGAGAATGAACTGGACGTCCACGTTGCGCGGTCCCTGGGTGGCGCCGATCGCCTCGAGCCCTTCGCCCGCGATGGCCACAAGGCCACGCTGCAGGCAGGACAGCCCGTTGAGATCGCGGCCCACCACCGAAGCCATGGCCAGTGTCCGCGACGAGATCCGCGCCGACGGGTAGAGCCTCTCGAGATCCTTCTCCACGCGGCGCATCAGCTTCAGCGACGCATCCACGTAGTGGGTGATGGTGTTGGCGTTCGACACCTTCGACACGATGCGCACGTCATGGCGCGTCAGCACGTCGAGGATCGCCGCGTCGTAGCCCTTCACGCCGACCATGTCCTGTTCGAACACTTCCAGCGCGATGATGTCGAGCCCGGTGACGATCTCGACCGCGGAGTTGTCCGCCGGCTGGTCGTCGATCAGCGTGCCCGGGTCGTTCGGCTCGAACGCGTTGGTCACGCGCAGCGGCACGCGGGCCTGGCGCAGGGTCTTGGCGGCCTTGGGGTGGATCGCCTCCATCCCGAGGTTCGACAGCTGGTCGGCCACGTCGTAGTTGGTCCGGCCGAGCTTGCGCACCGCGTCCTGCCCCACGAGGTTCGGATCCGCCGACGAGAGGTGGAACTCCTTGTGGATGATCGCCTCGCGCGCCTGCGTCAGCGCCGCCATGTGCGAGAAGGTGACCTCGGAATAGCCGCGGTCGAACTCGCGCATGAGACCTTCCTTGCACTGGGCGTAGCCGGTCACGATGGGCATCTCGGACATCGGGTCGACGCCTTCGAGCGCGCCGAGGATGCGTTCCTCGAGCGTCACGTCGCCGTCGCCGCGCCAGCCGCTGAGATCCACCAGCCGGGCATCGACGCCCGCACGCTGAAGCATCAGCACGGTGACGAAGGCCGAGTGCGCCTCGCCGAGACCGGAGAGCAGCTCGCGGGTCTGCAGCATGTGCTCGGACAGCCGGAAGTGGCCGTAGGAGCAGACGCGCGCCAGATCGATCAGGCAGTTGCGCGCGCCGTCGATGCGGGTGCGCACGAAATCGGTGGCCTGCTGGATGTCGCCGGGGTGATCGAGCACCGAAGTGTGGGCGTCGATCATCGCGTCTGCGACGCGGTTCAGCGCGTCGTGCCAGCCGTGCGAGTTGTCGCTCTCGGCGAACTGCCCGTAGACGCCGGGTTCGCCGGTCTTCTTGTGCTCGAGCAGCAGGTTGGTGATGCCGCCGAACGCGGAGACCACGAAGATACGGCCATAAAGCTCAGGCCCCTCGCGACCGCCGATCAGCAGCGTGTCGCGCAGTTCGTTGAGGCGGGACATGGACGTCCCGCCGATCTTCTCAACCGTATGTTCTGCCATGGCTTACGCCACCTCCTCGGCCGGCGCATAGGAACCGTCCTCGCGGTGCACCTCGTTGCCGGTGACAGGAGGGTTGAAGCAGCACGCCATGTGCAGCTCTTCCTCGGCGCGCAGGATGTGCTTGTCGTGCAGGTTCAGGGCGTACATGACACCGGGCTTGATCTCGTGCGTCTGGCCGGTGGCGATGTCGGTGATCGAGCCCTTGCCCTTCATGCAGTAGACGCTCTCGAAGTGGTGCTTGTAGTGGAACGTGTGCTCCGAGCCCGCCTCGAGAATGGTGATGTGGAACGAGAAGCCCATGCCGTCCTGCGCCAGCAGCATCCGGGTGGAGGTCCACTGTGCGTCGGCCACGTGCTTGTCGGTCTTCTTGAGCTCGTTGAAGTCGCGAACGATCATGATGATTTACTCCGCTGCAATCTTGCTTGTTTCGGTAAGGGCGGCACGGGTGGCGTCGCGCAGGATCTCGAAGCCCTTCGCGAACTGCTCTTCCGTGGTGGTCAGCGGTGCGAGGACCTTGACCACTTCGTCATGCGCGCCCGAGGTCTCGATGATGAGCCCGCGCTTGAACGCCTCGGCGCAGATCTCGGAGGCAAGCTCGCCCGAGCCCACGTCGACGCCGCGCATGAGACCGCGGCCCTTGAGGCGGGCGCCATCGACCATGTCGGCAATCGAGGTGAGGCCGATCTCGACGATGCGGGCCTTCTTCTTGAGCTCGTCCTGGAAGGCGTCGACCTTCCAGAATTTCTCCAGCGCCACGCGGGCGGTGACGAAGGCGTGGGTGTTGCCGCGGAAGGTGCCGTTGTGCTCGGCCGGCTTCCAGATATCGAGCTCCGGCTTCACCAGCAGGGCGGCAAAGGGCAGACCCATGCCCGACAGCGATTTCGCCAGCGGGATGAGGTCCGGCTCGATGCCGAACTCCTCGAACGAGAAGAACGTGCCGGTGCGGCCGATGCCCGCCTGGATGTCGTCGGCGATGAGCAGCGCGCCGTGCTTCTTGGCGAGCCTGGCGATGCCTTGCATCCATTCCTTCGACGCGGCGTTGAGACCGCCTTCGCCCTGAACCGGCTCCACGAGGAAGGCGGCGGGGGCGTCGAGGCCCGAGGACGGGTTGTCGAGCATCCACTCGATCTGCTTCAGCGTGTCGGTGTCTTCGCCGAAGGCACCGTCATAGGGCAGGTGGGTGACGCCCTGCAGGGGCATCGCACCGCCGCCGCGCTTGCCGGAGTTGCCGGTCGCGGCGAGCGCACCCATGGTCATGCCGTGGAAGCCGTTGGTGAAGGCCACGATGTTGTGGCGGCCAGTCACCTTGCGGGCGAGCTTCATGGCGGCCTCGACGGCGTTGGTGCCGGTGGGGCCGACCATCATCACCTTGTGGTCCATGCCGCGCGGCGCGAGGATGATCTCCTCGAAGGCGGTCAGGAAGGCTTCCTTCTGGTCGGTGTGCATGTCGAGCCCGTGGGTCACGCCGTCGGCACTGATGTGCTCGATCAGCGCGGCCTTCATGTCAGGGTCGTTGTGGCCGTAGTTCAGCGACGAGCAGCCGGCGAGAAAGTCGATGTACTCGCGGCCCTCTGCGTCGGTGAGGATCGAGCCGCTGGCCTTCACGAAGCTGGTGGGGAAGCTGCGGCAGTAGGAGCGCGCTTCGCTCTCGCGGCGCGTATAGATGTCACGTGTCATGGAGACGTCCTTTCGTCTTCTGATGTCGGGGTGTCGGCGAAGAGGGGGTGGCGCGCCTCAGGCGGCGCGCAGCACCTCGGCCTCGTCGCGGGGCAGGCTGATCGTCACCATGTGCTCGGTGTCGTGCTGCCCGTCGAAGTGGACTTCCTTCTCGTAGTGGGGTTCGTCCGTGAGCTCGCCGCCGATGTCGCGGGCAAAGCTGCGGAACAGGCCCCAGGACGCATCGTTGTCCTCGGTGATGGTGGTCTTGAGGTAGTCGGCGTCCGCGCATTCGTCACGGTTGGCGAGATGCGAGAGCATCTTCTTGCCAAGGCCAAGGCCGCGGGCCTTGGGGCTCACCGCCACCTGCCACACGAAGAAGGCGTCCTTGTTGGGGATCAGGTGACCCGAGATCCAGCCGACCACATCTCCGTCGAGCTCCGCCACCACACAGGTGTCGCGGAAGTGCTCGGCCTGCACGATATTGCAGTACATGGAGTTCTCGTCGAGCGGCTTGCACGCGCGAACCAGTTCCCAGATGGCGGCGCCATCGGTGGCCTCGGGCTTGCGGAGAAGAAGCGAATCCTTCCGGGTCGTGAAGCTGTCTTTCGGCATCGGGTCTTGTTCCCTTTCGGTTCCTTTGGTTGGTAAACTAGTCAAAGCGGGATAAAGTTTCAACAGCCAAAGCATTTTTCGACAATTTCTCGCTGATCTTATGTTAAGCATCTGTAATATAGACAGCATTTACGCATTCTTGAAAACCTTCAGTGAAGCACTATCCTTAGGAAAGCAAAGAAATCGCGGGAGATGCTTAGTCAGTTGAAGTATTTCCCGTTCCATGCAAACAAAGGCCCTTCACCCCTGAACGTATGAGGCGTTGGTCCGATGGATCGAACGGATGACAGCTTGATCGCCCTGCGGCGCATATTGCGAGCCACCGAGCTCTATGAACGTGACCTGGCCAATGCGGCCGGGGTGACGCCGGCCAAGCTGCGCGTCATGCAGATCGTTCATGCGCGCGGCGGCACGGCGACGCCCAAGGCGCTGGCCACCCAGATGGGGGTGACGCAGGCGACGATCACCGGGCTGGTCGACAAGCTGGTCAAGGACGGGCTCGTGCACCGCGCCCAGTCCAGCCTCGACCGCCGCCAGATCAACGTGGTCCTGAGCGAGCGCGGGGAGGAGACGCTGCACCGTGCCCCCGACGCGCTGCAACAGCGCTTCGTGCGCGAGTTCGAGCGGCTCGAGGATTGGGAGCAGGCGCAGCTTCTGTCGTCGCTGGAGCGGGTCGCGGCCATGCTCGATGCCCGCGACATCGACGCCTCGCCGGTGCTGACCACTGGCGCCATCCACGCAGACAAGCCCGAGAAACGCTCGGCCTGAAAAAAGCCCGGCCTGAGCGGCCCTCGCGCGCAGCTCAGAGCAGCGCGCGGATCGGCTCGAGCAGCCCCTTGTTGCGCAGCGTGCGCACCGGGTAGTTCTCGTCGTTGACGATGCGGTCGATGGTGAAGCCGGGCTCGATCTTGGCCAGCTTGACAGCGGTCGCCTGCGCCTTGTCGAGCTGGTTCTCCAGCGCGTAGAGCGCCAGCAGGTGCCGGTGCGCCGGTCGCGAGAGCGGGGCGGCACGGGCGGCGGCCTCGCCGGCCTCGATGGCCTCCTGCGGGCGGCCACCGGCGATGGCGATGATGCAGTGCCCCATGTCCCACCATTGCTTGAACGGCGAGCTGCGGGCGATGGCACGGGCCCGGGCCGAGGCGTCGAAGGCGGCGTTCACGTCGCCCTTCATCATGTTGGCCTCGGCCAGCGACTTCCACGCGAAGGCAGACGCCGGGTTGCGGGTGACCGCGGTCTCGGCCAGCTCGAAGGCCCCGGCGGCGTCGCGCTGCGCGGTGCCGCGCACCTTCGAGATCAGCGCCTGCACCAGCGCGTTGCCCTCGCTTTCCTCCATGGCGCGGTAGTTGAGCGCGATGGCTTCCTCGCGCAGCGCCTCGCGGTCGTCCTCGAGCAGTTCCATCAGCTGGATCATCCGCACCATGCTCGACCACGCGAGGTAGATGCCGTTCCCGTCGAGCTCATGCGCCTGCTTGAGCAGCGAGTAGGCCTCGCGCAGGGCGTTCCGCTCGAAGCTGAACATCCGGTACATGCTGAGACGCGAGAGCGCGGTGGCGCGGCTTTCGGGGCGGCTGCTGTCGAGCACCTGCGGCAGCTTGCCGATGATCACGTCGGCGGCCTCGAACACCAGCCGCGACATCGCCTCGTCCGGGTTCAGGATGTCCTCGAGATGGCGGATGGTCTGCAGCTTGGAATGCAGGATCCGCCCGGTGGGCAGGTGCATGCCCTTGACGAAGACGGTGTGGCCGTCGCTGGTCTTCATGATATCGCAAGAGAGCGACAGGTCGCTGACCGGCAGGTCGGCGGGGCAGTCCGGGTCGTTGGCCTGCCGCCAGGCGCGGATCTGCTCGGCGATGTTCTCGCCGATCTGGTTGGCGAGCACGTCGGCCATGATCACGCCGGCGCCGCCGTCGGGCGCGGAGGCACGGCAGTTGATGAGAATGCCCTTGGCCTCTTTCGGCGTCGCCTTCGACAGCCGGGCCTGCAGGTCGGCGCGCTCCATCCGGAGCCATTCCTCGAACTCGGGATCGCGTGCGTCCAGCCCCTCGAGCAGCTCGGTGCGGAGATCGAGCGGCAAGCCGTCGTCGTGCAGGTCCACCGTCACCCGCGACACGTCGAGCGACACCGAGCTGCGGTCGGCCATCAGCGCGTCCGCGTCCTCGCCCAGTGCCGTGCGCAGCTTGCTGAGCGCCTGCCGCAGGTTGGCGCTGGCCTGTTCGGGTCCGAAGGTGCTCCAGAGCTTGTCCTCGAGCCAGCGCCGGGGGCGGGCCATGTCGGGGCTGAGCGCGAGCAGCGCCAGCAGTGCCTGGTTCTTCGCGCCCTTCGGAGTCACCTGCAGCCCTTCGGCCGACTGCACGCGCAGCGGGCCGAGCACGGAAATCCGGATCAGAGGAGCGCAGTCGCGCATTCGGGGTCCCCGCGCAGGAGGCTACGTTGTGACGCAACGGTAACATTGGCTCCGGGCGACGGCAACTGGCGTGAATTGTCCGTGAATATTTCCCGGCACGCGCGATAAGGTTTTGACGGGGTCGGCGGATTTTTGCGAGTTTGTCGGCGGAACCTCATTTCGAATGCAAATTAGATCCCTTGGGGGGTAACAAGATGCCGATTTATGGTCACGAAGGTCATGAGGGCCATGAAGGCCACGAGGGTCATGAGGGACACGAAGGCTCTGCGAGTGCCTCCGGAAGCAGCGCCGGAGCGGTAAGTGCCGCCCTTGGCAGCGCGCGGGATGGCACACTGGGGTATTGGAACGGCTACCCGGACCGCACCAGCCGGGTCGTCGGGCGCTCGGCATGGGACACGGTCAAGACGCTGGCGACGGTGCCGCGGCAGGCGGTCATCGACCAGACGATCCAGGGGCTCTTCCGCGTCGAGTTCAAGAGCAGCAGGAAGGCCAACACCAAGGGCACGGTGTTCTTTCAGGACAAGCCGCTGGTCACCATGTACGCGCCGACGCTGAAGATCATCGAGGAAGACCAGTTCCCGTTCCTGCGCTCTGCCGCGGACCTGCGCTATGACCGGCTCAACGAGATCCTCGTCGAGACCGGCGACATCGCCACCTTCTTCTCGAGCGTCAGCTACCTGAGCCCGGGCGCCACCAAGTGGACCATCGCGCTTCTGAACGCGGTGTTCCGGCTCTGCACGCGGATCGAGATGCCGGTGAAGCTGGGCTTCGACGTGCCGCGGCCGATCACGCTGTCCTACCAGGTGCAGCCGATCATCCAGACCCCGGGCCACCCCGCCTGGCCCAGCGGCCACGCGACCGAGAGCTTCGCGGGTGCCACGCTGCTCAACTGGCTGGTGCGCGACCCGAACGGGAAGAACGCTCCGAAGTTCGATCCCGACGCGCTGATCGCGGCGCAGGTGCCGCTTTACCGCCAGTCCGAGCGCATCGCCATCAACCGCACCGTCGCGGGTGTGCACTACCCGACCGACAGCATGGCGGGCGCGGTGCTGGGCGTGACCATGGTCGAGGCGCTGGTGAACCTGATGGAGGGCAAGAAGGAAACCACGGCCCGGACCTACTACGGCAACAAGTACAAGGGCGATTTCAACCTGTCGCTGCTCTCGGCCGAGATGCAGCCCGGGGGGACCATCAAGCAGCAGCCGCTGGCGATCGACCCCAAGGGCGTGCCGGACTGGCTTCAGGACATGTGGGACACGGCCAAGCACGAAGGCTGAGGATGTTTAAAAGGTGGGTGCGGAGTGTTTCGCGCCATGTTGACGAGTGAAGGGCCGGGGCGGTGACGCCCCGGCCTCTTTTGTCGTGCCTGTCTTTCCTTGCCCTGCTGCGCCCGTGTCAGACCTTGAGCGAACCGGCGTCCTCCATGACGAAGGGCTGGATGACCTCGTCGCCGAGACGCGACCGCAGCGGCTCGGGCACCGGCCAGATGGTCAGCTTGTCCGGGTCGAAATCGCAGCTCTTGGGCGTGGTGGCGTTTGCCTCGAGCCGCGCCGCAGAGAGCCCCAGCGCCCGGGTCAGCCGCCCCGCCGCGGCGCTGGTGCCGTTGCGGAAGCGGGTGCTGCTGCTGAAGGTGCCCGCACCCTTGACGCCGGGATGGATGCGCGAGCGGTCGGCAATGGTCGCGGCGGTAGGGCCGGGGACCGCCCACTCCGCGCCTTCGCCGGTGTAGATCGACGGCACGATCAGCCCCATCTCGCGCGCCAACTGTGCGGCGCCGGTGTGGAACACCTGCCGCGCCGTGGACGACGCCAGCGCGTTGAACGTGCCCTCGTGCCGGATCACGCAATCGGGCAGGAGCTTGCGGTGGTCGAGGTACTCCTCGCTCCAGCCATAGGCCTTGTCGTTGTCGAAGTAGCTCTGCCGTGCCTTCGCGCGGTGCCCGATGAGGCTGTCGTCGCGCTGGATCTGCAGGATCAGGCTGAGCGGCCCCTTGCCCTTGTAGCGGCACACCAGTTTCCAGGTGCCCGCAGGCGCCAGCGGCTCGTTGAAGGCCGTGGCGGTGGGCGAGAGCGCCAGCAGGTAATACGGCCGCTGCACCGTCTCGGGGTCGAGATGGCGCTCGGGCACGTGGTAGATCCGCCCGACGGTCTTGCCATCGAGCTTGAGATCGCGCGAGCAGCCCGGCGGCACCGGCCCGAAGCCCGAGGCGGGCCCGGCGGGGGGCTCGAGCGACAGCGACACGTCCTCGAGGCTCTGGCCCGGGATCGGGCGCACCTCCATGTAGGTCTCGGTCTGGTCGCCGGTCTGCACGATCCAGTCGATGCTCTGCTTGCCGCGGCGCTCGTAGTCGAGCCGCGCCACCAGCCGCTTGCGGTAGTCGTTGCCGAAGGACCAGACGATGCGCACCGGCTGGTTCTTCACCCGCTCCCAGGCCTCGGCCTCGCGGGTGATCTGGTAGTCGGCAAAGCGGGTGCCGTCCTTGGGCCCGGCCAGCATCCCCAGCGACAGGTTCAGGATGACCGGCGCCGTGGGGTCGATGTCATGGGCTTGCCGCAGCACCCAGCGCACCGCCTGGATCAGGTAGCTTTCCATCTTGGTGCCCGAGGTGTCGGCGATGGCCTGCGGCGGCAGCTGCACCCCGATCAGCGGCCAGTCGCGGACCTCGTCCGCGCTGTCGGCGGGATCGGCCCCGGCGGCAAGGTCGAGCACATGGGTGCCGTGGGTGCTGCCGTGATCGGTCGAGCGGAAGCCGTCATAGAGCGAGAGCTTCGCGTTCAGCGCATTGTAGACGGTGATCTCGCTCAGGGCGCTGCCCTGCGAGAGCATCTGGTCGTCGATCTCGTCGCGGGTCAGCACCTCGCCGAGGATGACGCTGCGGGGCGTCTTGCCATGGCGTTCCAGGGATTGCAGCCAGATCGCGTGAAAGCGCGTCTTGTTCTCGCGGCGGAAGCGGGCGTTGAGGAAGCCGATGCCGTCGTCGATGATCGCCACGATGGGGCGGACGGGGCCGGGGGCCGCCGCCTCTGGGGGGATCTCGTCCGGCATCGGCGACGTCTCGGGGATCTCGGTGTTGAGCCCGGTCGGATCGAGCGCCACCGGCGTGCCGGTGTCCTGAAGGTTGAAGAGCGCGGCGTAGTGGTCCTCGGGCGTGCCGAGCTTCCAGTAGAGCGCGTATTCGTCGGGCATCCCGGCGTCGGGATCGACCGGACCGCAGCGCGCCGCCAGCAGCTCGAGCTCGAACGGATCCATCAGCAGGGGCGAGAGCGGATCGAGCACCTCCTTCAGCAGCTCGCGCCGCTCGGCCAGCGGATCGTCGCCGTGCAGGCGCACGAAGATCGGCTGGTAGATATGCTTGCCCAGTGGCGGCTCGTGACGCTGCCGCAGCATCCACGCGAACTGCACGTAGGGATCGCGGGGGGCGTTCGGTTCGGCGTCTGCCCATGTCAGCGTCATGGCTGGCTCTCCGTGAAAGGCTTAAACTATGGTGTAAGGAAAACCGACGGTTGAGGGCTGGTCAAGCGAGCCGGAATCGGTAAACACGGGTTTTGCGCAATATTCACGCAGGATTTTCCCAAGAGATTTGATCTTTCTTACCAAATTCGCGCTAAACTCACGGGGATTTTGCGCCCCGATAACGCTGCATTCACGGTGAATCGTCAGATTGCCGTTACGTTAGTTAACAAGGCGCCGAACTTTCCGGATGCCAGAAAAATTCATAACAGGGGCGCTCACTTTCCGCGGCGTCCACGACAAGGGACGATAGCATGTCCGCTCGGACCGATTTTGATATGCCCTGCCTCCGCGTGATTGATGGCGGACGCCAGCCCGGGATGCCGGCTGCTCCGAATCTGCAGCTTCCCGCCGCACCGCACATGGGCCCCGCCGAACTGGCCGCCGAACTGGCCGAACTCTACGCTCTGTCGCTGGTGCGGGACCTGCCTTTCGCACTGATGCAGGATCCGCACTGCACCATCTGGATCGACGGCACCACGCGCTTCACGCTGCACGAACTGCTCTGCGAGCTGCGCAGCCTGAGCTGGTTTGACGATCAGGCCCTCCCTGTCCCCGGGCCGATCGAGACGGTCCTCTGCTCCCGGACCGTCTGCGGGGAAGCTGACCATCGCCGGGGCCTTCGGCTCAACGGCGATGGTCAGCTGACCTTGCGCACGCTCTTCCGCGGGGTGGTGGCCCGGCGCGGCCCCGAGATGCGGCTGTCGGCCTTCCACCGCGCCGATCCCGATGCGCGGACAGACCTCGAATTCAGCGAGGCGCCCGATGCCAGCGCGCCGATGTCGCGCTGGCTCGACTGGATCGAGCGCTGCTCCGGCGCCTCGCTGACCCTCCCGGACGAGCCCGAGATGGCGCCGCCGGGCATCGACACGCCGCGGGCGCTGGTCGAGCGCATCCATCAGAGCCACCCCTGCCGCACCTATTTCAACGCGGTGCTGCGGCTGCTGGCGCGCGGGGCCGAGTTCGACCCCGGGCTGCGGCCGCTGGCCGGCGAGGCGCCGCTGGCGCCGCAGGGCATCCTGTCGATGATGGCCGAGGCCGCCGACCTGGCGTTCTCCTCGGCGATGCGGATGCAGGGCCGGGCCGACCGTCTCAGCCGTCCGGGTGTCTTCGCGGCGCGCATCACCTCGCTGCTCCGGACCGACGAGATGCCGGCACAGGAGAACGGCACGCTTCGCGCCGCCGCCGAGGAGCTGTCGCACAAGGCCCCGAACCTGCTGCACTGGATCGACCGCTACAACCGGGTGCACGGCCGCGACGGCTTTGACGGCCAGACCCTGCTGCTGCCGGCGATGCGCGGGGCGGTGCCCCAGCACAGGGCGGATTACGTGGCGCAGGCAATGATCGCGGGCGCGCTCTCGACCCTGCTCAAGGCGCTCTTCGATTCGCGCCGCCACGCGCGGCTGCGGATGGTCGGCGCCGACAAGTGCGGCGTCGACATCTGTTCCGAGGCAGACCGTCTGGCGGCGGACGTTGCGCTGGCGCGCTCGGTGGCGGGCGGCTACTTCCAGGCCGAGAACCATCAGGATCTCCGCCTCGGCGAGGCGCTGGCCTGCCAGGTCCTGCGCAGCCGGCTCGAGGCGCAGGGCCGCAGCCTGTCGCTGGGCTTCACCGATTTCGATGGCCGCGCGGTCACGCTCTCGGTGCACCCGCGCGGGCTGCACGGCGGCCACGCCACCTTCCAGCGCGACGGGCGCCTCGCGCCCTGGCCGATGGAGCGGATGCGCTCCGGCGCCCATCTCGCGGTGGTCTGACCAGCGCGCCCCCCGGTTGACCCGGATCAAGGCGCTCCCCCGCGGCCGGTGCGACAATCGTCCGGCTAGCAGGGGAGGATGCCATGCGCAGCTTCATCCGCCTTGCCCTCGTCGCGGCGCTGGCCGCCACGGGTGCCGAGGCACAGGACGCCGATATCGGCCGGTCCCTCTATCACACCCATTGCGCCACCTGCCACGGGCTCGAAGGCCGTGGCGACGGCCCGATGGCGGGAGTGCTCATCGTCAAGCCGGTGAACCTCACCGAACTCACCGCCGCCAATGCCGGGATCTTCCCGCTCGAGCGGGTGGTGAAGCGGATCGACGGGCGTGACCCGCTGGTCAGCCACGGCTCGCCCATGCCGGTCTATGGCGACTACTTCGAGGGCAGTTTCGACCGGCCCATCAAGACCCCCGCCGGTCAGCCGATCCTGACCTCGGAGCCAGTGGTCGATCTGGTCGCCTACCTGCTCGAGACCCAGCGGCAGGAGTGATCCCGTCTGCGGACGGGCAGGGCCCCTAGCGGCAGATGTTCTTCTGCTGGATCCCCGCCCACGGCACCATCACCTCGGGGTTGTCGAGCGCGCGCTCGAGCCCGTCGACCGGCAGCTCGGCGGCGATCATCTCGCGCAGGCGCGAGGTCCGCGGGGCGTCGGGGTCGAGCATGTGGCAGCAGACGTATTCCTCGACGATCGCGCCCTGCTGCTCGTAGCCGTGATCGAGGAAGCGCCCGGGCTTGTCGGGCTCGAAGAGATAGGGATCCTCGGACACGCCATGCTCCAGCGCGGCCTTGAGCGGGGTGTAGCCGGTGCGGTCGCGGTGCTGCCATTGCCAGACATGCACCATCTCGTGCGCCAGCAGCATCGCGTCCAGCAGGTCGACGCGCTGCGGGTAGTCCGGCACGAAATCCTCGCGGTAGAGGTCGTCGCGGTAGAACACCCGGTTGAAGATCGTCATCGCGCCGGGCGACACGGTCACCGTTTCGCCCTGCGACGGTGGCCAGACCCGCTCCATGCAGGTCAGGCGTGGCCGGATCGGGCGCTGGTAGGTGATCGAGCCCGCCCAGAGCCCGTCGTGGAACCGCACCCGGCGGGTGTCGAGCTGGTCGCCCTGCATCGCCTTCAGGAAGGCGGTCTCGTTCTCCGACAGCGGGCGGCCGCAGGCGGAGAGGATCAGGCAGAGGACGAGAAGCGGGGCGAGGACAAGGGTGCGCATGGCGGGATAGGGACAGGAGTCGCGCGGCGGCGCAAGGGGCGTCGGTCAGCGGGCGGCGGCATGGCGCTTTTCCACCATGCCAGATTGCGAGATTTCGAGGATCAGCTTGCGCTTCACCGCCTCAGCAAAGCTGTCGCGGTCGCCCGCGGTGACGACGAAGGCGCCGAGCCCGCCAATGATGCGTTCCTCGTAGATGCGTTCGAGCCCGCCCTGCGCGCGGCCCGGATCGTCGGGGCGCAGGATCGGCAGGCCGTTGATGGTGATGCCCCTGGCGACCACCGCGTCGCGGGCCTCTTCGATGGGCGGGCCGGACCAGTTGCCGGCGCTGTCGCCGGAGAAGTCGATGACCCGGCGCCAGCCGTCGATGTCGTTGTTCTCGATCAGATGCGCGCCTTGCAGCAGCGCCGCGCCGATGGCGTTGCGCCCGAAGGCCATGCGCGGCGTGGTCAGCAGCTGTTCGGCAAACTCCGCGGCGTCCTCGGGGCCGCGGATGCGCATCCACTTCACCACTTGGCCTTGGTTCGCGGCCCATTCCACGTAGGTCACGGCGATCTCGCCATAGGCGGTGTTGCCGATCACCGACAGCACCTCGGGGTCGGTCATCGCCTGCGCGTAGCCTTCACGCTGGAACATCAGCTCCGAGGCGGTGATCGAGCCCGAGGCATCGGCCAGCAGCACCAGCTCGAGGTCGGTGTCCTGCGCGGCGGCGGGCGGGGCGAGCAATGTGGCGGCGAGGCAAAGGCAAAGGCGGCGCATCCGGGGCTCCATCGTGGTCGCCTTTAAAGGCTAGCCGGGCCGGGCGCTATTCGCGAAGCGCCGTGTGGGGGCGCTGACGCAGATGTGAGCTTTGGGCGAAGCCGTCGCCTGCCGGTTCGCCAGGGGGACTTTGCCTGTGGGCCTAGCGGGGGGCAGCGGTGCCCCAGTGCCGCGCCTCGGCGGCCCATTCGGTGACCGCCTGCAGCGTGGCGTCATAGACCGCCCGCCCGAGCGCATGGCCCGCCGCCGTGTGCTTGCCCGCGAAAGCGGTGTCGCCCCCGGGCGCCGCGACGGCGATGCAATCGGTGCCCGTGCCTGTGGCCTTACCCCCGGGCAGCGTGATCCCGACGTCGAGCACCGCGGCGGTGCGGGCCTCGGCGGCCAGCGTGATGGCCTCGATCAGCGCGGTGGGCGCGAGCGGGCAGGACAGCCGGACGGCAATGTTGATGGTGCCGTAGTCCTGCGGCGCGGGCTCGAGCCAGGTCTGCGGCAGCCGCGTGCCGATGCGCTCGGCGTTCGAGAGCCCGGCGGTGACCACGGCGATGGCGGTGACGCCGTCCTCGACAGCCTCCGCCACCCGGTGCGCGGTGAGCTGGCGCGAGGTCAGGAAACAGACCGCGTCCGTGGCGTCGCGCCCTGCGAGCTCGGTTCCGAGCCAGCGCAGGGCGTCGAAATCCTCGGCCAGGTCCTCGTTGCGCACCTCGCGCCAGAGGATCCGGCGGGCGCGGGCGAAGCCGCCCCGGTGCGGCGCGAAGCTCAGCACGGGCATCTCGGCGCCGAGATCGAAGTCGAGCCAGGGAGAGGAGAGGTGAAGCATCGTGCCGCCGCGTCTGGTGTCGCCCCGTTCAACCCGCTGCGGGGCGGCGAGGCAAGGGTCTTGGGGGCGCGCCGTCGTGGCGGCGGCCGTGTTGCGATGCCGGGCGCTTGTCCCGGGCTGTTGGTAAGACCGCAACCCGGCACGAGGGATCCGACCCCTGATCGGTGCCCCGGCGCGGAACAAGGCCGAAAGCCGCCGCGCCATCGCCGGCCCACCCGCCCTGGGCTGGCGATCCGGCCGGGCCGGGTGCTGCGTGTCGAGGTCTTTCGGGCGTGGCCGGGATAAATCGAGAGGCTCGGAGCGCGGATCGCCATCCCGCGGACCGGCGAAGGCGCGGCTGACACTAGCGTTCCCTTTCTACCAGCCGCAAAACCGGTAAGGTATTCCAGAAGTCTCGAGTGTATTTCTCCGAGATCCTGATTTCATCTTCTATTGGTCTCACTGAGAAAAGCCATATTCTCTCAATTTCACATATCGATCTGGCCGTCATTTCTGCCAGATCGAGGAGTTGCCGATAGTTGATTGGTGAGTGATCTTCTCCCGATTTTGTAAGTCTTCGAGAGATGTCGCTCTTTCCGTCAAGGAGATGGGCAAGCCTTTCTGTACGATACTTAGTTGCGGAAAGGTAGCTCGTCTGTGAAACGAAACTCCGACAATTTAATTCAAGCTCTTCCAAGATTTCGTCGACTTGACCAATCTCTAAGTAAGCATCAGGGAAGTTTTTGTGACGCAACCGCCGTTCAGCCTCGATTTGTTTCCCCATGCCTTTCGTGCGTATGACAAACTGTTGAATCGAGCTGCCGTTCTTCTCCCACGAACGTGTTACAAACAGGAGGCAGTTGTTCAAAACTGCACGAATGGCGACGTCAAGAGCGTGTCCGCTGAATGAATGCTGAAGTTTCAGTTCGACAAGTTCATTGTCTATCGTCGCTTTCAAGAAACCGATATCACCAACGGCCGCGGATAGCTGTCGTGTGAGTTCGTGAACGATTTCATCGATCTTTCGTGCTTCGCTAGACCTGGTTGGAGCAGACTTCACACATCCAACTCCTCCACAAACCGGGCGTTCTCCTGGATATACTGGAAGCGCAGCTCGGGTTTCTTGCCCATGAGGCGATCCACGAGGATGTCGGTCTCGCCCGGTTCGTCCTCGTCGATGGTGACGCGGATCAGCTTGCGGGTCGCCGGGTCCATCGTGGTTTCCTTCAGGTCCTTCGCGTCCATCTCGCCCAGACCCTTGAAGCGCTGCACGTCGATCTTGCCCTTGCCGCCGAGCCCCTTCTTCAGCATCTCCTCCTTCTCGGCATCATCGGCCACGTAGATCCGCCGCGCCCCCTGGGTCAGGCGATACAGAGGCGGGCAGGCGAGGTAGAGGTGGCCCTGGTCGATGAGCGGGCGCATCTGGGTGTAGAAGAAGGTCATCAGCAGCGAGGCGATGTGGGCTCCGTCCACGTCCGCGTCGGTCATGATGATGATCTTCTCGTAGCGCAGGTCGTCGATGCTGAACTTGGTGCCGAGCCCGACGCCGAGCGCCTCGCAGAGATCGCGGATCTCGGCGTTGGACGTCAGCTTGTTCGAGGCGGCGCCGAGCACGTTCAGGATCTTGCCCTTGAGCGGCAGCAGTGCCTGGGTCTCGCGGAAGCGCGCGCCCTTGGCCGAGCCGCCGGCCGAGTCGCCCTCGACGATGAAGAGCTCGGTGCCCTCGCGGCTCTTGGCGGTACAGTCGGTGAGCTTGCCGGGCAGGCGCAGCTTCTTGGTGGCGGACTTGCGGGCGGTCTCCTTTTCCTGGCGCCGCCGCAGCCGCTCTTCGGCGCGCAGCACGAGGAAGTCGAGGATGGCGCCGGCGGACTTGGTGTCCGAGGCCAGCCAGTTGTCGAAGTGGTCGCGCACCGCGCCTTCGACCAGCCGCTGGGCCTCGGTCGTGGCGAGGCGGTCCTTGGTCTGGCCGACGAATTCCGGCTCGCGGATGAAGCAGGACACCAGCGCGCAGCCGCCGGTGATGAGGTCGTCGCGGGTGATCTGGCTGGCCTTGCGGTTGTTGACCAGCTCGCCATAGGCGCGGATGCCCTTGAGAATGGCGGACCAGAAGCCCGCCTCGTGGGTGCCGCCCTCGGGGGTGGGGACGGTGTTACAGTAGGACTGGATGAACCCGTCGCGCGAGGGCGTCCAGTTGATCGCCCATTCGACCTTGCCCGGGGTCTGGAACTTTTCCTTGAAATCCACGGTGCCGGCGAAGGGCTTGTCGGCGTAGGTTGACGAGCCGTTCATGGTCTCGCTCAGGTAATCCGCGAGGCCGCCGGGGAAGTGGAAGGTGGCCTCGGTCGGAGTCTCGCCGTCCTCGATGGCGGATTTCCAGCGGATCTCGACGCCCGAGAACAGGTAGGCCTTGGAGCGCACCATCTTGAACAGCCGCGCGGGCTTGAAGCGGTGGTGGCCGAAGATCTGCTCGTCGGCGTGGAAGGTCACGGTGGTGCCGCGGCGGTTGGGGGCGGCGCCGATCTTCTCGACCCCGCCGAGGGGGATCCCGCGCGAGAAGCGCTGCTCGAAGAGCTCCTTGTTGCGCGCCACCTGCACGACCATCGAATCCGACAGCGCGTTCACCACCGAGGCGCCGACACCGTGCAGGCCGCCCGAGGTCTCGTAGGCCTTGCCCGAGAACTTGCCGCCCGCGTGCAGGGTGCAGAGGATGACCTCGAGCGCGGACTTGCCGGGGAACTTGGGGTGCGGGTCGATCGGGATCCCGCGGCCGTTGTCGCGGATGGTGAGGGCGTAATCCTCGTGCAGCTCGACCTCGATGCGGTTGGCATGTCCCGCCACCGCCTCGTCCATGGAGTTGTCGAGCACCTCGGCCACGAGGTGGTGCAGGGCCCGCTCGTCGGTGCCGCCGATATACATGCCCGGACGCTTGCGCACCGGTTCGAGCCCTTCCAGCACCTCGATGGAGGACGCGTCGTAGGTCGTGGTCTCGGTTGCCGCGAGGAGATCGTCTGCCATGGTCCGCTGCTCGTTTGGTTCGTTGATTGGCAGGCAGTATGTCAGAGCAGGGCGGGCTGGAAAAGGCCGGAACCCCGCGCGACCCCATGATGGTGGGGAGAATGCTGTGGATTATGCCGGATCTTGTGGCGCAAGCACCGACCAGTGCTCTCCCATGGCCACGATGCAGGAGGTGCCGGAGGCATAGGCGATGACCATGGTCCAGCCGCCGTCGGGCGAGGTCCAGAGCTCGACGACCTCTTCGGGACTGCGCAGCCCGGTCGAGCTCAGCGTCGCGCCCTGGCGGCGGGTCATGCGTTCGGTCATGCGCGCGCCCGGCTCGCAGATCACGTCGGCGATGGGCGAGGCCGCCTGCGCCGGGTCCGCTAGGGCCAGGATCGTCGCGAGGGGAATCAGGAAGAGGGACCGCATGCACCGAAGTGTAACGGTGTCATGACGTTCCGCAAAAGCAATCCGCAAGGCCGCGCCCGGCACTGAGGCCGGGCGCGACGGTGCTCGATCCGCGGACGGATCAGAAGCGGTAGTTGACGCCCACGGTGGCGGTGGTCGCGCCGACCTCGAGATCGTCGTCGTCGAAGTCGCTGAACTCGTTGTAGTTCACTTCACCGTTCAGGGTCACGTTGTCGGAGACGAAGGTCTCGACGCCGGCACCCACGTAGTAGCCGCCCGAGCTGCCCGCATCGAGGCTGCCGCCGTCGGTGGTGGCGTGGGCGTAGCCGCCGGTGCCGTAGACCATGGTGCGGCCGAGGTCGTAGCCCACGCGGCCGCCGACCTTGGCGATGCCGTCGAGATCGCCGGCGTCGCCGAGATCGATGTCGGTGGCGTCATACTGCACGCCGGCACCGGCGACCCAGTTGCCGAAGTCGTGGTCATAGAAGGCACGCAGGCCGTAGATCATGCCGTCCTCGGAATCGTCGCCTGCACCGTCGGTGTCGACGCTGCCGTACCCCAGCTGGGCACCGACCGACGGGCCGGTCCAGTCACCGGTGACCGGCGAGGCTACGGGGGCGAGGGGTGCGACGGGCGCGGGCTCGACCGGCGTCGGCTCCAGCGAGCCTGCGAGGGCGGGCGTGGCGAGGAAGGGCACGAGGATAAGGGATTTAAGGGTCATGTGTCTGCTCCTTTGTCGTTCTGTCTGGCCCACGGTCGGGGCCGGCGACTGGGGAGATAACGACGGGCCGGGCGTCCGGCTCCACACGAAGCGCTCACATCATTTTGCTGTTGCGGAACCGGGACAGTTTTGCGGCTTTTTCGGCCTCTGCGCCAAGAACAGCCGCCGCGTGAGCGTCATCCGGCAGGGTTTGGCCGACTTGACGCAACGTCAATGGAACCGCCCCGGGCCGGGCTGACGCGCGGTCCGGGGTGTCACGGGGAGCGAGAGGGCCGCGAGGGGGCCTTACTGGATGCCCAGCATCTCCATCGCCCGGGCCAGCGTCGCGACCGAGGCGTCGTGATCGCCCGCGTTGTGCTGCGCCTCTCCGGCGGCGCGCAGCTCGCGCACGGTGCCGAGGTCGGCGTCCGAGAGCGAGGTGCCTGCGGCGAGCGCGGCGTCGATCTTCTGCATGTCGGCGGGGCAGTGGAAGGCGAAGGCCGGGGCCGCGGCGAGACAGAGCGCGGCTGCCAGTGCGTGACGGATCATGGATGAGTCCTCCCTGTGTGGTGCGCCAAGGATAGCACGGACCGCGATCGCCCGGACGTGGAAAGAAAAGCCGCGATTTCCCGCCTGATGCGGGGGGCAGGGGCGGCGGCGATCCGCGAGTCAAATTTGCTGGGCGGAGCGTCGCCACCGGAAAATCCCCGTTCCGGCAGGAGTTTGCTGTCCTGCGGCAAGAACGCGGGATGCCCTTTGATGCGCCGGGGGACGGTGCATAGCTCTGGGTCGAAGGCACGGGATGCCCCCGTGTCGGAAGATCAGAACCTCCGAAAGGAAACAGCATGAAACGCAACGGTATCCTGCTCAAGTCCACGGTCATCGCAGCCCTGATCGCCGCTCCGGTGGCGCCGGTACTGGCCCAGACGGCCCCCGAGGCGGCTCCGATGCAGGCCGCGCCCGAGGCGCCCGCGGCGGACTTCAGCGAAGCCCAGCTCACCTCCTTCATCGACGCCGCGATGCAGGTGCAGGACGTGCAGGAGGACTACGCCGCCCGCATCGACGGCACCGCAGAGCCCGAGGGCAAGCAGGCGCTGGTGCAGGAAGCCCAGCAGGAGATGGCCTCCGCGGTCGAGGAGACCGAGGGCATGGACGTGCAGACCTACAACCAAATCAGCGCCGCGGCCCAGGCCGACCCGGAGCTGAACGAACGCCTGCTCGCGATGCTGCAGACCAAGCAGCAGGACGGCGCAGGGGCCACGATGACGGAGTGACCCCTGTCTCCCTCATCGTGCAAGGCCGCCCTTCGGGGCGGCCTTTTTCGTTGGGACGGTCAGTAGAGCGAGTTGGGAGAGATCTCGGTCGGGAGGAAGACCACGCGCCCGATGGTGCGGTTCGGTCCCCAGGCGCGGTGCCGGAGCATGCCGTCGACGATGTAGAGATCGGCCACCTCGTAGGTGCTGCGGGTGCCGTCGGCGTCGTGAAGCTCGATGAACGGGTTCAGGTTGTCCTCGACCAGCCGGAAGGCGCGCGGGTCGGAGTGGTTCTGGAAATCGCGCATGACCTTGAGCACCGCGTCGTAATCGGTGATGCGCTCGTCCACGAAGAGCGCGCAGGTGGCCTCGTAGCCGACCCCGCCCGCGCCGATCACCAGCGCCGGGATCCAGACACCCGGGTTCGCCACCACCGAGGCCACGCCCGCGCCGCTGCCGGAACTGCCGACGCCTGCGGCGGTGCCCGAGGCGGCGAGCTTGGTGCCCAGCAGCGTAAGCCCGCTGGTGGCGTTGAGCAGGGTGTAGAAACCGCCGTCCCCCGCGATGGCGTTGCCGCCAAGCTTCGAGACCGCCCCGGCGGCCTCGCCCACCGCCTCGCCGAGCAGCCGGCTGGGGCGATAGTCGCAAACCTCGGCCCGGGCGGTGCCGGCGGCGAGGATCAGGGAGAGCAGGAGCGGGGCGGTGAGCCGGGTCGTGACGTGAAGCATGATGGAACGCCAGTGAGCAATGCGCATGGGCCAACGCGGCCCCGCGCGATCTGAACGGCAAATCCGCGGGATTCGCAATCGCGACGCAGTCCCGGGCGGGCGTGGGAGGCCGCCGTCTCCCGAAGCCGTGATCCGCAAGCCACGACCAGCCACGAAAAAGCCGCCCCGAGGGGCGGCTCTTCCTTGATCTCGTGCGGGGCAGGGGCCCTGTCAGCTGTCCATCTTCAGCGCGGAGATGAAGGCTTCCTGCGGGATGTCGACCTTGCCGAACTGGCGCATCTTCTTCTTGCCCGCCTTCTGCTTCTCGAGCAGCTTCTTCTTCCGCGTGGCGTCGCCGCCGTAGCACTTGGCGGTCACGTCCTTGCGCATGGCCGAGAGGGTCTCGCGCGCGATGACCTTGCCGCCGATGGCCGCCTGGATCGGGATCTTGAACATGTGGCGCGGGATCAGCTCCTTGAGCTTCTCGCACATGGCGCGGCCCCGCATCTCGGCGCGGTCGCGGTGCACCATCATGGCCAGCGCGTCGACTGGCTCGTCGTTCACGAGGATCGACATCTTCACGAGGTTGTCCTCGCGGTAGCCGATCATCTCGTAGTCGAACGAGGCATAGCCCTTGGTCACCGATTTCAGCCGGTCGTAGAAGTCGAACACCACCTCGTTGAGCGGCAGGTCGTAGACCGTCATCGCGCGGCCGCCGACGTAGGTGAGGTCCATCTGGATGCCGCGGCGCTCCTGGCAGAGCTTGAGCACGTCGCCGAGATATTCGTCGGGCACCATGATGGTGGCCTTGATGCGCGGCTCCTCGATGTGGTCCACGGTCGAGGCGTCCGGCATGTCGGCCGGGTTGTGCAGGTCGCGGCGCTCACCGTCCTTGGTGAAGAGGTGATAGATCACCGACGGCGCCGTGGTGATGAGCTCGATGTTGTACTCGCGCTCGAGCCGGTCGCGGATCACCTCGAGGTGCAGCAGGCCGAGGAAGCCGCAGCGGAACCCGAAGCCGAGCGCCGCCGAGGTCTCCATCTCGAAGGTGAAGGACGCGTCGTTCAGCGCCAGCTTCTCGATGGCGTCGCGCATGTCTTCGAAATCGTTGGCATCGACCGGGAAGAGGCCGCAGAACACCACCGGCACCGAGGGCTTGAAGCCCGGCAGCGGCTCGGCGCAGGGCCTTTTCTCGTGGGTGATGGTGTCGCCGACGCGGGTGTCGCGGACCTGCTTGATCGAGGCGTTGAGATAGCCGATCTCGCCCGGGCCGAGCTCCTTCACGTTGGTCATCGCGGGGCGGTAGACGCCCACGTCGTCCACGTCGTAGGTGCCGCCGGTCTTCATCATCCGGATGCGGTCGCCCTTCTTGAGCACGCCGTCGATGATGCGCACGATACAGATCACGCCGAGATACTGGTCGTACTTGGAATCCACCAGCATCGCCTTGAGCGGCTTGTTGCGGTCGCCCTCGGGCGGGGCGGGCAGGCGCTTGACGATGGCCTCGAGCACGTCGGGGATGCCGACGCCGGTCTTGGCCGAGATCAGGCAGGCGTCCTGGCTGTCGATGCCGATCACGTCCTCGATCTGGGTCTTCACCCGCTCGGGCTCCGCGGCCGGCAGGTCGACCTTGTTGAGCACCGGCACGATCTCGTGGTCGGCGTCGATGGCGGTGTAGACGTTCGCGAGGGTCTGGGCCTCGACGCCCTGGGTCGCGTCGACCACCAGCAGCGAGCCTTCGACCGCGTGCATCGAGCGCGCGACCTCGTAGGCGAAGTCGACGTGGCCGGGCGTGTCGATCAGGTTCAGGACATAGGTCTCGCCGTCCTGCGCCGGATACTCGATGCGGACGGTGTTGGCCTTGATCGTGATGCCACGCTCCCGCTCGATGTCCATCGAGTCGAGCATTTGCTCCTGCATGTCGCGTTCGGCGACGGTGCCGGTGAGCTGAATCAGCCGGTCGGCCAGGGTGGATTTCCCGTGGTCGATGTGGGCGACGATGGAGAAGTTACGAATATGCGCGAGATCGGTCATGATTTGCTGGATATGCTGGTGAATCACGGGCCGGTCAAGGCGGATCGCGTGATGACCTGACGGGCTGGTGAATTGAATTCCTCCGGTCTTTGCGGCAGTCTGTGGAAAAGGCCACCCCGAAGCGAGGGCGAAAAGCCCCGAGGGTGGCGTCGAGCGTAAGGAAGACAGGCGTATGAGAACCATTTCCTGTGTGGTGGTACTGGCCGTCGTGGCGGGCTGCGGCGGTGGCGGATCGAGGTCGGGCAGCGACTATTATGTGACTCGGATGGCCAGCGGGCCGATCAGCAAGGCCTGCATCGCCTCGGACCGGACGGCACGGAACCCGCAGCTGTGCGGCTGCATCCAGGCCGCGGCGAACGAGGAACTGAGCAACGGCGACCAGCGCCGCGCGGTGAAGTTCTACCAGGACCCGCACAGCGCGCAGGAGGTCCGCCAGTCCGACCGGTCGTCGGACCGCAGCTTCTGGGAGCGCTACGCCAAGTACGTCGCGCGCGCCGAAAGGCTCTGCACCGGCCTCTGAGCGGGCTCGGCTCTGCGCCGACCTCGATGACAGCCGTTCAGCGCTGCCCACGGACCTTTGTCGTCCGCTGGACGGCGCTTGGCGTCTTCACGTGATGCCCCTCAGGACCCGCAACAGCGCCCGGCGTGCCGGTCGGGCAGGCGGGCATCGCAGGCGCGGGCATGGCCTTCCATGCCCTCGGCGCGGCTGATGCCGGCGCTGGCGCGGGCAAGATCGGCCAGCGCCTCGGGTGCGGCGCTCTGCCATGTCACGCATTTCAGGAACTTGTGCACGGACAGCCCGCCGGTATAGCGCGCCGCGCGGCCCGTGGGCAGCACGTGGTTCGGCCCCGCGGCCTTGTCGCCGAAGGCCACCGTGGTGTCGGCGCCGAGGAACAGCGACCCGTAGGCGCTGAGCCTCTGGCGCCACCAGCAGAGATCGGCCGCCTGCACATGCAGGTGCTCGGGCGCGTAGAGGTCGGCCTGCGCCGCCATCTCCTCGCGCGTGTCCGCCAGCATCACCTCGCCGAGCGCGGCCCAGGCCTCGTGCGCGGCCGAGCGGTTGGGCTCGGGCAGCGAGGCGATGATCCGCGGCACCATGGCCAGCACCGCATCCGCCAGCGGCGCATGGGTGGTGACAAGCCACACCGGGGAGGTGCCGCCGTGCTCGGCCTGGCTGACGAGATCGAGCGCCACCCGCTCGGCGCGGGCGGTTGCATCGGCTAGGATCATCGAATCCGTGGGGCCCGCCACCATGTCGATGCCGATGGGGCCGAAGAGCTGGCGCTTGGCCTCGGCGACGAAGGCATTGCCCGGGCCCGCGACCAGATCGGCGCCCGGCAGGTCGAAGAGCCCCAGCGCCAGCGCGGCGATGCCCTGCACCCCGCCCATCGCCAGCACACGGTCGGCGCCCGCGAGATGCAGCGCGTGCAGGATTGCCGGGTGCGGGCCGTCGGGGCCGGGGGGCGTGCAGGCGGTGACCGTGCCCACGCCCGCGGCCCGGGCGGTGGTCACCGTCATCAGCGCCGAGGCGATGTGCGCGTAGCGCCCGCCCGGCACGTAGACCCCGGCGCAGCCCAGCGGCAGCAGCCGCTGCCCGGCGCGCAGGCCGGGACGCAGCTCGACCTCGAACTCCTGCACCGAGGCCCGCTGCGCCTCGGCGAAGGCGCGGATGTTGGCGTGGGCGTAGGCGATATCCTCGACCAGCGTCACCGGCAGCAGGCGGTGGGCGCCGGCGAGGGCGGCGGGCGACAGCTCGGGCGCGGCGTCGTGGCCATCGAGGCGGCGGGCGTAGTCGAGCGCGGCCTCTTCGCCGCCGGTGCGCAGCGCCGCAAGCATGACCTGCACGGTGTCCGAGACGTCGGCGGCGCTCTGCGGCGGCAGGCCGGGGGCGGCTTTGAGATGGGTGATCGGCATGGGGAACGCTTGACCTGACAGGGTGATAGTTTCAGAAAAGGTGAATGTGTGAGTGACGGGCCTTGCGGCCGGAGGAAGGGGCGAAATGCTGATGAAGGGGGTGACGCTGCGCGGGCTCGAGGTGTTCGAGGCGCTGGCGGCAAGCGGGTCCGTGGCACAGGCGGCCGAGATGACGGGGCTGAGCCAGCCCGCGGTGAGCCAGCAGATGCGCAATCTCGAGGCCGCGCTTGGGGCCGATCTCGTCGACCACGGGCGGCGCCCGATGCAGCTCACCCAGGCGGGACGGTCGTTCCTGCTGCGCACCCAGTCGGTGCTGAGCCAGCTCCGGCTCGCCCAGAACGAGCTCACGGTGATGGATCTCACGCATCTGTCGACGCTGAGCCTTGGGGTCATCGACGATTTCGACAACGACCTCACGCCGCAGCTGGTGACCATTCTCGCCGAGAGCATGACCCGCTGCCGCTTCAAGCTGATCACCGCACCCAGCCACGAGATCGGGCAGGCCATGCGCGACCGGCGCCTGCACATCGCCATCGCCGCGAGTTCCGGGGCGGTGGTCGACGGCGTGGTGGAATACCCGCTGGTCCGCGACCCGTTCATGCTGGTCTGTGCCCGCGGTGCACTGGCCGAGGCCGGTGGTGCGCAGTCGCTGATGCACGGGCTGCCGTTGCTGCGCTACGACCGCGAGCAGCTCATCGGCCGGCAGATCGAGGCGCATCTGGCGCGCCAGAAGCTCGAATTCCCCGAGCGCTTCGAGATCGGCGCGCACCTGTCGCTGATGACGCTGGTGGCGCGCGGCGTCGGCTGGGGCATCACCACGCCGCTGGGCTACATGCGCGCCGAGCGGTTCCAGGACCGGATGGAGGCGCACCCGCTGCCCTTCAGCCCCTTCGCGCGCACCATCTCGCTCTTCGCCGCCTCGGACTGGACCGACCGGGTGCCGCGCGACGTGGCGCGGACCATGCGCAAGCTGGTCTCGGAATCGGTGATCGAACCGGCACTGCGCCAGTTGCCGTGGCTCGAGGGCGAGCTGCAGGTGCTGGCCGGGGACTGACGGGGCGAGGGGCATCGGAGGTCCTTTCTCGAGGGGAGAAAGGGGTGCCCGACGCTTTGGATCAAGCCGCGGCGTGACTCATTCCGAAACAAGAACCCGCAGTTTCGATTTTCCTGAATCCACTGTCAGGCGGCGTTCAGATAGGCCCGCACCGTTGCCTCGAACTCGCGCGGTTTCTCGGCATGCAGCCAGTGGCCGGCGCCGGGGATCTTGGCGAAACGCGATTCGGGGAAGAGCGCGCGGATGCGTTCGCGGTACTCGGGAAGGACGTAGTCGCTCTCGGCCCCGGACAGGAACAGCGTCGGCCCGTCGAACTGGCCGTCGATGTCGGGAAAGCCCAGGATCTTGGACATCTCTGCCGCCAGCACGTCGAGGTTCAGCTTCCAGCGTTTCTCGCGCAGGTCGAGCGACTGGGTGAAGAAGGCCTGCAGCGTCGGGTCCGGGACGTGCCGCGCGAGCTGGGCGCTGGCGTCCGAGCGTTTCTCGATGGCGTCGAGATCCACCGCCCGCATCGCCTCGATATGCTGCATCTGGGTATGGCCGTAGGCGACCGGCGCCACGTCGGCGACGATCAGCCGCTTGACCAGTTCCGGCCGGGTGAGCGCCAGCACCATCGAGGCCTTGCCGCCCATCGAATGCCCGAGCAGATCGGCCTGCTCGCCGTTGGCCTCGATCACCTCGGCGATGTCGGCGGCCATGTCCTCGTAGCCGTGCAGGTCATTCCACGGCGAGTCGCCGTGGTTGCGCTGGTCCACCGCGATCACCTGCCGCTCGTCCGACAGGCGCTTGGCGATGACGCCCCAGTTCCGGGCGGATCCGAAGAGCCCGTGAACGATGAGAAGCGGCGGTTGGTCGGTGGCGGAGCCGTGTGTGATCGTGTTCAGCATGACGCCAGACATAGGAGACGGCGGCGGCGAAGGGAATGGGGAGCGTGGCGCTTCTGCCGCGATCGGGCGCGGATCGCCCGCCGGGGCTGCGGCAGGGCTTGCGCGGCGGGGCGGCTTGCGCCGATCTGGGGACCATGTCGACGATCGCAACACATGACCTCTCCGGCGCGCTGCAGCGGCTCGAGAAGCTCTTCGAGGACAAGCTCGCGCTCAGCCGCGGCGGGTTCGAGAGCCGTGCCGCCCGGGCCCGGCGCGTGCTGCCCCGCAGGCTGCAGGGCGACCTCACCCGCGTGCTTGCCGCGCGGCGGGTCGAGGGCAACCCCAAGCTGGCACGGATCACGGGAGACGCGGCGCTCGGCGCCTCGCTCGGACGGCTCGAGGCCTATCTCGGCAGCTACGACCGGGCGGATCGGCGCAAGGGCCGCGTGCTGTCGGTGCTGGCGGCGGTGATCCTCAACGCGGTCGCCATCTTCGCGCTGGTGATGGCGGTGCTGCTCTGGCGGGGCTTCGTCTAGGCACCCGCACCGCGTCAGGGCATCGGCCGTCCGTGAAGTTGCAGGAACAGGCTTGCCTCGTCGTCATTGCGGAAGAACGGCACCGAGGCGGGCGGCGACGCGTCCCGTGCGCGGGCTGCGACTTCGGCCAGCACCACCTCGGTGATGAAGGGCATGTCGAAATGCCTCACCTTTTCGAGCGGGATCCACTGGAGATGGCTGAGCTCGTCGCAGGCGGCGGAGAAATCGTCCGGGTCCGAGGCCAGCGCTGCCGCATCCGCAAGGAAGAAGCGCGCGTCGAAGCGGCGCGGGCGGCCCGGCGGGGTGATGGCGCGGAACACGAACTGCAGGCCCGAGGCGTCGGGCAGCAGCCCGCTGTCCGCGAAGCCCTGCCAGTCGGCCGTCGGGTCGCGCCAGTCGCCCGGCGTGCCGAGCCGCAGCCCGGTCTCTTCCCAGAGCTCGCGAATCGCGGCTGCCGCCAGCGGGTGCGCCAGGCCGGCGGGCGAATCCTCGTCGATGCGCAGGCGGCAGAGCTCGGGCAGGGGGCGGGCCAGCGGCACCGCGGCATCCGCCGCGTCGACGGCGCCGCCGGGGAAGACGAACTTGTTGGGCATGAAGGCCGCCTTGGCGCCGCGTTGTCCCATGAGGATGCGCGGGTTCGTGTCGCGGTCGCGCATCACGATCACCGTCGCCGCATCGCGGATCGCCGTCTTGTCGATGGTCATTCTTCCTCCTGCCCCGGACCCGGCGGGCGCGTCGATCATCCGGATTGCGAGAACCCGTGCATGCGTCGCGCCCACTGGAAGCCGACGATCGCGCCCTTGAGCCTTGGCAGAAGATAGAGGGACAGGCCGATGCAGCCAATGGAGAATATGGTAATCAGGATAAGCGGTTCCGGACGCCACGTCACGAAGGTGATGTGCAGCGCGGGGGCCATGATGTGGCCCACGATCAGGATCGTGAGATAGGCCGGGCCGTCGTCGGCGCGGTTGTGGAACAGCTCCTCGCGGCAGACCGGGCAATGGTCGCGCACCTTGAGGTAGCTGCGCATCAGCGGGCCCTTGCCGCAATTCGGGCAGCGACGACGGAACCCCTTCCAGATCGCGGGCCAGGTCTCGCGCTCGGGAAGGCGTTCTGCGGTGGTCGCCGGAGCGGCGTCGAGCGGCGCGTCCGCCGGGTCGGTAGAGCGGGGCATGTCGTGTGGCTGGTCGGTCTGCGTCATCGGCATGGTCTTTTGCGTCACGTGTGCATTTAGGTCGGTCATCGGCGCAACCTGCGCCATGGCGCCCTTGCTGCGGAAGTGCGCAACATGTCCTTGCGGCGCCATGTCGCAAACAGGGATACCACGTGCATCTTTGCAATGCGACCTGCGCGGCGCGGGTTTTCCGCTGCAGTCTCCCCCACGCCGCGGCGTGAGGGCGTTCTCGAGAGTTTTTTCGCGCAGTGCCGACGGAAGTTCCGGACCGGGCCGTGAAAGCTACAGATCGGCGGCCACAGCGGGCGCCGACAGTAATGAAACAGGAGATCGCAGGAATGACACGCATGTCCAAACTTCTCACGGGTGCGGCCATTGCCGTCATGGGGACCGTAAGCCTCGCCACGGCCTTCCCGGGCGACAAGGGTCCGTCCGGTCCGTCCGGCCCGCGTGAGGGCCGTGGCCCGATGTTCGTCGAGATGTTCGACGAGCTCGACGCCGACGGCGACGGCAACGTCACGCGCGAGGAACTCGACGCGGTCGGCCCCGCCGCGGCCTTTGCCGAGGCCGATGCCAATGGCGACGGTGTGCTCGAGGCCGACGAACTGACCGCCTTCCGCGACGCTCAGGAGCGGATGCGCGAAGAGCGTCGCCAGCAGCGCATGGTCAAGCGCCTCGACACCGACGGCGACGGCAAGCTGAGCCTCGAGGAAATCAAGGCCGGCCAGCGCGGCGGGGCAGAGCGTATGTTCGACCGGCTCGACGCCGATGGCGACGGCTCGGTCAACCGTGACACCGTGGCCCTGCTGCAGAAGCAGATGCAGGAGCGTCACCAGATGATGCAGAACGGCCGGGGCGGCCCGGACGGGAAGGGGCGCCAGCAGGGCTTCGAAAAGCACCATGGCCAGAAGGGCGAATTCGGCCGTCATGACGGCTGGCAGGGCCCGATGCACTGGGGCCAGCAGGACGGTCCGCGCGGCCACGAGCGCTTTGGCCAGAACGATGGCCCGCGCGGCATGTACGGCAACGGCATGCAGGGCAATGGCATGAACGGCAACGGTGGCCCGCAGCAGGGTGGCCAGGGCCGGATGATGCAGCAGTCGGCACCGCAGGCGAACCAGCCCGAGGTGCAGCAGTAAGCCGCTCATGGCGCCGGGCGGCGTCTTGCCGCCGCCCGGCGCCATTGCGCAACCCCCGGTCAGGGGCTAGCGCAAGGGGATGGACCGGATGCCCTATGACGCGATGAGCGATTGCAGTGACGAGACCTTGCTCGCGGCCTATGCGGCGGGCGACCCGGCCGCGGCGCGCGCGCTGACCATGCGCCTGGGCCCGAAGGCCTTTGGCCACGCCATGCGCATGCTCAACGACCGCGCCGAGGCCGAGGACATTGCCCAGGAGGCGCTGCTGCGGCTCTGGCGGGCGGCGCCGGGATGGCGCGAGGGCGAGGCGAAGGTGTCGACCTGGGTCTACCGGGTCGTCTCCAACCTTTGCATCGACCGGATCCGGCGCCGGCGCGGCGGCCATGTCGACATCGACGCGGTGGCCGAGCCGCCGGACCCGTCGCCCTCGGCCGAGCAGGGGCTGCAGGACACGGCGCGGGGACAGGCGCTGCAGGCGGCGCTCGACACGCTGCCCGAACGGCAGAAACAGGCAGTGGTATTGCGGCATCTCGAGGGGCTTTCGAACCCCGAGATCGCCGGGATCATGGACATAGGCGTGCGCGCGGTCGAAAGTCTCAGCGCGCGGGGCCGCAAGGCGCTGCAAGGGCTGTTGGCTCCGCGACGCGCAGAACTGGGATATGACGATGACTGACAAGCGCAAGGCTGAGGAAGGGGCCATGGCCCCGTGGTTCGAAGCGGCCCGTGCCGATGCGCCGGCGCCATCGGGGGACTGGCTCGCGCGGATGGAACGCCTGGCGCTGGACGAGATGCCGTCACCGCGTCCCGATCCCGTGGCAGAGGCTGCACCCGCCGCGCGGCGCGGGCTTGGCGCGCGGCTCGGGAGGTCGCTGCGCGACGTGCTGGGCGCGGTCGGGGGCTGGCCGGCGATGGCCGGGCTGGTGGCCGCCTGTGCCACCGGCGTGTGGTTCGGGGCAGTGCCACCCTCCGGGGTGTCGGACTGGCTCTCGGTGTCGGCGGCGGATTCGGTGATGACGCTGGAGCCCACGAGCGGCTTCGACGATGTGATGTTGGGACTGTAAGAGATGGCCGACGCAGAAAGCAGACCGAAGATGCGGCGCGGGTTGCGGTTGCTTCTTTTCGCCTCGCTGGCGCTGAACCTCGCGGTGGTTGGGGTGGGCGCGGGCTTCGTGCTGCGCCACCCGATGCCCGACGGCGCGCCGCCGCCGCGCGGGCGCGACTTCGTGTTCCCCTACACCAGCGCCTTCAACGAGGAGCAGCGGCGCGAGCTGGGCCGCAACCTCCGCCAGTCCTTCAAGCACGATCGGACTCATGGGGGCGAGCGGCCGAGCTTCGTCGACGGCTACAACGCGGCGCTCGAGCTGCTGCGGGCCGAGCCCTTCGACAGCGCGGCCTTCGGGGCAACGCTCGAGGCGCAGGGCGCGCGCGGCGAGGCGCGGCAGAAGGCGGGGCAGAGGTTGCTGGTCGACTACGTGGCCACGCTGAACCCCGAAGAGCGCCGCGCCTACGCGGACCGGCTCGAGGCGGAGATCGCGAAGATCGCCGAACATGCAAAGCGCTTCCGGCCGAAGGACTGACGGCTGGCGCTCCTCGTCGGGGCGCTCGCGCGTGCGCGGGACCCGCTGGGGCCTGTCTCGCCTCAGGTGACCCCCGTGCGGGGCGAAGGGTCCGGCGGGCGGGTTCCATGGCGGGACGGGGGCGGCGTGCTGATCTCGGCGCGGGAGGGGGGCGGAGCGGGTCCCCACGCCGGAGGGGGCGGATGCGATGCCGGCGCGGAACGCCTGCCACGTCACCGAACCGGCGTCCCGTGCGGGAGGTCTGTCATGTCGTGCCGGGGACGAGCCGATGGCGCGGCCTCTGCCTGTCGGGCGCTTGCCTCCGTTTTCCAGGCCAAGACGCCACGCCCTCATGCCGTCACGCACCGACCCGTCACGCACCGGGCAACGCCCGGCGCTCAGGGTCCGGCGGCCGCCGCGCGTGGTGGAGGACCGACCGGGTCCGCCGCCAGTAAGGCGCAGTCGCCGCCCGCCAGCGCGACCTGGTTGCGGCCGCTGTTCTTGGCGACGTAGAGCGCCCGGTCGGCGCGGTCCAGCAGGATCTCCGGCGGCTCTGTGCGGCTGCGCCGGGGCAGCGCCACGCCGATGCTCGCGGTGACCTGGCGACCGCCCTCGGGAAGCCCGGGGACGGTGAAGGGGGTCTTCGAGATCACGCTGCGGAGACGTTCCGCTGCAAGCAGCGCGGTGTTTTCCGAGGTGTCCGGCATCACCACGAGGAATTCCTCGCCGCCGATGCGCGCCACGAGGTCCGAGGGCCTGAGGTTCGCGGACATGCGCCGCGCCGCCTCGATCAGCACCGCGTCGCCGACCGCGTGGCCGTGGGCGTCGTTGATCGTCTTGAAATGGTCGAGGTCGAGCAGCAGCAGCGCGTAGCTTCGCGCCTTCTCGATGGCGCGTTCCGCCACCCGCGTCAGGTGCGGCAGCACGTAGCGGCGGTTGTAGAGCCCGGTGAGCGGATCGGTCACCGCCGCCCGCAGCCCGTCGCGCATGTTCGAGCGCAGCCGGTCGGCGGTGCGCTTGCGGGCGATCTGCTTGGGCAGACGAAGGACCAGCTCCTCGGCGTCGAAGCCGTCGGCCAGCAGGTCGTTGGCGCCGAGATCGAGCGCGCTCGCCGCCTCGTGCCGGCATTCGGCGCGGGTCACGTAGACGATCGCGGACTGCCGGTAGGGCGGGGTCGCACGAAGCTGGGTGAGCAGCGACAGGCCGGCGCCGGCCACGCTGCCGGTGTCGACGATGACGAAGACCTCGGGGGCGCCGCCCGCGAGCCGCAGCGCCTCGTCCGGGCTGCAGATCTCGAAGCGGTCGGGCAGGCGGGTGCGCAGCGTGCCCACGACGGCCTTCACCGAGACATCCGCCTGCACCGGCACCACCGCCACCCGCGCCGGGCATTGCAGTTCGGCTGGGGGCTCGGCCAGCCCGAGCGCGCGGCGGGTGTCGTCGCGCAGGCGCAGCTCGTCCTCGGCGTGACGGGCGCGGAGCAGGCTGCGCAGGCGCGCCAGCAGCACCAGCTCGTCCACCGGGCGCGACAGCATGTCGTCCGCCCCCGCCGCCAGCGCCCGCATCCGCTGAGGGCGGTCGGGCGCAGGATGGATCAGGATCACCGGCGTGTCGGGCGCCACCGGCAGCGCGCGGATCTGCTGGCAGAGCGCCTCTCCGGTCATGTCGGGCAGGTCGGCGGCGGCGATGATCAGGTCCGGGCGCTGCAGCCGCACCGAGAGCAGCGCGTCGGCGCCGGAGCCCGCCTGCAGCACCTCGTAATAGGCCGAGGAGAGGCGGACCCGCAGCACGATGCGATTGGTCGGGACTCCGTCCACGATGAGTATGCGTCCTGTCATTGCCTGGGCCCCACCGTTCGTTTACGCAGGCTTCACGGCCCGCGTCCTGACGGGCAGTTTTCCTTGGAAACGGTTAACAAACTCTTTCGGATTTGAGGTGAAATGGTGCTGTCGCGGGATTCCGCCGAACTGATCGGACTGCAGGCCGTGGCCTGGCTGGCGTCGAACGACGAGCTGCGGCCCGTCTTCCTGGGCGCCACCGGCGCCTCCGAAAGCGATTTCCGCGCCGGGCTCGAGGATCCCGAGTTCCAGGGCGCGGTGCTCGACTTCATCCTGATGGACGATGCCTGGGTGGCCGGGTTCTGCGAGGGGGTCGGGCTCGACTTGGACACGCCGCGCATGGCGCGGGCGATGCTGCCGGGCGGCGGCGAGGTCAACTGGACATGAGCCTGCGCGCCGACGCGGTGCTCTTTGACAAGGACGGCACGCTCTTCGAATTCGGCGCCACCTGGGATGCCTGGGGCCGGGCCGCGCTCGAGCATTTCTCCGACGGCGATCCCGAGGCGCTGCGGGCGCTGGCCGAGGTCTCGCGCTTCGACCTCGTGCGGGGCAGCTTCCGCGCCGACAGCCCGGTGATCGCGGGCACCAACCGCGAGGCGGCCGAGTGCCTCGCCTCGGCGATCCCCGGGCTCGATGCGGACGTGGTCGAGGCGCACATGGCGCTCACCGCGGCCGAGGCGCCGCTGGTCGAGGCCGTGCCGCTCGGCCCGCTGATGGCGCGGCTCGACGGGATGGGCCTGCCGCTCGGGGTGATGACCAATGATGCGGAACGCTCGGCCCGGGCGCATCTGCGCAGCGCCGGCATCGAATCCGCCTTCCGCTTCATCGCGGGCTTCGACAGCGGCCACGGTGCCAAGCCCGACCCGCGCCCGCTGCTGGCCTTCGCCGAGGCCGTGGGGCTGGCGCCCGCGCGCATCGTCATGGTGGGCGACAGCCCGCACGACCTCTCCGCCGGGCGCGCTGCGGGGATGCAGACCGTGGGCGTGACCACTGGCCCTATTCCCGCCGAGGCGCTGGTGCCGCTCGCCGATGCGGTGTTGCCCGACATCGGGCACCTGCCGGGCTGGCTTGGCGCCGCCTGAGGGCATTTCGCTAAAATCTTCCCTCTTACGGCATTCTTAAGCCCTGCCTGCCAGTCTGCCCGAAGCAACAGGCAAGCGGGACAAGCCGATGCACGGGCTGATCGCCAGGACACTCCAGTGTTTCCTGCAGGACACCTACGGATATGCCGCATGGCAGGACATCGCCCGCCGCGCCCGGTTCGAGGCGGCGGAATTCGAGGCGATGCTCGATTACGACACGGTGACGGTCGAGCAGGTGCTCGACGGCGCGGTGGTGCATCTCGGCAAGCCGCGCGAGGTGATCCTCGAGGATATCGGTACCTATCTCATCACCCATTCCAACAACGAGGGGCTGCGCCGGCTGATGCGCTACGGCGGCGTCGACTTCATCGAGTTCCTGCATTCGCTCGAGGATCTGCCGGGCCGCGCCCAGCTCGCCGTGGCCGATCTCGACCTGCCGGTGCTCGAGCTGAGCGATGATTCCCCGGGCGAGTTCGTTATCGCCTGCCAGGCGGGCCAGCGGTCGCTGCCGGGCTTCGGATACGTGCTGGTGGGGGTGCTGCGGGCGATGGCGGACGACTACGGCGCGCTGGTGATCCTCGATCACCGGGGCATTCGGGAAGAGGCAGAGATGATCGGCATCACCGTGGTCGAGACCGATTTCGCCGAGGGGCGGGATTTCGACCTCGCTGCGGCCCCGGCCGTCCGGCGCGAGGCGGCTTCGTGATCCTGCCCTCCGATACGCTCGACGCGCTCTGCCCGATGCACATGCACATCGGCGCCGACGGTGGCGTGCTGCGCATGGGGCCGACGCTGCGCAAGCTGATGGAGGGCGCCGCGGGCGAGGGCGCCCAGTTCGCCGAGATGATGGACGTCTTCCGCCCGCGCCGGGTCGGCACCGTACCCGACCTTCTGGCGCTTTCGGGGCGGCGGCTGCAGCTGCGGCTCTGCCGGGGCTCGCAGATGGTGCTCAAGGGGCTCGCCATGCCGGACGGGCAGGGCGGCGCGATCGTGAACATGTCCTTCGGAATCGCCGTGGTCGACGCGGTGCGCGAGCATGCGCTCACCAGCACCGATTTCGCCGTCACCGACCTCGCCATCGACATGCTCTACCTGGTCGAGGCCAAGTCCGCCGCCTTCGAGGCCTCGCGCACGCTCAATCGCCGTCTGCAGGGGGCGATGCTGGCCGCCGAGCAGCGCGCCTACACCGACACGCTCACCGGCCTGAGGAATCGCCGCGCGCTCGACCACGTGCTGCAGCGCCTCCTGCTCGAGGGCGGGAACTTCGCGCTGCTTCACATCGACCTCGACTACTTCAAGCAGGTGAACGACACCCATGGCCACGCCGCGGGAGACCGGGTGCTGCAGGCGGTGGCGCGAGTCATGCTCGAACTGACCCGCAAGGACGACACGGTGGCGCGGATCGGCGGTGACGAGTTCGTGATCCTGCTCGTCGGTCTGACCGATCGGGTGCGACTCTCTGCACTGGCCGAGCAACTGATTCACCGGATCGAGCGCCCGATTCCCGTCGAGGACGTCGAATGCCGCGTCTCGGCGAGCATCGGGATCGCCTTCGGCGCGCCGAAATCGGGCGTCCGTCCCGGCGCGGAAGAGCTCATGGAACGCGCGGATTCAGCGCTTTACAGGGCGAAAAGACAGGGCCGCGCGCAACATGCCTTCGACGAACCGACCCCCGTCGAAGGCCTCCGTTAGCCCTTCCGAAAATATGTCAGATTTTTTGCATTTTCGGGTCTTGCTCCCCGCGAACGGGTAGCGTAAACCCCGCGCCACGGTTGGGGTGTAGCCAAGTGGTAAGGCAACGGTTTTTGGTACCGCGTACCGTAGGTTCGAATCCTACCACCCCAGCCAGTTCTTCCTGATGTGACGTTCGCCGAAGATTGGAACCTATCCGGTTCTACTTGGGATATTGCCCGGGCAAGACTGGCATCTGCTGACATTCCGAACGTGTCACCGTCCAGAATCCTACCGAACTAACAGGCATTTGCGCCGATGTGATCTCGTCCCTAGACTGAGGTCTGACGAACACGGAGGGCACAGATATGGCCAACTGGTATTCGGCCGACCTGCACTTCGGCCACCACCGCATCATCGACTTCTGCAAGCGCCCCTTCGCCTCAACCGCGGAGATGAACGCGGCGCTGATTGCCAACTTCCAGGCCTGTGTCGCGCATGATGATGACCTGTGGATCTTGGGAGATTTCGCCTTCGGTCGCGCTGACGATACGGCACAGTTCGAGAACTGGTTTCACAGCCTGCCCGGCCGCAAGCATCTGATCATCGGCAACCACGATGACGAAGCAGTAATCTCGCTCCCTTGGGCCAGCACCGAGTACATGGCCGAGATCCAAGACGGAGATCATAGCCTCGTCCTCTGCCACTATCCGATGATCACTTGGAACGGCGCACGCAGAGGCGCCCTACAGCTGTTCGGCCACGTTCACGACCAATGGGCAGGCTCGCGAAACAGCATAAATGTCGGTGTCGACCAGTGGGATTTTCGACCGATCCAGATTGGAGAAATAGCAAAGCGGGCAGCCCGTATGCCGGTTAACAAGCATTGGGCGGATGTCGAACATGGAAACGAGCTTCTGTAGACCAGTTGAACGGGTGGCATCTCGGACCAGCTGGTTGAGCGATCGCATGGTGAGCAAGAGCTCGGAGGTTCGATCTCGCAAGGGCAGCTCGCATCGGCGTTGAAAAGCACCAGATAGTTCTGCCTTTCTCGTCGGAGGATTTGCCTCTGCCGCGCAGACGGGTGCTGTTTTCCCTACGAAAATCCATGCTGCTTTTATCCGCGCCTTTCGGCGTGTCGATCGCTGCGCAGCCTTTCCCCCTGTCAAACCCGAGGATGACCCATGAGCGACCGCTTCTTCGTCGTGACGGGCGGCCCCGGTGCGGGCAAGACTAGCCTGATCATCGAGCTTGCCCGTTGCGGCTTCCACACAATCCCCGAATCCGGCCGCGCGATCATTCGCGAGGAGATGGCCAGCGGCGGAGACGCTCTCCCTTGGGGGAATCGTATGGCCTTTGCCGAACGGATGCTTGAGCGCGACCTCCGCGCCTACGAGGACGCACAGACCCTCTCAGGCCCCGTGATCTTCGACCGAGGCATTCCCGACATCATGGGCTACCTGACCCTCTGCAGCCTCCCCGTGCCGCCCCACGTCGCCGCAGCGGCCAAGGCAGCCCGCTACAACCGTCGCGCCTTCCTGGCGCCGTTCTGGGATGAGATCTTCACGCAAGACAGCGAACGCAAGCAGACTCGCGCCGAAGCCGAAGCGACCTGTGCCGTCATGCGGGAGACCTACACCGTGCTCGGATACCAAATCACGGAGTTGCCACGCGCCGACATTACAACACGCGCCGACTTTGTCTGTGAGCAGCGGGTCAACTGACCGTGATCGCGAGATGCCGTGGCGAAACTGCTGAAGCGGACAAACCGCATGGTCCCTCCGGCCTCCCGCTGCCTGACACTCACGGCCCGTTGGTGCCGTTCACCGGGTTGGCCAATGCTGCGCTGCGACGTCCCTAGACCGGTCATTGGTGACACTGTGTAGCGTGGTCCGGCAAGCCAACCTCAACAATGCAGGACGTTCCTGCCGGTCCCTAAAGGTGCTGCTCGCTGTGGGTCGACCGGCGGCGATGCGGTGCAAGCGGAACAGCTGCATCGCTCACGTGCTACGCAACGAGACCGCTGAACCGGCCGCGATGAGTTCGCGTTTCGACGACAAGCACGCCATCCTCGATCCCAGCCCGGCGGATCGGTGCCTTGGTTAGCGCAACGCCCAGCAGTCGGCCCGCCTCCGTTAGCACCCGCACGCCCTTATTCTCGACTAGCAAGACCAAGCCTTCGTCGACCAGCAAGTCGCACTTGGTCGTGCAGTCCTGCAGCCCCACTAGGCGATCTCCTTCAAGCACGTAAAGCCGGGTGAATGTCTGGATGTAGAGGTAGCGATCCGTCTCCAGGACCCGGATCGGCGCGCTGCCCACATCGTATAGAGCGATCGGCTTGCCGGAAGCATCAATGCGCAGGACTCGTCCCTGGGAGGTTCCCAGCAACACCGAGTCGCCACGCCCCGAGAAGGCCGCAGCCTGAAGGCGGTCAGGACCGCCGCCGGTCATGAACGTCACGGTGGCGGAGAACGTCAGCAAGTCCTCGGCACTTCCCTTACCCTGCAGATCATCGTGGCTGGCCCCAGTCAGCGTCTCGTAAGCCGCGTTGACCGCCTTCATCCGCTCCTCGTTGCCTTGGTTGAGGTCCGGGTGCAGCTGACGCACCAGGCTGCGGTATTGCCGCCGGATCTCATCCGGCGTTACCGGCAGCGCAAGCCCAAACTCTTCGAGGGCCTCCTCGATTTCCACGGCGGTTCCCGTATGTCCGCCTATGCCGCCCAATTCGAAGGTCTGATGATGGGTCTCTACCGGACGCTCGGGCATGCGGACACCCCAGAGGGGCTTTCCGTCCCGGTCGATGCACCACGCTTCATCCACATGTGTGTAAAGGTAGCGGTCTCGGTTAGGGCTGAGCGCGATGCAGTTGAGCGCCAAGTGGGGTTCGCCCCAAAGGATACCACCTTCCCCGTCAAGATCGAGACGGCGGCGCCCTGCTGCGACTTCGGGCGTGGCGGAAAGGTCGGTCTCGAAATCGACCTTCAGGTCCTCACCATAGACGGTCAGAATATTCGTTTTCGACCGTGTCGCGAAGCCTTGGCCCTCGGGATGAACATCAAGCGCATAGATCGGACGCTCCAGTCGTTCGATCATAGGGGTGCCGTCCTGCTCGGAGGTGAACATCACTGCACCCGGCGCACCGAGACTGGCCTCGGACTTTGCAAGATCATCAAAGGAAAGGACACCGCCGCGCGTGGTGAAGTGTTTCCGGAAGGCAGGGTCCGGGCGATCCGCGGGTGCGATCGCCTCTACAGTAAGTTCACGCCAAACGCCTTCGGCATCCTCGAATGTCTCAGAGGTCGCAGGCAGCGTAAACTGGCTGCTCCAGGCCTCCGGGGATGGTGGCAGCGGCAACAAGGTCAGCTTGTCGAGGTTGAGTTCGATGAGTTTGCCCAGCTTGGATCTGGCCTGATGAGACCCAGGACGCGGCGGCTCGGTGTAGATTGCCGAAGCGTCCTTGGCACTCATCTCGACGCCATCTACGTAGAGCGCGTAGGTCTTTCCGTTCTTGGCGCGGGTGATCTCGCCAGCCTTCTCCAGCCACGAGATCAGGTTGCTGACAAGGCGGCCATCCTCGGCGCCCACCTCCGACTTCATCTTGTTCTGCAAGATGCCAGGCTTCGCTGCGACAGCCTGGCGAATAGCGTTCAAGAGGTCGATGGCGGCAAGATGCTTTTCGGCATCGGCGCGGTATTCCTCGAGATGATCGAATTCTGATACCAGATCATGCAGCATCGCCAGTCCCTTCCGGTCACCGGTGATGGCCAGCATGGTGCCGCCTTGAGTGAGCGCGGGCATGCTCAGGCTGAGCCTCTTGCCGTTGCCTCTGGGATCCTCGAGCCACTTGCGAATGAGCGGCAGGCTCTTGCGCGCCGCGGTTGCTGCGTCCATGTACCTGCGATCTGATATACTTTCTTGCAGGGCCTGTAATTGGCTGAAGTAAGCCTGCCCTGGCATTTCATGGGATTGTGCCTCAAGGCGCTCCCTCGTTTCCCGTTCAAAGTCCTCAAAACGGCTGCGGCGCTCACTGTCCACGCCATCATCGCCTGAGCCGGCCGCCTCGCTAATCACAGGAAGATCCTTGTTCCGCCCTGCAGCGTTTTTTCCCCCGAACATCTTCCTGAAAACGCCAAACACCATGCCCCACCTGCCTTGTTTAAATATGGTGATAGGGGCGTCCTTCACTCGGCCTGTCAATCTCCCGCTTCAATTAAACGAAGGCTCAAGCTTCGTTGCGACAGATCGCTTTGAGTTCCATGCCGAACTGGGGCACTGCGACGCGCTTGAGGCCAAAGTGAGGCAGCCAGACCAACGAACGGCCCTTACCTGACATCCGCTGGACGGGCTATCGCTGCGGTGTAGCTTTCCCGAAGCCGACATTAGGTGACCTCGTGCCTTTCCCGCTGGCTTTCGGTTTTATGCTCGAAATTTCTCATGAAGGATGGCCGAACATGCTGGGATCAAGGTCTTTCCTGCTTTATGGATTGCCGACGAGCAGAGGCGAGACCTTCGGTCGTCTAATTCTCTGAACTTGTAAGACAGCACCACCAGTAGCCTGAGAGACAGCGATGAATTTCACCGTCATTTCATATGCAGATAGTCGAAAACGTTACAAACGGCTGACGGGTGTATCCGAGGCATTTCTGGTGCGCGACAACTGGGACGATTATGGGTTCAAGACCAGTTTTGCGCTCGTTTATTTTGACGACGAAGGCGAGCGCTATGACATCGGTCAAATCAAAATCATACTGGCTGGTATGCTGACCGGTTACGTCGCTATCGACGATAGATTCGAAGCCCTTGGACCCGGTTACGGTTCGCTCGGACAGGATCAAAGTTATTACGAAACCCTTCTTGAATTGACCGAGCCGGTTCGCGTTGCGATTCTGGGCGCATTGCGTGACGTCGTGTGGGACGAGGCAATCCGTGCGGAGTTGCAGGATGATGATGCCTACGACACGTCGCTCACTCGGTCAGTCGGCGATGCCCGTTTCAGCAAGCTTCGGTCGATTATCCAAGAGCAATCCGCTCTTACTGCATTCAACTTCGTTTATCGATTTCCGCATGGGAGTGAGAAGGTAGTTGTCCGGGTCGACCCTGATAGCATTCCACCAAGCAATATCCATGTCGTGATCGGACGTAATGGTGTCGGCAAAACTACTTTACTGACGTCGATCAGTGCGCTGCTTCGCAATGGGAGGGACAAGCGCCTTGGCGCATTAAAGTTCGACGAGGATCCAGACGCAGCGCCCAAGGATCAATTTGCCAATTTGATCACCGTAGCGTTCAGCGCATTTGACAACTTTGATCCACCACCTCGATCGGCAAGCGGGAAATTGCGCAGCCGTAAGGCCGGAACGCGGAGTGGCATCGACTATACTTATGTTGGCTTGAAGAAGCGGCTCCGAGTCGGCGACGAACGTGCGACGGGCAATAAAAGTGAAGCTGACCTCCAGAAGGTGTTGATTTCCACCCGGAACTGACCCGGGTTTTCCATCGAGAAGTGACCCACCTTGGATTATGCTGAGCGGGTCATGATTGGGTCAAGACATGGCTT